>Ga0182027_10015494_pt1 | contig 10477 bp, 5 predicted proteins | sample 712E1DmetaG_FD_121300 | JGI IMG/M metagenome (GOLD analysis project Ga0182027, IMG submission 121300) | Permafrost microbial communities from Stordalen Mire, Sweden - 712E1D metaG (Illumina Assembly) | ecosystem: Environmental > Terrestrial > Soil > Wetlands > Permafrost | place: Sweden... | reverse complement strand
AGCCGGGGGAATATAAAGTCGCCGGATTTGATTTGTCCTCGAATACGGTGCAAGGAATAAGAGACGGTTATATAACTTTGGTTCAGGATCAACAACCATATTTGCAGGGCTTCTTGCCTATTGTCCAAGCTTGTCTTTCCAAAAAATATGGCTTTGCCGGCTTGTACTTTAACACAGGATTAGGCATTATCGATAGTTCTAACTTGGAGATGGTTGCCGATTTAGCAAGACAAGGAATCAGATGAAAACCGGAGTCCGGTTTCTATTGACAGATAGTTTTAAAGAGTTTATTATTTAAATAATGCCCGAAGAAACAGTTACTGCCCAACCGACACCAGTAGCCCCGCAACCCACTTCGGTAGTGGAAGCTCAGGCTCCGAAAAAATCCGGCCCAAAATTGCTAATACTCGCCTTATTAACGTTAGTAATTGTCGTAGTAGCAGCTATCGGTATTGGCGCGTATTTGATGTTGTCTAAAACCGCAAAACCGGTAGCGAAAGAAACTGCAGTTGTTCCCGTTGCCGTTTCGCAGGCCGGGGTAGCGGCAAGTGGAGTACACGTTGCGAATAAAGTGCTTAAAATTGGATTTATCCCCAAGTTGAAGAATATTGGCTATATGGATTCTTGCGCTAAGGGGGCGGCGGAAGCTGCCAAGGAGTTGGGCGCTGAAGTTACGTATGATGGTCCAACTCAGGCCGATGCAAATTTACAAATTCCATTTATTCAAAAATGGATCGACCAGAATTATGATGTAATCGCCGTGTCAGCCAATGACCCTGATATTCTCGCACCTATTCTAAAACAGGCTTTGGCCAAAGGCATAAAAGTTGTAACTTGGGATGCGGATGTAGACCCAAGCGCCCGTCAATTTTTTGTCAATCAGGCAACCTATGATGGTGTGGGATTTGCGCTGGTGGATAATCTAGTCAAGGAAATCGGTTCAACTGGGTCTATAGGAATTCTGACCGCTTCCCTCACCGACAAAAATCAAAATATGTGGCTGGAGTCGATTAAGAAGAGAATAGCCCAAAATTATCCTAATCTAAAAATTGCCGTTATATTGCCCGGACAGCATGGGCAAACGGCAAATGTAGATACTCGGAAGATGTTGCAAATGTACCCTGAGATTAAAGGGATAATCGTGCCTGAATCAGAATCATTTCCTATTGCCGCAAAGGTTGTTGAAGACCTAGGCTTAAAGGGAAAGGTTGCCGTTATTGGTTTAACTACACCGCTATCAATAAAAGAGTATGTCATGGATGGGACAGTAAAAAGTGTAGTCTTATGGAAGACCGAAGATCTAGGATATCTCACGGTATATACAGCCAAAGCCTTAGTTGATGGAACGCTGAAACCGGGAGATACGTCAATCGAGGCGGGAAGATTGGGGAAGAAAGTAGTAACCGGCGATCAGGTGTTGTTAGGTGATCCATTCGTATTTACTAAAGATAATATCGGCAATTTTAATTTTTAGCCTCATTGAGCGTTCCAGTTTAGGAACAGCTAGTGGCCTAAAACAGTCTTTTGGGCTGTTGAGAGGAGCACTTTATGAATAAAAGATTCAAGAGTATGATTCTACCGATTATCGCTATAGTTTTAATCGTCGAAGCGGTAGCATTTATGTCTTTGGGCACTTATTCCAGCACCCGCCTAAACAACGAATCTCAAGCACAGCTTACCAGCAAAATACGTATACCGGGGGAATTACTGGTAAATAATCAAATTACTTACGATCAGTTTACTAATCAACAATTTCTGTCACAACTTACCGGTGAAAAAGTGATAGAGGCAATAATTATTAAAGATGATACTATTTTTTATTCTTCTTCACCGGAATTAGTAGGTCAAAATGCAACAACTGTTTTAAAGCGATCTGGAGTGGAGGATTTATTAGCTATAACACAAGGAGTGCGGGAAAGTAAATATAAAACAGTAAATAAAGGTAAATCTACTATTCTAAGCGTAGTTACGCCCCTCTATCAGGAAAACAATAATATTGGTTATGCATACATAGAGATCGATATAAGCGCACTTACCAAAGAAGCGCAAATCGTAGGTTATACTTTTGCGTTGATTTCGTTTTTATGCATTGTTTTAACCACTTTAGTTTTGGCTGTCCTTATAATTCTACGCGTAATCCGGCCTCTAGCGCGTATAGTAGGCGCATCAAATCTGATTGCCGGGGGTAATTTAGATATTTCCGTCGAGATAAAAACTAAAGATGAAATTGGCGAATTGGCTATCGTATTCAATCAGATGACAAAGCAACTAAAAGAAAGCTATATGGGTCTGGAAAATAAGGTAAAAGAAAGAACCCAGGAACTGGAAAAAGCAAAAATAGAGTTGGAGCGCTCCCTTTCCGACGCAAATGCCCTGCAGCAGGCGATTAAGGAAGAAAGAGATAAGGCTCGTGCAATTGTTACCTCAATGGGAGAAGGAGTATTTGCTATAGACAAGGATATGAAGATAGTATTAATGAATTCTACAGCAGAGAAATCATTTGAGGTAAGCGGGCAGCAAGTAATTGGCAGAAGCATAGTAGAAATAGTACCTGGAGTTTTTAAGAATGGTCAAGAGCTCCCCGTAGCTGAAAGACCTACATCAAAAACTTTGGCTGGCGCATCAATGAATATTAATGTTGATGATAATTATTCCGTTAGGCTTCCTTCCGGTCATGGATTTCCGATTGCGCTGGCTACGACTCCTTTAAGAGGAGAGCAGGGAATGATTACCGGAGCGGTGATGGTGTTCCGTGACATTACTCCAGAAAAACAATCAAGAAGCGCAATCGAGCAGCAAGTCGCAGAGAGAACTCAAGAACTTCAGGAGAAAAACACAGCCTTAATTGCTGCTAAAGAAGAAATTAGCCGCGGTTGGCTGCAAATTCAAATGGAAAAAGCCAGACTACTAGGATCTGTCAACAGTATTACCTTGGGTTTTCTAATGGTAGACGTCAGCGGTAAAACTTTAATCAAAAACCCGGCAGTTGAAAAAACAGTTGGTATCAAAGCCGATTATTCAAGCATTGATTCAATGGAGCAGATTTTTGGTAGATCATTTGCAATTAAAGCGAAGTTTAATAAATGCATTGAAGAAAGATCCCCGGTTAGTGAAAATAATCTTAACTTCAATAATAAATTTTTCAGCCTATATCTGACGCCGATTTTTTCAACCGATAATACTCTTTCGGTAATAGGAGTAGCAATTCTTATCCAAAATCAAATTGAATCAAAAGTTGCCGAACCGGTAGCCTGATATTGTAAGACCAATACCCCCTTGACAAACGATTATAAAAGTCTCATTATTTAAATAATGCCCGAAGATACAGTTACTGCCCAAACGACTCCTCAAACACCGCAATCAACGCCTGCGCCGGTAACTTCGTCTCCCAAAAAAGGTGGTTCAAAATTACCGTTACTGGCAATACTTGCGTTGGTAGTCGTAGTTGTTGTCGGAGTAGGGGCATATTTAGTTCTTGGGTTAACCGCAAAAACAAGTCTGCAAGCCGGTGGCACAAGCCAAGGTAAATTATGTCAGGGAGTAAAAATAGTCTTTTTCCCGGGTGGAAATCAAACCGATCCGTTTGCCACTGTTGTTTATAATGGAGCAAAAGCAGCAGAAACTACACTTGGCGCTAGCGTTCAATATGTTTGGTCTAATTGGGACACCAGTACGATGGTAACGCAGTTTCAGGATGCCATGGGCACTTCGCCCACCCCTGATGCTATAGCGATGATGGGCCATCCGGGAGTTGACGCGCTGTCGTCGTTGATTTCCGAAGCAGAAAGAAAAGGAATTATTGTTACCATGCAAAACGTCGATATCCCCACAATCAGAACGCAATATACCAGCAATGGATTTGGCTATGTCGGACAAAATTTGAGCGCTTCCGGTTTGCTGGTTGCCAACGGAGTAATCCGAAAATATCAGCCAAAAGCGGCGGCAGAAACAATCGTTTTTGGCGTAGATCCAAAAACAGACCCGGCCCGATACGAGCGTACTAAGGGAATAGTCGATGGTCTAACGGCAGCTAAATTAGTTGTTCACGAGATAGTAATCTCTCCTGATGTACAAAAGGATGCTAAATCCCAAGCGGCGCAAAAGCTAATCGGGGATGCTCTATCCAAATATCCAAACGCTAAAATTGTTGTTATTGATCATGGCGGATTGACCGCCGCAGCGCCCACAATTCTGCAAGCCTTAGGTAAGAAACCCGGCGATGTTGTCGTGGCCGGATTTGATTTATCAGTGGATACCGTTAACGGAATTAAAAGTGGCTATATTGGTTTAATTTCTGACCAGCAGCCATATTTGCAAGGCTTTTTGCCTATACTTCAATCCTGTCTCACTAAAAAATACGGATTTGCCGGTCTCTACATCGATACAGGAGTAGGCCTCATCGACAGTTCCAATGTAGACCTGGTTGCTGGTTTAGCAAAGCAGGGAATTAGATAAAATCCAGTGCAAAGTCTTAGATATTTGTTGTCCCGATTTTGATCGGAATTTTTGTTTGTTATAAAAAGACATGAAAATTAATTTTAAGATCAGTCTTCTGCTTATAATTGGTTTTTCTCTGGTTTCAATCGGCTTAGCAACTGCCTCAATCCTGGCGCTTAAAGAAACTCAAACTGAGAATATCCAATTGTTTAAAGAAGAGTTTTTGGCGCTAGGGCAGGACTTATTTGATAATAGCTCCAAGCTGTTTTTCTACACTTTTGAAGATCAAGCTAAAACAGCGACATCATCTGCAGGCTTGTTAAACATTATTCAAAATATCGATCCGAGCAATAATAGTTTAATAGTTTATAGTCTTTCTCAGAAAAAATATCTGCTACAACCAACAGACGCAGAAACTGCCGCTCTTATTACAGATAATGTGCTGCAAAAAGATATCCAGGCAAACGTGCTGAATTTGCAAACGACTTTCGATGTAGATAATTTTCAAGCTTTTACAAATGATTCTACGGGTACTATATCTCCGACAAAGATTGAGCTGCATTTCTATGATGATCTCGGTTTAATAGTTGGCTATCAAAAACCTTTTACGATTGGCAAAATACGTATCGAATTTATTCAAAATAAAAATAATCAGTTATTCTTTTCATATTTAGCTCTTATTATAGGAATTGTTATTGCAATACTAATAATATCAGTTGCAGGCATGATTTTCTTAATGCGTAATGTTGTTATTAAACCGCTTAACGTTCTTGCTCAGGGAGCCAAGCAGCTCGGAAAAGGAAATTTAGACGTAACCGTAGATGTTAAGAGTAAAGACGAAATAGGTGAATTGGGTAAAGTGTTTAATCAGATGGCAGGGCAGTTAAAGGGGTACTATGGAGAATTGGAAGGTAAAGTAAAGGAAAGAACTCAAGCGCTGGAAAAGGCTAAAACCGACCTTGAGCATTCTCTTACTGATTCAACATCTTTACAGCAGGTTTTAAAAGAAGAAAGAGACAGGGCGCGGGGTATTGTTACTTCGATGGGAGAGGGTTTAATCGTTGTCGATAAGGATTTAAAGGTAGTTTTAATGAATCCGGCAGCAGAAAGACTTTTAGAAGTCAGCGGACAGCAACTAATCGGTAGGAGAATAGAGGAAATTGTGCCTAAAATACTGAGGAATGGTCAGGAAATTTCTCTGGCCGATAGACCATCAACAAGAACGATGTCTGGAGCATCGATAAATATTACCATTGACGACGATGTCTCGTTTAAACTTATTTCCGGCAAGGAGTTTTCTGTGGCATTGGCTACAACACCGCTTCGGGGAGAAAATGGCATAACAGGTGTAGTTGAGATTTTCCGAGATATTACTTCCGAAAAACAATCTAGAGGTGCCATTGAGCAACAGGTTGTTGAAAGAACCAAAGAGCTCTCGGAGAAAAATATTGCTTTGGTTGCGGCCAAAGAAGAAATCAGCCGTGGCTGGCTGCAGATTCAAATGGAAAAAGCCAGACTTTTAGCTTCAGTTAACAGCATCTCCTTAGGATTTTTAATGCTGGATGCAACTGGCAAGACCTTAATTAAAAACCCGGCGGTTGAAAAAGCAATCGGTATCAAGTCAGACTATGTAGATATTGATTCCATTGATCAGCAGTTGGGCAAAGCATTTTCAATTAAAGAAAAATTTAATAAATGTATAGAAGAGAGAACCACGGTAAACGATAACAATGTTAACTTTAACAATAAGTATTTCCGTCTTTTTATGGCGCCGATTTTTTCCACAGACAATACTTTATCGGTTATCGGAGTTGTTATTCTTATTCAGGATGAAACCGAAGCAAAAGTTTTAGATCGTTCCAAAGACGAATTCTTCTCCATTGCATCGCACGAGTTAAGGACGCCGTTAACCGCCATCAGAGGCAATACTTCGTTAATCGAACAGTATTTTGGCGAAAAATTAAAAGCCGAACCTGAGCTTAACGAAATGATCAATGATATTCACGAATCAAGTATCAGGTTAATTAATATTGTTAACGACTTTTTGAATGTTTCACGCCTTGAGCAGGGTAAAATGGAGTATAAAATAGAGAATTTTGATTTGCCTACGTTAATAGACAAGAAAATAGAAGAGATTAGTAGTCTCTCAATCGAAAAACACATACCAATCGTCTTTCAGAGGCCCACAATGCCTTTGCCGGCAGCTTATTCTGATAAAGACAGAACCGGAGAAGTGCTTTTAAATCTTATGGGCAATGCGCTTAAATACTCGGAAAAAGGGACTATCAATGTGGAAACTGTTTTCTTGCAGGGGTACATAAAAATTTCGGTTACCGATACGGGTAAGGGGATTGCGCCGGAACAGCAAAGCCTTCTTTTTAGAAAGTTCCAGCAGGCTGGAAAAAGTCTTATGACCCGCGATACAACCCGGGCCACCGGTTTGGGGTTGTATATATCCAAGCTTCTTACCGAACAGATGGGTGGGCAAATTTTCCTGGAAAAATCAGTTCCGGGAGTCGGCTCGACTTTCTCATTCACAGTGCCGGTTCAGCAGGTCGGAGCAGCGCAAGCGACCATTCCAAATTATGCCGGCGGCGGCACGGGTCAAGCTCAATAAATGCTATTGACAAAGCGTGTGGGCGTGGTACCATAAATATATGACAAAGATTTTAATTACAGAAGACGATCCACTAATGCTTCGAATGTACCAGAAAATTTTCACTCTGGAAAAATATGAAGTCGAAATTGCCACTAACGGAGAAGAAGCTTTGGAAAAAGTCAGAGCTGCAGCCGAAAAGCCGGCTTTAATCCTTTTGGATATCATGATGCCAAAAATGAATGGCTTAGAGGCTTTAGATAAGTTAAAAGCTAACCCCGATACGCAAAAGATTCCGGTTGTCATGCTTACAAATCTTGCCGGGCAGCAAGATGCGGAAGAGGCACTGCTTAAAGGCGCGGTCAAATACATAATTAAGAGTGAATACGAGCCAAAACAGGTTGTAGATATGGTTAAGGAAGTTTTGGCAGGTTATACCAGGGATGCGGTTCCTCAGGCAGCAGCGATGGCACCGGCCGCTCCGGTTGAGCCGGCGGCACCGGCACCGGTTCAAGCCCCGACAACAACACCTCCTGCAGTGCCAACTGAAACGCCTACAGCAGAGACACCGGCAGCATCTCAGCCAACAACAAATACTTCTTCCTGATCCTCAACTCGCCTCAAGGGCCTACGCTATGCAGCAAGATTTTGTTCTATATGAGGCGAATTAAAGATGAGACTTCGTGGCTTATAAAGATAAAGTATTAAAAGTACAACGTTGAATATGGATAAAATCAGGAAAGGTAAAACCCGTATGAATCCCAAAGGCGGAATAAAATAAATTTCAATAATTACGGTAAAAATAAGAGCAAATTCCGTAAAAGTTCCAAGGATATTTTCAATAAATAAAACCACAAGTTCAAAGATCGATTTTTTATAAGAATTATCTTTTTCTATAGCGATCGCAATGGGTGTTTGGTCCAGGCCGGCTTTTGAAAATTCAAGCATCGGGCTGGCCATAAATCCTTTGCGCATCACTGAAATTTTTATGTTTTCAACGCCCGCAAACTTCTTGCAATAAAATTCGCCAAGTCCATTTGTCTTAAGATGAGCCAGGATTTTGTTCTTTTTAGCATCAATAATATAAACGAGCGCCTTAGGTACGGGGGCATTCGTAACATCGTCATAAACTTTGCCAATAATTAAGGAATTTCCTTTCAAAAATATTTGTTTAAATTTGTGTATGAAAAAATAAGCAACATAGATTAATGGAACGTGAGTTTTTGCCGAAAAGGAGAGAAAAGCCAGGAATACAAAGCCAAGCAGGGTCAGACTTTCTAAAAGTGCAAAAAGGCGGCTTGAGGCGGCAATTTCGCTAAGATATTGCTGGTTCGATGATAAATAGTCCACAAGCTCCGTACCGAAAAAATTAACATAATTACCTAAGCTAAACGGTTGACTTTGTAGGTTAACGGTCGGATAGTTTCCGTAATCAACTCCAACTTCAAAAGTTACGGTTTTAGGATCATAACTTATGGCTGAAATTTCCGCTTTATATTTTCCGCGGGGCAAAACAATTGGCACGACTCCATCGGGTTGAGAAAAAGAAGGGTTACTGATCGGCAATATTTCGGGAGAAATAATATCGTAAATTTTTGTGGTAGGGTTATATAGGTAAAAAAGTACCCTTGCGTTTTCAATCGGGTTATTGGTAGTCTTTTCAAGAATCTTAAATTTTGGAACAACTATTATTTCTGTCATTTTTTGGAATGTAATATTACCGTTGAAATCGATTATTTTGGCATAAAGTTCATAAACTCCCGGATTTTGTTGGCTGAGCAATCTTCCCGTATAAATTCCCGGTTGTGTTTCAACTAAATCCACAAAATTAGAGGCTGCGGAATCCGGAGTAAAAGTATTATCTCCCAAAACGTTCTTATTCTCTATTATTACCTGAATGCTTTTTATCTGCGTGTATTTTACGAGTGAAAAATGCACTTCGAATATACTAGATTGCGGGATAACCAGGGAATAAGTTGGGGCACCCGCAGCTGTTTTTTCTGCCTGCGGGTTTAGCAAAATACTGTTATTGCTGGTTATGATAAGCGATTGAAGATCCGCTACCGGAATTTCGGAAACGGCAGCAGTAGTAAATGTAAAAATATCCGACGTGACAGTATTTCCGTAACTATCTTTGGCGATTACCCTGTAATAATAATCAGTATTCGGATTAAGGTTTGGAAGCGTCAAAATACCTTCATCTAAAGGCGAGGAGGTTGTAACGCTTTGCGAAAGAGACTTAATAGAAGTGCCATACTGAATAGTTATGCTGGAGTTGTTATTGGTTGTAAAATAAATCTGGGCTTGATTTTGCGATAATGCCTGAACCGAAATTGCCGAAAAAACCAAATTTTCAGGCGGCAGTGCCGGAGGCAGCGTTGGAGAAGGAGTTTGAGTTGCAGTCGAATTTGAATTAGTGGATGAATTAGAGGATGGAGCCGAAGTTGGATTTGGGTTGAGTGTTGGCTCGAGACTGGTGTTAAAAAGGTAGGTTTGGCTTACGGTTTGATCAGGCGTAACCGTTGAGTCGGAAATGCTTCTTGCCGAAACATCAAATCCCACAATGTCATCGCCGGTGTAGGAATTATTAGTTTCAAGTTTAAAATTAACTGCTTGTCCGATCGTATTGGCGGGAAAGGAAGAAATTGTCCAGGTAATGGTTCGATTAGTTGTGTCTACCACTGCCGGAGTGTTTCCATAAGCATTTGTGGCGCTGCCAAATACATAATCCAGAAGATCAACTGAGGGAGTCGGGCTGCCTGCGATTGTTCCCTTTGACCATTGTGCCTGAATTATGATCGGGAAAGATGTTCCGGCCAGCGAGCCGTAGGTAATTTTGTAATCAAGCACGGTTCTTTGGGGGAAATTACTTCCTTGAGTTGTTGATTCAATTGAAATTGGTAAATCATCAATATGCGGTGGCACGGTGGCGTTAATCTGAATTTCATTATTCAAAACGATGGATAATCCATAGGTTCTTTGATCAATAGTGTTATCGGAAGCATTTTTTGTAGTTAAAACTCCGGTTTTGTTATCACCGGCAGCACCGGTAGTTGAAGATGCACCGTTAAAATTAAAGCAATAAAGTGTATTAGCGGTTAAGTCTCCACTGGAAAAAGTGACGGATTGGCCGGAAACATTTGTGGCCGGCGTGCCAATGCCCGGCCAGGCAGTTGAACCGGTGGGAATGCCGGTTATATTGGTGGTCCAATTGGTCGTGGCTGCCGAAACTACGAAATCGTCGGGAAATTGGATTCTTACTTTATTTTCTATTCCGGCTCCCGAAGATGAAGGTTGAGCGCAAATTGTTCCCGAAAGGGCGGAATTTGGAGTTTGCCGGTCAAGCCTTACAATGGTGTTGTTAAAATCGGCCTGAGCAGCGGGAATCTTTAAAAGGCAGCTTAAAACTAAAAAAAATAAGAGCAGGCCAAAGGTTATTTTTTT
>Ga0182027_10015491_pt1 | contig 10477 bp, 10 predicted proteins | sample 712E1DmetaG_FD_121300 | JGI IMG/M metagenome (GOLD analysis project Ga0182027, IMG submission 121300) | Permafrost microbial communities from Stordalen Mire, Sweden - 712E1D metaG (Illumina Assembly) | ecosystem: Environmental > Terrestrial > Soil > Wetlands > Permafrost | place: Sweden... | reverse complement strand
GGAAATTCCCGGCTGGGATTTCGATGCCGTCGCAAATGCCGCCCGCAAACAATGGAACGACGCTTTGAGCACCTTGAAGGTTGACACCAAAAACACCGCCCTCCAGGAGACATTTTATACGGCGCTTTATCACGCGCTCCTCGCTCCCACGCTTTTGAGCGACGTGGACGGCCAGTTTCGCGGGCCGGACCAGAAGGTTCACCAAGCCAAAGGTTATGATTACTACACGGAGCTTTCCTTGTGGGACACGTTCCGCGCGGAGCATCCGTTGCTGACATTGATTCAACCCGGACGCGTGAATGATTTCGTCAACACGATGCTCGACCATTTCAAAATTTTCGGACAGAATACGCTTCCGGTCTGGACTGAAAGCGGCAAGGAAAACTGGTGCATGATCGGCAACCACGCGATTCCGGTGATCACCGACGCTTACCTCAAGGGCTTTCGGAATTGGGATGCGAACGAAGCGCTCGATGACATGATTGCTTCCACCGACAAAGACCGCGAGCAACTCAAGTCCTACCGCGAGCAAGGCTACATCCCCACCGGCCACAACGTCCAGAGCGTGTCGAAGGTTCTCGAATATGCCTACGACGATTCCTGCATTGCGCGCCTCGCCCGCGCGCTCGGGAAAAATGACATCGCGGAAAAATACGCCCGGCGTTCGCAAAACTGGGAGAATGTTTTCGACGCCTCGACGGGATTCATGCGCGGACGCAAGGCCGACGGGAGCTGGGTCGAGCCATTTGATCCCAAACGCATCACCTCCGACGAATACACCGAGGCCAATGCCTGGCAGTATAACTTTTTCGTCCCGCAAAATGTGCCCGGCCTGATCGCGAAACACGGCGGCGACGAAAAATTCGCAGCCAAGCTTGACGAACTTTTCGACACCACGGAAAAAATTCCAGATCAATTGGCCGACGTCACCGGTCTCCTTGGCATGTGTGACCAGGGCAACGAACCCTGCCACCACGTTGCCTACCTCTACAACTACGCCGGCCAGCCGTGGAAAACCCAGACCCGGGCGCGCCAGATCGCCGCCATGTTCTACACCAACACGCCCGCCGGCCTTTGCGGCAACGACGATTGCGGCCAGATGTCCGCCTGGTATGTTTTTACCGCGCTCGGTTTTTATCCCGTTGACCCGGCGAGCGGCATTTACGTTCTCGGCAGTCCGCTGGTGGATAAAATCACGCTCCACCTCGATTCCAAATACGCCAAAGGCCGGTCATTCACGGTCATCGCGAAAAATAATTCCGACAAAAATCCCTATATCCAGTCCGCCACGCTCAACGGCAAACCCATCACGCGAAGCTGGATTTCCCACCAGGAGATCACCAATGGCGGCAAGTTGGTGCTGACCATGGGACCGACGCCGAACAAATCTTTTGGCTCCGCTCCCGCCGACCGGCCGCCATGAATCTGACATCTTGCGCCTTCAGTTTCGGGAACAGCGCCGATTGAAATGCTCGTCGTGGAAAAGGCAAATTGATGCTGGACAAATTCCATTGCCTGGCGCGTCATTTGAATGGACAGCATGAGTTTTCCCGGCGCAGCAAATTCCCGGCGGGCGTTCACGCTCATCGAGTTGCTCGTCGTCATTGCCATCATCGCCATCCTGGCGGCGTTGTTGTTGCCAGCGCTGTCATCGGCCAAGCAGAAGGCCTGGACCACCAGTTGCAATTCCAACCTGCACCAGGTCGGCTTGGGTATGAGAATGTTTGCGGACGATCACCGTGAATTTTATCCCGAATCCGGAGACAATATTTATTGGGGTAACATTGACTCCGCGCCTCCGGGTGGATCTGGGAAACCCGGCTGGACGGAGCAGATTTTTTCCTACGTTGGGAATACGAATGTGTTTAATTGTCCGGGGAATGTGCAATTGCCGCGAGCATATCGAGGGCCTTTCAATTATTTTAATGGCTGCAACGCCGCGTTTGTGGCTGCCAGCAGCTTTGCCGCAGTTAAAAGCTCGCGGATTTTGTTTCCCTCGGCCTTTGTTCTGGGCGGCGACACGGCAGGAACAAAAAACAATGGCGCAGGGTTACAGTTTGACCCATTGGATGCGGACAAGGATGATTACACGCAGAATTGCGTCGGCGGCGCGGCGGATGATTCGCTGACTGAATTCTGGCGAATCCACAGCCGCGGCCAGAACGTCATGTTCACCGACGGGCACTCGAAATGGTATAAAGGTTACAACGCAAATGAAATGACGTTCCGCTACACGACCATGACGAATTGGTCGCTTAATCTGTAAACTTTCGACCGTTCCACTCATTTTCCTTTTGCGTGCCCGGCGTCTAGGCGGTTTAATCCCGTAATGAAAATCGTTTTAGCCTATTCCGGTGGTCTCGACACCTCGGTGCTGCTTTCGTGGATCAAGGAAACCTACGACGCCGAGATGATCGCCTTCTGCGCCGACATCGGGCAGGAGGAGGAACTCCACGGCCTTGAAGCCAAGGCCAGGAAGACCGGCGCATCTAAAATCTACATTGGCAATTTGCAGGATGAATTCGCGCGCGACTTCATCTTCCCGATGATTCAGGCGGGCGCGATTTACGAAGGCCAGTATCTTTTGGGCACCAGCATTGCCCGGCCGCTCATCGCCAAGGAAATGATCAATGTCGCCCACAGGGAAAAGGCCGACGCCATCGCCCACGGCGCCACCGGCAAGGGCAATGACCAGGTGCGGTTCGAATTGGCTGCCGCCGCGCTTGCGCCGGATTTGCAGGTCATCGCCCCGTGGCGGGATGAGCGGTTTCGGAATGAATTTCCCGGTCGGGCAGAAATGATTGCGTATTGCAAGCGGAGAAAAATCCCCGTGCAGGCCAGCGCGAAGAAACCGTTCTCGATGGATCGGAACCTTCTGCACATTTCTTACGAGGCGGGCATTCTCGAAGACCCGTGGATGGATGCGAGCGACAAAAAGTTTCGGGGCTCATTCACCACGCTGTCCGTGTTTCCTGAAGACGCGCCGAACAAGCCGGAATTTGTGACGCTCAATTTTGTGAAGGGCAATTGCGTGGCCGTGAACGGCAAAAAGCTTTCCCCGCTCGGTGTGATGAAAACGCTGAACAAAATCGGCGGCAAACACGGTGTCGGGCGCGTGGACATGGTGGAGAACCGGTATGTGGGAATGAAATCGCGGGGCGTGTATGAAACGCCCGGCGGCGCCATCCTGCACTTTGCGCATCGGCAGATGGAAAGCCTCACGATGGACCGGGAAGTCATGCACCTGCGGGACTCGCTGATTCCGCGGTACGCAGAACTGGTGTATTACGGCTACTGGTTCGCGCCGGAACGGCTGGCGTTGCAGGCGCTCGTGACCGAGAGCCAGAAAAACGTGACCGGCACCGTGCGGGTGAAACTTTACAAAGGCAACATCATGGTTGCTGGCCGGAAGAGTCCAGTGAGCCTCTACAATCCGCACATTGCGACGATGGAAGCCGACCCGACGAAGGCCTACAATCAGGACGACGCTACCGGATTCATCAAGCTGAATGCGTTGCGGTTAAAAGTCGCGGCGAAGGTGCAGAGGAAGAAGTAAATCGCAATGAAACTCACGAAAAGTTCACGGCATTCGAAAATCACCGGTGACTTTGGTGAGTCAATTGTGCTGTATCTGCTTTCTCGCCACGGTTTCGAGGGTGCCCGGGTTGATCACACTGGAATTGATCTGATAGCACGACGACCAAATTCCCGCGAGGTTCTTGGCATTTCGGTCAAGAGCCGAAGTCGTCAGGCTGGAACTGAAAACACGCACCTAGCATTGCCGCATGATGGGTTTGTCAAAGCCAAGGCCGCATGTGATGCGTTTGGCTGCACGCCTTACTTTGCACTCGTGATAGATGCTGGTCAGCGAATTCAAGTCTTCCTGCTATCACTTCGTCATTTGCAAAAGCTCTTTCCGGGCGGGCGAAAAGTTTCCGCGTGGCAGATGTCCGAACCTTTCTTGCGGAAGTATTATGTCGATCCTCGGATCGCAATCTTCGAGCTTGCCACACACGGGGAGAAGTGGTTTTAGCGTCCCTGCCGCCCCGCATCGTGAAGAGCGGAATCTTTGTCGCCACCCGATTTTCTTGAAATATCCAACTTCGGCGGATTCCTTGATTTGTATTTACGACCTCCCTCACCTGTTTCCTCTCCCCAAGGAGAGGACATACCATCGCAAGATTTCTGGCTGGCGGAAAATTGTCCGGCCAATCCAGTCGCACGATATTTCAAAGACGCGGCGAATGATTCACCTTCTCCTCGGGGGAGAAGGCCGGGCTGAGGGCGAGTGTTTAAACCATTTTTTTCCAGTCCAATTCAATCCTCCGCCCATTCGCCTGCCAGAGCCATTTTGACGAAGCGCTTCCTTCCAAAGATTATGTCCAGAGATTTGCGTTTTTGGCGGAGTGGAATACTTTTTACGCATTATGGAACCGACTATTGCCCAAAAATCTCCGTTCGTTCAACAAGTCAAACCTGGCACGTATTGGTGGTGCGCATGCGGCCAATCGAAAGCGCAACCGTTCTGTGACGGCTCACACAAAGGCACAGGCTTTGCGCCAAAGAAAGTTGAAATCAACGAAGTCAGAACCCTCGCGTGGTGCGGTTGCAAACATTCGAAGAATGGCGCATTCTGCGATGGCAGCCATGCTGGATTAGTGTGAGCAAAGTTATCGGCGCTTTTTCTCGCCCAACTCTTTTTTGCGGAAGATATGCTGCGTGTCGGTGGCTTTGAGCGTCGAGAGGTCAATGCCTTCGCCGGGCGCGCGTTTTCTGGAAATTTTGAGCTGGCGCGCGATGAGTTTGACCGCAGTGGCGGCGTAGTATTTCACCACACCCAATCCGGTCGTGGCTTTAAAAATCACGATGAGCATGCAATATTCGTCCACATTGGTGACGAAGAGGCTGAAATTTTCGCCCTGCTGGTAAATGCAGTTGAAGTTCTTTTCGTTGACAAGGTTGGCGATGGCCTGGCTGGCCATGAAGGCGCCGGATGCCAGCGCGCCGATGCTGGTCAGGTCAAATCCACTCGTGTCACCCTGATGTGTGATAAGGAACCCGGCCTCGTCAATGACCAGCGCCGCCGAGGCGTCCGTGCTGGTGATGAATTCGCAGAGCATTGCGTCCAGCTTCTGGATATCCTCCTCTGTCAGTTGGGGTAAGTTGGCCATATCATGCGCGTTGCGGAACACCTTGGTTGATGAACTTGTGCAATAGCAGGCGCGTGATCATGTTCAGCGTCTCGAACACGCCCTCGCATCGGTGCGCGGTCGAGGTGAACGACGGCACCTGCACTTCCCGGTTATTCAGAAGAAATTCCATGTACTCGATCGGCGCCACGTTTGGCAGGTCGCGTTTGTTGTATTGCAGCACGTAAGGGATGTCATGCAGGTTGAATTTGATCGAGTTCAAATTATCTATAAGATTTTGAAAACTCTCAACATTTTCCGGCATTTTTTCGTATTGCGAATCCGCGACAAACACAATTCCGTCCACACCGCGCAGCACGAGTTGGCGGGTGGTATTGTAAATGACCTGTCCGGGCACGGTATAAAGCTGGAACTTCGTCTTGAAGCCCCGGATGGTCATTGCTTCAACCGGCAGAAAATCGAAGAACAGGGTCCGCTCCGAACTGGTGGCGAGCGACACGAGCTTGCCCTTATCGCCCGCGGCGGTTTGGACGTGATCATGGACCTGGACCAGGTTGGTCGTCTTGCCTCCCATCGCCGGGCCGTAATAGACGACTTTAACCTGCAGTTCCTTGGTGGCTTGGTTGATGATGGCCATAAATTATTGTTTTTTGCAGTCGAGTTCAGCGGCCAGCGCGGCCAGTTGCACATCTGGCAACCGCTCACCCGCACGTCCGAACACGGCGAAATAAACGCCATTGACGCGGAAAATTTCCCACGGCACGCCGCCCACGGTGAAATTCAGGTTGTCCAACGCGCCCATTCGCAATTCCCTTGTGCTCTGGCCCACGCGGTCGAAAATTTGAGGCAAAAACGCGGCCAGCGTGTCCGCGCTGAAATCAGGTGGAATCTGGCTGGCCACCGTCAACCCATCCGGCAACGCCACAACCACGCCTGCGACGCCGTTCAACGCCGCCGCGCGTGACACGGCTTCCTTGGGCGTGATGCAGTGGTCGCCGAAATCCACCGCGGTTGCGGGTGTTACCGGACGTTCATGTTCGATCTTGCTGATGGGCGTTTCCACATGCGGAGGTTCGGGCCTGACCCATGTGTAATAATTTGTGGCCGGCTGTCTGGTCTCCGCAGGTTTGGGCGCAGGGCGGTTTTCCTCCACAGGAGGCGGTTGCGGCGGTGTTGCCAGGGGCAGTGTGGGTGGCATTTCCGGCGGCGGCTGCGGTTGGGGAGAGCCAAAAAACAAATTGGTCTCCGCAGGTTTGAGCACCGGGCGGTTTTCCTCCACAGGAGGCGGTTGCGGCGGTGTCGATGGCATTTCCGGCGGCGACTGCGGCTGGGGAAAGCCAAAAAACAAATTCGGGATGTCCACCGGCATGGACACCGTCTGTTGCGACCTGGCCATTTTCATCGCTCCGCTTTGTTTGGCCAGAAAGTACGGCACAACCGCTTTCAACGGCAATTCCAATTCAACGGTGTCGTGCACCGATGTCGCGGGCGGCGTGGGTTTGATCCATGAACGCAGGTTTCCCCAGGTGAATGTCACGCGCCCACGTTTCAAGGCCGGTTCCATTAAATTTACAGGCAACGCGACTTGGGCGTTTGCCGAAGTCAGTGGAGCGATTTCCGATCGCAGCGCCTCCGGCCACTTTTTCAAAAGTGCGGCCAGCGGCACCATGATCGCTGCTTGCGCCGACACAACAACAGGCGTTGGTGTGGGCGCCGGCACTGGTATTGGCGCGACCGGCACAACCGGCGCGGCCGGTAAGGGAGGCGTGATGGGTTGAACAGGAACTGTTGGAATCACCGGTTTCGGAAGCGTCCAACTATCCATTACATTGCCACTGTGCGGTGCGGAGACAAGACCGGGCGCAGGCGTAATCTGCCGCGGCATGACCGGCGACGGTGGTGGCGCGACGGGCGGAGGTCGGAGTTGTGCGGGTGCGGGTGCGGGTGCGATTGGCGCGGCTATTTGCACTGGCGGCGTAGTGGACGGCGTTGGAGATTTGACCGGAGTTGCGGATATTACAATTCCATGTCCGTGTTCACCGAATGGCCCTATAATTTCAGCCGGCACTTTGACAGTTTTTTGGGTGGAATTGCGGGTTAGAAAACTCGGGCTTAATCGCGCCAGGACTTTGCTCAATGGCAGCACGACGGGAAGTGAATCATATTCATCCTGAACACTAAACAAACTGGGCGCGGCCCGGCGCAGTTCGCCAAAAGTTATCCTGACAATGCCAAGCGACAGTTGCGGCTGGATTTTTCTCAAGGCGATGGAAATGCTGGCACGACTCAAATCAACATTTTTCACGCTCATTTTGGAGCGCAGTTCCAGTGGTAGTGTTTCCAAGACCGATTGAAGCGGCAGTTCCAAGTCGGTGGTATTTTCGACCTGCGGCGGCCCGGGGAAAGGTGCGGGAGCCGCGACAGGTTTCGAGACTGTCGGGGCGGCAGACTGCTGAATGGAAACGGGTGTGGCCAGCGGCAGGGCAGCTGGCGCGGCGCGCCGTGGTGATTGGGGAGTGACTGCTCCACTTCCATTTTCATCACAGCGTCGCAGCAGTTCCCGCAACAGTCCGGCAAACCTTGTTCTTAGGCCATTTGACATCACGCTCATGTTTTCCTGCGAATTAGTCTTTCCGCAGGTTTGCCTGTTGATTCTAGCAGGAAATGCGCCACTGTGAAGACGTTTTCACATCAAAGTTGGCCACCCTGTAGGTTCCTTTTTTGGAGTCAACTCGGCTGAAAATTGTCCCGGCGTTGGGCTGGCTGTCCACAATGTAGTAAAAAACGCTTATCCTTGGAACCGGAACGGCTCTTGCTTTCACTTGCATGGCGACCCGATCGTTTTTGTGGTTTGCATTTGCGAGATGGCCAGCCTTAGCCGTAGTGTAGTGTCATCAGATGGAAGAACGCCACAAAATCCTGATTTTGGACGACGAAGTTGACTGGCTAAACGTCTGTCGTGAAATGCTGGAGCAACTTCCCAGCAAACCGGAAATTCGCACTTTTTCCACGGGAGCGCGTGCCGTTGCCCTGCTGGACGTCGAGCCGTTCCAGCTGCTGATTTGCGATTTAAAAATGCCGAGGATGGATGGATTGCAAGTGCTCACCATTGTCCGCCGGCGATTTCCCGAATTGCGCACAGTGGTGTTGACCTCATTGGATGACGAGGGGTTCCGTTCCCGCGCTTACGCCTTGGGTGTGGATTTGTTCTGGCTCAAGGCTGACATGCAGCAAAACCCCCAAATGTTTCTGGACTGCCTTGAATCGCTTTTAGGCCACGACATGAAGACGGGTTTTCGCGGCATCCAGAGCAAGAGCTTCATGGATATCATTCAAATGGAATGGCTTTCCCGCAGTTCCACGGTGCTGCGCCTCACGCGCGGCCCCCTTGTTGCCAGACTGTGGATTCAGGAAGGCGAATTAATTGACGCTGAAGCGGAAGGCGCGCGCGGCGAGGCTGCGTTTCAAAAAATCCTGGCCTGGAGGTCAGGCACATTCGAAAATTTGCCTGCCGAACCAAAACGCGAGCGCACCATCACCAAATCCATTAATATCCTCCTGCTCGAATCGGCGCAGACAATGGACGAAGCCACCAATCTCTCTCAAGCCGAATTCGTTGAACAGACCGATCATCGAAAGACCGCATGGAAGCTCGCGCTGATCGCGCGCGAAGGCGCGGAATTTGTTGTCACCGTTTCAACCAAAAACCAAAGTGAAGTCGAGGTGTGGGGGGCTCAAGCCACCCGGCCGTTGGCGGACTGGACGCGAAGCGCCGCCGAGGTTGCCAAACGGCTTGACGAGCGGCTTGCAGCCGGCCCGCTCTCCCATATTGCCGGGGACAATTTGGAACGGCGGGTGCTATTGTTGCCTTGCGACGATAAATCCTTTCTGGTCGCATGGCCGCCCGGTGCCTCTGCCGACCAGTTATTGGAGAAAACAAAAAAACTTGCAGCTTCATGGGATTCCTAAGACAACTTTTCAGAAGCCATGCGGCAGTTCAACAACTGCCCGCCGGCGGCATGATTGTGGCTCGCGACGGCCAGGTGGTCGCGTCCACCATTTCTTCCGTTTATCCGCAAGCATTGCTTCGTGATATCGCCCGGGACGTGCTGCTGTTGTTACGCCAGGCGCGTGAAGTACAAATGCCGCTGGCCGAGTTGAGCATCCATTTCGCCAGCTTGCGTGTCACCGCCCGTGAAATGCGCGGTGGCGCCGTCATTTTCCTTTCTCCGCAAACCGTGCCGAACGCGCACAAGCCCATTTAACCGCCTATGACCACCAAGGAACTCAACCAATTGATCACCCAGATCGAAACCCACATCGAATGCTGGAAACAGTTCAATCATTTTATTGATGTCGTTCGCGGCAAAAAGTTCGGGCCGACGGAAGAAAACCAATTTCTTGAATTCAAGAGCGTCATCGTTCAGGAACTGGAAATGATTTACGCTTCCATTGAAGTCGCCTCGCCCGGCAAGGAGGAAATCCATGCCTTCATCGGCAATGCGCCATCCCTCCGCTCCCTTGGCGAGATGAGCGAAGGTTCTTTGCGCGGCATCGAAAGCCAGTGGCACAAAATCTACATCGAATGGCATTCCATTTTAGGCCAGCTTAAAGTCAAACGGCGCACCGAGGAGGCAAAGACGTTCTTGCGTTGGTGAAAACCAATCGCTGCCGTTCACTTCTGTCTTGCCATGCGCGCCTGTTTCGCGTCTAAACAGCCCATGCCTGACTGGATTGCCGTTATCATTTTGGGGTTTATTGAAGGGATCACGGAATTCATTCCTGTTTCGTCCACCGGCCATTTGCTCATTGCCGAAAACATTCTTCAGGTCAAGGAGAGCGACCTTTTCAATATCGTCATCCAATGCGGGGCGGTCATTGCCGTGCTGCCATTGTTTCCACAGCGCCTCCGGCAGTTCGTTTTTGAATGGCGTGACAAAAAAACGCAGGATTATCTCCTGAAAATTTTTGCCGCCTTCGCCATGACCGGTGTCGCGGGGTTCGTCCTCGTCAAAAAAGGCTTCAGACTTGAAGAAAATCCGGCCCCTATTGCCTGGGCGCTGCTCATCGGCGGCCTCGCCTTCCTCGCCATCGAATGGCGGCTGCGCGGCAGGAAATTGAGCGGTGAAATCACCTGGTTCATCGTTATTGCCGTTGCCGTCGGCCAGTTGATTGCGGCGGTGTTTCCCGGCACATCACGTTCCGGCTCGACGATTATGTTGTGCCTGTTGCTCGGCCTGAATCGCCCGGCGGCGGCGGAATTTTCCTTTCTCGTTGGCATTCCCACAATGCTTGCGGCGGGCGGGCTGAAAATTTTCGAGGCATTG
>Ga0182027_10015490_pt1 | contig 10477 bp, 6 predicted proteins | sample 712E1DmetaG_FD_121300 | JGI IMG/M metagenome (GOLD analysis project Ga0182027, IMG submission 121300) | Permafrost microbial communities from Stordalen Mire, Sweden - 712E1D metaG (Illumina Assembly) | ecosystem: Environmental > Terrestrial > Soil > Wetlands > Permafrost | place: Sweden... | reverse complement strand
TTACTCCCGCGCCCGTCCGGAAGTGGGGCCGGTTTCCGGCGCGTCGCACACGCTTTCGCGTATCGCAGTTTCCCATGACAACTGCCGCGTGATATGTTTCGAAGTAGCCACCTGCTTTGGCACCGGACTCGGCCCCCGCGTGGCAAGTGAACTATTGAGATAGGAATCGCGTAAACCAGACTCATGAGCCACGTAAGACTCACCATCGCCGTACTCGCCCTAATCGCCTCCGCGCACGCCCAGACCGTCACCGGCGTTGTCAGAGGACCGATTACAGACTCTGCCGGCGCGCCAGTGCCGGGCGCGAGGGTCACCTTGACCAGCCTTGAAACCGGCGCTCACCTGACCGCAACCAGCGACGAGCGCGGAGAGTTCGCGATTGCCGCCGTCCCGCCCGGCGAATATCGTCTGGAAGCGGAAAGCCCCGGCTTTAAGAAGCACGCCCGCACATTGACGATGGAAGTGGACCGGGAGGTCCGCCTCGAGATCGCCCTGAGCAGTCTGGGCTCCCTCACCATCGCCTGGTATGACCCCCCGCCGATGGTGCGTGCGGATTCGCCGGCCATGGGCGGCGTCATCGACACGCGGGAGATTCTCGGCCTGCCTCTCGATGGACGCGATTTCTACCAGCTCAGCCTGCTGCTGCCAGGGGTCCTGCCGCCGGCCGAAGGCTCGGCGGGGTCGGTCCGCGGCGCTTTCTCCATCAGCGTCAACGGCGCGCGCGAGGACGCCAACAACTTCCTGCTGGATGGAGCCTACAACGGCGATCCCAAGCTGAACGGCGTGGGCGTGACGCCGCCCCTGGACGCAATCCAGGAGTTCGATGCCGTCACGTCCACCTACGATTCCAGCTTCGGCAGAAACGCCGGCGGACAGATCAGCGTGGTCACACGCGGCGGCGCCAACCAGTTTCACGGCTCCGCTTACGAGTTCTTCCGCAACGGCGCGCTCGATGGCGACAACTTTTTCGCGCCTTCCGATCGGCCGGCGCCCGCGTACCGGCGCAACCAGTTTGGCGCCACGCTCGGCGGTCCGCTGGTCGAGAGCCAGACGTTTTTCTTCGCCGATTACGAGGGCACGCGGATGGCGGCCGGGCAGACGCTGGTCTCCAATGTGCCAACCCTCGCCGAGCGCGCCGGCGACTTCTCGCAAGGCAGCCTGCCGGCGGTCGATCCAACCACCGGGCAGCCCGTCCCCGGCGGCAAGCTGCCGCAATACTATTTGAACCCGATCGGCCTCGCGATTGCGGCGCTCTATCCCCAGCCGGACCGCAACGTGCCCGGAGCGAATTTCGTATCCTCGCCCTCGCTCACCGACAGCCTGAACCAGTTCGACGCCAAGCTGGAACAGTACTTCGGGCAATCCGGCGGCAAGCTCTTCGCAAGATACAGCTTCGCGAACGACAACTTGTTCGAGCCGTTCGCCGGTTCGTCCGGCGACCCCGCCGTGCCGGGTTACGGCCTCCGTATTCCGAGCCGGTCGCAGAACGCCTTGGTGGGCGAATCAAACGCATTTTCGCCTTACCTGCTGAACGAAGTGCATCTGACCCTCAACCGGGTCTCGAACGGCGACTACCCGCAGGGCCAGGGAACCAGCATCAACCACCGGCTCGGTCTTCCGGAGCTTTCCGCGAATCCGCGCGATTGGGGATTGACGTTGATTTCGGTCAATGGCTTCTCGCCGGTCGGGAACGAACCCACCAGTCCGGAGCACGGAACCACCAACACCTATCAGCTTGCCGACACCGCTACCTGGGTGCGGGGCCGGCACCTTGTGAAGTTTGGACTCGACCTCCGCCTGCTGCAACAGAACGCCTTCCGCGACATCGAATCCCACGGTTTTTTCAATTTCACCGGTCTCCTGCTGGGCAACCCGCTCGAAGAGCTGTTGCTCGGTGCGCCCACGGAGACCGGCGGCGCGACGGAGAACAATCCGCAGCACCTGCGCACCCGCAGCTACGACTTCTTCGCCGCCGACACCTGGCGCGCCCGCCCGAGCCTCTCGCTGACGCTGGGATTGCGCTACGAGTACAACTCCCCCGCCGTCGACGCCGCCAATCGCGCCGATGTGTACAATCCGGCAACCGGCTCCCTTGTCCAACTGGGCCAGGGCGGGTTTCCCCGCGGTGGTTACAGTCCGGACTACCATAACATCGCTCCGCGCATCGGTCTGGCGTGGTCGCCGGGCGGGCATAACACCACCGCGCTCCGGGCGGCGTATGGGATTTACTACGACCAATCCTCGTTCGCGCCCGGCGAAGGTATCTACTTCAGCGCGCCTTACTATAATTTCAACGTCTACTATCCGGTTCCGGGCCTGGTAAACCTGTCGCTCGAGAATCCGTTCCCCAGCAACTTCCCGTTCCCCTATCCCGGATCGGCCATCGCCTTCCAGCGCAACCTTCGCACACCCTACATGCAGCAATGGAATCTCGGCGTTCAGCGACAGCTTGGAAACCCGCGGGTGATCGAGATTGCCTACGTGGGATCGAAGGGCACGCGCCTGGTCGACTCGCGCAACATCAACCAGCCGCGTCCTTCCGTCAACCGGCAGAACCCCGGTCCGAACCCGAACTTCTCCGAGATCGACATCATCGAGTCGCAGGCCAATTCCACCTATCACAGCCTTCAGGCCCGCTTCCAGCAGCGCCTTTCGCAAGGACTGTCGATGCTCGCGTCCTATACGTTCGCCAAGTCCATCGACGATGCCTCCGGCTTCTTCAACACCACCGGCGATCCAAACTTTCCGCAGAACGCATACGACCTGGGCGCGGAACGCGGCCGCTCCGATTTCGACATCCGCCAGCGCTTCACGCTCGGCTACGGGTACGATCTGCCGCTGCTCAAGAGCCATCCGCGCCTCGGCGGGTGGCAGAGTTTCGGCGTGCTGACGTTCCAGACCGGCCGGCCGTTCACCGTGGCGCTGCTGCCGGATACCGACAACGCCAACACCGGCATCTCGCAATTGGGTTTCGGCGCCGGCGACCGGCCGAATGTGGCCGGCAATCCCAAGCTCTCCGGTCCCACACCGGGCGAGTGGTTCAACACCGCCGCGTTCACCGTCCCGCCCTACGGCCATTTCGGCGACGCCGGCCGCGACATTCTCGACGGCCCAGGCCTGCGTTCGGTAAACCTCTCGATTGTCAAGAACACCGCCATCACGGACCGGCTCAACCTCCAATTCCGCACGGAATTCTTTAATGCCTTGAATCGCGCGAATTACAACCTCCCCGATAACTTCATCGGATCGCCCACGTTCGGCCAGGTAGTTTCCGCGCAGGATCCGCGGCGGGTGCAATTCGCGGTGAAGGTGCTGTTCTGAGCGCGGGTTTTGTGGGGCAGGTTGTCAACCTGCGGCGGGTTGGTAACCCGCCCGGCGAGCGGAGCTCGCCTGCGCGATCAACCCGCCGCCCCTACCTGCCAATCGTGCACATATCGCACGCTCGCGCCGTGCGCAATGCCAGCGCGCCCGTCGGGCAAGCCTCGGCGCATTGCCGCGCCACTTTGCGCAGCCCGCTCGACAACGGCTCGCCGAACGGCACGGCCACGGCCACGTCGAAGCCGCGGCCGATCATCGCCAGCCCCGGCTCCTCGTCCGCGGCAGAGGCAATCCGCACGCACGCGTCGCAGCAGATGCACTTGCCGGGCTCGTAGATCACCTCGGCGTGCGACAGATCCTGCGAAAACCGCCTGCGCGCGCCCGCGAAACGGTACACATCCACGCCGTACTCGGTCGCAAGCTCCCGCACCCGGCAGCAGTCCGCTTTGCGGCAGCCGCAGGTCAGGCAGCGGCGCGCCTCCCGGGCTGCGTCCTCCTCCGGTAGCCGGCTTTCCACCTCGTCGAAACCCGCCACGCGCCGCTCCATGGGGATCTCGGGCGCTCGCACGCGCGCGGCCTTCTCGATCGAGCGGAAGAGCGCGGCCCGCTCGGCGTCGTCCACCGGGCGCATGGCGATGCCCGCCAGCGCCGGCTCACCCGTGACGGCTTCGCCCGAAAGCAATTGATGGATCGACGCCGCGGCCATTCTGCCCGCCGTCACCGCGCGCACGGCGAGGTCCGCGCCCAGGACCGCGTCGCCCCCGGCGAACACGCGCGGCAGGTTGGTCGCCAGCGTCCTCGCATTGGCGGCGATGCCCCATGCGGTCACCTCCAGCCCTTCGCGCTTCGCCAGCGTTACATCCACCGATTGCCCGATGGCGGCGATCGCGGTGGAGCACTCGATGGTGAAATCGGAGCCTTCCACCTCGACCGCCCGGCGGCGCCCCGAGGCGTCCGCTTCGCCCAGCGTCATCCGCCGGCACGTCAGCGACAGGCTCTCGCCGTTCCGTTCCAGCCGCACCGGCGCAACGAGCAGGTCGATCTGCACGCCTTCGGCTTCCGCGCCCTCCACCTCTTCCATCAGACACGGCATCTCCTGCCGGCCGCGGCGGTAGAGCACCCGAACACTCCGTGCGCCCAACCGCACCGCGGAGCGGGCGCAATCCATGGCGGTATTGCCGCCGCCCACCACCACCACGTCGCCGCCCAACGGCGGCGGATTCCCGCTGGCCACGCGACGCAGAAACTCGGTCCCCGCCAGCGCGTATTCCTCGCCAACGCAGCCGAGCCCCTGGGCGCGTTGCGCCCCGATGGCCAGGAACACCGCGTCGTGCCAGTCGCACAAGCCTTTCAGGGTGAAGTGCTCGCCCCAGCGCTCGCCCATGCGCAAGCGCGCGCCCAGCCGCAGGATGGTCTCGATTTCGGCATCCAGCGCATCCTTCGGCAAGCGGTAGCTTGGAATTCCGTAGCGCAGCATGCCTCCTGGCAGCGGATGGCCGTCGAACAGCGTACACTCGTGGCCCTTTTGCAGAAGGTAGTAAGCGGCGGCCAGGCCCGCCGGCCCCGCGCCCACAATAGCCACCCATTTCCCGGTGGATGGCGCACGCCGCGGCAGGTAGCGCGTGGCCGCCGCCCCGTCCACGTCGGCCGCATAGCGGTGCAGCGCGCCAATCCCCAGGCCCTGGTCGAAGTCCGAGCGGCGGCACTCGCGCTCGCACAATCGCGGGCAGATGCGCCCCAGCGAACCCGCGAGCGCCAGCCGGCGGGCGATGACCTCCATCGAGCGGCGATTGTCCCCCGTCGCGATGCCGTACACGAACCCCGGTATGTCGAGCCCGGCCGGGCACTCGGCGGCGCACGGCGCCACACACTCTCCGGCGTGATCCGAGAGCAGCAGTTCCAGCGCCATCTGGCGCGCCGCGCGCACGTCCGCGCTGGCGGTCGCCACCACCATGCCCTCCGCCACGGGCATCGCGCAGGCGGGCGCCAGCGTGCGGCGGCCTTCTATCCGCACCGCGCAAATGAAGCACGACGCAGCCGGCTCGATTCCGGGCACGTGGCACAGCGTCGGGATGCGGATGCCCAGCCGGCTGGCCGCCTCGAGAACGGTCGTCTCCGCCTTCACCTCGATCCGCCGCCCGTCGATCGTCAAGCTAATCATGGCGCGGCTATGTCACCTCGATCGCGTCGTCCTGGCAGGCCTGGCGGCACATGTCGCAACGCGTGCAGAGTCGGTCGTCCACCTCGTGCTTCTCGTACGGCCGATACCGGATAGCGCCCACCGGGCAGGCTTGCGCGCACAGCGTGCAGCCGATGCAATTGTCCGTCACGCGGTAGCGGATCAGCGCCGGGCAGCGGCCCGCCGGGCAGCGCCGCTCGTGGAGGTGCGCTTCGTACTCGTCGCGGAAGTACCGGAGCGTGGTCAGCACCGGGTTGGGCGCGGTCTGGCCGAGCCCGCACAGGCTGGCGCGGCTGACGGTATCGGCCAGCGTTTCGAGCTTCTCCAGGTCGTCCGTCCGGCCCACCCCCTCGCACAGGCGCTCCAGGATTTCGAGCATTCGCTTGGTGCCGATCCGGCAAAAGGTACACTTGCCGCAAGATTCGGCTTGCGTGAACTTCAGGAAGAAGCGCGCGATATCGACCATGCAATCGCGGTCGTCGAGCACCACGAGGCCCCCGGATCCCATGATGGCGCCGGTCTCGGCCAAAGCGTCGTAGTCGATCGGCGTATCCGCCAGCCGCGCCGGGATGCACCCACCGGACGGACCGCCGAGTTGCACGGCTTTGAATCGCCGCCCGCCGCCGATGCCGCCGCCGATATCCTCCACCACTTCGCGTATGGTGATGCCCATGGGAACTTCGATCAGGCCGCCGCGCCGGATCTTCCCGGCCAGCGCGAAGACCTTGGTCCCCCGGCTGCCCGCGGTGCCGAGCGCGGCGAACGCGCGGGTGCCGTGGCGAATAATCCACGGCACCGAAGCCAGCGTTTCGACGTTGTTGATGAGGGTCGGGTGTCCGCGAAACCCGCGTTCGATAGGGTACGGAGGCCGCAGCTTCGGCATGCCGCGTTTCCCTTCGAGCGATTGAATCAGCGCGGTCTCCTCGCCACAGACGAAAGCGCCCGCGCCCTCGCGGACCTCCAGGCGCAGCCGCCCGAGGCATCCGCGCTCCTCGGCCTGCCGAATCGCCTCCCGCGTGTGGCGCACGGCCTGCGGGTACTCCGCGCGAATGTACAGGTAACCTTCGGAGGCGCCAATGGCGTATGCCGCGATGGCCAGCCCCTCCAGCACGCGGTGCGGGTCGGATTCCAGCACCAGTCGGTCCATGAATGCGCCCGGGTCGCCTTCATCGCCATTGCAAATAACATATTTGACCGAGTCCGCCTGCGCGCGCCCCAGCGCCCATTTCCGCCCCGTGGGAAACCCCGCGCCCCCTCGCCCGCGCAGACCCGACTCGGAAATCGCGGCGATCACCTCCTCCGGAGAGAGCCCCATCGCCAGAGCGCGGTACCCGTCGCGCGCCAGGTAGTCGTCGATGTTCAGCGGGTCGATGACGCCGCAGTTTTCGAGCACCACGCGAGGTGTTATGTGGGGCAGGTTGTCAACCTGCGGCGGGTTGTCAACCCGCCCGGCGAGCGAAGCTCGCCCGTCTTCGAGCTTCCACCTCACCCACGCCGAAACACGCCTGGTCCGGATATGCCTCCGCGCGATCACCCGGGCACTCTCCGCCGTCACGTTGGCATAAAGTACTGCGTCCCCGTCCGCCCCCACCACTTCCACCAGCGGCTCGCGATAACACATCCCGTTGCAGCCCACCGCTTTGACGACGCCACCAGCGCCCGCCTCGCGCGCCGCCCGCTCGAGCGCGTCGCGCACCGGCTCGCCGCCGCTGGCGACGCCGCAGGAACCGAGGCCGATCCGGATCTCGACTGCGCCACGCCTCATGCGGTCACCTTCAGCGCATCGCACGCCGTGGCGGGCGTCAGCTTGCCCGCGGTGTGACCATCCACCATGAGCACCGGCGCCAGGCTGCAACACCCCAGGCAGGCCACCTCATCGAGCGTGAACATGCGCGCGGCATCGGTATCTTCACCGTCGGGGATCGCCAGATACCGCCGCAGTTCCTCGGTGATCTGGCGTGCTCCGGAAACGTGGCAAGCCGTCCCGTGGCAGACGCGGACGATGTGTTCGCCCACCGGCGAGCGGCGGAACTGGCCGTAGAACGACGATGTCCCCGCGATCTCGGCGGGCGTGATTTCAGTCAGCTCGCAAAGGCGGCGCAGGGCCTCATCGGGCAGGTAGCGGTAGTGCGTCTGAATGGCTTGCAGCAGCGGAATGGCAGCCTCTCTGCCGCGCCCCATCCGCGCCACCAGCTCATCCACGAAGCTCAGATCCATTTCGGCCGCCAAAGTAGGGCGGACGCCCCCGTCCGCGCGCGACCCCCTGGTCGCGCTCTTGCCACTGGGAGCCGAAGGCTTCTGCTGTGTGACCAATCCCTTGGCCAACGTCAGAAACGCCGCCGCCGCCGCGATCAGCACCCACGCCAGGCCGTTGTCCCTGCTCTTCCGCGCGAGCCGCGCAGTCGTTACTCGTTTCTGCTCGGCCGCCAGCGCCGGCGCGAGCGAAGCGTCGCTCTTCGTCTGTTGCTGCAAGCTCTTGACGACCTTATCGTCCAGCGGCGCACGCCTGCTCGCCACCGCATAATCCACCACCAGAATCGCGACGCACAACGCCACCAGCGAACCGGCAATCAGGCTCCCGATTCGCGCTATCGATCGCCGCCTCTCGCCGGTCATGAGGGCGCGGCTCCCTTCAACCGCACCAACCGCGCCTTGGCGTGCGCCAGATCGCCGTCGCGGGGGCACGAGGAGTAGCATCGGGCGCAGTACAGACAATTGCGGCCGACGGCCCGCATCTCCTCGATGGCGCCATAGGGGCAGGCCGCGGCACAGAGGCCGCAATCCAGCTCCTTGTCCGGCGTGATGGTCACGCCGTGGCGGGCCAACCGCGCGCACCAGGCGAGCAGACCGCCATAGGGGCAGAGGTAGCGGCAATAAGGCCGTCCCACGAACATACCAGCCACCAGAAAGGCCCCACCGAGCAGGAGCATGTGCGGAGCGCCCGTTCGCCGGAAGAACCCCACGAACGGGTCGAACCGGCAGATCAGGAAATCGCGCGCCAGCGCCGGCTTCACGGCGAAGAGGATCGCGAGGCCGAGGTACACATACTTCAAGAGGCCCAGCGCCCGGTCGAGCCGGCGCGGCACCTGCACCGGATGCAGCACCACCAGTTCCTGAATCGCGCCCAGCGCGCAAACGCCTCCGCAGAAGGCGCGGCCGAAGAACAGGGCCACCGCCAGCGGCAGAACGAAGGTCGCCGTCACCACCATCGGAATGGAGTACCGGGGATCGGCAATCGCCACCACCACATTCTGCAGCGAGCCGATGGGGCAGATGCAGCCCTCGCGGTAGAAGCCGAAATACCCGAGCGAGCCGATGGCGATCGCCACCAGCCATCTTCGGCTGCGCCGCTTGAGAACCAGCCAGACCGACATCGCCATGGCCGCTCCCAACGCCACCACGTCCAGAACCTGCAGCCAGTAGTCCCGAGGCAACGGACGCTGCACCGCGGGTGTCTTGTAGCCCCCGCCGATGGCATCCTGCTGCGGAGCCGTGTCCACGGGTCGCTGGTACGGCATGGCTTGGGCCGGCGCAGTCCGTACGGCGCCCGGCGCGAGACAGAGCAGCCCAAGAATCGCCGCCAGCGCGCGCCCAAGCTTTGGAATGCCGCTCATGCTATCCCGGCCGCTTGATCTCGGCCGGCTGCAGAGCTCGGTCGATAGGCAGTTGCATCAGGGCATTCTGCGGACACGCCTTCGAAATAGAGCAGCGGTTGCAATTCACGCACCTGTCGTAACGGACCCGCAGCGTGATCGACCCCAAGCCCAGCGGCTCCTTGCATTTCATAACGCACTTTCCGCAGCCGTCGCACTTCTCTTCGTCGATGATGTACTCGTAGAAGTTGTTGGCCGGGTCTTCGGGATCGACCTTGCCGATCGGCCGGCGCGCGATGGCGTCGCGCGGGCAGAGCTTCTCGCTGGGTTGCCCCAACTCGTTCACCGCGCTGGTGATATTGAAATACGCCGGGCAGATGTTGCAGCGGCCGCACTTGGAATACTCGTTGACCGCGCGCACCGCCGACAGCGCCACCACGCACTCCGTGGTGCAGAGATTGCACGCCTCCACGCCAAGGTCGCCCAGCCGGCTGTTGACGCACCGCGAAACATCCACCTGCCACACAACCTGCCCGTTGGCCTTCTTGACCAGGAAGCCCGCGCCCCCGCCCAGCACCGCCAGCACGGTCCCGCGCGCCACCGTGGCGAACAGGTCGCGCCTTGTAGGGTCTTCGCTCATACGCTCACCCGTTCGAAAACGAAGATCGCAGCCTTCACCGTATCGACCACATAGACGCGGCCACGCGAATCCACCGCGATGCTCATGTTCTTGCAATTGGCGTCGAATGGTTCCGTCGCGATCACCGCCAGCAGTTTCCCGCTGAAATCGTAGGCCTTCACCCGCGGGCCGGCCTTTTCCGTGGTGTAGATGGCGTCGCGGATGGCCACGTTGGTGGGATTGCAGCAGCCCGTGAACCCCGCCGGATCGATCCCGTCGAACCGCCCGATGTGCCCGAGCAACTCGCCGCCCGGCGCATAACGCTCCACGCGATGCTTGCCCGGGTTGGCCGCGTAGACCGTGCCTTCGGCGTCCACGCCGAAATCCACCACGCCGTTGGGGATGAGCAGGCCGCCCAACGGGTTGTCTTTGCCGATGTTGTTGAGGAACCGGCCGCCGCGGTCGAAGCGCCGAATCGCGCGGTCCGCCGAATCCCCGGCCAGCACACAGTCCCTGGTGAATCCGATGGCCGTCACCCGCCGGAGTAGCTTTTCGTCCCGCCACGTGTCGCGCAGCTTACCGGCGCCGTCGAAAATCTCAATCTGCCCGAACTGGCCGGCGAATACCGCGCCATCGCTCGCCACCGCGACGGACTGCGCCGGCCGCGAAGTCGCCCATCGCCGCACCACCCGGCCCGCGGCATCGAAGACCTTGATTTCGGAATCGCCCGCGGCATAGATCTCGCCGCGCCCGTGCCCATCCACCGCG
>Ga0182027_10015489_pt1 | contig 10479 bp, 10 predicted proteins | sample 712E1DmetaG_FD_121300 | JGI IMG/M metagenome (GOLD analysis project Ga0182027, IMG submission 121300) | Permafrost microbial communities from Stordalen Mire, Sweden - 712E1D metaG (Illumina Assembly) | ecosystem: Environmental > Terrestrial > Soil > Wetlands > Permafrost | place: Sweden... | reverse complement strand
TTTGGCCAATTGTTCATCACTCAAAATCGCAACGATGAGCAAAATCGCGTCCGCGCCCCATTCAATGGCCTCAAGAATCTGCCGCTCATCAATGATGAAATCCTTGCGCAACAGCGGCAGCTTCACCGCCGCGCGGATTTGCCGGAGATGATCGAGCGAACCCTGAAAAAACTTTCCATCAGTCAAAACCGACAGGCAACTCGCGCCCGCTGCCTCGTATTCCTTCGCAATGCGAATCGGATCGAAGTCCTGGCAAATCACGCCTGCGGACGGCGAAGCCTTTTTGACCTCGGCAATCAACGCGATGTCACCCCGGCGCGGTTTGCGCAATGCCGCGAGAAAGTCGCGCCGTTCTCCGCGTTCGAGCAGGGCATCGCGCAAATCGCCAGCGGCAATGAGTCGCGAGGGCAACATCGCGACTTCGCGTTTCTTTTCTTCAACGATGCTGTCGAGAATGTTCATTGGTCAACAGTCAGTAGTTAATAGTCAGTGGTTGGTAGTACTGAGTGATTGCTGTTGACTACCAACTGCTAACTACTGACTCATTTTATTCTTCCTCGTCTTTCACTCCATGCATCCGTTTCATCGGACAACCGGCGCGGAGCCAGCCGTTCACGAATGCATCCAAATCGCCGTCCATCACCGCTTGAACATTGCTCGTTTCGACGCCAGTGCGCAAATCTTTCACCATGCGATAGGGCTGGAAGACATAACTCCGAATCTGGTTGCCCCATGAAATGCTGCCTTTCTCGCCGTAGAACCGTTCCATATCGGCCTTCTGCGCGTCCAGCCGCTGGGCGTAAATCCGCGAAAGCAAAAGCCGCATCGCCGTCGCGCGGTTTTGATGTTGCGAACGCTGGTTTTGCGACGCGACCACGAGTCCGGTCGGGATGTGCGTGATGCGAACGGCAGTTTCAACCTTGTTCACGTTCTGCCCGCCTTTGCCGCCGGAACGGAATGTGTCAATTTGAAATTCATTTGGCGGAATGACAATTTCTGAATCGTTTTCCTCGATTTCCGCAATCACGTCCACGCTGGCGAAACTCGTGTGCCGGCGCTTGTTGGCGTCGAATGGCGAGATGCGCACCAACCGGTGCACGCCGCGTTCGGCTTTGACAAAGCCGTAGGCGTTTTCGCCCTGGAGCAGCATCGTGACGCTTTTAAGCCCCGCGCCTTCGCCGACCAGCGCGTCGGTGACTTCGACTTTCCAGTCGCGTGATTCGGCCCAGCGCTGATACATGCGCGACAGCATTTCGGCCCAATCCTGCGCCTCGGTGCCGCCCGCGCCGGCGTTGATGCTCAAGATGCAATTCTTCCGGTCATGCGGGCCGCTCAAAAAAACCTTCAGTTCGAGCAAATCGAGTTCCTTGAAAAATTTTTGAAGATCGCGCGTGAGTTCCTGTTCCACCTGCGCCTGCGCTTCGGACGGTTCGGACTCGCCGAGTTCAAGCATGACGCGGGAATCATCCAGATGCTTTTCGGCTTGAAGGAGTGGCTCAATTTTGTTGCGGAGCGAATTGGCCTCGTCAATGAGCGTCTGCGCCTTTTCGCGGTTATTCCAGAAATTGTCGGCGGCCATCAAGGCGTTGAGTTCGCCAAGACGTTTTTGTGCGGCGGGCACGTCAAAGAAACCTCCGCAGATGCGCAAGTTTCCCCGTGGCCGTGGCAATTTCAGTTTTAACCGTGTCGAACATGGTGCTGGAGAATACAGAATTCAGAAGCCGGAAGCCAGAAGGGAAAATCGCGACACGAATTTCACGAATTGACACGAATTGGAAATTGGTAGGGCGGTGCTGCTGCACCGCCAATTGAGGCTGCGCGGCAGCGCAGCCCTACCGCCAATCACGGAATCGCCAACCGGTTCGTGGCAACACCGGTTTGCTGAAGTGCCTGTTGCAACCCTTTCGTGGTCAATTGCTGAACGCTGCCATCGACAAAGAGAATATTGCCTCGTGCCGGGGTCCAAAAGTGGGAGTCGTATGCAACATGGCGCAAAGAAGTCCAAGCGACTGGAGTGTGCGTCGAAAGTTGCAACAAGCCGGATTTGACCGGCACGCCGCCGACGGCGAAGTTGTCATCGCCGGAAAGAAACATTTGAGGATGATTTAAGTCAGCGTCCAAGCCCACAAAATAGCTGATGTTGTCGTTATTAAAACCGATTGCAAAGTTGGTTGCCGCAATTCGGTTTGTGTCTGTCGGGCAGATCAAAATTTTTGGCGTGGAGAGTTGGTTGGACATTACCTGAAAACACGCTGCGACATTTCCTGTGGCAATCAATTCCATTGCCCCACCGTTTGTCACAGAAACTTGCATCGGATATTTATCGTTGTTGTCTTGCGCCCAAATCCGGTAAGCGAGGCCGATTTGCTTGAGGCAAGTGACACAACCGAGCTTACTCGTCTTATACTTGGTTATTGCAAGAGCAGGCAATAGTATAGCCGCTATAATCGTCAAAACGGCAACAACCACCAACACTTCAACCATCGTTAATGCGATGGTTCTTTGATTTGAAATGCACGGTTTCACGGAATCGCCAACCGGTTCGTGGCAACACCGATTTGCTGAAGTGCCTGTTGCAACCCTTTCGTGGTCAATTGCTGAACGCTGCCGTCGGCAAGCCCGATGTTGCCGACGAATTGATGCCGTGCGGCTGTCCAAGTGATTGGAGTGTTCGTCCAAAGCCTCAGCAAGCCGGATTTGACCGACGCGCCGCCGACGGCGAAGTTGTCATCGCCGGAAAGAAACATCTGCGGATGATCCAAGTTAGCGTCCAAGCCGACAAAATAGCTGACGTTGTCGTTATTGAAGCCTCTTGAAAAATTGGTCGCGGGGGTTCGTTTGGTATCCTGTGGGCAAATTAAAATTTGAGGCGTATTTAACTCTTTGGACATGACGAAAAAAATTATCCATGCGTTCCTTCCGTTTGCCAACCCCATTGTGCCGCCATTGGTTGTGGAAACCTGCATGGGATATTTATCGTTGTGGCCGCCAGCCCAAACCCGGTAAGAGAGGCCGATTTGCTTCAGATTGTTGACGCAACGAATTCTTTGAGATCTCGCCTGCGAGTCTTCAGATTGAGCCAGTGCCACCAACGCAAGCAAGCATACCGCAACCACAGTCACTAAAACTTCGGTGATTGTCAGCGCACGGTTTCGTTGATGGGAGAAACGTGGCTTCATGGCCGCAGCTGGCTTTCAGTGCCCGGTTTTAACCTGCGAGAAGTTGATGATGAGCAAAATCACAATGACGAGAGTCATAACGCCTGCAAAAATCCAAAAGTAGATGCCCACCTGATTGCGCTTTTTGGAAAATGATTTGTCGGCGAGGGTTCGCCCGCCGCTGCCTTCCAGATCGCTCAATTTGACGCCACCTTGAATGGACTTGGTGGCTTTCTTGGTTGGCGGCGCGGTTGGAGCTGCGGACGGCACGGATGTGGCGGGCGCTCCCGTCCCGCCGGTGTCAAGCCGCAATTCCACCTGGCCGAGCCGAAGGGTTTGACCCGGTTTCAAGACACCTTCGGTGATTTTTTCATCGTTGATGAATGTGCCATTCGTGGAATCCAAATCCTTGATGACCACATCATTCCCCCGCAAGAGCACTTCGCAATGATGGCTGGAAATGGACTGCTCGGCGATTTGGAAGGCATTATCCTCGATGCGGCCGATAGTGGTGCGGTCGGCATTCAGTTCATGCGACCGCCCAGCTAGACTCTGGGTCAGGATAACAAGTTTGGCCATGGCTACAGTAAACCGATTATGACCGTGACACGTTTCAAGTCAAACGCAAATAAAGGCCTAATTTCGCCGCTCAATCATTGCACGGAATTCGGCGAACAGGGGCGTTGAATCATGCGGACCTGGCGAGGCTTCAGGGTGATATTGCACGCAAAAAATCGGCTTCGTTTTGTGCCTCATTCCTTCAACTGTCTGATCGTTCAAATTAATCCGGTCAACAAAAACGTCCGGCGGCAAGCTTCCGGGATCAACGGCAAAACCGTGATTTTGCGCCGTGATTTCAACCCGGCCGGATTTCAAATCCTTCACGGGCTGGTTGGCGCCGCGATGGCCGAATTTTAGTTTGAAGGTTCTTCCGCCAAATGCCCGACCCAAAATTTGAAGGCCGAGGCAAATCCCAAAAATGGGAATCCCGTTGTCCACCAACGCCTTGACTTCGCGCACGATGTAGTCGAGCGACGCCGGATCGCCGGGCCCGTTCGAGAGGAAAATCCCCGCAGGCTTGTGCTTGAGCGCGTCCGACGCCGACGCGGTGGCCGGCAACACCTGCACTGCGAAACCATGCTGCCGCAACCGGCGCAAGATGTTGTATTTCACGCCATAATCGAACACGACGATGGGAATGTCCGCCGGCGGCAATGGATCGCGCGCATCCCGGGCTTCAATTGAGGCGTTGCCGAAGATGAGCTTGAAGTTTGCGCTTTCTTCGTCATTCGCATCCCAGCGAAACGCCTCTTTGTGTGTGACTTCCTTGACATAATCCACACCGATAAAAACGAACTCCTTCGCGCGGCGCACGGCCTCTTCGTCTGAAATTTCTTCCGTGGAGATGAAACCATTCAGCGCGCCACGCACACGAAGCTTTTTGGTCAATGCGCGGGTGTCCACGCCTTGGATTCCGGGGATTCCATTTTTCTCCAGATACTCCGCAAGCGAAAAATCCGCGCGCCAATTGCTCACGACGGGTGACAGCTCGCGAATCACAAAACCCGCGACGTGCGGCCGCCACGATTCCACGTCCACTGCGTTGACGCCGTAATTGCCGATGAGCGGATAGGTCATCGAGACAATCTGACCTTTGTAGGAAGGGTCCGTGAGGATTTCCTGATAGCCGGTCATCGAGGTGTTGAAGCACACTTCGCCGCACGCGGACGCGCGTGCGCCAAAACCCTGTCCGTGAAACACGGCACCGTCTTCAAGCGCCAGAATTGCTTTCATCAATTTTTCAAACCGCGGCGAGTGCTGGCCGCTTTGCCCCGGAATGATTTTGTCCCGACCAGACAATCTCCCCACCGACAATCGTTGCTACAGCCCTGCCTTTGAGTTTCCAACCGGAGAACGGACTGTTTTTCGATTTGCTTGCCGATTCTTCTGCGCGAAAAACCCATTCGCAGCCAGGATCGAACACCGTCACGTCCGCATCCACGCCCACGGCGAGTGTGCCTTTTTTAAAATTCAGCAGGCGAGCCGGATTGACGGTGAATTTCGCAATCAAATCCGGCAGGGAAACCCGTTTGTTATGAACCAATTGCATCAACGCAAGCGCCAGTTCGGTTTCCAGTCCTGTGATGCCGAATGGCGCATAATCAAATTCGACCTCTTTTTCATAATCGCAGTGCGGCGCGTGGTCGCTGCACAAAACTTCAATTGTGCCGTCGGCCAGTCCTTCAAGAATCGCCTCGCGGTCGCGTGCCGAGCGCAATGGCGGATTCATTTTGAAATTCGTATCGTAGGCCGGCCATTCGGGAGGGGGGCTGTTTTGAGATTTTGCCAAATCTTTTCCATCCGCGTTCCAGAATTTTTCGCTGCCGGCAACCGCCGAATCTGTGAGCGTAAAGTGATGCGGGCATGCTTCGCCGGAAATGGGCACGCCCCGTTTCCTGGCTTCGCGCAACAACTGCACGCTGCCTGCTGCGCTCAAGTGCTGGCAATGGATGCGCGCGCCGGTGAGTTCGGCGAGCAGGATGTTTCGCGCAACAATCATTTCCTCGCCAGCCGCCGGCCAACCGCGCAGACCGAGCACTGTGCTCCAATAACCTTCGTGCATCATGCCGTCGGTCACGAGCGAGTAATCCTGGCAGTGGTCCATCACTGGCAGACCGAACATTTTTGCATATTCACACGCCCGACGCATGAGTTCGTTGTTTTGCACGCAGTGCCCGTCGTCAGTAATGGCTACGACACCGGCGCGTTTCAAACCGCCGATGGGCGCAAGTTCTTCGCCTTCGATATTTTTCGTGATGGCACCGGCGACAAATACGTTGACGAGCCCCTCGCGGGCGGCGCGTTCGTGAATCAGCGCGACGGTGCCGGCGTTGTCAATCGTCGGCGAGGTGTTGGGCATGCAAACAACCGAGGTGAATCCCCCGCGCGCGGCGGCAGCGGTGCCGGTGGCGAGATTTTCCTTGGCGGTTTGACCCGGTTCGCGCAAATGAACGTGCAAGTCAATCAGGCCGGGACAAACAATTTTCCCTTTGGCATCGAATCGCCCGACTCCCTTTGGCGCTTTGGCTGCGACAGTCTTGCCAACGGCGGAAATTTTCCCATCAATGATGAGCAAATCAGCAACGGTGTCGAAGCGATTGGCGGGGTCTATGACTCGCCCGCCGGTGAGAAGCAACGCTGCCATGCGCGCGAGGCTACACGAGCGGAATTGACAAGGCAAGCATGGAGATTATGATTCAATGCACAGCAAGTCTTGCGGGCTTGCCGCGCCGAAGCGCGAAGCGCGTAGGCGGGCGTAGTTCAATGGTAGAACGGAAGCCTTCCAAGCTTCACACGTGGGTTCGATTCCCATCGCCCGCTCCATTTTCCTGCCCCCATTCTCAATTGGAAACGGCGTACGCAACCCGGTTGCTGTCGTTCACGCACCAGAGATTGAGCGGATCCAAAGAGGTGGGAAACTTCAAAAACCGCGCACCGCCATCCATGAAGGCGTAATTGGAACCACCCGATTGCGTGCCAGCCCCGGCACCGTCGTGACGGCTTTGTTCGGCAATGCCGGTGAAATCGTTTCCACCATTTTCAAGAACGTCCATGTAATAGTCGCCCGCGCTGGTCTCTTTTTCGCCGAATGCGATGGTGCTCGACGGAAGCGGCACAACATTTTCTTTCATGGTCTTTGTGTACATGTCGGGTTCCAAGAGGCTAAAGTCCGTGACGCCGAATACATTTGCAAAGTAATCATTGAAGCCATTGATAAGATAACTGCGCGGCGCGGAGTCACCCGGATAGTGGGTCGAGTCTGTTTCCAACGTCAGTGGGTTTCGACCGTTACTGGGACAACGGAGTACATTCACATTTCCTCCGTAATCATTGTAAAGTTGTTGCGGCCAGCGCCCCTGGGGGGCCCGGCGAGGAAATTGTCCATGGTTATCGTCGATGTAAATTCTTAGCGCATACCCCAATTGGTGGAGGTTGCTCAGACATGCGATGCGTTTGCCCGCCCCTTGGGCGCGCCCCAAAGCGGGCAAAAGCATGGCTGCCAAAATCGAAATGATGGCAATGACGACGAGCAGCTCAATCAGTGTAAAAGCAACCGCCCTCCGCCGCTCACATTTAGGCGGTTCGGGGCTGGCCAATTGCTCACAGGTTGCTATCTTCATAACCGTTCAATTCACATTTACGTTTTAACACGAAAAGGTGTCCATCGCATCCATTTTACTTATGACGAAAAAGAACTGGATTCTTGTCTTTTGCGCGCTTGTGCTGGTGGTTGTTTATGTTCGCTTCTTCACTGACTGGTTCAAGCCAACAATCATTCATATTGTCCATACCGCGCGTCCGCTTCCATCGCGTTCCTCTCGAAGCGCAACGACAGTTGCTGTGGCCTTCGGCCTTGACCAATATTACAGATTGACCGAGGTAAAGGCCGTCCCGCTTGCTGAATGGCAGACCAATCAATCGGTTCTTCCCCTCTGGCATCTGGTTTCCGATTCCAAATCCGCGCCGACAAAATTTTTCTTTTACGGCCAGAACATCAACGGCATGAAACCCGCCGTGCCCGGGGCTCGGCCTAAACCGCTGGAAATAAATATTGTTTATCGCCTTTTTGTCTCCGCAGGCTCGGTTAAAAGCCAGCACGACTTTCAAATCGGCGGAAAACCATCCACTGCATCCACGAATCAATAATTGTTTGTTTAGACGACTTCGCGTGGATTGGAGTTACATTGCACCAGTTTTCGTCCCGGCAAAATGGCAGGATGCCCAGACTCCAGCTTTCACTTCGCGCAATTCCGGAAATTCATCTTTGCAACGCGGAAGCTGCGCAATCGGACAACGCGGGTGAAACGGACAGCCGCTCGGCGGATGAATCGGCGACGGCACATCACCCGGCAAAATGATGCGCCGCCGTTTCGTTTCGGGATCCACCTCCGGCACGGCGGAAATCAGTGCCTGCGTATAGGGATGCAGCGGCTCACGGATGATGGTTTTGGCGTCTGCCGTTTCCACAATTTTGCCGAGATACATCACCATCACACGGCGGCTGATGTGCTCGACCACCGCAAGGTCGTGCGCAATAAAAAGATACGCGATGCCATGCTCCTGCTGTAAATCCTGGAGCAAATTGATGATTTGCGCCTGCACTGAAACGTCCAGCGCGCTCACCGGTTCGTCGCAAATGATCAACTTCGGTTCGACCGCCAGCGCTCGGGCGATGCCGATGCGCTGTCGCTGGCCGCCGCTGAATTCATGCGGATAACGCTGCGCGTAAATCGGATCAAGGCCAACTGCCTGTAGTAATTCGGCGATGCGTTTTTGCCGGGCGGATTTGCTGTCGGTCAACTTGTGGATGTCCAGCGCCTCGCCGACGATTTGCTCAACCGTCATGCGCGGATTGAGCGAGCCGTAGGGATCCTGGAAAATCATCTGGAACTTGCGCCGTCGTGCGCGCAACTCCGAACCGCTCATCTGTGTGATATCCTCGCCGTTGAGCAAAACACTGCCAGCCGTCGGCTCGACCAGCCGGACGATGGCGCGACCGAGCGTCGTCTTGCCGCAACCGCTTTCGCCGACAAGCCCGAGGGTTTCACCCGGCTCGATGGCAAAGCTCACGTCGTCCACCGCTTTCACGAATTCGCGTTCGCGGCTGAACATCCCGTGCTTCACGGGGAAATGCACTTTTAGATTTTTGACTTCGAGCAGGCTCATGGCGTTTTCCAAAACGGGCATCTGACCCACCGACCGGTCTCAACCTCGACCAAGTCAGGTACTGATTTTGAGCATTCTGGTTTTGCCATCAGGCAACGCGGCGCAAAACGGCAGCCGGGCGGGAAGTTGCCGATGCGCGGCACATTGCCGGGAATGGCCGAAAGGCGATCGGCGTCGCCGCGCAGTTTCGGCACGGAATTCATCAGCGCGCGGGTGTAGGGATGCAGCGGGTGGCGCAAGAGTTCGCGCGCGGGCGACAATTCGACTATTTGCCCGGCATACATCACAGCCAAGCGGTCGGCCATGTCGCCGACGATGCCGAGGTTGTGTGTGATGAGCAAAATTGCCATGCCGAGCCGTTGCTTGAGCTCGTGAAGCAATTCTAGAATCTGCGCCTGAATGGTCACGTCGAGCGCAGTCGTCGGCTCGTCGGCCACGAGCAATTTCGGTTCGCTCGCCAGCGCCATGGCTATCATCACGCGCTGCTGCATGCCGCCGGACATCTCGAACGAATAATTTTTAATGCGCGATTCCGGCGCGGGGATACCGACGAGTTTCAACAAGCGGATGACTTCCTCGTTCGTCGCCTTTTCCGGTTTGTGCAGTTTGAGCGATTCCTTGATTTGGTTGCCGACGCGGAAGACCGGATTCAGTGCCGCGCCTGGTTCTTGAAAAACGTAACTCACCACGCCGCCGCGGATATCACACAACTCGGCATTCGACATTTTCAGCACGTCCCGGCCGTTCAGTAAAATTTCCCCGCCGATGTAATTGGCTGGCGGCGTCGGGACGAGCCGCGCGATGGACAGCGCAGTAACGGTTTTGCCGCAGCCGCTTTCGCCGACAAAACAGACGGTTTCACCGGAGTCAATCGTCAACGAAACGCCGTCCACGGCGCGCAGCGCCTCCGCGCCCGTACCGAAGTCCAGTTTTAGATTTTTGATTTCCAACAAATTCATGATGACTTCGTGTCCGCAGCGTCTCTTAGCCCATCGCCGAGAAAGTTGAAAGCGAGAACGGTGACAAAAATCGCCGCGCCGGGCGCGAGCAACCATGGAAAATTACGCAGATACTCGGTATTTTGCGCGGCGGTCAGCATGTTGCCCCAGCTTGCGCTCGGTTCCTGAATGCCCACGCCGAGAAAGCTCAATACGACTTCGCCTAGAATGTAATACGGCACACTCAACGTTGCCGCGACTATGACATACGAGAACGTGTTCGGCAAAATGTGGCACACGATGATTTTCAAGTGCGATTGTCCCAGTGCGCGCGCGGCAAGTATGAATTGTTGTTCACGCAACGACAGCGTCATGCCGCGAATCACCCGAGCCATGCTTGCCCAGCCGATAAAACTTAGGATGACGACGATCATCGCATAAACCTGCGCGGAACTCATTCCGGGCGGGAACGTCGCGCGAAGCGAAATGATGAGATACAGCGCGGGAATGGACATGATCAGCTCGCACAGCCGCATGATGACCGTATCCGTTCCCCCGCTGAAATAACCGGAAATTCCGCCAATCATCATGCCAAACGTAAACGACAGCAAAATGCCGATGACGCCGATGGACAGTGAAATTTGCGAACCATAAAG
>Ga0182027_10015488_pt1 | contig 10479 bp, 6 predicted proteins | sample 712E1DmetaG_FD_121300 | JGI IMG/M metagenome (GOLD analysis project Ga0182027, IMG submission 121300) | Permafrost microbial communities from Stordalen Mire, Sweden - 712E1D metaG (Illumina Assembly) | ecosystem: Environmental > Terrestrial > Soil > Wetlands > Permafrost | place: Sweden... | reverse complement strand
TGACATCGCTCTTGGCGATCACGAGATCGCGTGATACCTGTCCGAGCTGGAACGTGTAGGTCTTGATCTGGCTCTCGTTGCCGGGATAGCCCGCCGGTGTCAGCGCGAGAACCTCGGTCGTGATTCCGTTGGTCAACGACGAGGCAGCGGCCACCCGAGAGCTGATGTCGGCGAGCAGGCCGGACGCGTGCTTGGAGCCGAGCTCGGTGACCAGCGGTGCTAGCTCAGTGGTGAGGCCCGGGTACCCGCCTTCGACAACCGTGTCGTTGTCAGCGGCTATTACCAAGCTGACCTGGTGGCTGACAACCGCGTAAACCCTCTCGTCACCGACGACCGATTTTTGCACGGCGTTGAGCTGAGCATAAGTGGTCGCCGCGGCCGCGTTGGTGGCATCGGTGCCTAGCGCGGTCTGCTCGTTGGTGATGATCGTTACCAATGCTCCGCCGTCAGCGGTGCCTACGTTCTTGGCGTTGGCGACCTCGGTTCCCAGCAAGGCCAGTTGGACCTGGCGGGCGATGATCCGGTGCTCAACCGTCTGCTGAGCACGTTGGAACTTCGCGGTGGTGCTGGTGCGAAGGGGTTGGGCCTGCACCGCAGACGCACAGATGACGAGTATGCCTCCCGCGGCGATCAGTGCGAGGGCTGTGGCTTTGGTGGGGTGTCGTCTCATAAGGTCATTGTAATCTTTTTGACATATGTTTGTCAACTACTGAAACATTCCTATTCACTAATCGCAGTGATTCAAGCGTTGTGGGAGCAGCGGGGATCGGCCGCTGACTTGTCGCCGAGTGATTCCACCCCGGGCTCAAGTTCGACCGAGTCGTTCGGCAGTGCTTGGATGATCCCGCGCAAGACTTGTCGAAGCGGAAATCCGACAGCTCGTTCATCCATGGCGCCCACCCGCGCGCCGGACGGTGCAGAGCTAGGTCGGCACGTGGCGTATCGATTTATCGATGGCAACAGTGCCGGCGATGCGGGCTTGGCGATCAGCCACAGTGAGCGCGGGCGAGCACGTGAACCTCCAGCTGCACTACGAAGAAGCTGTCGGCATTTCCCGACAACGAGCTCCCCGATCTGCTGGCTCGAAGCGAATCGGTGACTTGGCAGCGGTCCACGTCTTAAGGGACACCGGAGCGTGCGACGAACCCTGGCGATCGAGAGTAGTTACGACAATCTCCAGCCAGCCGGCAAGATCCAGAGTCAGCCAGGCTGCCTTCATGGAGCCAGAGGGCGGCGGGCCTCTAACTCCTTCCGGTCCGGTTCGAGCGCCTGTCTTCTTTTCACCGATGTCCGGTTCCGTCAACCCGTAGATGCCAGGGACGAACCTCTTTGGGCAGTGAGATTGGTATCAACATATCGGCCCGGACCTGCTAGACCGGTGCTACCATCTCGACCTCCAGGCGCTTATTACATAGGTGCTCGCGCCTGGGAAGGGCGTCGTTGCGATGTCCTTCAGCCCCTTTGCCAGGGAGGCGGGACATGTCATTGGAGGAGAGATCTCGTGAGTCGCGCCCGGTGCCTGCCGAGCGCGGGGCTGCGCGAATAACGCGAGGCGCGTCGAGGCTTCATTGTTGGTCGCCGTCTGCGGCGCGCCGCGTGAGGTCCAGCGCATTTCTCCCTGTAGCCCTGGCCCTCTGCTTACTGACAGGAGCGAGTGCCGCAGCAGGTGCCGTTGGCGCCCGGTCCACGGCCCCGACGCAAGTCGCCCAGCCCAGTTCCGACAGAGGTGCCGATACCTCGTCGATGTTTGCCGCCCGACAGCTCGCTGGCGGTCAGGTTGCGACAAATCGCGGTAACAACTCTCGCGACGGCTGGTACCCGAACCAGCCGGGGTTATCCCCGCAAGCCGTCGGGTCATCGGGCTTCGGGCAGCTTTTTGCCACGCAGCTCAACGGCCAGATCTACGCGCAACCCCTCCTCGTCGGGAACGTGTTGTTCGTGGCTACTGAGACCGACTGGGTCTATGGCCTCAGCCCGGTGACGGGAGTCATCGAATGGTCCCGCCAGATCGGCACGCCCTTTCGAGATGCTCCGCTTCACTGTGGCGACCTGGTCCCGTACCTGGGAGTGACCTCGACTCCCACGGTCGACCCAACGACGGGCGTCGTGTATCTCGTCGATCAGGCCTACCTTTCTGGTGCCGCGGGGCCCGTCGGATGGTTCATGCACGCCATCAACCCAGCTTCAGGCGCCGAGATGCCCCACTTTCCGGTCGAGATAAAGGGGCCTGTCAGCAACAACCCGCAACAGCGGTTCACTCCAACACAGGAGCTGCAGAGGCCAGGACTCTTGTTCCTGGGCGGTGTCGTGTATGCCGCATTCGGGTCTCACTGCGACTACCCCCCTTACTCCGGGCTCGTCGTCGGGGTATCGGCCAGCGGTAGGCAAACGACGATGTGGAGTGTCGAAGGCGCGGGGAATGCGAGCGGTGGCGGCATCTGGCAGGGTGGTGGCGGGTTGGTATCTGTCGGGCCCGGCCAGATCCTGTTCGTCTCTGGCAACGGCCTCAACAGCGACGCGTCCCATCCGAACGGGCACATTCCGGGCTCGTCGCCGCCTGCGAATCTTGCTGATTCGGTGATCCGGCTCATCGTTCAGCCGGATGGTTCATTGAAGGCGAAGAACTTCTTCTCGATGTCCGACGATGCCCTCGCAGACAGACATGATTGGGATCTGACCGGTGCGCCGATCGCGTTGCCGGCGGAGTTCGCCTCGCCAAAGTACCCACATCTGCTGGTGACCACCGGAAAAGAAGGCATCGTCTACCTGCTGAATCGAGACAGCCTTGGCGGAATTGGCGAGGGCCCGGGTGGTAAGGACCTCGTACTCGGGGAGTACGGCCCGAACGGAGAGTCGATGTCGACGCCTGGCGCCTGGCCCGGCGACGGTGGATACGTATATGTCTCGACCCTGCAGGGTGCGCACGGCGGGGCCGGCAGGATAGACGTCTACAAGCTGACGACTACCTCGAAGGGCCTGCCTGGTCTGCGCCTCGTCGGGGCCAGCGCAAAGCCGGCATATTTCGGGGTCTCTGGCCCCCTCGTCACCTCCGACGGCACGAATTCGGGTTCTGCGGTGGTGTGGGTCACCAACGGGGGTAGCCTCCAGGCCTTCGACGCGGTCCCGGTACATGGGCAGCTACCGTTAATCGGGTCCTGGTCTGTCGGCAACCTCAACCCGTTCAACCCGCCGGGTGTCGGCGAGAACAGGCTCTATGTGGGGGACCAAGCCGGCCTTCTGTACGGGTTCGGCTCGAACACTTAGCGGCGTGATGGCCTAGAGGCCAGAACGGGCCTTCTTGGAGTCGCGGCAGGCTGGGTCGGACGCAGCAGTGGATGGGTCACCTAGACCGGTCGCGCGCTCGAAGCTGAGTCGTGCCGGGAACTGCCATATCGCAGGATCGTCTTATCGACACTGGGATCTGGTGGCTCGGCCCGCTGCGGAACTGTTCGGCCGCCAGTACGAAGACAGACGGCTTCGCGCGCTGGCCTCGCGACCGCAACACGACTATTGTGATCGGTGCACGCTCAAAGCGAGGGGTGCGACTCGGGGGGGTCCACATGTTGCGTGAGTTCGGTCTCTACGACGTTTTCATTCTTTCGTTTGTGCAGCTCGTAGTGACGATGCTGCTCGTGCTGAGCCCTGCCCGAGAGATAGGCACTCACTTCCGGTGGACAGGTTCCAAGATCACCGAGGTAGTTGTCGGCGCTCTAGGCGCGCTCGCAGTCTCGGCCCTTTCTTGTTTCCTCGCCGCCGAAATATGGGGACTACCGGTTGGTGGCCTCGAGATGGCCGCCTACCTCCTCACGATCTTCTCCGTGGTCGTCATCGTCGTCCGCCCCGACTGTGGCGTCGTTGGCCAGCTCTTCTATGCCGCGTACGCCGCGGCGGGGATAACTTTCCTCGCGTTTGCGGTCGATCTCGCGGCCAAATGGACGCACTCGGCGGCCGAGTCGGTGACGGCGTCGTTGGTACTCCTGTTAGACCTCGGTGCCCTCGTCGTGTGGATTTCGAACGTCAACTACGTCAGCGACGTCTTGTGCCGCACGCGCCGGTTACGTCCACGACCTGAGGCCGATCCTTCCTATCTGCCGATGGTGTCCATACACATACCGGCTTACAACGAGCCACCTGATCTCCTCATCGAGACGATCAAGTCGGTCGAGCGGATCGACTACCCAGATTTCGAAGTTGTCGTCATTGATAACAACACCCTGGATCCCGCGGTCTACGGCCCGGTGGAAGACTATTGCCGAGACCGCGAGCGCGTTCGATTCGTTCACGTAGCACCCTGGCCTGGTTACAAGGCCGGCGCTTGCAATCTCGCGCTGCGCCGTTACACAGACCCGCGAGCGGAGATCATCGGGCTGGTCGATGCCGACGACATCGTGCAACCGTACTATCTGCGCGAGACCGTGTCTTACTTCTCCGATCCGCACCTCGGCTTCCTCCAGAGCTTCGAGGGCAATCGGGACTTTGAGGGGAGTGCCTACTACACGGCCTGCGTGGATTCCTACCAGTCCTTCTACCTGACGTCCATGTCGTCCAGAAACGAGCGGGACTCGGTGCCATTCGTCGGAACAATGGGTCTTTTCCGGCGAAGCGCGCTGGAAGGTATTGGCGGCTGGAACGAGTGGTGCATCAGTGAGGACACAGAGGCCTCTCTCCGAATGTCCAAGGCTGGCTGGTCCGGGCTCTATGTGCCGCGCTGCTTCGGCAGGGGTGTCGTGCCACCAAGCTACGCGGGGCTCAGCACCCAGCGGCATCGCTGGTGTTTCGGCGCGATGCAGATCTTCCGGCTTCACTGGCGAAGCCTCATGCCCTGGGACCGTTCGCCTGATAACCACCTTTCGAGCGCGCAGCGTAGGGACTACCTCATGGCCTGCATGGGATGGACGAGAGACCTGATGATGCTTGCGTTCGCGTTGGTGCTGATCGCGATCGCCGGGCTGTCGCTCACCGGTTCCCGCTTTGCTCTCATGCCTCTGGCCGGCGACAAGTCGTTGCTGCCGATATCACTCATCCTCATAGCCACGGTCTGCACGACCTGGACCCTCCGGTATTGGACGACGATGTCGCATCGTCGGGCCGTCTTGGGTCTTGTGATAAGTCTCGCCGCAAGCTGGGTCACCGCGCTTGCCTGCATCGAGGGCATAGCCCGCCGCGACGGCGTGTTCCTCAGGACGTCTAAGACCGGCAGCAGTCACCACCGGCTGCGTACGGCTCTCCGGCTGAGCCGCTGGGAGTCCTTGTTGGCGGTGAGCCTGTACGTCTCGGCGGGGTTCCTTGCCGCATCGCGGCGTCCGCCGTTGCTGCTGATCGCCATCATCGTCTTTCAGGGCACGGTGTACCTGTGCGGCCCGGTCGCGTCGGTGTGGAACCTGCGCGCACAACGAGTACCGGCGCATGCCTACCGTCAGCGCTTCGAGCAGCAACGTCTGCGCCGGGCGAATCGCGGCCGTGCGTCGTCGGGAGTGCTTGGCCCAGCCACGGCTGCGCTGCTTGCGTTAGGCGTGGGCGGAATGACCGGTGCCATCGTCGCTCCTGTGACACTGCTGCGCGCGAACGCCGTGCACCGGACAACTGTGACGGCCCAAACGATGCTCCATTCGGCTGCGGGCACCAAGGTCTACGTCAAGCTGGGCACAGCACTGTCGGAGCCTGCGCCTTACTACCCTGTGAGTTCGGTCAGGCTGTCTCAGCCGCGGACTTCATCGGCGGGATCGTCTCTCCGCTTCAGCCTGAGCTTCGAAACGTCCTCTCTCGCGCTCCTTGACGAGGTCCTAGCTAACGACGTGACCGGAAGGGGAATCTCCGCGCTCACTCTCGCGCTTCGCACACCGGACAGGCGCGACCTGGCGGCCAAGACTGAGATGACAGACACCTTGTTCCGGGCGGCAATTGCCTCGTTCGACGAGAACCTCACGGGCGCTCCCACAGGCAGTGTGGCACTCTCTCTATCGAGCTTGGGCCACGTGGTCACGTCCCCGAGAGGACTGGGCCCCTTTGTCGGAGAACCGGCCTCCTCGCGGGCAGCCAGAACAGATGCCTACGTGAAATTGAGCTCGAACCCCTCTAAGAGGGCGTATTATTACGTCGCTGCAGTCGAGTTGGCCCAAGCGCTGTCTGCGTCGCCAGGTCAGCGCGCCCGATTCAGCCTGAGTTTCGACACGTCGTCGCTTGCCCTGCTGAACGACGTCCTTCGCTACGGCGGGCCAGGAAGGCGAATTCCAGCGCTCACGCTGTTCGTCCGAGAGCCCAGCGGTGGGCTCACCACGACCGGCACTTTCTACAAGGCCGTCGTCACCTCGTTCGACGAGGATCTGTCCGGTTCGTTGGCGGGCAGGGTGACGCTCTACATCCGATAGCCAACCGAACCTAACCCGGGATGAGGAACCGCGGTCGGACCCAAGGACTCAGCGGCTCGAAAGATCGGTGCATGTTGCGTTGTTGAGCGTCGTCCCCACCTCAAGGCAGTAAGAGGAGAGTTCGAGCCCGAAATGAGACGAACCGGTACCCGTCAGAGATCCATCTCGGGGGCCGAATTCCATGCCGAAGGGAATCGAGTCAAGCCAGTAGCGTTTGCGAAAATCGTTCCAGTGATAGTCGTTCTGAACCAACGCGCCCACAGCCGACAGTACCGAACTGAGATCTACGCTGACGGTACCTTTGCTGACGACATCGGTCCGGTTGAGGACGAACCAGACAGTGCCGCCCCAGGGGGCCGTTCGCCCCGCCGCGTAAAGGTTGCTCACATAGACAGACCAGGCCTGCTTCCCATTTGCGACGCCCCGCCTCGTCGCAAATGGGATGCTTGCCGTTCCGACTTGCATGTTCGCGGGCAGGAGGGCTCGTTGGTCATAGTCCGTCCAAACCATGACCTCGAGCGCGCCCTTGGTGTTGCAGGGTTGTTTCGTATTCGAGTCGTGAAGCCACAGGTCGTAAGCGATGTCAAATGTTGCCTGTGACGTTTGTGAGGAATACGCAGTGATGCCTATCAGGTCCCGCGGAATCGCGCCGACCTGCATGGGCAGCCGGAGAACTCGCGATTGCGGTGGGGAGGTGGCTGCATGGCACTGGTTGATGCCATATAGCACGCTCGGATAGCCACGCACCCACGTGTAGGCGCTCGGCGCAAGGCAAGTGGCCTGCGTGCATGGAGGCGCCGCGGAAAAGTCCCCCTCCATTGCCAAGGTTCCGGGGGAAGTCACCGCCATGTCCAGCGATCCGGCCGTTGAGGCGCCACCGCCAAGGTTCCACTCATCTCCGTTCAACTGGGCCGTGCCGAGACGCGGACCAGAGGCTTGACAGCCCTTGTGCGCGAAGGGTCCGAACTCACATCGAGCGGTCCAGTGCCAAGTGTTGCCTCCTGCAGCGCGGTCAGGCAGAAGCGCCACTTCTGGCGCTCCCGAGGTTGCTTGCCCGCAAGCCGCCACAATCGGAGCGAAAACACACAGTGCCATCAACAGGCCGGCCCCATGCCGTCGGCGTGCAAGTCGGTTCGAGCCTTTCTCGATGCTCCCAATGGGGACCACTCAACGACTCCTGGCCCGGCGCAGGCGCCTGCAGCCGTTATAGGCAGCCTTAGAAGAGGTGGACGTACATGTGGCCGTCGCGTACAGCGATGGCGAACACCTTTCCGACGATGGACGATCTCGTGATGGCGCCAAATGCACGGGAGTCGCACGAATCCGAGCGGTTGTCCCCCATGACGAAGTACTCGCCGGGCGCCAGCTCTGTGCGGAGGATTGGTGTCGACCCCACTTGCCCATACTTCGCGTCATACCAACCTCGCTCGCGCAGCCGATGTCCGTTCAAGTAGATGGTGTTTCCGACGGACCAGATCGTGTCACCCGGCACACCGATCACCCGCTGCACAAGATCCCCGGACTGATCTCCGCCGGTGCTGCACGGGAAGACACTCGGATGACGGAAGACGACGATGTCTCCGCTCTGGATGGGTCCAGCCAGACGGCTTGACTTCACGACGAGGATCCGATCGCCCGCCCGTAGCGTCGGCACCATTGCTGCCGACGGGACGGAGAATGGCTGGACGACAGAAGTCCGCAGGAACACTGCAGCGGCGATCGCCACCGTCAGAACGAGAACAGTCTTGACCACGAGCCTTCGGCGACGGTGACGGGGCCGCTTCTGGCTGGGCGGACGACTCGGGGCTCCATCGGTTGCTTGCCTACCGAGGTCGAGTCCCCTCAGGCGATAGTCGGGACTTCGACGCGACCTGAGCACCTCTGCATGCCTCGCGCCAAGGACCTGGTGCCGTACTGCCAAGCTTGAAACTGACTCGTTGTTCGACGGCTCGGAAGATCCGTCGACAGACGCCGGCGGTTGTTCTTCTATGTTGGGTGACGGCATCCGCATCTTCAGGCTCCGGACTGAGCGCCGGCCATCACGAGAAATCGCTGTGCTCGTTCGACCTGCTCGTCATTCAACTGCGCGAACGCGACCCCGATCTGGTTGCCAGGCCCGATATCCCTGTGCCAGGTGACATTTGAGGCAACGTCAAGCGCGATCCGGCACTTGGAGGCGTCATCTTCGAGAAGCAGAGGCGAGTCGAGAACACCGCCAAGCTCTACGAGCGACTGTGCGTCGGGCAGAACACAATGCATGCCGCCTTGGCTGAAATTGACCAAGTAGGCGGAGATGACCCGGTGTCCGTAGGCGAATTGCACTGTTCCGTAGACATCCACCCGCGGATGGCGTCGCCGCTCAACTGCTGCTGTGGACAGACGCCTTCGGTCTTCCACGGCTAGGTCGGTACGACCCTCCGTAGGTCGTTCGTTGGCCGGGACGCTAATAACGCTTGTCGTCCGCGCGGCAGGCTCCAACTCGACTGTACGGGCTGGGCGATTACGAGCGCGAAGACGCGATCGCAAGCGACCGAAGGGAGACGTCCGAGCGCGCCGTTCCGCGATGTGTTCGAGTGCCCAGGCGTGCCTTTCTGCAGGTGTCAGATTGGACCAGTTCGCCGGCATACGTCGTATGACTGGCGGTGCGGAACGTGCCTCGTCCGAAATGAGCTGCGCGCCCCAGCGCGCCGCGATCGAGGCAGCCTGGCCAGGCGTCACCCTGGCGCTGCTCGAATCGTATGGGAGATCGAACAGGCCGGGGTCGTCCTGCCAATAGGGTCGTCCGGCGCTAATCGCCTGGGAAACGTCTGGCCAGCGGACTCGCGCGAGCAAGTAGGGGTCAGTGCTGTCGGGCAGTACGACGTATTGGATATCGGCTGTTTCTGGTCCCCCGCGCATCGGAACGTCCAAGGGGTTAGCGACGCTCGGCCTGAGCGGCGTTGCAGGGGCGCCCTCCAACCTCGGGGCTAGCCGGAACCGGTTCTTTCGTCCCTTCAGGCCTCGAGCGGCTTATGCCGCATAGGAGTGTCCGGCGTGTCCAGTTGGTTATAGACCGAGCCTCGCTCATCAGTCCCTCGCATTTGGTCGAATGTTTCAAAGGCATCGCCTTACGAGCTGCGAAGTAAGCTAACAAGTCGCAGGGGTCGATGTCCTGGTCGCGATGCCCAAATCCAGTGCCGGAGATTTGTACACGACGTACAGTCCCAATTCGGACGTTCCGTTTCTTTGTATACGACGCTTCGACTCTCGCTCGGCGTTCTCGGAGTTGATGCTTCGATCCGGGTTACCAGACAGACGGTCGCGTCTCGTGCGAGCTGAGAGTGGAAGGTGTGGGTCTAACTTCTTGATACCTTGAGCGTCGGTGAGTGAGAGTCGTCGACTGTCGGCCTGGTCTCAGCGTTGAGGATTTGGGCGACCGTGATTAGGCACACCAACGAGTACTGGTCAAATCCGGGATTCGTAGACCAGTGTTGACTCGACCGGGTCGGCATTCAGCCGGCCAGATCTGGGACAGGAGGTTCCGATGACTCCCGCAATCCTCGGGCGCGGTGAGGCGAACCGGCGGTACACGGCCCGGGGAAGCGTGATGTTGTTCAAGGCCCTTGCCGAGCAAGACGAGGGCGACTTCTCGCTGATGGAGCGGACGTTGCCGGCAGGCGGTCGCCGACCGCCCCCTCACCGTCATACCAATTGTTCGGAGGCGTACTTCGTGCTCGACGGTCTCGTTCTGGTCACGCTCGGGGCCGAGGAGCTGACCGTTGGTCCGGAGGGCTTCGTTCTCGTGCCGCGCGGCGCCGCTCACACCTTCGCCAACGCGACCGGCAGCGAAGCTCGTCTCCTTGTGATCCATGCTCCCGCGATGGACGCGTACTTTGCTGCCCTGCACGATCTGTGGAACCGCGAAGGGCAACCAACACTCGAGGAAGAAATGGCGCTCATGGCGCGCTTCGGCATGGAGCCGGTCTAACGGGGTTGCCGGCGCGGTTACGGGTTTGGTGCGTCGTAACTGTTCAGGTGTCGGCTTCGTGAGGTGACGGCCGGGGCGCTCAGGTCCGAGGGACCACTGCCGGGAGCCAGACGTCTCCTTCGAAGAGGAGCTGTAGCCCGGAGA
>Ga0182027_10015486_pt1 | contig 10479 bp, 6 predicted proteins | sample 712E1DmetaG_FD_121300 | JGI IMG/M metagenome (GOLD analysis project Ga0182027, IMG submission 121300) | Permafrost microbial communities from Stordalen Mire, Sweden - 712E1D metaG (Illumina Assembly) | ecosystem: Environmental > Terrestrial > Soil > Wetlands > Permafrost | place: Sweden... | reverse complement strand
CGTGTAATTCGCATATGCGATGAAGTTCCGGTTTATTTGCCAGGTTGCCTGGGTTCCGCCTACTACGCTATTTGTTACCCCATTGTTGATCAGCCCGCTGGTACGGCTATACCCGCCCGTCCATCCAATCAGCAGGTTCGGTCCGAAATTCCGAGAGACGTTCCCGTTCAGTGAATCCAACGTTGCGCCCAACAGGTAACCGGCGCCACCGTTGGTTCCATGGCTGTATACCACCTCGACCGTGGTCGGCTTCGACGTATACTCAACACTCCCATTTACCGTGTACGTCAGTGTGGATGGCACGGCCAGTTGGTTCGAACTGTTGATCCACATTGGACCGGCCGCGAAAGCTGCTGTCAGCTTCCTGCTCAGCAGGCGATGAAAACCGATAAGCCCCGCCTGAGTCTCAAAAGTAAAGGTGTAATCGGGATAGCTGTAAAGCGAATACCGGTAGGTACCAATGATCGCGTCTCGTCCATCGAGCCGGTGCGTAATCCGCCCGTTCGCCGTATATGTGTCGGTATTGAGACCATCGTTATTTGGGAAGCGCATCAAATCATACGTGCCTGTCCCGCTCAGGACCGTCGCGCCGGTAGCCTTATTCTCGATTGATCCCGTCGCGGCGTTTTCCACAACGTGGGTATTCAACGTAAGAATCGACTGGCTGCCCACGGGTGTGGGATTGGGCGTGCCGATCGGTTCCCCAATGCCGGGAATTCCTGAAAAGCCCGTGAACGGCGACTGTGGAAGGTAGCTGACATCGTCGCTTACCGAGACAACCCATTTGCGCCAGACACCGCCTTGGGACAGATACATCCGCTGAAAGAGTCCAGACTCGTAGCTGGGCCCCGTGAGGGTCCACGTGTACCCGCCGGCGTATTGCGCCGAGAATGGAGCCCGCACCCTGGCGTTTGCATAGCTGGCGTTCCCGGAAAGATTGCTCGTTTGCCAACTGCTCAGGCCACTGCCAAACCCCGCTGTCTGCCCGTAGCGGAGTGCATAATAAAGCCTGCCGCTTGCCGGAAGAGCGCCCGCGTCGGTTGCCGCTGGGACAACCTGCGCACCGGCTGCGGCACTCAGGGCTAAAAGGAACGCAAGAACTTTCAAAGTCGTTTTCATCTGTGCCACCTTACGGAACAACAATCGTATCGCCTGGTTTTAGAACCACGTTGATCGCGGGGTCGCCCTTCAGGGCCTGCTTGTAATTCACAGGCATCTTGGTCTGCGCCCCGGCTTCAATGCGGAGGATGTACATCTTCTTGGGATTCGCAAAATCCGTCAGTCCACCTGCCATCGCGACAGCCTCCAGCAACGTCATCCCCGGTGTCATCTCCACTGGGCCCCGCTTCACAACTTCGCCGAGCAGGTAAACAACCTTGCTATGGATCTGGTTGATCACCACCGAAACATTCGGTTCCTGGATATACTTTTTGAGCTTCGCCGCGATTTGGTCAGCCAACTGGAGCGGTGTCAGGCCTGCTGCCTGAACGTCGCCGAGAAGCGCCAGCGAGATCATGCCGTCCGGCCTCACCAGCATGTTCCCCGAGAGCGTCGCCTCTTTCCACACCGTAATCGTGAGCACATCGCTCGGCCCGATCACGTAGCTTTCAGCCGACGCCACCACGGGCGCAGCCGTAGCAACCGGCTCTGCCGGTTTGCCGGCGGCGTCTTTCGTCTGGCCGTGAATGCCGAAGATGCTTGTGACAGAGACCGCCAAAATAAGAAGATTGCCTGGATTCATACTGCTACTCCGTTCTTGTCGATAACCGATTGGTCCTCTGCCCCAACCTGCTTGAGCTTGTAAAGCAGGGCTTTGTAACTGATCCCCAACTCGCCCGCCGCGCGTTTGCGATTTCCCCCCGTCGCGACCAGAACCTCGGCGATCAGTTGGCGCTCAATCTGCGACGATGCCGCCCGGGCCGCTTCCTTCAGGGATGGAAGCTTGCGATGCCCATTCGCCTTTGCCGTCGATGCCGCCGCCTTGATCACCGCCAGCGAGATTGACTGATCTTCAATGGCCACGAAGGTTTTGATCGCGGTCTGGAGTTCAGAAAGATTCTCGGGCCAGGTGTGCTCCATCAGGAACTCAACGATCTCCTCTCGCAATACCGGTTTCGGACGATCGAACTGTCTGGAGTACTGCGTTAAGAGATTATCGGCAATTAACAGGATTTCCGACTTCCTGCACCGCAGGGGCGAAATCCGGAGGGTTACCGCAGAGACCAGATAGTAAAAATCTTCTCTCATCCGTCCGCTTTTGACTTCCCCTATTAGTTCGCGGCTCGTACCACAAAGGAGGCGGCTGTTTTGCGTCTCATCGGAGCGAAAATAGGTTTCGATGATCAAGTCCTGGACACAGAGGCTGAGATCGCCCACTTCCGATAAATAAAGCGTGCCCTTTGTGGAAAAAGCAGAAACAATGGCTTCCGCATCGGCTTCGGAGCTGTTCAGTTCGGTAAAAACATTGCGAGAACGGTGCGACTGGGCATGAATCTGCATTGCAATCGTCCGCTTTCCAGTGGCATTCTCCCCCACGATCAATACCGGGCAATCGCTGTCCGCAATTCTGGTGATGGCGCGCTGAATCTGCGCCTCGATCGGTGCAAAGTGTCGAGCAGGAGAAAACTGTTTCGTCTGTCTCTTTGCGATTTGGATAGTTGCTGTGTCTGCCATGAAGGGTCTTCAGTTCCCATCCCTCCCCTAGCAAGCCTAGGTCCAAACTTGAGAATAGGCCGGGGGAATTGCCTTTCCTCTCAATATATCCTCTTTTCGGCACATTTCCGGGATGCCGCATCGCCAAAAGTGGGAAATCTTTTTCCCTGCTTGTGGAAACAAAAGGGACATCGAGTTGCCTGAAAAGTGGAAAGTTTTTTCCACTCCTCGGGAAAGAGACCTTCCTTAGGCTGGAAATGGCGCGGGAATCCTTTGGGATTGCGCCTTTCTGCTTTTCGGCATCTAGATTGCTAAGGTAGAAGTATCTGATCGGAATTCAGCTGATCCCTTCTTGACGGAGAATATGGCCCAGGAAAACCAGACGCCGGCGCTTTCCAGTGACCCCTGGTCCCTGCGAAACGCCCCATTTGCGTGGGGTTGGGTGCTCATCGGTACCCTGACTGTCCTGGTTTACCACCAGGTGCTCGCCGACCTGGCATGGGCCTGGTGGAGCATCCCCGATTTTTCTCATGGCTTTCTGGTGCCCATCTTTGCCGCATACCTGGTTTGGGTGAAGAGAAAAGCCATTCAAGAAAAAGATATTGCACTCTCATGGAGCGGAGTTGCCGTGGTTGCTCTCGGGCTTGTCGTTCTGTTCCTGGGCGTCTACGGCGCGTCGGTATTTCTGGCCCGGGTTTCCCTCGTCATCGTTTTGGCGGGGCTGGTGCAGTTCCTGGGCGGATGGCCGCTTGTGAAAGAGCTGCGCTTTGCCTTGCTCGTCCTATTCCTCGCCATCCCGCTTCCAGCCATTATTTTCAACGAAATCGCCCTACCTTTACAGTTCCTCGCCTCGAAGCTTGCCAGCCATCTGCTTCCTTTGTTCGGGGTTCCGGTGCTGCGCGAGGGCAACGTCATTGAGCTCGCCTCTATCAGGCTGGAGGTGGCAGAGGCGTGCAGCGGTATACGTTCCCTGGTGACCCTTTTCACGCTCGCCGTCTTCTATGGCTACTTTCTTGAAAAGTCGTTCATGCGGCGGGCTCTTCTTGCCTTGTCCAGCATCCCCATCGCGATTGCGGCCAATGCTGTGCGCATTTTCGGCACCGGCCTCTGCGTTGAGTACTGGGATCCGGAAAAGGCTTTGGGCTTTTTTCACCAGTTTTCCGGCTGGGCAATGTTTTTGGTCTCGCTCGGATGCCTTTTCATCGTTCATCGCTCCATGCGGCTGGCCCAGGCCCTTTGGAGAAGGGCATGAAGACCCCCCGCTTCTGGACGCTGGCCCTGCTCTTGGCGGCAAGTGCGCTCGTGTTGTTCACCCGCGCCAGTGCCGACTTTGTTCCAGTGAGCGCGCCCTTGGAGCAGATACCGGGCACGATTGCCGGATGGTCGGGAAGCGATCTGCAGATCGATGAGGAGACGCTCAGAGTCCTTGGCGACGGAAGATTCCTCTCCCGCGCTTATACCCAGGATAGGCAGCCACAGTCGATTGGCCTTTTCGTAGCCTATTTCCCCACCCAGAGATCTGGTATTACCATTCACTCGCCGAAAAACTGCCTGCCAGGCGCTGGATGGTCGTTCGAGTGGTCGCGTTATGTCGACCTCAAGGACACAAAGGGCAAGCTGCACAGAGTCGGTGAATACATCGTTGCCAACGGCGAGAACAGGCAATTCGTCATCTATTGGTACGAGGCACATGGGCGCAGTGTCGCCAATGAATACCTGGCCAAGTTCTATTTGGTCACCGACGCAATGCGAATGAACAGAACCGACGGCGCTTTGGTTCGGGTGACTACGCCGATCGATCCCGCTGAGGGTACATTACCGGCAAAGGCTCGGGTCGAGGCATTTACCGCCGAGCTTGCGCCCATGCTCCCTCGATTTATCCCGGACTAGAAGGTTGCATGAAGCAGGAAAAGACAACCCGGTCTGGCTGGAAAGTGCATGTTGCGCCTGCGGGAATGCGACCCGCCAAGGATGGAAGATAGTGAACGGCTCGTGCAAGGTATTTCGAGTCAGGCGCAATGAAAGTTGGGCACGAATGAATCCGCGAAGGTACCTCTCCCTGGTTTTGCTCATGATTGTGGCCGCGCTGTTGACGGCATGCCATGGCAATCCGAACGTGCGCAAGCAGAAGTACCTTGAGAGCGGAAGGCGGTACAGCGCCGAGGGGAAATATAGAGAGGCCGCCATTCAGTATCTCAACGCGCTGAAGGTCGACAGCGATTTTTCCGCAGCCCATTATGAATTAGCACAAACTTACAAGCATCTGGGTCAACCCAGCGAGGCGTGTGTCGAGCTTGCACGCACGGTGTCCCTGCGGCCCAGGGACTACGAGGCGAGAATCGAACTCGGAAACCTTTTGCTCGCGAGCGGCAGGGCCGCCGAAGCGCAGGCACAGGCCGATGCCGTGATGGGCGCCCAACCGAACAACCCCGGAGCCCATGCGCTGTTGTCTGCCATTGCCTTTCGGAATGGACAGAAGGACCAGGCACTGATGGAGATTCACCGCGCTTTGGAACTCGATCCCCGCCGCGCGCTCTTCCACGAGAATCTCGCACTCCTCCAAGCCGACGATCCGTCCAAAGCCTCCTTGGTCGAAGATGAGCTGCTGAAGGCCATCGCGCTCGATCCGAATTCGTTGAATGCACGGGTATCGCTCGCGGCATTCTATGCAAGCGGTAACCGCCTGCCGGATGCGGAAAAAACCAGTTGGGATGCTGTTGCCGCGGATCCAGCAAGCCTCGCTGCCAGGGAGAATGTGGCCCAGATCATTCTTCGGCGGGGAGATCCGGCCAGGGCGGAAGAAGTGCTCCGCCAGGCGTCAAAGGACTTCGCTGGCATTCCCCGAGGCGCCGCTGTTCTTGCTATCTACTATCTCGATTCCGGACAGTTGGACAAAGCCATGGGAGAGTTCTCGAGCCTGATCGTGAAGTATCCCAGGGACGCATACGTACAGAAGGGCTACATCCGCGTTCTGCTTGGCATCAAGGACTTCCGGACCGCCCGCTCAGCCGTCGCCGCGATGATGAAGAGCCGTCCCGACGATCCTGAAGTTGCGGCTCTGAACGGGATCGTGTTGCTCAGCGACGACGATGCCGGCGACGCCGTGATTGCCCTTCAGAAGAGCGCCAGAATTTTCCCCAAGGACGCCAACATCAAGTACTGGCTGGGCGAGGCAGCCCTGAGCAAGGGAGACACATCCCTTGCCGAACAAAGCCTTCGCCAGGCGGAAGAGCTGAATCCGTCAGCGCGGGATGCGCGGGAAGAACTCGCGCGGATCGCGGTTCAGCACGGCGACATTGCCCTGCTGGCCGCTGTGGCCGACAAAGCCGTCGCCGCTTCACCGCATGATCCGAACGGTTATGTTTGGCGCGCCCTCGTGGAAATGAATCGTAAATCCGCCGACAAGGCTGAAGCCGATCTGAAAACCGCGTTGCTCGTCGCTCCCGATGACGGGGAGGCATATTTCCAACTCGGCAAGCTCCGCTTTGCGCAAAAGCGCTTTCCTGAGGGAGTTCCGTTCCTCGAGCAGGTCCTGCGACTCAATCCGAACTCCGTCGAGGCACTGCGTTTGCTGGTCGGTTACGAACTCTATCTGAAGCAGCCGCAGAAGGCCCGGGCTCGTTTGAATGCTCAAATCGACAATAGCCCGAAGAACGGCTCCTTTTACGACCTGCTGGCGAAGTTACAGATTCAGTGCAAGGAGCTTGACCAGGCGGCCGTCTCAGCCGAGAGAGCTTTCCAGTTGAACTCGAGTGATGGCGAGGCGATCATGCTTATCGCGCAGATTGCGGTTCTTCGCGGACAGACGGCCAAGGCCATCGCCACATGGGAGCGGCGATCGAATGACCGTCCCAACGATGCCGGCGCACTGGCGATTCTAGGAACCCTTGAGGAAGCGCGCGGAAATCCGGGCAAGGCCGAGGCCTACTACGAAAAATCGTTGCAGATTCAGCCGCACCAGCCTGTCGCGGCAAACAATCTTGCCTACCGTATGCTGCAGAAAGGCGAAAAGGCGGAAGCAGCCCTGGCGCTCGCACAAACTGCGCGGCGGGGCATGCCGGACTCACCCAACACCGCGGACACGCTGGCCTGGGCATACTACTTCAATGGCGCCTGCGAATTTGCTCGCGACCTTCTTGAAAACGCCATCTCCACCAATCCGGACAGCGCAACCATGCAATACCATCTTGGAATGGTGTACAGCAAACTTCAAGATAAGAACAACGCTACAATTCACTTGAAAAAGGCCATATCCCTGGCGCACGATTCGCAGACAGCAAAAGACGCAATGGCGGCCCTTCAGAAATTGAGTTAGAAAGCAACCTGACGTGACGACTGGCGGCAGCGCCTCAAACCCTGTGACAGCAAACTAAACTAAGACTAAGAGGCCTCAGTATCCAGGATGTCCAACACTAAAACGATAGCCAGGAACACGGGATGGTACGGCATCGAGAGCGCTATTGGCGCTATTCTCACCGTATTTACATCGATTGCGATTGCCCGCACTCTGGGACCGGCGAAGATGGGCTACATCGTCTACGTCACCTGGATTTCGTACGTCGTCGGTGGGCTCGGTGGACTCGGGATTCCAGCCACGACGCGCAAGTATATGGCGGAGTATCTAGGCCAGGGCGACAAGGGAACCGCGCGCTACATCTATTTACACACAATGCTGCTACAGGTGGGCCTGGCAACGCTGGCCACCGGCAGCTTCCTCGTCTGGGTGCTCAGAGATGCGTCCGGAGAGTATAAGCTGGCGTCGGCTTTTATCGTACTCAGCTGTTGGCCCGCGATGGTCAACAGCATCTCGGCACAGGCGAACGTCGCATCTGAGCAACTTTCGAAGAATCTTCCGGCCTCAGCGCTTTCGATCGTCACTTTTTTCATCATGATTGTCTTGACGGTGGTCCTGCACTGGGGGGTGATCGGTGTTGGCGCGTCGATGTTCGCCATGCGCCTTGTCGATTTTCTCGTGCGCATCGTCCCAACCATGATGAACATCCTCTCTTGGGAAACCACACATATTCAACCGGAAGGTCTGAGGAATCGAATGTTGGCCTTTGCGTGGCAAAGCGTCGCCATTTTGGCCCTCGATCTTATCGTGTGGGAACGGTCGGAGTTCGTCCTGTTGAAGTACCTGTGCGCCGATATCAGGCAGATGGCGTACTACTCGGTTGCATTCAGCATGGCCGAACGGCTGCTGGTTGGTGCAACCATCTTCGGGAGCGCATCGAGCGCCACAATCTTTGCCCAATACGGACGCGACAAATCCAGGTTGCCCGACATAACGGCCGCCACGTTTCGATACCTTGCAATTGGGTCCATCCCGCTCCACTTCATTGCCGCCGCTCTTTCGGCGCCGTTGCTGATGGTTCTTTATGGCAAAGCGTACAGTGGAGCGGCCATGGTTGTAACACTGGCTCCCCTGGTGTGCCTGCCCAAAGCCTTCCTCGGACCGGGGCAGAGCCTTTTGCAAAGCAACGAACGGCAGAGCTTCCTCATTACTTCAACCGTGCTCGCCGGCGCCATCGACTTCGGCATCGCCTGGTTGCTGATTCCCTCTCTCGGCGCGGTCGGTGCGGCCCTCGGCAGTGGAGCCGCGCAGATAACCGCCGTCGGATTGATGTGGGCAGTCGGCATCTACCTCTATAAAGTGAAGCTCCCTTGGGTGCTGGTCACAAAGGTCGCTTTCATCAGCCTTCTGGCGTCTCTGACCGCGCATTACATCGCTCTGAGTCTGACTCCGGTTTGGGGAATCCTGCTGGGCGGCACCTCTTCACTAATCGTTCTCTTCGGGCTCTTCTATTTGATGCGAGTGCTGGAGCCGGAGGATGGCGTCCGCCTCAACACCCTGACCGGAATACTCCCAAAACGATTCTCCGGACCAGCCAATATGCTCTTGATGTGGCTTGTTCGACCGGCAATTGCAAGATAGGCGAGTCTGCCGGACCTGAGAGAAACGCGCTGTTTGAATCTGCTTCCTTGGCCAACGTTGTGTCCGCGGAAGAAATTGAGGACACGAAAGTCACTCAATCGGGCGCAGTCTCTCCTGCCAGTGCATAGGGTCGGAAAACCGCGCTTACGCAGCCTCTTCAGTTTTGGCAGACGCTTTCCGCAAACGGGCATTGATGCTTGCAGCCAACTCCCGCACATCCGGCTCTTCAAATATGCTCTGGTGATCGCCCGCGACCTCGAAGTTCTCGATGGCGCCGTGTACAATTGGCTTCCAGCCCAGGAAATCATCCTGGTATGGCGTCGGCCATTGTTCGCTCGACCGCACCACCACAGCGCTGCCACGGTAGTGTTTGGGCACGAAATTGGCTCCGGCAACGCGGCTTGCCCGGCCCACGCGCTCCAGGATTTCGCCTAAACGCGTTCCTGCCGCGGATTGTACCTTCTCCCAATCCAGGTCGGCGCGGAGTCCCTTGTTTTCAAGATTGGCCTCTCCCATGACGAAACTCTTGACGTATTTGCTCAGAACCTTGAAAGGACCTCGAATATAGTCGAGCCACTCGGCAGGCTTCAAAGCGAGCATCCTGCGCAAGTGCACAGTCGTGCGCTTCAACGAAAACGTCAGGAAGCGCGAAGCAAGTTGCATCTTTGGTATGTATTTTGCGAACGCCGGATTCATGCAATCGATCAGGAACACCGAACTCACGGGTTCGCCTATCTCGTCGAACACGCGCGCCATCTCGAATGCCACCAGACCGCCGTAGCTCATTCCTGCGAGCTGATAGGGGCCGTGAGGCTGCGCTTTACGAATCTCATCAACATAGCAGCGGGCAGTCTCTTCTACGGTCTCAAACGGCTTGGAGCCATCCAGACCCTTGGCCTGAAGTACATAGACCGGCAGATCCGCCGGCAAAGCCATACACAGAGCCCGCAAGCTGAGTACGTTGCCGCCCGCCCCATGAACACAGAAGAATGGCAGTCGCCCGGAAGATCCGGGCCGCATCCGCACCAGGATCTGCGCCCGGTCCTCTCCGCGATTAACAAGCCAGGCGGCGAACCGCTCCACCGTAGGTGCTTCAAGCACTGCCCTGAGTGGCAAAGGCTCTCCGGAAATGATCTCCTGCAACTTCAGCATCAATTGCACGGCCAGCAGTGAATGACCGCCGAGATCGAAGAAGTTGTCGTTCCGCCCAACGCGCTCGAGCTTGAGTACTTCCGCCCAGACATGAGCCAGTTTTGTTTCTACCTCGCCCATGGGAGCCTCGTAGACTCGGGTCGAGAAGGAGTCGGTCTCGGGCGCCGGAAGTGCCTTGCGGTCCAACTTGCCGTTGGGCGTCAGCGGCATGGTCTCCATCCGCACATAGGCCACCGGAATCATGTACTCCGGCAGGCTCGCGGATAAGTGCGCACGGAACTGCTCCGCTCCAGTCGTCACGCCATCGGTCTGGCTCGCGGTATAGTAGGCCACCAGACGCTTGTCTCCAGGCGTGTCTTCGCGAACGATGACGACGGCTTGCTTGATCTCAGGCAGCACCTCCAGCACCGCTTCAATCTCACCCAGCTCGATGCGATAGCCACGGATCTTGACCTGATGATCGACACGTCCCAGGCACTCGATGTTGCCGTCTGCCCGATAGCGCGCCAGGTCGCCGGTGCGATACATCTTTGTCTTGCCTTCGCGGAACGGATCATCTACGAACTTCTCGGCTGTCAGTTCCGGCCGGTTCAAGTATCCAACCGCCAGCCCGTCGCCGCCGATGTAGAGTTCTCCAGTCACGCCAACGGCGACCGGCTCGCGATGTGCGTCCAGAATGTAGCACTGTGTATTCGCAATCGGACGACCTATCAGGATTGGCTGCCGGCCATCCGTAACCT
>Ga0182027_10015485_pt1 | contig 10480 bp, 7 predicted proteins | sample 712E1DmetaG_FD_121300 | JGI IMG/M metagenome (GOLD analysis project Ga0182027, IMG submission 121300) | Permafrost microbial communities from Stordalen Mire, Sweden - 712E1D metaG (Illumina Assembly) | ecosystem: Environmental > Terrestrial > Soil > Wetlands > Permafrost | place: Sweden... | reverse complement strand
CTTGAAGATGATCTTCATCAGGTCGGAGCCGATGTCGGCGATCTTGGTGAAGATGCCGCCCGCGATACGCAAGGCGGCCGCGCCCAGCGACTCGCCGATGGCGAAGCCGATGAAGCAAGGACCCGCCCAATCACCCGGCACGAAGAGAAGAATTCCCAGCATGATCACCAGCTCGACGCTGATGAGCAGCATGCCGATGCTCATGCCCGCGCGCAGCGGAATGGCATAGATGGGATAGGGGACACCCTTGAGGCCGGCAAACGCCGTGCGCGAGTTAGCGAAGGTGTTCACCCGGATGCCGAACCAGGCCACGCCGTAGCTGCCCGCGATGCCCACCAGGCTGAACAGCATGATCACCACCACGCGCGGCACCGGGTAGCGCTGCAGGACCCCGAAGTACACCACCATGATGGTGCCGATGAAGGCCCAGAGCAGCAGGATGAACTTGCCTTGCGTGACCAGGTAGGTCTTGCAGGTCTCGTAGATCAGCTCGGAGATCTCGAGCATGCACTTGTGTACAGGCAGGCCCTTGAGCTGCTTGTAGATGACCAGACCGAAGACCATGCCGAGGAGGCAGATCAGCAATCCCCCCCAGAGCAGCTTGTTGCCTGCGACACCACCCAAGAAGGTCGCAGACGCCAGGTCCGGCAGCCTCAGGTTCGCCTCACCTCCGCCCCGATGGGCTTCTTCGGCAAGTGCCTGGCTCCCAGACAATAGTAGCGGCAGCAAGCCGCACACAGCAGCGGACAGTAGACGTAGGGGGTTCATGCGGTTCCTCCGGGCGCGGAAATTAGTCCCAACTGCTCCGACTTATCAAGTGGAGAAGGGCATCATGCGTATTCCTTCTATCCCGGTCGGATTTAGGACTCCGGCGTCCGCAACCCTCCCCATGGCCACGAAGCTTATGGCCTCCACATAGCCCACGGCCGGTTTTGCGATAGTCTCGCGCCATGTCCTTCCTTTCCCGCATCGCAGCCAGCGCAGCGCTCTGTCTCTGCCTGGCGCCATCGGTTCGCGCCGCGCCCCCCGAGGTGGCTTTCGAGAAATACCGGCTGCAAAACGGGCTCGACGTCATCTTGCACGTGGATCACGCAGTACCCATCGTGCATGTCGAGATTTGGTACAAGGTCGGGTCAAAGGACGAGGCCCCGGGCAAGACCGGCTTCGCCCACCTCTTTGAACACATGATGTTCCAGGGGACCAAGCACATCCCCGAGGATGCCTACTTCAAGTACCTGGGTCAGGCCGGAGCCTCAGCGCGCAACGGCTCGACCAGCACGGACCGCACCAACTACTTCGAGACCCTGCCAGCAAGCGAGCTGGAGTTGGGACTGTGGCTGGAAAGCTCGCGCATGGGATTTCTGCTCGACCGCCCCTCGTTCGCAGCGACTTTCCAGAATCAGCGCGACGTGGTGAAGAACGAGCGCCGGCAACGCATCGAGAACGCGCCTCTGGGCGGCGTCGCCCAAGTGGAATTGGAAGCGCTGTTTCCGCCCGGCCACCCCTACCGGCATGAGGTCATGGGGTCCATGAGAGATCTGGACGCGGCGACCGAAGCTGACATCCGCGGGTTCTTCAACCGCTACTACGCGCCCAACAACGCCGTGCTGCTCATCGCCGGCGACCTCGACGTCGCACAGGTCAAGGGCCTGGTGGACAAGTACTTCGGGCCCATCCCAGCCGGACCGCCGGTGGAGAAGCAGCCGGTACCGCCTCTCCCTGCGCCCACCGGCGAACGCCGCATCCCGATGGAAGCCAAGGTCAACCTGGCGCGAGGCCTCATGGCTTGGAACACAGTTCCCATCTTTGCGCCCGGGGATGCCGAGCTGGATCTGCTGGCCAGCGTGTTGGGCGGGGGCAAGAGTTCGCGCCTCTATCGGCGCTTGGTGCTTGAGCTGAAGATTGCGCAGTCCGTGTCTGCTGTGCACATCAGCCGGCTGCTGGGCGGGACGTTCGAGATCACCTATGTCCCCTTGCAGGGACATTCCCTGGCCGAGCTGGAGACGGTCATCAACCAGGAGTTGGACAAGCTGCGTGCCCACCCGGTGGAGGCCACCGAGCTGGAACGCGCGCGCAACGGAATCAAGACCGATCTGGTGCGCGGTCTGGATACCCTGCAGGGCCTGGCCGGCCACCTCCTAGCTTACGACGTGTTCGCCGGTGATCCGGCGTACCTCGGCCACGACCTCGACCGATATGCGGCGGCTACGCCCGCGGCATTGCAGAAATGCGCAGCCCAGATCCTGCTCAACCAAGTGCGCGTGACCATCGACGTCGAGCCCAACCACAACGCACCCATCATGGGCCGCCTGGTCTCGCCTGCCTTCGGGCAGGACCGACCCGCCGCAACCGCGCCCGTCGCAGAAAAACCCGACGCTGCCAAGCCAGACGCCGCCAAGCCCACCACCAAGAAACCCGTCGCAGAAAAATCTGCGGCCCGCCAGACCCCGGACGCCGAGTTTCGTCACAAGCTTCCCGCTGCCGACGAGAAGACCCCCTTTAGGGTGCCAGGGGTGAAGCGGTTTCGCCTGAAAAACGGCCTGCACGTGCTCCTGGCGGAGTCGCACAAGCTGCCTCTGGTCGGGGTCGAGATGGTGGTGCGCACCGGGAATGGCGCGAATCCACCGGACAAGGCCGGCTTGGCCGATCTGGTGGCAGACATGCTCGACGAGGGAACTGCCACCCGCAGCGCCACCGCTATCGCCGAGGAGATTGCGCAACTGGGAGCGACGCTTTCGACCAACGCCACCTGGGACGCCTCTTCATTATCTGTCTCGGCGCTCAGCGAGAACATCGACCGTGCGCTCGATTTGTGGGCAGACGTTCTGCTCCAGCCCGCCTTCTCCGAGGACGACCTGGCGCGTGTGCGCGAGAATCTCCTTTCCGCCCTGGCCCGGCGCAAGGACTCGCCGCCCCTGGTTGCCGGCCTAGCCTTCGCTCGCGTTCTGTACGGCCAGAGCCATCCCTACGGTTGGCCGGCCAGCGGCACCGAGGATTCGGTGCGCCGCCTCACACGCAGCGATGTTCAAGCTTTCTTCCGGAAATACTACCGGCCCAACAACGCCGTGCTGGTGGTGGCGGGAGACATCCGGGAGGCCGAGTTGCGCGCCAAGATGGAAGAACTGCTCTCTGGATGGAAGCCCAAGCCGGTCCCGGCGGTCAAGATCCCCAAGGCACCGCCGGTGGAAAAGACGCGCATCTTTCTCGTCGACAAGGCGGGCGCGCCCCAGTCTTCGATCCGATTGGGTGTGGTCGGCATCGAACGCAAGAACCCAGACTACTACCGCGCTCTGGTGATGAACCAGATTCTGGGGGGCACGTTCAAGCGCCTGACGCTCAACCTGCGCGAGACCAAGGGTTGGACCTATGGGGTTGCTTCCATGTTCGAGGCGCGGCGTGCTCCTGGGCCCTGGACAGCCGGTGGCGAATTCGTGGCCAACCACACTGCTGATTCCGTGACCGAGATCCTGAAGGAGATTTCGGCGCTACGCGCCGACGAGGTCGGCGACAGAGAACTGAGAGACACCAAAGACGAGATTGTTCGCGCCTTCCCAGCGCGCTTTGCCACAGCCAACCAGGTGGCCGCGCAGATGGCGGCGTTGGCGGTCTACGACTTGCCGGACAAAGAGCTGCAAAGCTTCTCCGCCCGCATCGCGTCCGTCACTGCGGCGGACGTGCGCAAGACGGCGCAGAAGTACCTCGGCCCCGACAACCTGGTCATCGTTGTGGTGGGCGACCGCGCTACGATCGAGCCCTCGCTGCGCAAGATCGGCGAGGTGGAACTGCGAGATCTCGATGGCGCGCCAATCAGGTGATCCCGGCGCGCGTGTGTTCGGGTGACACCGTTTCGCGAAATTCGCACCAGCCGGCTGGCCGATGAGACCGGGACCTTGTACAAGCAGGCCGACCTGGCCGTCGCGCTCTGCTACCCGAGCCCGTACCACGTGGGCATGTCGTCGCTGGGCTTCCAGAGCATCTACCACGCCTTGCACACTCTGCCTGGCAGCACAGCAGAGCGCGCCTTCCTTCCCGACAACGTGGCCGAAGCGCGCCGGCTTTCCGAAGGTCTTTGCACCTACGAATCCGGCCGTCCGGTGGGTGACTTTCCCGTGGTCGCATTCTCCCTCGCGTCTGAATTGGAACTGGCCGGTGTGGTCACCTGTCTGGACCTTGCTGCGATTCCAGCCCTTGCCGCCGAGCGTGCCGCGCACGCGCGGACTTTCCCCTTGGTGGTACTGGGCGGCCCGCTGACATTTTCCAACCCGGTGCCGGTCGGCCCATTCGCCGACATCATCGTCATGGGCGAAGCCGAGGAGCTTCTCCCGATCTTGGTGAACAGCCTGCGCGAACAGCCTGACCGCGAGAGCATGCTTCACGATCTGGCACAGAGGGAAGGCTTCTACGTCCCCTCGCTGCACGGGGAGACGCCACCCCCGACCTCAATCGCGAAGGACAACTCCTTGCCTGCCTACTCGCAGATCACCACACCGCACACGGAGCTGGCAGGCATGTTTCTCATCGAGGCCGAGCGCGGGTGCAGTCGGGGATGTGCCTACTGTGTGATGCGCCGGTCGGCGGGCCGGGGCATGCGTCCGGTCGCGCCCGAGCGCTTGCTGTCGCTCATCCCGGCCGAGGCGCGGCGGGTGGGGCTGGTGGGTGCCGCGGTGACTGACCACCCTGCCCTGGCCGAAATCTTGCGCGCTCTCGTCGACGCCGGCCGTGCGGTGGGCGTGTCCAGTTTGCGCGCCGACCGTCTCGACCACGAGCTGGTGGGGCTACTGGCACGCGGTGGCTATCGAACCATGACCACTGCGGCCGACGGAGCATCACAACGCCTGCGCGACCAGGTCGACCGCCACACCCGCGTCGAGGATCTGCGGCGCGCGGCCCGCCTGTGCCGCGAGCACGGCATGGCGCTACTCAAGCTCTATGTGCTGATAGGCCTGCCCGGGGAAACCGCGGCTGACATCGACGAGCTTGCGCGCCTGGCCCTAGACCTGGCGGCGCTCGCTCCCAAACTGTCCCTCACCGTCTCGCCCTTCGTATCCAAGCGCAACACCCCGCTCGACCATCAGCCCTTCGAAGAAATCGCCAGTCTCGACCACAAGCTGGCCCTCTTGCGCCGCCAGCTTCGGGGACGGGTGCACTTGGGCGGCGACGCGCCCAAGTGGGGGTGGGTCGAGTATCGGCTGGCCCAGGGGGGCTTCGCCGAGGGCCTGGCCGCGGCCCAGGCCGCCCGCGCCGGCGGCAGCTTCGCCGCGTGGAAGCGGGCACTCGGAGGGTAGACTTGTGCCCTAAAATCGCCTGCTAGCCAGCAGCGCGGTTTGCCTGTATCGTGCGGCTCGCTTGCATGGACAATTCTATGCACCAACCTGTTATTCACGAAGAGGGAGCACGATGAGAAACGGAGCCAAGTCGTGGTTGCTGCCGATTTTGTTCGGTTTCGCCGCCGGTTGTGGCAGTACGAACAGCACCATAGCCTTTCACGAGGAGGCCCTCCGGGGCGATGCCGATGCACTCGTGTACTTGTTCCGCGAATCGGCCATGTTGGGAGGGGCGGTGAGCTGGAACGTCTATCTCGACGGACAAGTCGCCGGCGTGCTGAAGCAGGGGGCCTACATGACGTTCCATCTGACGCCGGGTGCCCACAGCCTGCGCGTTGGCGACAGCAGTCCCGATCTTGTCCACCTGGTCGCCGAGGCCGTGGCCAATAATCCCGAGGCATTCATGGCCAAGGCCGGCCAGACCTACTACATCCGCTGCCACGGATCCGAGGTTGCGTTTCTCACCCGCGATCAGGCCATGTCTAGCTTGAGCGCGATGAAGTACGACACCGGCCGATAGGTCGTATCTTTGCCTGCCCCCAGACGACGGGGTGTATCCGCGCGCGACGTGATGGACTATCTATGGGCATGCGCCTGACGCTCAGCCATCTCAGGACCGCGATAACCGCGCCCTCGCGCGAGATGGCGGCCATGCTGTCGCGGCCAGTCCGCGCGGGTGTGTACCTGGCCCGCCTCGGCCTGCGCATCATCAAACAATGGGTGCGCGATCGCTGCCCGCAACAAGCGGCGGCGCTTACCTATCAAACCACCCTCGGCCTGGTCCCGCTCTCGGCGCTGATGTTCGCGGCCTTGCGCCTGACCCACAATCTCGAAGCCCAGTCGCGCTTGCTGGAGTTCGTCTCGACCCAGGTTCTGCCCGACATGGGCGACGTGGTCAGTGAGCTCGCGTCGTTTTCGGAAAAAGTCGCGGTTGGCGCTGCCGGCGGGCTGGGCCTGGCCTTCACCCTGGCAACTTGCTACTTCCTCTATGACACCGTCGAGAACACCTTCAACGACATCTGGCATGTGACCGCGCGGCGGTCGTGGTTTCGTAAGTTCTTGATCTTCTACCCGGTGGTCACATTGCTGCCGGTTCTGGCCGGCGCCTACCTCTACTGGTCGGGGCGTCTCATCGGATCAGCATCGCCGACGCGTTTCTTCGGACCGCTGTCCATCCAATTCGGCGGGCTCTTCCTGGTCAACTGGATGCTGCCCAACATTCGCGTGCGCTGGCACGCCGCCCTGGCGGGAACCCTGGTCACCGGCTTCGCACTAGAAGGGCTGAAATGGGGCTTCGTGCATTTCGCCAAGGGCATCTTGCTCTCCAGTTACAGCGGTGTGTACGGCCCCCTGGCCCTGGTTCCCCTGATCCTTCTCTGGATCTACGTCTCGTGGTGGGTGGTGCTGGGCGGCGCCGAGATCGCGAATGCTATCCAGAACCTGCGCCTGCTGGAAGCCGAAGAACGGCGCCATCGCGACGATGAGCCCATCAATGGCTTGGTGGCCGCGCAGATCCTGGCTTTCGTGGCAGCGGACTACCAACGAGGCGGCAAGGGCGTCGATCGCACCTTGTTGAGCCGTGAATTCGGCTTGTCAGTGGAGATCATTGATGGCATTGCAGCTCGGCTCAAGGGCCAGGGCCTCGTGGCGGAAGTGCAGGGAGATAAGGAAGGCTTCATCCCCGGCCGAGCTGCCAGCACCATCAGCCTGCAGGACGTGCTGGCCGCGTTCCGTTCGACTGATCTGGAAGTCGCGCCAGGCACCACCTCGCCCGCGCTGGCCGCGCTGATCAAAGACTTGGAAGAAGCCCGCCGGACTCGCATTGGTGCCATCACGATCGCGGAGCTGATGCCGAAGTAGAACTATCCCCTTTCCAGGTAAGTGTAGCCCGACAGCCCTTCCTCGTACATGCGCAGCAGCGAGCGCGTTTCTTCCAGGCTCATCCCGTTGATGCGCACGGCCTGTTCGGCGAAGCGCCGCACGCGCGCCATCAGGTCCTCGCGTGCGTAGCTGACGTACTTGAGCACGTCGGTCACCGTGTCGCCGGTTACCACGTGCTCGATCTGATATCCGCCGCCCGGCACCAGCGATACGTGCACGGTGTTGGTGTTGCCGAAGAGGTTGTGCAGATCGCCCAGGATCTCCTGATAGGCGCCGGCCAGAAACACGCCCAGAAAATACTCTTCCCCGTGGTTGTAGGGGTGCAGCTCGAGCACGTTCTTCACGTCGCGCCGGTCAATGAAGTGATCGATCTTCCCGTCGGAGTCGCAGGTGATATCAGCCAGCACGGCCCGCCGGGTGGGCTCCTCGCCCAGCCGATGAATGGGCATGATGGGAAAGAGCTGGTCGATGGCCCAGATGTCGGGCAGCGACTGAAACATGGAGAAGTTGCAAAAATAGGTATCCGACAGCGCGCGCTCCAGACCCTCGAATTCCTCGGGCGCCTCGCGCATCTCGCGCACGACCTTCAAGACGCGCTGGCAGATGGCCCAAAAAATGTCTTCCGCGATCACCCGTTCGGTCAGCGACAGGCTGCCAAGTGAGAACAACGACAGCGCCTCTTCGCGATACTCCAGGGCGTCGTGGTACGCCTCGCGCAGGTTCTTGCTGGAAATGTCGCGAGCGGTGTCGAACAGGTTGCGCACCAGGCGCGAAACATTGTCGGGCAGCTTGTCCGGGGCCTTGCCCACGTCAAATTCGCCCACACCCAGCACGTCGATGGCCAGCATGGAATGGTGGGCGACTACCGCGCGCCCCGATTCGGTGACGATGGTGGGGGGCGCGACCCCAGCCGCATCGCACACCTCTTGCAGGCCAAACACCAGGTCGTTGGCGTACTCTTGCAGGGTGTAGTTCATCGACGAGGCGAAATTGGTCTGTGAACCGTCGTAGTCCACGCCCAGGCCGCCCCCGGCGTCGAAATACTTGAGCGGCGCGCCTAGACCGACGATCTCGACGAAGAAACGGCTCGCCTCGCGCAGGGCGTTCTTTATGGCACGAATGGCCGAGATCTGGCTGCCCAGGTGAAAGTGCAGAAGCTCGAAGCAGTTGAGCATGTCGGCGTCGCGCAGAAAGCGCACCGCCTCGACCACCTCGCGGGTGGACAGGCCAAACTTGGATCGGTCGCCCCCGGAGGCCTCCCAGCGGCCCGACCCCTTGGAGGCCAGCTTCACCCGGATGCCGACGCGGGGCTTCACCCCGATTCTCTTCGCGGTGGACGCAATGAGGTCCAGCTCGGAGAACTTCTCCACCACGATGAGCACCTTGCGCCCGAGCTTGGAGCACATGAGGGCGATCTCGATATACTCCTCGTCTTTGTAGCCGTTGCACACGATCAGGGCTTCCTCGTCGTCGAGGATGCCCATCACGGCCAGCAGCTCCGGCTTGGAGCCCGCCTCCAGGCCGTAGTGGTAGGGGCGGCCGAACTCCACGATCTCCTCGACTACGTAGCGGTGCTGGTTGACCTTGATGGGGTAGACGCCGCGGTACTCGGCCTTGTAGCCGTACTCCGTGATGGCGCGCTTGAAGGCCTCGTGCAGTTCCACCACACGGCTCTTCAAGATGTCGGAGAAACGAACCAGCAAGGGAAGCCCGATGCCCCGGCGCACCACCTCGTCGATAAGCTCTTTCAGGTCGATGGAGCCCGCCTCGAGCCCCTGCGGGTGGCAGACCACGTGGCCCAACTCGTTGATAGAGAAATAGCCCTGGCTCCAATAGGGGATGCCGTAGGTCTCGGCGGAGTCCGCGATGTTCCATTTCCGCGGGATTCCGTTGGTGCTCATGGCCGCTACGTTGAAGAAAACTTGCGCAAAATTCCACAAGAAAACTCGGCCAGCGTGCGGAAAGGCATTTCCCGCTGCTGCAAAGCGCGGCAAGAATTCGCGTCGCCCGCGGCTTCGCGGGCGAGTCGTGGTAGCCTGGCGTCTATCGTGGCGAGCACATTCGGACAGCTCTTTCGTATCGCAACCTGGGGTGAATCACACGGCCCGGCCGTCGGGGTCGTGGTGGACGGCTGCCCGCCGCGTGTGCCCATCACGGCGGAAGAGATTCAGGTCGAGTTGGACCGGCGCCGGCCCGGCCAAAGCCGCATCACCACCCGCCGCGATGAAGCGGATACCGTGGCCATCCTGTCGGGCGTGCATGACGGCCTGACCCTGGGAGCGCCCATTGCGCTGCTCGTGCGCAACGCTGACGCCCGCCCTGGCGACTACCAAGAAATCCGGCAGGCCTTTCGCCCGTCCCACGCCGACTACACCTACTAGGCCAAGTATGGGGTTCGCGCGGCCGCGGGTGGCGGCCGGGCCAGCGCACGCGAAACCGTCGCTCGGGTCGCCAGCGGCGCCGTCGCACGCAAGCTGCTCGCCGAGCAGGCCCAAGTCGAGATCGTGGCCTACGTGAAGCAGGTCCACGAGCTGGGGGCCACGGTGGATGCTGGCAAGGTCACACGGAAGGACGTGGATGCGAACATCGTGCGCTGCCCGGACGCGGCCGTCGCCGATCAAATGATCGCGCTCATCGATCAGGCCCGCGCCGATGGCGATTCTTTGGGCGGCGTGGTCGAGGCAGTGGCGCGTCACGTGCCCGCAGGGCTGGGCGAGCCGGTGTTCGACAAATTGCACGCCGATCTGGGCAAGGCCCTGCTGTCGATCCCGGCCTGCAAGGGCTTCGAGGTGGGCAGTGGCTTTGCGGGTACACGCCTGCACGGCTCCGAGCACAACGACACCTTCTATTCAGAGAACGGGCGCATCCGCACCCGCAGCAACCGTTCCGGTGGCATCCAGGGCGGCATCTCCAACGGCGAGGACATCATCGTGCGCGCCGCCTTCAAGCCCGTGGCCACCATCCTGCGCGAGCAGGAGACAGTGGACATCGAGGGCAATCCCACCCTGCTCAAACCACGCGGCCGCCACGACCCATGTGTGCTTCCGCGCGCGGTGCCCATCGTCGAAGCCATGCTGGCCCTGGTGCTGGCCGACCACTTCCTGCGCCAGCGGGCGCTGGTGGGATAAGCTAGCTTTTTCACCACAGTCTCGCCTCCGGGCCGCTGGCCCGGATCCTTCAGGGGTGAAACTAGACGCGGGATGAAGGAAGAAGGGTGGGACGAGGCTCCGGCAGCTATGCCCCCAACTTTCTTGGAGCTTGTGCCCCGACCACAG
>Ga0182027_10015484_pt1 | contig 10480 bp, 7 predicted proteins | sample 712E1DmetaG_FD_121300 | JGI IMG/M metagenome (GOLD analysis project Ga0182027, IMG submission 121300) | Permafrost microbial communities from Stordalen Mire, Sweden - 712E1D metaG (Illumina Assembly) | ecosystem: Environmental > Terrestrial > Soil > Wetlands > Permafrost | place: Sweden... | reverse complement strand
GGCGGAGGCACTTGTGCGAGAGGCCACGGCCGGAGTCGGGCTGCATTGTGGGGGGCCATCCGCCTCGCGATCCAAACCATCGCACGGTCGCGATGGCCCGCCCAATTTGACGCACGCATGGTGACTATCTCGGCAGCAGGTGCGGGTGCTGAACTAGGGTGGGGGCGGGCGGAGCGGCGCTATCCTTCAGCGAAGGCAAGACGCGTCGGAGAGGGACAGCTCGTGGCCGAAGCAAGAGCCGCCATCAACAATCACGCAGGGCTCGTCTGGGCCATCGCCGACCTGTTGCGCGGCGACTACAAGCGCGCGGAATACCAGAAGGTCATCCTGCCGCTGGTCCTGCTGCGCCGCCTCGACTGTGTCCTCGAGCCCACGAAGGAGCGGGTGCTCGCAAGAGCCAAAACGCTCGAGGGCGAGAACGCCCGGAACGTCGTCCTCAAGACGCTGACGGGCGTCGAGGCGTACAACACCAGCCCGCTGACCCTCCGGCGCATTCTGGCCGACCCGCCGCAGGTCGTCGGAAACCTGCGCGCCTGGATCGCCCAGTTCGATCCCGAGACGCGCGACGTCATCGAGAAGTTCGACTTCGACGCCCAGATCGGACGCCTCGACCGCGCCAAGCTGCTGTACCTCGTCCTCTCCAAGGTGACCGAAGTCGACCTCCACCCCGACAAGGTCAGCAACGTGGAGATGGGCTACATCTACGAGGAGCTGCTCCGCAAGTTCTCCGAGCTGTCGAACGAAACGGCCGGCGAGCACTTCACCCCGCGCGAAGTCATCCGCCTGATGGTTGATCTCCTGTTCATCGAAGACGACGACATCCTGCGGACGCCTGGCACGGTGCGGACCATGCTCGACCCCGCCTGCGGCACGGGCGGAATGCTCTCGGTCGCCCAGGAGTACCTGCGCGAGCTGAACCCAACGGCGGAACTGATCGGCTACGGCCAGGAGCTGAACGCCGAGACGTATGCCCTCTGCCGTGCCGACATGATGCTCAAGGGCCAGCGCGCGTCCAACATCGCCTGGGGCAACAGCTTCAGCGAAGACGCCTTCCCCGGAGAGCGGTATGACTACCTGCTCGCCAATCCGCCGTTCGGGGTCGAGTGGAAGAAGGTCGCTGACGTCGTCGAGGCCGAACACGCCAAGCTCGGCTTTGCCGGCCGGTTCGGCGCCGGGACCCCTCGGATCAACGACGGCTCGTTCCTCTTCTTGCAGCACATGATCAGCAAGCTCAAGCGACCCGAGGAGGGCGGCGGTCGCCTGGCGATCGTCTTCAACGGCTCGCCAATGGCCGTGGGCGATGCCGGGTCGGGCGAGAGTGAGATCCGCAGGTGGATCGTCGAGAACGATTGGCTTGAGGGCATCGTCGCCCTGCCAGATCAACTCTTCTACAACACGCCGATCAGCACCTACTTCTGGATCGTCACGAACCGCAAGCGCCCCGAGCGCCGCGGCAAGGTTCAGCTCGTGGACGCGCGCGAGTCCTCTGTGAAGATGCGAAAGAGCCTGGGAAGCAAGCGCAATGAGGTCAGCCCGGAGCAGACAGCCGAACTCGCCCGCTTGTACGGCGACTTCCAGGAGAACGAGCGAGTCAAGATCCTGCCGAACGAGTCTTTCGGCTACCAGAGGATCACCGTCGAACGCCCATTGCGTCTGCGATGTGAGGTGACCGCTGAGGCGTTGCCGACGATCGAGACGTCACAAGGCTGGACGAAGCTGACCGAGCCTGAGCGCATGGCTCTAGTGCTGCTCATGGAACGTCTCGCCGCCTTCTCCTCGACCGATCGGACGGCGGTCGCCCGAAAGCTCGGCCCCCTACCCAGGGCGATCGAAAAGGCCGTTTGGGAAGCAATCTCCGTTCGCGATCCAGAAGCGCCTGTCGCGACCGACAAGAAGGGCCATCCAGAGCCTGATCCAGATTTGCGCGACAACGAGAACGTGCCGCTGCTGGGGCCAACACTCGAGTATCAAGCCGATCCAATCGAGCGGCTGGCGTCTTCAGGTTACCGATCCGCCGTCGCCGCGTACGTCGCCAGCGAAATCGTGCCCTACGCGTCCGATGCCTGGGTTGACCACTCCAAGACCAGGATGGGATACGAGATCCCGGTGCCTCGGTACTTCTACAGGTACGTTGGGCCGCGGGCGCTTGATGAGCTTGACGCCGAAATAGGCGAGACGACGGCCCAGATCCAGAGCCTGCTGAAGGTGCGCAAGAGCGGTCAACAGAGGACCGGGACGCTGCCCATCAACTGGACGATGACACGCCTAGACCGGATAGCAACAGTCCGAGCCAGGATCGGATGGAAGGCACTCACCGCTGACGAGTACGTACCCGACGGCTATGTCTTCCTTGCCACGCCGAACATCAAGGGAAACGAAATCGACTTCGACAATGTGAACTACATCACCGAGTTTAGGTATCGCGAGTCACCGGAGTTGCAACTCCGCGTTGGAGACGTCCTTCTGGCAAAAGATGGAGCAACGCTCGGCATCACGAATGTCGTACTCAACCTCCCACAACCTGCAACGGTCAACGGTTCGATAGCGGTTATACGCCCAACGGACATTGACCCTAGATACCTCCGATACGTCCTCGCGAGTGACTTCATCCAAGGAATGATCGGTACATTCAAAGGCGGCATGGGTGTCCCACACCTCTTCCAGGCGGATCTCCGCAAGTTCCCCATCCCAAGGCCGCCGCGGCAAGAGCAGACCGCAATCGCGAACTTTCTGGATCAGGAGACGGCAGGCATCGACGCGATGTCGTTGATCATCGGGGCGAATGGGTCTGCCTCACCCGGAACTCTGTCGGGTCTGCTTCAGGAACGTCGGCAAGCCCTCATCACAGCCGCCGTTACCGGTCAGATCGAGATCCCCGGAGCAGCCGCATGACGGTGTCCGAGCGAGGGTTCGAGGACGCGATCACGGCCAGTCTCGTCGACCAGGGCGGATACCGGGTCTGCAAGTGGGGCACCAAGCCTGAGTCGGTAGCGGACTTTGATCGAACCCGCGGCTTCGATGTCGCTGAGCTATTCGCCTTCATCGCCGAGACCCAGTCCAAGGCGTGGGAGCGGCTTGTCGCCGTTCACGGTGGGGCAGATGGAGCGCGCGCCCAGTTCGCCGATCGCCTAGCCAAACAGATCGACGAGCGCGGCACGGTCGACGTTCTGCGCCACGGCGTCAACGACCACGGCATCGAGGTCTGTCTGGCGTTCTTCAGGCCGGCCCACGGTCTGACGCCCGAACTGACCGAGCGATACCTCGCCAACCGACTGACCGTCACGCGCCAGCTCCCATACGACGCGGCGTCGTCGAAGACCCTCGATCTGTGCCTCCTCGTCAACGGCATCCCGGTCGCCACGGCGGAGCTGAAGAACCCGCTCACGCATCAGACCGTGGAGCATGCCAAGCACCAGTACCGAACCGATCGTGACCCGGCCAACGTGACTCTGGGGCGTCGGGCGCTGGTGCACTTCGCCGTCGACCCAGAGTCCATGGAGATGACGACACGGCTGGCGGGCGAGAAGACGGGCTTCCTGCCGTTCAACCGCGGCAACGCCGGCGGCAAGGGCAATCCGCCCGATCCCGACGGACACAGAACTCGATACCTCTGGGAGCAGGTCTGGGCTCGCGACGCCTGGCTGGACCTGCTCGGCCGGTTCATTCACGTCGTCCCGGGCGAGGGTTCGACCCATGCCGCGAAGATGCGCTCGGGCTCGACGATCTTTCCTCGCTACCATCAGTGGGACGCCGTCCGAAGGCTTGAGGCGGCGGCGCGCGACGAAGGGTCGGGCCAGAGCTACCTCGTCCAGCATTCGGCTGGCTCGGGCAAGTCGAACACGATTGCCTGGCTGGCCCATCGGCTGATGTCGCTACACGGCCTGAACGATCAGCCGGTATTCGACAAGGTCGTGGTGATCACCGACCGGGTCATCCTTGATCGCCAGCTCCAGGAGACCATCTTCCAGTTCGAGCACGCGACCGGCGTGGTCACGCCGCTTCTGGCGGACAGCTCGCAGCTCGCCGACGCGCTCATGGGCGACCAGTTCCGGATCGTCATCACGACGCTCCAGAAGTTCCCCTTCACGCTCGACAAGGTCAAGGATCTCGGCCATCGGCGCTTCGCGGTCATCATCGATGAGGCGCACTCGAGCCAGACTGGGGAGGCTGCCAAGGACCTGAAGGCCGCTTTGGGCTCCGCTTCGATCGAGGCGCAGCTCGCCCTCGCCGAGCAGGCCGATGCTGCGGCGACGCCGCCAGATCCCCAGGACGCGCTCGCGTCGACCGTCGCGGCGCGAGGACGCCAGCCGAACCTCTCGTTCTTCGCCTTCACCGCGACGCCGAAAGGTCGGACCCTCGAGCTGTTCGGCCGGCTGAACGCAGACGGCGTGCACGTGCCCTTCCATCTGTACTCGATGCGCCAGGCAATCGAGGAGGGCTTCATCCTCGACGTCCTGGCCAACTACACCACCTACAAGCTGTACTGGAAGGTCGGCAAGGCCGTCAGCGACGACCCCGTCTACGAGAAGCGCCGGGCGCGTCGGTCGATCGCCCGCTTCGTCTCGCTGCACCCGCACAACGCCGCCCAGAAGGCCGAGATCGTCGTCGAGCACTTCCGTGAGCACACCCGCCACAAGATCGGCGGCAAGGGCAAGGCGATGGTCGTGACCAGCTCGCGGCTGCACGCCGTCCGGTACAAGCAGGCCATCGACCGCTACATCGCGGAGCACGGCTACTCGGACACCCGTGCGCTCGTGGCCTTTTCCGGCAAGGTGGATGACGCCGGGATCGACTTCAGCGAGTCGGGCATGAACGGCTTCCCGGAGTCTCAGACGGCTGCGCAGTTTGGCGGGCCGGAGTACGGCGTCCTGATCGTGGCCGAGAAGTTCCAGACCGGCTACGACCAGCCGCTCCTGCACACGATGTTCGTCGACAAGACGCTCGTGGGCCTCGCCGCCGTCCAGACGCTGAGCCGCCTCAACCGGATCCATCCGGAGAAGACCGACACATTCGTACTCGACTTCCGAAACGAGGCCGAGGCGATCACCGAGGCGTTCGCGCCCTGGTACGAGACGACCGTCGCGGAGCCGACCGATCCGAACCTGCTCCATGACCTGGCCGACCGGCTGCTCTCTCTCCAGGTCCTCGACGACGCCGAGGCTCGGGCAGTGGCCGCGCTCATCGCCGACCGGACCAAGAAGATCAGCGACCACGGCGCGGTCTATGCCCAGCTGGCGCCAGCCGTAGAGCGTTTCAACGCCAAGCGGCCGGAGGAGCAGGACGAGGTCCGCGACGCCCTCGATCAGTTCGTCCGCGCGTACTCGTTCCTCTCGCAGGTCGTCGACTTCGGCGACGTGTTCCTCGAGGCGCTCTATCTGGCGAGCCGGGCGCTGCAGGCGTTGCTGCCCTCTGAGGGCGGTGGGCGTCTCGATCTCGGCTCGTAGGTTGAGCTTACGCACCTTCGTCTGGAGAAGACAGGCGAGGGCGACATCGGCCCGGACAAGGGCACAGGCGAGCTGAAGGCGATCTACTCAGGCGAAGGCAAACAGACCGAGGAAGCGCAGGAGCGCCTGTCCGCCATCATCCAGGTGCTCAACGACCACTTCGGGACGGCGCTGGGGCCGGCCGATCAGCTCTTCTTCGACCAGATGGAGGCGACCTGGCTCGGCAACGAGCAGCTGGTCGCCCAGGCCCGCGCCAACCCGATCGAGAACTTCAAGCTTGTCTTCGCGGACGCCTTCATCAAGAGCATCGTCGGCCGCATGGACGACAACCAGGACATCTTCCAGCGCATCCTCGACGACTCGGCCTTCCAGGCGATCGTCATGGATCACTACCTGCGGCGCGTGTTCAGGCAGGCAAGGGCAACGAGCGAGGCGAGCTAAGGGAGTCGATCGGAGACGGGTGGACAGCGGCCACGGTCCCACCGAGCCTCAGGAAGTCGATCCGACGGCGGATCACTGGCTGGAGCCGGGCGCGCCCGACAATGTCGTGTCAGCGATTGCCCGCCATGCGCTCGAGGTTCAACAGCAGTTGAGCGCAGTCGGTCGCGGGAGTTCGGTCTGCCTGTCGACGCGAGACGCCTGGGCGGATGTCTTTGACGCAGAGTGCATCGAATACCGGAAACTCGGCCACACGTTGGACAAGTTTCATGGCCGTGACGCCGGCGGCTACCTCGTTCCGGGGGAGGTTAAGCCGCGCGATCACCATTGGCTGTCCGTTGGTCCCAGACTGACGCTCTTCGATCCGACGTGGGGTCTCTACTTTCGTGAGTTCTCACCGCCGCCGCTCGACAGCTACATCACGGACGACGGACGACCGTTCGAGCGATGGCGCCGCGACCAGGCTTGTTCCGGCGGCGGAGGCCGGTGACGGCATTGCGGGCCGCCCGCCAACACCCGGCAGCTCCGACGCTATGAGCAGGTCGTGACGGCGCCCAGAAGCGGTGCGAGCCGCCGGGCAGGGTGCTCAGACCGCGATGAGGTGACTCACCTTCCTCCATGATCTCCAAGCAGCGCCAGCAGGTCGACTGCGGTCGTGCCCGGCGTGACCCGGACTCTCGGGACCAAGAAGCGGTCGGCCCATGTCTCGTAGCCCTGAAGCTTCACGATCGTAGGGAGCGCTTGAGTCGCACCGGATTTGGGTGCCGCGGCAGGCGTCACCATCTCCAAGGCTCCCTCGAGCACCGCGATCCGTAACTCCTGGCACGCGCCGACGGCGGCGACGACCTTGGCGTCTTCGTAGCCGGACGGATAGGCCAGAGACTCGGGCCAGACTCCTGTGACCTGGGCGATCCGAGCAGCTGCCGCGTCGATCTGGTGCGTGAGCGCGGTGGCCCCTTGAGCGGTCAGGTTGACGTGGTCCATGGTGTGGTCGCCGATCTCGTCGCCTGCGGCCACGAGCTTCCGGAGCTGGATGGACGAAAGGAAGTCCGGCTGATCGATCCGACCGGCGATCACATAGTAGGTGGCCACGAAGCCGTGGCTCTGCAGGATCGGCAGCGCATACGTGTAGCCGTCGTACCAGCCGTCGTCGATGGTGATTACGACGGTCTTGGCCGGGGGGCTCACGTGGGCGGCCAGATCGTTCGCTAGGGTCGCCATCGTGATCGTGTGCCAGCCCCGCGATTCTAGGGCGCTGAGCTGGGCCGCAAACGTATCCGGCGGAACGACCAGCCCGACAATCGAGTCACCAGCCTCGGCAAAGGGCACGATCCGGTGGTACATCAGAATCGGCACGTGCAGTGTGAAGGAGCTGGCCTTGGCGCTCTCCGACGGCGCCACCGCAATGGCACCCGGGACCGAGGTCGGGTCGCAGCTGTTGACCACGGGATAGCTGCCAGAGGGCGGGGGCGGGGTGACGGGCGGCGCGGTGATCTCAGGGCTCGGGGATGGGCTATTCCTCGGAGTGCTCGTAGCGAGTGTCGGCTGTGGCGGGCTGTGGGTGGGCACCACACTCGAAGGTGTCGAGGTCGCCGGGTTCGAGCTGGCGCAGCTAGCAGCGAGCAGCAGGGTTGCGATGCCCGGAGCGACAAGAGACACCAGGGGACGCACGCCTGCGTGATTCATGTACAGGTTCTGCTTACCTCGGCCCGTTGATCAGCGCTATCCGATGCCTGACGACCGTCGAGGCTCCAATCCCACAAGCAGAGGAACGGCCGGACCAGGCAGAGGGCAACTGGCACGGCGCGATTCTTGCACGCCGGGGTACGGGCGCGCAGCGGAGCGGGTCTCGGCGTCCTGGTTTATCGGCTTGGCCATCGAGCCAGGCCCGAATGCTGCCCCGGTCTCCGGCTTGCTCGTCGCGCCCAATGAGGCCAAACACACGATCCGGCGATTGTGCTGCGTGTGAGCCCCACCGCCCGAGGGAGAGGGTGGCGGGGGCTCAAGGAGACTACCCCTCAGAGTGGGAGGGGGTGTCGTTGAATTCTGGGACGCAGATCGCCGCCAGCTGGCAGGTTGAGACATCGCTATCCGAGTCGGAGGACAGATCCGACTGGCAACAACGACTCCTCGCGAATAGACCAGTGACGCGGCTCCCGCAGCGATGAAGCGGGAGCCGCGTCACGCGTGGGAGCAGCGCTCTCTACTTGAGAGCGTCTCGGCAGGCCAACGCGTCGGCGACCGCAGACTTGAGGTCGTCACGAGCCTGGCCGAGGGCAGTTCGAGCGCTCGCCAGGATTGTGGGCTGGGCGTTGTACTGAGCCGGCGTGAGCGGTAGCAGGAAAGCCGGCAGCGGTTGGGCGAGCGCCACGGCGGCGGTCACTGAGGCGTTCATGGCGTTGAGGTCGGCCTGCGCGGCCGTCGTGTCCTTGCCGGCGGCCTTGGCGGCCGCGATCCGGGCGGTGAGGTTCGTGTTGACCGTGGCGAACCTGGTCTGGGTAGCCAGGACCGCATCGGCGGCGTTCACCAGGTTGACCTGGGGCGTGACAAGCAGGTAGACGCGGAATTCGGTCGCGATGTCGACGATGTCGGCCTTCAGAGCCGGGATGCCCGTCGCGCCCGTCCAGCTATCGATCGTGGCCTTGAGGCTCGTGAGGCCTGACCTGGTCGAGCTGATCTCGGCCTGGAGGGCTGCCTTGTCGGAGCTGGTCATGACCTTGGAGGCGGTGATCTTGGCCGACAGGTCGCCCAGGGTCACGAAGCGACGGTTGATCTCGCAGTTGCCAAAGGCTATCAGCGCCGCGCCGGTCGCCGTCGGCTTGATGGCCGCGAACTCGGTCGCGCAGACGCCCTTACCGGAAGGCCCCGTCGACGCCGGCGTCGATGTCGCGGTCACAATGCCGACGCCAGCGAACAGTAGCGAACTGGAGAGCGCGAGACCGCCCACGAGAGCCATGAGTCTGGATTTCATCTGATTGCTCCTAGTTCATCTGGGGGCGGTAGCTCGCCCTCAGCCGGGCCGGCGTCGGTGCCCGAGTGAGTGTTTTCGACGCCGTATTGGAAGCTAACGAGGACGATCATCAGGCCGCCGCTTTCGGGGCATTCGGGGCGTACGTAAGGCGACCGTAAGGGGTGAGCGGGAAGTGAGAGGCAGCTGGCCCTCGCAACTCGTCCGCGAGGGCTGCGGCTACTCGCCGCCCGATGGGCCGGCGTCGGCGCCTGAGAGCGAGCCGTCGATGCCGTTGAGCACGCCGTTGAGGTTACTGAGCTGGGCTGTCGAGCGGATCCGTCGTGGCGGCTTGCGCGTCCGTTCCGACAACGTCAGGCCAGGACCTTAGGTGCCTTGTCATGGGTCTCGGTTTCCCGGATGGTGTCTTCCTGCGTGACCGTGCTTTCACGGAGACGAGGATGGCCCAGGATGCGGTCTCGGTGGTCTTGGGAGCGGAGTCAGTCGTGATCGAGATGGTTCGGCGTGACTTGCACCGGGTCATGAACTCGCGAGTTGTAGCAGCCCAACGCGCCGCCGGCTCTCTGGCTCGAACTGCGGTCTCGCTGCTCGCCTGCATCAGCCTGATGTTCGTGGCTGGCTGCAGCGTCTCGGCTGCGCCGACCTGCGGCACAGGAGCGTGTACCCGCGTCCTGTTCCTCGGCAATAGCTTCACCTACGTGAACGACCTGCCTTCGACGTTCGCTCAGCTTGCCGAGTCGGCCGGGCGCCCTGTGCAGGTGGCGATGGTCGCCAACGGCGGCGAGACGCTGGCCCAGCATGCGGCCTCGTCCGGTGATCTCAACGCGATCTCGTCCGGGGCCTGGACCTACGTGGTTCTCCAGGAACAGAGCGAGACGCCCGCCACGGCCGTCGGGCGCGACGACTACACCTACCCTGCCGCCAGCGCCCTTGCAAGCAAGGCGGAGGCGATCGGGGCGGTGCCGCTGCTCTTCATGACCTGGGCCCATAAGGACGGTTTGCCGGCGTCGGGCTTGTCCACCTACGAGGCCATGCAGCAGCAGATCGACGCCGCGTACCTACTCATCGCCGACGAGCTCAAGGTGCCCGTGGCCCCGGTCGGGTTCACCTGGTATGTGGTCCGCCACGATCACCCTGGCATAGACCTATGGCAAGACGATGGCAGTCACCCCAGTCTGGCCGGTACGTATCTGGCCGCCTGTGTCTTCTACGCCTCGATCTTCCGCCAGAGCCCCGAAGGGCTCAGTTTCCACGGCGGCATATCGGACGAGGAGGCGCTTGCCCTCCAGGCAGAGGCTGATGACAACGTTGTGAAGCTACAGACGCAGTGGGGCCTGCGATAGCGCGCGGCGCGCCGCACATCTAACTCCTCGGCCAGCTCAACCGTGACCTGCCAGCGGAGATACCCGGCGCCGTGGTCGCAGGGGTTCCATTGCGGTCGGCCGACAGGGCGCGCGGTCGGTAGCGCGTCGACTGCGGCTTGCCTGCCATAGACTTGACGGACTCGGCTGCATGGCCGCGTCGTGTGGCCGGGCCCGATAGCGCGAGGCAGGAGAGATGCACCAGCGTCCGACGGGTGTCGCAGTCCTTGCAGTCGCCGCGGCGGTCCTCGGACTGCTTTCTATTCTCG
>Ga0182027_10015483_pt1 | contig 10481 bp, 12 predicted proteins | sample 712E1DmetaG_FD_121300 | JGI IMG/M metagenome (GOLD analysis project Ga0182027, IMG submission 121300) | Permafrost microbial communities from Stordalen Mire, Sweden - 712E1D metaG (Illumina Assembly) | ecosystem: Environmental > Terrestrial > Soil > Wetlands > Permafrost | place: Sweden... | reverse complement strand
AGTGAGACTCCCCCAACTGTTGGCCCACCCCACATCAAGAATCGATTACAGTACACATACTAAGGGTCCTGTTCGTCCCGAAACCAAAGTCGATTGACGGGGCATCCTCGTGCCACTGTTGGCAATCTCACATTCGTGCTCTCGAGAGTATGCATCGCACTTTAAAATCCGTGATGAGGACGCACCAGTATTCGCCCGGATCTGGACGTAGAATTAATGAGATAAGGCTAATGTAATTGTCGGACAAAGCCTCGAGCAATGACGAATAGACCTCGAGCCTGCGGCCGACTCGAACATCGGCGCCTAAGCCGGAATTAAATATGAAGACGAGGGCAATGTCATCGGTTCCTAGCTTATGCACATATTCGGAGCAGTTCTTGTAACAGTATGATTCTACTGCGGTTTCCAGTGCTTTCGTTATATCACTCATCGTGTCTCCTCTGGCTCCGCTAAAACGAAGCCGGCCTAACCTGGCCTAACCGAATCGGGGGGTCCCAATTAAAATGAGGACCAATTGTCCTACCTTAAGGGGTCCACATTACGCTGTCATTGGACGATAAAGAGCCATTTAACAACTCTATTAGATTAGGTTAGGCCAGGTTGGACCCAACCTATTGGTAGGCTTACAAGTGTTTGAGATCATTATCATTTTTCAAAAAAAAAATGTCCCAACCTACGTCGATTTTGGTGCGATAGGTTGGGACAGGTTAGGACAGGTTGGGTCATCCATGTTCGTTTTAGCGGATCCGCCGCCGCCCACACTAACGCCTCGCCCGTCGTGACGTCGGGGACGGGCGGCCGATCAACCGAGGCCACGTCCTCGAGCGCCAGCATCTCGCGGATCACCGAGCCGGGCGCGCGGACTCGAACCATCGTAATCGACGGACCGATGTACTCGTCGACAACCTCGCCGCGCTCGCCGGCTATCCAGGTCCCGATCTCTCGAACTCTCTGTTCGCGAATCGCGCGTTCTCCGAGATCCCATAGCTCAACGTCGAGCAGCATGGATTCGTCAGAGGCAAAATCGTCCGTTTCGGTGAAGCCTTCCTCGCGCAGTCGCGGCCCGATCCGATCGCGTGGCGAGACGGTCCCGATAGATTCAATGAACGGAACAAAGCTGCCATAGCGCGCGCCGTGTTGGCCGGCGGGAATGTCGCCGGCCCACGCAGCGAATCGCTCGCGCAGCTCGCGCATGTCGTCCGACGACGAGAATAGAACCAAGGTCCGGTCCGCGTCGCTCGACAAGACCGTCAGCCCGAGCGCCTCCCACTGGTCCTCCAAAAGTGTCTTCGCCATCTGAACGCGCAGAATCAGCGATGGCGTAACGAACTGCGGTCGTCGTCGTCGCTGCTGAACGGCAATCGCCTCATCGAGCTCGCTTGTCAGTCGCGCGGCGTGTTCGCCCCGGTTGCGACTTGGCCGCTGAGCGCCGAAGCCAGGTCGCTTGCGGCGCTCCAGCAGCTCGGGAAGCCGCAGCCGCAGGTGCTCATAGCGCGCCATTTACGGCGATTGCCTTTGCCCTGCACAGCCCGATCGGCGCCGCACTTCGTTGGTAAGCGCCTGGACAAAATCATCTTCGCTGATGTCTCGGTGCCGTTCGATGATCGCCGCACGCATCGCTTGGACGCAGACGCGCTCGATCTCCGCGTAGGAATAGCCCGCCAACTTCGCAGCGTGGCGTCCGGGGTCGAAGCCGACCGCGACATTTCTGAACTTCATGGCGAGAAACCCGCCAATCATCACCTGGTCCGGATTATCGAACCAAATGACCTCATCAAAACGCCGCCAGATCGCCGCATCCAACGACTTATCGAGGTTCGTCGCCGCGATCAAAAACCCCTTTGGCTGAATGCGATCGATGAAGCTCAACAAGCTGTTCACAACGCGGCGCAACTCATTGTGCTCCGTGGTGTCGTCGCGAGAGCGCGCCAGCGCATCGAACTCGTCGAAGAACAACACGCACGGTTGTTTGCGCGCGAACTCGAAAATCTTTCGGACGTTCGAGGCCGTCTCGCCCAGGTAAGACGAGATCAATCGATCCAGTTTGACCACAAACATCGGCAGCCCGAGCTCGTAGGCAAACACCTCCGCCCCGAGCGTCTTGCCACAACCCGGTGGACCACAGAACAGCAGCTTCGATCGGAGGGGCAGCCCCTTCTGACGGATGTCGTCACCGCGCCGAAACTCATTCATCAACTCGCGGAAGACGCGCACGTTCTGCGAGGACAGCGCGATGTCGTTTTGCGTATGGGATGGCTCAACTCGCTCGACGAAGTCGCTCGCTCCGTCCGGAAAGGGAAGCAGCGGCGCCAAGCCCAACATCGGCTTCGGCTTCGCCGGTGCGTTCTCCAGCGTGCGACGAAGGGAGCGAGCCAGAACTCGGTTGTTCTTCTGCTCCTCCTCGAGAATGATTTGCTCGGCGACTGCCCGGAACTCGTCGTCCTGGCCGTAGCTCGCCAACAGCTTCTTCATCAGTTCGCCACGCGCCATCGTCGTCTACCGTACCTGTTCTACGCCGGGAATCATAGGCGGCTCGTCTTCTCGTCTTCCAGAGGCAGATATTCTTCGGCGACGCGCCTGTGCAATAAGAATCGTAGCCGACCTAATAATTATTATTCTGCATGTGAGCGAAAGTATCTCCATTCTCTCGCCTCACCTATTCTGACGCGCATCTTGGACCAGCCCCCCATCGCGCGCATGCATGCGCCCGCACGAGTCTCCATTGAGCGATTAATCCGCTCAATTGGTACGCGGATCGCGTGCTCCAGGAGGTCGCCGACGCTTATTCCGCCAGAGATGTCGAGAGGCTCCTCCTGTGCTCGTCCGAATTCGGACGGGACTAGGTGTACGGGATGCTTGAGCCAGTCTGCGAATTTCGCGACCCATGAATCCGTGACTCTGCGATCAGCCTGCTGCTCAGTGCATAGTACATCCAATGCGGGCCCGGGATATCGGGCGGCGCCAGCTCGGTAGAGAGTGAGGGCCTCGGCCCAAATTTGGTCCCTGTCGCGCGATATTCCCTCCCGATCTACCATGCCAGTCAGTCCGCATCGGACAGGCCAGAATCGTCGATTGCCGAGTGGGTCGGGGAGATATTCAGACAATTCGGTGGTAGCCGCGAATACGCATCGTCGGGGAAAATCTACATTCCTCCGGCCGTATGAAGGCCTAATATTGTCGAATCGGCGAGTCAAGAAATTCTTGACCTGTTCGACTGATCGCTTGTCTATGCCCGTCAATTCATCGAATATGTGACACCACTTGCCGCGCAAGCATTGGATGGAATCCTTATTGTCCAGGTCTAGTCCTGTTTCTGATATCCATTCCGGTGAGAATAAGCACTCCAGACCACGCGTCTTACCTATCGACGTGTGTCCCTCCAGAATTATCATGTAATCGCATTGACATCCGGGCTCGTACACCCGGGCGATAGCGGACACGAGCCAACATTGTGTCACCCCGCGGACATATTCACTATCTTCTCCGCGGAAATAATTGCTAAATACGTACTCGACTCTACGAACGCCGTCCCATTGGGGCAGTGATTCGAGCCACGATTGGAGTGGGTGATATTGGTGACTCTCAGCGACCACTACGGCCGCCTGCTCGACCATGGACGGCTTGACAATGAATTTCTCATACCTCTCTAGCCACATTACCGCCCTGGACGTATCCGAGTCACGCCATTCGCCAGCGCGTGCGCCACCGGATTCGAATTCGGACCATGGGGAGTCCAGCGTAGTCACACATTCTCTGAATTGGTCATATGCCAATTTACCCACCCAGTCTGGATGGTATTGGAGAATGTGCTTGACATTGGCCAGGCACCGTGGAATCGACACCTTGTGGGGATCATCCTTAGTCGGAGCAGGAATGGTAATTAGACCATTCCGCCAAGCGTCCCGTCCCGCATCGTCGGCGACGCGTATTCTGGAGTCATCCGTCTCCAGATCGTCAGCACCAATTTTCTTTTCCTGCCCTTCGAGGGCCGCCTCAAAATCGGCTTCATCGATTTCCTCCGGCGCTACCTCGCGCTTTTGAATTTGAGACGATGTGCGAGACAGGGGCCGATTTTCAATTACGGGAATTTTATCCGACTTGATTGCGTCGGCCCATTTGTGGGAGAGTTCACGCTCACTCCACGGAGGCTGACACCTCGCTGAGTAATCGTGTAGGATAGCCAGTGCTGCCTCTTCCGTGAGGCCCGCCCGTACGAATCCGGCGAGATGTCGAGCGACCTCGAATGTTTGGAGCGATCCGCCCGAATTCTGAATTGCGGGTTCGCACCGCTCGGCATACGCCCGCGCGCGACGCTCCAGATTGCCAGTGGACGCGTCGGATGGGGCAATTGCGATCTGAGTCACGGGCTGGCGATCTGTCTTCCGGATTCGCTCGTACAGCCATGCGGGTAGCTCCGCTGGGGGCATGACATTCGTCCACCGATATTGACCGCCGGATTTGTGGCGAGACGGCGCGGCTACGAATTGGCCTCGGACCTTTACATCCAATCCGGGCGCAACCCGTCGATCCGTTATGCCATCCTGGTCGTCGATGAGCCGAAATATGTAGTGCGCACCGGTGCCGCTACCGGATTGCGCTGTCAGAGTCTCGGGAAGGCCCCATTCCGCGCCGGTGGCCAGGCCTTCGGCACCGTCGAGGTCTATGAGTACGAGCCTCGAGTGCCGAAGTGAAATTCCGATGTTGCAATTGTTGCTGAATTCGAATCTCCGGACGGCTTCCTCTTTGGACTCGTAGATCCACGATTCCCATCCTGCGCCCACCGGATGCTTGCCAGCGGAGCGACAATCCGCACGTTTGCATGTGCACGTCCCATTGGCATCGATGCCTTGCAAGGGTATGGGCACCATCCTCGCATCGAAATAGAGACCTGCGGCATCTACAATTGACGTCGTTTCAACTGGCAGAATTAGCGGATTGTGTTCTTGCATTTTCTGTCAGTGTGAAAATGAAAAGTGGAGTAAGACCAGCTTACTCCACCAGTGTCGAGTAAGCGATGTCAGAACGGGATATCGTCTGATCCCACGTCTTTCTTGTCTTCCTTTTGGGCCGAGGCCTGAATTGGATTTTTCGCTCGTCTGGACCCGATGGCATTGCGTTCCAGGGCCAAGAAACTGGCCTCTGCCGCGGCGCTCAGGGGCGGGGCCACGAATCGGGATCCACTCGTACGAATGGAAATATTCAATATTGATTTGCCCTCCCACATGCGGTAGCTCAGACAAATTTCACAATCAACCGTGCCCAGTCCGACGGGTTGACCTTCAATTTTTTGGCCATCATGGCCCATCGCCTCGAGAGAATCTAGGGTAATGGGGATCGCGCCACCCGACATACTCAGATGCACCTGAAAGGTATTTCCTAGGTCTGGCACGAATACATCGACAATGTATTCTGGATGTCCATTCTTGGTCAAATTCCGCTGAAACGAGCCTGGAACGGCTCGAGCCTTATAGGTGCCCGGCTTATATTCGCTCATTTGGACGTCTCCCTTTCATTCAGCTTGATATTCAGACGATTGATTAATTCCGCAATTTTGCCCTGAGTATCGCATCCCGATAGGTATTTGGATGTCTGTTCGATGAATGGCTCACCCAGCGATGTAGCCAATTTCATGGCCTGTTCTTTCGCACCGACGCATAATGCGCCTCTATAGTCATCCCATGACAGCGGGAATGTCTCTGGCAATCGTGGACGTGAGCCGGCGTCGTAGGCGGCACTGGGGCTCGAGCAGAGTAGGCGCGCCCCGCTCGACAAGCCGATAGCTCGTTTGGTCTTTTTGTCGACATCCGCGAACGTTTCAATACGCGCAAATAGGACGGAATCGACCCATTGGCGGAACATTCCAGACGCCTTGGGGTGTAATGCAATTTCGTATTTGTCGTACGCCGGTCCCTCCGGATTTTTGAAATTCGTGACAACGCAATGAGCTGAAAGGATCACATTCATTCCGCGATTCCAGCATTGCTCGAGTCGGTACAGCAATTGTCTCCATTCGACTGCGGCCGCATTATATCCTTTTCCATATCCCCCCCCGACATCATCGATCGTCCTTACCGACTCCCTCTCGCAAAGATTTTGCCAGAGCATCGGCTCGAGCCAATTGAGTGGGTCGATAACGAGCGTCTTATATTCGTGCGGATCAGTCGCAATGGCCGAGACGCACTCGAGCGCGTGCAACCAATTGACGGGCTGAATTCGCTCGACGCCCAGGTATTCGGCGCCCGCTTCAGCCCCAATAAAAATTGGCGAAGGCGATCCGGCGCAGAATGTGGATTTGCCAACCTTTTCTGCCCCATAGATGAGGATTCGGCACGGTGTTTCCGCGATGCCCTTCTTGACTGCTGACAGAATTTTACTCATATATCCTTCTCCGCGATGAAGTCGATTTTGCCGGCCAATTCGAATGTGCGCGAAATGCCGCCAGTCTCCGGGTTGACCAGCGGTATACGAAATTCGCGCTCTATGTCTATTATTTTGAATCCAGAGTCCCTCCATCGAATATCGTAGCAACACATAATGGCATTTGCTTTCGCCGTGTCGAATGTGATTTCGTCAGTATTGACCACGCTGGAGTCTCTGAGCCACCTCTCGAGCATAGAATGGATTAGGGTGCCGAACGCCAGCGCGCCAGCCCGAAGTCGCGGGCGTCGGCAAAGCTCATAAGCAAATTGGTATTTCCGGGCACACGAGCGATAACACTTGATCGATGAGGCGGACAGGATTCGCAGACGGCGCTTTTCGTCCACATCTGATCGTGCGGAAAGCTCCGGATGCTCCAGGGTGGTCTCATATAGATTTTCATCGTCTATCGTGGCCTCCCCGGAGCACACGGGCCAATAGTCGCACATTCGATAGTAGGCCGAACAAGCATCAGGATTGCGAGGCCATCGACCCGTGCGGACAGACGCACGGATCTGCTCTGCCGTCATCCACACGTCGAATTGAGCATCTAGTCTCTCAGAATCGAGTCTTACGACGCTCCCGCGCTGAAAATATCGCTCCGGCTCCAGGGCTATTGCCAATTTACACCGCTCACGATACTCTCCGACCGTTTCATCGGTGAGACGCTGATTGGCATACAATCGCGGCTCGGGATCGGCCTTTGTCGGCTTGGTGAATTTTCGCTGGTCAATCGGGGTGGCCATCCTCGGCTCCAGGCCCGGCTTTTTGAGCACATCATAGCAGACTTCCACGGGCTCATATCCGAGCGAAGCCGCACCATCGTAATAGATCGATAATTGACTGTCGATAGTGAGTTTTTGCCAATATATGGATCCCAAACCGATATCTTCCGATGTCGTTTTGTGCTCGCCGATTATGACCATCATTTAGCCCTCACTCTTAATACTGGCACGCGCAAAAATGCCATTGCTTCCTCCACCGATCTTACGACGGCTACGCAAGCGCCGGTCCTCCTCGCCATGTCATGCCAAATCTTTTGCACCGGCGAAAGTCGCCCCATTCCGGTTTTCACTTCTAGGCCGAAGAATAGTCCTAATTTGTTCCATCCATAGATATCCGGGAATCCCGGACATCCACCGCATTTACGTCGTGCCCTTGGGTCGTATCCCGACTGATTTGCGTAGAGCACGGCCTGTCCGGATGCGGACGCCGCAACGATAATATCGTGTACCAATTGGTCGTGATCTTTGCGGTGTGAGGCACCTATCATGGCATTTTCTCCATTCCAGAAATTAGTGCTCTGTACCAGGCACCGGGGAGATCGCACCCGTATACAGCCCTCCATTTATAGAATATGCTAGTGGGTTTCCTGCCTGCGGACCGGCATTGCCTATACCACCACAGCGCAGTCGACCATCTCTGTTCGGGGCCCTCCGCGCGCTTGCCGCAGAATTTCACTAGTGGGTCATTGGTGATCTCGACGGGTTCGTTCGAATTCTCGGGGCAATATCCGCATTGGGGGCACGGATAGCCAGTGGCGGGCAGTATGATCGTACATACAGCGCAAATACGCTCTTTATTTTTGACTCCGATTATCGCCATGCCGTCTAGCTTGAATTCCCTATCATCGTCTGGCGCGCCCCATTGATGCGTTGCGCCCGACAGATCGATCAGCAGTGCGTCCCGCTTGCCCGGATGAATTCTTAGGATTCTGCCCACCATCTGGAGGTAGATGCCGGCGGATCCTGCTCCACGCGCGAGAATACACACGCTGGACATCGGCAGGTCTATTCCCTCGGTCATTACGTATACATTCGATAGAATTCGAACGCGTCCGGCCCTGAAATCGGACAGAGCCATGGCCCTCTCAGCAGCGGGTGTGTTGGCGTGAATGCATCTGCACGATATTCCTCGCGCATTAAATTCGGCATCATATTTTTGCGCCTCGCTCACGTTGCGCGCGAACAGGAATCCCTGTCGTTCCCCACCATGCTCGAGATATGCCTCCAATGGCGGCTGCGCCAGCTCTCCAGAATTCAACTGATGGTCTGGCCCTATGACGTCGCAAGGCACGAGGTGGCCCCCCTCGGTGGCTTCCCTGACCGAGAGTCCCAAAACGAGAGAATCGAATATGGGGGCCAGCCCGGTGCCGTCACCGCGTTCGGGGGTGGCCGTAAGACCGACGACATATGCAGATTGCCAGCGGTAGAGCAAGGATGACCATTCCTCAGCGCTCTCGGCCATATGATGGCACTCGTCGGCGATTATTAGATCGGCATCTGGAGTAGCCTCTAGGCCCCTCGCAATGAGCGTCTGAACAGACGCGACCTGGATGCGCGCCTTTGAATTTTCGGGCTCCGTAGATGACGCGGAAATTATGCCGCAATCCAAGCCCAACCCGCGTAGGGTGCGCGCGGTTTGGGCTATCAATTCTATTCTATGTGCCAGGAATACCACCCTTTTGCCCTTCGCGACCGACATACGAATTATCTCTGCTGCCACTCGGGTTTTACCCGTACCGGTCGGCAAAACAAGCACTATGCGCTTCGATGTCCGCATCGCATTCCTGATGTGGACAATCGCCTGTTCTTGATACGGGCGCAATGTCATTTGTCTATCGCCGCCACTGCCCATTTTCGACGAATGCAAGCCTCGAGATGTTTGCGCTTTATCAGCCCGAGGGTCGGCGGCTGGTCGGGACTCCATTCTCTCACTCGTCTACCCGACAGGACAGATCCGTCAGCGCATATTTGGTCATCCTTGACGCTCGAATAGCTGAAAATGCTAAAGCCACTGGGCCTGAATTTTACATTCACCTTCCCATTCGCCTCCTCGAATTCGGCCAGTACATCCTCGTGCAGATTGATCATCAAAATAATTTCTCCTGTTTGGCTCTGGCCATATCAACGCTGACGCCATCCACCTCGGCGCTCATTCTCTCGACAGCGATAGCTCGGAATTTGTCGTCTCGCTCTATGCCTACGAATTTGCGACCCAATCGAAGGCACGCGACACCAGTGGTCCCTGAGCCAGCAAATGGATCAAATACCACCTCTCCAGGATTGGTGAATAGGCCCACTAATTCGAGCATGAGTGCGATAGGTTTTTCGGTCGGGTGATTCTTGCTCTCACTGACTATGGCGCACGGAAAAACATTGTGGCGCCCATTGCCATTCCATTGTTTTTTGATTCGTCGGTGTGTCAACGTGAATTTTTCCACGAAGCATGACGGCCGGTCTCCAGATAGCTGTGGCTGCCCTCGGTCCTTGATCCAATAGCATTCCCTCACGTATTCGAATGTCCGATCATCAGGATCGGGCCTCCAGTGAGTAGCCAGAATATCGTCAGAGAATACAACGCACCACCGCTTCGTCGCTCTCCACAATTTAGACCGTATCAATTCCACATTTGCGACCGACAGACAGTCGAATCCAAAATCAAATTTATGCACAACGCCGTCACGCTTTCTGACAGACCTGCCGTGCGTGCGATCCGAATATGGCGGGTCAGTAATTGTGCAATCGAATATCTGCTCTGGCAGACTCGACAGGATTGGGGCATTGTCCCCGCCAATGAGGCACCATTGGCGGTCGCCGTGGATTACCCCGTTTATTTCTTCTGTGTCATATTGAGAGCTGCCAGCATCGCTCGCTGACACCATCCCGACCTCGATAGACCCAGGGTCGCCCTCTCCGCGTCGATCAGTCGGCAAATCTCCTCGGGCACTCGAGGCCAAGCTATGCAGCCCGACGCGCTCAGTGGCCCCCGCTTCCTCCCCGCATTCCCGTGCGGTTTGTGTGTCTGTATCTCGTTCTTCACTTGCTCTGACAGGAATTTCTCCCGCTCCCTCTCGTCGTCTTCCGCTCTCCGAACGAGGAGATCTATTGGATTCTCGACTGGAGGCAGAATCTCGTTCCCCATCTCGTCCGTCCCCACCTCCAGATTCACCTCCACTCCCTCCTCTGCCTCCGTCCCCACCTCCAGATTCACCTCCACTCCCTCCTCTGCCTCCGTCCCCACCTCCAGATTCACCTCCACTCCCTCCACTCCCTCCTCTGCCT
>Ga0182027_10015482_pt1 | contig 10481 bp, 6 predicted proteins | sample 712E1DmetaG_FD_121300 | JGI IMG/M metagenome (GOLD analysis project Ga0182027, IMG submission 121300) | Permafrost microbial communities from Stordalen Mire, Sweden - 712E1D metaG (Illumina Assembly) | ecosystem: Environmental > Terrestrial > Soil > Wetlands > Permafrost | place: Sweden... | reverse complement strand
GGCCTGGGCGTACAACTCCTGGGCAATGCCTTCTACTGGGATCACTTCATTCGCATCGGCCTCGACGTGCGCAGTCGCTGGCTGGGGTTGCCCAATCGCAGCGCATCGCTGACCGCGGACAAGGGTGGTTTCTGCGAAGGCTGTTTCGAGGACAGCTATCCCACGGTGTGGCTGGGCCCGTTCCAGCCCATCCTCGGTCATCTCTGGCTCATGCGGCACGTGCCCTTGGGACACGATTGGGCACGAGCCTCCGTTGATGCGCCCTGGCGCCGACACACCCAACTCAACATCGACGCCAGGGCCACGTACGATCGGGCTCGCGTCGACCTCTGGCTCTACGACACGAACAAGCACCGAACCGGAGGGTGGATCGTGCTTTTGTTGCTCTTGGGCGCGGGCAGCGGCGCCGGCGTTCTCTTCGTTCGCCGCACGCGAGAAACTGGTCAGCGTCCTCGTCCGCTGCGAATGACTGAAGGTCGAAACCCTCTCTGACATGCGTGTCCATTTTGCTCTCGCACTGGTGCTGGTTTGGGCGGCCTGCGGCCGAACAGGGTTGCAGGGGTTCGCTCCCGGCGATGCACATTGGGATTCCACCCCCGTCTCCGATTCCAGCGCCGACGCCAAGGCTCACGCCGGCTCGGACGCCGCTTGCACCTGGGGATTTGCCGCGCCGGTCGAGTACGCCGTCACTGCCTACACCAACTATGTGGCCGCGGGTGACTTCAACGGCGATGGCTACCCCGATCTGGTTTGGTCGACCATAGATGGCAACACAATAGGCGTGCTACTCAATGCCGGCGACGGCACATTCCTGCCGCAGGTGACCTACACCGTCGGCCAGAACGCCGTGTACGCTCCGGGGGGCGATTTCATTGCCACCGGTGATTTCAATGGCGATGGGGCGCTCGACCTAGCCGTGGTCAACTGCGATTTCTCCAGCACCGTTAGCGTGCTACTCAATACCGGCGACGGCACGTTCCGGCCGCAGGCGACCTACACCGTCGGCAGCCACTCGCAAGCCATCGCGGTGGGGGACTTCAACCGTGACGGTTTCCCCGATATTGTGGTTGCCAACTTCGATGGCTACGGCTCTGTGAGCGTGTTGCTCAACGCCGGCGACGGCACGTTCCGGCCGCAAGTGCTCTACGCGGCGACGACCGGTCCCGCCGCACTCGCCGTAGCGGACTTCAATGGCGATGGCTTCGTCGATGTAGCTGTCGCGAACGACTGGCCCGGCGACGTTGCGAGCGTGTTGCTCAATCGCGGGGACGGCACGTTGGCTACGCCAGTGACCTACGCGGCGGGCACCTTTTCACCTGTGTCCATCGCTGCCGGCGACCTCAATCGCGATGGTTTTCCCGATCTCGCGGTGGCGAACCTGACCGACGAGACGGTGAGCGTGTTGCTCAACGCCGGCGACGGTACGTTCCAACCGCAGGTGACCTACGCCGCGGGCGACTACGCGCAGGCGGTTCGCATTGGCGACTTCAATGGCGATGGGGTCCCGGATCTCGCGGTGGCCAACGACAATGACGGAACCATCAGTGTGTTTCTCAATACCGGAGATGGCACATTCCGTCCCCAAGTGACCTACGACACGGGTGTATTCCCCGAGGCATTGGCAACGGCCGATCTCAATGGCGATGGTGTGTCTGACCTCGCCATGGCGGACTGGGATGAAAACTTGACCGTGCTGCTGTCGCAATGCCGGTGATGGCACAAGCGGTTGAGTTCAGCTCGCGGTGAACACCGTGAAGCCCAGCCGTTCCGCCAACGCCCGCGGCGTCACACCCTCGAGATTCGCCAGGTCGTCCCGCGCGCCGCTCTTGCTCAGAAGACGAACCAGGTCAAAGCGCCCGGCCGCCGAAAAAACCGCGCGCCACAGAACCGAGCAGCCCTCATCGTCGCGCGCATTGGGGTCGGCGCCTTTGGCCAGCAAGATGCGTGCGATCTCGGGCAGGTATTCCTGGGCGGCGAAGTGCAACGGCGTCCAGCCATGCTGGTCAGTCGCGTTCACATTCGCCTTGGCCTCCAAGAGAAGTCCGACCAGCCCAACGCTGTTGCCCAGTACCGCCTGGTGCAGGGGAGCGCGGCCCTCGTCGTCGCGCACGTTGGGGTCAGCCCCTTTGGCCAGCAACTCGCGCACGCGCACGAAATCGCACACGAAGGCCGCCTCGACCATCTGCCGGTTGGTTTCGAGTTTCGCTGATGCCATTGATGTCACCAATCAGAGTCTTTGCAGGAACTTCGCCATCACTGTCTTCACGCCCACGCTGGCGAAGCGGACGGTCACCTTGAAATCGTCGCCCACCGACTGCCAGGCGCGCACCTCGCCCACTCCGAATTTGGCGTGTTTCAACTTGCCTCCCACGCGCAGACCCAGCTCGCCCTCTTCTCCGCGCGCCATGCCTGGGTCGTAGTGCCGGGTGATGCTCCCCGCCGGCTGGGCCGCGGGCGTGGGGCGGGCTGGACCCCGGCTGCGCGCAACGCCCGGTGACTCGCTCCGGCTCCAGCGACCCTGCCATGGGCCAGCGCCGTCGGTTTTCTCTTCGTGGTACGCCGGCCGCGCGGTGATCACATGGTCGATGACCTCGGCCGGCAGATCACCCAAGAAGCGGCTGGGCACGCCGCCCAGTTGCTGGCCAGACAGCCGGCGCCAGCGTACGCGACAGAGATGAAGACGCTTCATCGCCCGCGTGAGCGCCACATAGCAAAGACGGCGCTCTTCCTGGACGGCCGAATCGTCGTCAATGCTGCGTTGGTGGGGAAACACACCTTCCTCCAGGCCGACCACCAGCACCTCGGGAAATTCCAGCCCCTTGGCCGTATGCACGGTCATCAAAGCAACCGCGCCCTTCTCGGGATCGTAGCTGTCCACATCGGAAGCCAGCGTGATGCGTTCCAGAAAGTCAGCCAGGGTGGGCTCCTCGGCCTCGCGCTCGTACTCGCGCATTTGAGCCACCAGCTCCATCAAGTTTTCCAGGCGGCCCTCGGCCTCGACGGTATTTTCCGCCGCGAGCTGATCGCGATAACCTGAGTCCTCCAGAACCTTCTCCGCCAGTTCCGCGGGAGTCAGTGAATCCCTGGCTGCGCGCAAGGATCGCAGAAGTTCGCTGAAGGCCGCCACCTTGCTACGAGGTCCCTGGCCCAAGATGCCGTGCTCGACAGCGGCGATTTCCAGGGCCGCATGCAGCCCGATTCCTCGGTCACGCGCCAGCGCGGACAGCCGATCCACCGTGGTGTCGCCGATCCCGCGCGCCGGCACGTTGATGATTCGGGCCAGGCCCACGGCGTCGTCGGGATTCTGCAAGACTCGCAGGTAGGCGATCAGATCCTTGATTTCGGCGCGGTCATAGAAGCGCGTGCCACCCACCACCACGTAGGGCAGGTTGTGCGTGCGCAGGGCTTCTTCCAGCACGCGCGACTGCCCGTTGGTCCGGTAGAACACGGCAAAATCTCGCGGCGCCGCTCCCTGGTCCAGCCCGGCCTGCACCGCCGAGGCCACGTACTCGGCTTCCTCGCGCTCGGTCTCACCCTCGAACACCACCACGGGATCCCCGGCGGTTGCTTCGGTGAATAGCCGCTTCGGCCGACGCTCGGTGTTGGGCGCGATGACGGCATTGGCCGCACGCAGGATGTTTCCGGTTGAACGGTAGTTCTGCTCCAGCTTGATCACGCCGGCGCCGGGATGGTCACGCTCGAAGTCGAGGATGTTTCGGATGTCGGCCCCTCGCCAGCCGTAGATGGATTGATCCTCGTCGCCCACCACCGTGATACTGCGTGTGCGGCGCGAGAGAAAACGCACCAGGCGGTATTGCACGCTGTTGGTGTCCTGGAATTCGTCGACCAGAACGTGATCGAACCGCTCGAACAAAACAGCCGCGGCCGCGCTCTCGGTACTGCCCAGCCGCAAGGCCCAAAGCAGAAGACCGCCAAAATCCACCGCATTGGCCGCGGTCAGTCGCTCCTCGTAGCTGCGGTAGGCCTTAGCGATGACCTCGTCCAAGGGGCCTGCCACGGCGAAGTTGGCGGCGCTGATCCCCTGATTCTGGGAACGATCGATGATGGCCGCCACCTGCCGCACGGGAAATGTCTTGTCGGAAATGTTCAGGTCCTTGAGCACGCGCGCGATGAGGCGGCGCTGATCGTCCGCGTCGTAGATCACGAAATCCTTGCGAATGCCCACCGCCTCTCCGTACAGGCGCAAGAGCCGCGCCGATAGGCCGTGGAAGGTGCCCAGCCACATGCCTGGCAGGTTGCTGCCCTCGCGGCCAAGCAAGCGCGCCACGCGTTCTTTCATCTCGCGCGCGGCCTTGTTGGTGAAGGTCACCGCCAGAACTCGGTGCGGGTCGGCACCCTCGGAAAGAAAGCGGGCCAGCCGAGATGTGATCACGCGTGTTTTGCCAGAGCCCGCGCCGGCGATCACCAGCAACGGCTCGGCCGGATAGGTCACCGCCTCGACCTGACTTGGGTTCAGTCCGCGGGTCAGGTTTTCTGCCAAGCGCGCGGGCGGTGGCAGCTGGTGTGGGGTGTCGCACATCTCGGGGATTTCCAAGACGTCGTTATATAGAACATCGTGGGACAGAGGACAGTGCAACCTTGCGGCCGCATGGACCGCCGCGTGTCCCGTCCAGGAAGACTCAGGTCCGGAGGGATTGCCGTCGGTCGCGGCCACGACCCCAGCCAGAACACTCGCCTTTCATCTCGCCGGTTGCCCAGCGGGGGTGCCGGTCTTCTGCACCACGGCAGGTGCGCCCCGGTCGAGCACAACCACGGTCTGCACCGACTGGATTTCGTTGGTCTCGCGCGCGAAAACCTGGACCAGGTTGCTGCCCGGCCACAGCGGCACATCGGTCTCGAAGGCGAGATGGGTCTTGTCGCTCCGGTTGGGCAAGTAGAAGACCTTTTTGGGTGGCAGCTTGGAGTCGCGGTTCCACACACGGATGTAGACGTCCTTGACCTCAGTGTCGTCTGAGGCCGTCGCCTTGATATGTACCGTATTGCCTGGCACCACGGTGGGCGCGCTCACCGTCAGGACGGGAGGCGTCACCTGCCAGGCGGGCAGGAAGCTGCCGTGGACAGTACCGCCAGGCGCGACATCCGCCGAGGCCACGAAGGCTGGCCGGCCGTTTTCGATCTCCACGCGCTCGAAGGCGCCGATGCGGCCGGTACTCCTCCACACGGTTCCTTTCGGCGCTCGACCCACGACCAGCGCTTGGTCGGCGGGGGCTTCGCGCAGGACCGCCTCGGAGCGCGTAATGGTGACGGGCTGGTCCTCGGCCGCAGGGGCTGGGCCGGGCGGCGCCAGCTTGACCTTGATCTTGTCGGTCACCGATTCCCCGAGCACGGTATCAGCCACCACCAGATCAAGTTGGTACTCGTCCCCCCGGAAATCCGACCCGACTTCGTAGACGAAGGTGAAGGTGCGGCTGGCTCCCGGGGCCAGGTCCTTGGTTTCGAAGCGACCGGAGCTGATCAGGATCCCTTCCTGCCCGGAACCGTTGCGCAAGATGGCCTCGGTCCGCAGCGCCGCTCCCTGTCCGATGTTCTTCACTTTCACCAGCGTGCGGACGCGCTCGCCCCTTTGCACCTGGCCGTCGCGATTTCCCGCGACGTCGTCGATGGTCTGGTAGCTGTACGCGAAAAGCGGGTGCGCCTTGCCCTCGATGTTGAGAGTCATCTCGGGGCTGTTGGCGGTGAGCTTCCCCTGGCCCGACATCTCGGCCCGGATAACATCGGTGCGCGTGAGGCTGCTCTTGGGCGCCCTCACGGTCAGGTCGTAGGTCTTGCTGCTGCCCGGGGCGATCTTGCCAAACACCATCTCGTTCTCGTCGAAGAGTGGGTTGTCGCTCTTTAGCACCGCGCGCACCCGGTAGACCGTGTTGTTCCCCAAGTTCTTCACCGTGCCTCGAATCTTGATGGTGTTGCCCGCCTTCACCTGGGCTTCGGCCGTGGCCGCTGCCAGCGTGACCTGGATCTCGCCTGGCCCTTGGTTTGCCGGGCCGGCGTTCCAATCCACTCCCAGCTTCTCCAGCGCGGCCGCCAGGTGCCTGTCCTCATCGGCGCGAACCTTGTCGAGAAGCGCCTTGCTCGCGTTCACCAAATCCAGCCGCCGCGTCGTGCGAGCCTGGGCGAGCAGGTCGCGGGCCAAGGTGATGGGAAAATCGATGCGATCCTCTTCGGGCTCCGCGTTGTCACTCTCGTCCTCGTCGGGCGCATCGACTTCCAGCTCGTCCTGGTCCATCTTGCGTCGCAATTCTGCGGCGGACGGCACGTACAGGTATGGGACGACTTCCTCGGGCTTGGTGCCCGCGCGCGCGCTCGCGCTCACCAGGTGCCACTCGTAGTCCGATTCCTGTCGCCGTCGCGTGGAATTTTGCAAATTTATCCACGCCTCGTCGTTCTTCTTTTCCACCCGCATGCGCACCAGTTCCACATCGGGCGTCACGCCCACGCCCTGGATGGAGATGTCCCCCGGGGTCAGGTACTGCGCCGTAGTCAGCTTGAGCCCCAGCTTGTCGTCTTCGGGCTTGTCGCCGAAAGGCACGGGCGATGGGATGTCGAACAGCATCTGAACCGAGCCCTTGCCAAAGGTGGTCTCGCCAATGACAACCCCGCGGTCCAGGTTCTTGATGGCACCGGCCACGATCTCAGAGGCGCTGGCCGAGTTCTGGCTGACCAGAACCGCAAGTGGGACCTTGGTGTCGCCATTGCGGGTTGCGTGCTCGTCCTTGCGCTGCGCTCCGCCCACGCCGACCATCGACACGATGACACCCGATTCGATGAACGCATCGGCCACCTTCTGAGCTTGGTCGTACAGTCCACCAGGATTGCCTCGCAAGTCCATGATGATACCCTTGACCTTCTCCCGCTCGAACATGGCGAGAGCTCGGCTCAGATCGCTTTCGGTATTGGCCGAGAAACTGATCACACGGAAATAGCCGATCTTTGCCGCAGGCTGCCCAGCGGACGCAGGAGCCGTCAGCACGCGCGGCGGCGGGTCGATAGCGGGCGGGTGGATGAAATCGCGAACAATGGTGATCTTCTTCGCTGCCGGCGCACTGGCCCGCTCGATGTACACGTCGACCGGCGCGCCGACCTCGCCGCGCAGGCGGTCCACCGCCTCTTGCAGCGTCATGTTGATGGTGGATTCGTTGTTGATGCGGACGATGTGGTCCTTGGCCCGCAGCCCGGCGCGCATGGCCGGCGTGTCGGGCATGGGCTTCTTGACCAGGATGCGCCCCTTGCGGTCCATTTCGATGACAATGCCCAGGCCGCCGAACTTGCCTTGCGTGGTGGTGCGCATGTCCTTGTAGCTGTCCACGTCGAGCAGGATCGAGTGCGGATCCAATGTGTAGAGCATTCCGTTGGTGGCGGTCATCTCGATCTCGACCAGGTGGCGGGCCGCATCCTTGGCGGCCACCGGCTGCAGGCGCGGCTGGATGAAGCGAAAGATGTCCTGCAAGGTGCTGCGCAGGGTCCAGGGCGAGTCCACCCGCTCGACGGGAAAAGTCTTCTGCTCGCCGTTGACTCGCACCGTGACCTGCTTGGGGTCTTGCTCGGGGAATCGGTCAACCAGGATCTCCGGCACGTCCCGCTGCAAGAAGTCCAGCGCCCCCACCAGCATGCGCCGGGGATCAAGCCGCGTCTTGTCGAAATACTGGTTGTTCACGTAGTACAGCGCCTTGGTGAAAATCTGGGCCTGCGAAAGGTCGTAGGTCGCGCCCGCTGCGCGAACTGGGGCGGACAGGGAGGCACTGGTGGCCAGCCGTACGTCAGAGCCGCGCAGCTGAACGGTGAGAACCAGGGCGAGGGCCGAGGCCGCGAAAAAGACGAGAATCTTGCGTGAGCGTCGCATGAATGACTCCGGTTGTGTCGGAGAAGACGAACTTGGATCGTCGAAGAGATCCATCTTGTGGCGGAATCATAGCAAGACAGAAGCACGCCGTCGTGAGAGGATTCGCACCTTGTCCGGCCGCCCTGGTTCGTGGACCGGACGCACTCGAGGAACAGGCAGTTGACCGAATCTCACTCTGGCACGCTCTATGTCGTCGCTTCGCCCATCGGTAACGCCCAGGATCTGTCGCCCCGTGCGCTAGAAACCCTGCGCACGGCAGATCTGGTGCTAGCCGAAGACACCCGCTCGGCACGCAAGCTGCTGGACGGACACGGCATCGACCGTCGCACGCAGTCGTGCTTCGATGCCAACGAGCCGGCGCGCGCCACGCAAGCAGCGGCCTTGCTGCGCTCGGGCGCTAGCATTGCGCTGCTTTCCGAGGCTGGCACTCCCACCGTGTCCGATCCGGGCTACCGAGTCGTGCGCGCGGCGGTTGCGGCGGGCGCTCGGGTGGTTCCCGTGCCAGGGCCGTCGGCGGTGCTGGCTGCGCTGGTGGGCTCCGGCCTGCCCACCGATCGCTTCTTCTTCGCGGGGTTTCCCCCGCGCAAGACCGGCGCGCGCCAGGGCTTACTCGCTCAGCTTGCCTCGCTTCCCGCCACGCTGGTGTTCTTCGAATCGCCCCATCGAGTCGCGGCGACGCTGGCCGACTTGGTCGCTATACTGGGCAAGGACCGGCCTGCCTGCGTGGCGCGCGAGCTGACCAAGACGCACGAGGAATTCGTGCGCGGCACGCTGGCTGAACTGGCGGAGCGCTACGCGAGCGAACGTCCCCTGGGTGAAGTGACCCTAGTGGTAGGCGGCGCGTCCGAGGAAGCACGCGAGGGCGGCGAGAAGTGCGACGAGGAAATTCGTGTGCGGGCACGGGCACTCTTGGCCTCAGGCCTATCGGCGCGCGACGCCGCCGACGCTTTGGCCAGCGAAACCGGACGTCCGCGGCGCGAGACATACCGGCTGGTGCTGGATCTGCGGGCGCGCGAGTAGAGGCTAGAACACCCCGCCGCCGTCGATCAATAGCCGCCAGGAGTACGCGTTCTCGATGCGGTAGCGCCGGCCGGGCACGTCGTACACGGTGTTGCCAGACGAGCCGTCCGTCATATCGTGCGATTGCTGCCAGAAAGCGCCGAAGAGGCTGCGCAGGCGTGCATGCGGCCCGATCTGAATGATGATGCCGGTGTCGCCGCCCATCTGGCCGTAGCTCGGGCTGTGCGTGACCCCGGGATTGGGGCGCGCGACGCCGGTGCTGTCCTGGTCCACGCCGCCGGGCCGGCAGGCGGCGGTGTTGTTGGGGCCGCAGCTCGGATCGCCGGACAGCGCCTCCCACATCGGGCCCTGCTCCAGACCGTCCAGGCGCAGTTCCGCCTGGCCCCGCAGCTCGAAGGCCACACGGTGGTGAGCCTGCTTGTGCTGCCACAAGGTCGCTTCCACGCCGGTTTCAAAGCCGAGGCGTTTCTGCGCCCCGCCGCTCAATCCGGGCGCGGAAAATGGACTGCCCGATGTCAGCACCGGCAGCACGACCCAAGCCCCCGAGTACGGTTCCAGCGGGCCGAAATGCCGCGAGAAAAACGTGGACAGGATGAACTGGTGGTAGCCAAGACCCACGCCCGTGTTCTTCTGGGGCGCGGCCGGATCGAAACGCATGTCCTCCGCCAGCGAAAGCCGCGTCTCGAAGCGCAGGATCCAGGTGGGCTTGGCGTCGTCCCGGGCCTGGTTGAACACCGCCCAGTTTAGCCCCAGGCCCCAGTACTCGAAACCACGTCGCGTGGGACCGCTGAACACAGTCGCTGACGGAAATTGGGTTCCGTACCCGGGAAGAATGCCATCGCGCAAGGTGGTCGAGTTCGTCCCGTCCACACAGCCGTTGGGTTGTGAAGCGCAGTTGTTGCCCTGATCGAATGCGAGCGAGCGTTGGTCCGACAGGACGAAGGACAGGACCGTGAAGAGGCTAAGGTCCTTGACCAATCCCGCCTCACCACGAAGCTGCATGACGTCCCGGCTTCGTTGGTAGAGGAGGTCGCTCACCAGCCCTATGCGCGCCCCGGTATCCTGCGCCTCATACTCGCGATTCAGCGACCCTTGCTCATGCTCGTGCAGGTAGCTGAGTGATGCTGTCCAGTCCATCAATTCATGGGCGGGAAGACGTCCCGTCACGACACGCGTTTCCTCGGCGGCCTGGACCTGCACGGCCATGCCGACCAACAAAATGGCCAAGAGGCCAATGGTGCGTGTGACAGTCCCTCGCACGGTGCGGCTTGGACGATACCACAAGCGCAGGTTTTCTTGTCTACTCGCGATCTCGCAAACCCAGCTCTTTCATCTTGGTTTGCAGGCTCTTTCTCGATATCTGCAGCTTGCGCGCCGCCTGCGTCACGTTTCCTCCGGTCTCGTCCAAGGCGCGCTGGATCAGATCGCGCTCGACGCGTTCGGTTTCCACGCGCACCGCTTCTTTGAGCGAGCCCACCTCCTCGCCCACTGGTGGCGCGGCGGAGGGCGGAGGGCTCGCCGCCGGAGGCGTCACCACCACCGGGAGATCGGGTTGCGACGGCCGCAGGGTTGCTCCACCCAGGTCGGCAGGCAAGTCCTCAAG
>Ga0182027_10015481_pt1 | contig 10482 bp, 7 predicted proteins | sample 712E1DmetaG_FD_121300 | JGI IMG/M metagenome (GOLD analysis project Ga0182027, IMG submission 121300) | Permafrost microbial communities from Stordalen Mire, Sweden - 712E1D metaG (Illumina Assembly) | ecosystem: Environmental > Terrestrial > Soil > Wetlands > Permafrost | place: Sweden... | reverse complement strand
TTCCATTGCGGTTAGGAACAAAACTTGCCGGTAGATGACTGGCTGATGAATGGCCCTGGTTATGATCGCCGTTGTTCAGCAATGTACTTTCAACCATAGACTTCATAAAAGTGCCAATATCATAAACCGTATGCCGAACACCAAAATGTGCAGCAATCTGTGCAGCATAGTGTAATTCCAAACCATGTCGCTGGGCATAATTAACGCTTACCGCTTCTACCTCTTCAAATTCCTGCAGTGCCCAAATAAGGCAGACCAAAGAATCTTGTCCGCCAGAAAGAAGAACATACGCTGTGTCATTGTTCTGTTTCATATTAGCTGATTATTAGAAATAAAAATTACGATGCTTTTAAGATAACATTGATGGTTAGTCCAATTAAAATTTTTCTTTTATATCAATTTTAATATTCAGTTCTTTCAACTGTTCGTCAGAAATAATCGCAGGAGTGTCTATCATCACATCACGTCCGGCATTATTTTTAGGAAATGCCATCACATCGCGTATTGAATCGAGCCCTGCAAACATGGCTGCCAAGCGGTCGAAACCAAAGGCAATACCACCATGGGGTGGCGCTCCGTATGTAAAAGCATTCATTAGAAATCCAAATTGATATTCGGCCTGTTCCTTAGTAAACCCTAAAACTTTGAACATACGCTGCTGCAATTGCTGATCGTGAATACGGATAGAACCTCCGCCCAGTTCAACACCATTGATAACCATATCATAGGCATTGGCACGAACACGACCGGAATCGGATTCGAAAAATTCAACATCCTCAGGTTTAGGTGAAGTAAACGGATGGTGCATGGCATAAAAACGTTTGGTTTCCTCATCCCATTCAAAAAGCGGAAAATCGATTACCCAAAGTGGAACAAACTTATTCTTATCGCGAAGATTAAGGCGATTGCCCATTTCAAGACGCAGTTCGCTTAACTGACTTAGTGTCTTCTTTTTGTCGCCAGCAAGAATAAAAATCATATCGCCAGGTTTGGCACCGAAAACTGCACCAATAGCTTTTAAATCTTCAGGAGTATAGAATTTGTCTACCGATGATTTTACACCATCGCTGCCAAATCTGATATATATTAACCCTTTCGCTCCAATTTGAGGACGTCTTACCCATTCGGTAAGATCGTCTATCTGTTTACGGGTATACTCGCCGCAGCCTTCAGCACAAATGCCGCCAATATAGGCAGCCTGGTCGAAAACGCTAAAACCTTTGCCTTTTACCTTCTCCGTAAGTTCGGAAATTTTCATTTCAAAACGCAAATCAGGTTTGTCGTTACCGTAGGTATTCATCGCTTCTTCAAAAGACATCCGCAAAAAAGGCTTGTCGAACTCAACACCTTTAACTGTTTTGAACAAATGCTTCATCATTCCTTCAAAAGTCTGCAATATATCTTCCTGCTCCACAAATGCCATTTCGCAATCAATCTGGGTGAATTCAGGCTGACGATCGGCACGTAAGTCTTCGTCACGAAAGCATTTTACAATCTGAAAGTAACGGTCTAAACCTGCAACCATAAGGATTTGCTTAAACGTTTGCGGCGACTGTGGTAATGCATAGAACTGTCCCGGATTGAGGCGTGAAGGAACAACAAAGTCGCGGGCCCCTTCCGGAGTAGATTTGATGAGCACAGGGGTCTCGACTTCGAGAAAACCATTACTGTCAAAGTATTTACGCACTTCCTGTGCCATGCGATGGCGAAGTTCGAGGTTCTTACGAACCATATTACGTCTTAAATCGAGATAACGATATTTCATGCGCAGTTCATCGCCACCGTCGGTATCATCTTCAATGGTAAAAGGAGGCAATACGGCAGGGTTCAAAACCTTAATCTTTTCTACAACTATTTCAATATCACCTGTATAAAGTTTGGCATTCTTATTAGAGCGCTCTGTTACTTTACCTATTACCTGGATCACGAATTCACGCCCAAGCTTTCTGGCTTCTTCACAAAGCTTGCCGTTGGTTTCCATGTTAAAAACCAATTGGGTGATGCCATAACGGTCGCGAAGGTCTATAAACGTCATTCCACCAAGATCGCGGGAGCGTTGCACCCATCCGGCCAGGATAATTGATTGGCCGACATTTTTCATTGTTAATTCCCCACAGGTGTGTGATCTGTACATAATTTATAGTTCAAAATGTAATCCCGAATATGTTAATTGAGTTGCGAAAATACGAAGAAAAAACAAATTTTAACTTTGCAACACTCATTAAAGCTCCAAAAAGAAAAGGCCGACAGGGTTTATGTCCTATTGGCCTTTTTTAAGTCAATAATTAAAAAAGTTTAATGATTCCCATAAACCTCTGATTCTTTTAAAAAACCATCGGCAATAATGGTGCCTTTCATATTGCTGACATTAACACTAATCGGTTCAATTAAAATTGCAGGCACCTCAATTGCTCCATTAAAACTGGTTTTTCCTGTTTTCTCAATGGATTCATTTTTTGCACATTTCATGGCTAAAATGGCGGCCTGTTCTGCTTCGGTTTTTATAGGTTTATAAACGGTCATACTTTGTCTTCCATTCAGAATATTCCGGCAGGCCTCAAGTTCGGCATTTTGGCCAGTAATAATGGGAAACAGGGTCACATTGTTTTCGTCCAGCGCTTTGATGGCACCTGTGGACATGCCGTCGTAAGCTGAAAGTATAGCATCAGGTAAGTCAACACACGATAAATTAAGATATTTTTTCATTACCTGGTAAGCATTTTCAGGTGCCCAATCTTCAATATATACGTCATACACAATTTTTATCTTGCCCGATTTTACTAAGGGATCAATAATGTTTCGCATTCCCTGCCTTACCCATATTGCATTTTTATCACCTTTGTCCCCGCTAAGTACCATGTAATTGCCTTCTGGCTTAAGTTTGGTTGCATAGCTTGCCATTAATTCACCAACTTTCACATTATCGAACGAAATATAATAATCCAGGTCGCAATTAGCAATGATGCGCTCATAAGCAATAACTTTGATACTATTTTCATGTGCCAAACGAACAATGGCTGCTGCCGTATTCAGATTAACAGGGACTAATACTAATACTTTGACCCCTTGCCCAATAAACTCTTCAGCTTGTTTCATTTGAAGTTTATCGTCGTTATTTCCGTCGGCAACTAATACTTCTCCATCCAACTGTTTTGCTTTGGCAACAAAATAATCGCGGTCTTTCGGGAACCTGTCATCCACAAGATTTGGCAATATTAGGCCTATTTTAACTTTACTACTATTAGAACAGGAATAAAAAACCAGAAATAATACCAAGGAAATAAGTACCGTTACTTTATGTACTATGTGATTCTTATTCATTTCAGATATCGATAAATAATTAATTTCTCTTCAATAATACAAAAACAATCATACTAGCATTATTCCTAAATTTACTATTTTTTATTGTTTATTTAAACTTTTACCAACCAAGAAGTAAAATACTAAAAGTTAACATTTAAAAGTATTTCTTGCCTAAGGTACACTGCAACCCTAATGAGAATAAAAACGGTTGCGAATCATAAACATACTTATCTTTAGAATCAAAAGACACAGAACACCCAAACTGCATAAAGAATTTTACATACTTATAACCAACTTTAAAAGTAAAAGTAGGTTCAATATAAGGCCTGAACCCGGTATGATAAATTGAAGAAACATCGCGGTCTATAACGTCAACATCCACAAAAACTAACCGGGGAGAAAAACTCGCGTCAAAAACTTTGCTGGTAAAACCAACGGCAGGTTGAAAAAAAAAGCGCCGGAGATTAGCATCCGCCTTACCTGTCCATAAGCCATTTTCATAATATGATTCGACCTTGCCTGCTCCAAATCCGCCATAAGCTTCTAATACAAGCATCTTCTCAGGAGATATAAAATATCCTACGCCTCCTTCAATAAAAGCATGTTTATGGAAATTATCAGTGGAATCGCTTGTTCGATTAGCAAAGCTGCTATTAATCATAACGCCTAGATGATCGGTAACTGAAAAAGCCACCTGGGGATCATATCCGCTTATACCTGTTCCAATATTGGCTGTTAATTGGCGCTTGCCATTAAATAAAGGAGTGTTCACAGTATTAGGAATATAAGAAGGCACGCAAGAATGCAGGAAGTAAATTAACAAAACAAATCCCGTAAAACGGGTAAATGATGATAATAAGATGTTTTGCATAGTAATTTAATTTTAATTGGTTAGTTTCACTAGGTACTAGGTACTGAGTACTTATTTTATATCACAATATTAATAATTTTATTCTGTACCACTATCACCTTCTTAGGAGATGTGCCCAAGAGCCATTTTTGGGCAGCAGGATTAGCTAAAACTGTCTTCTCAATTTCGCTTACAGACATATCCTTAGGTAGTTCCATCTCAAACCGCTTTTTACCGTTAAACGATACAGGATAGTTAAAGGTTTCTTCTTCAAGATATTTTATTTCAGCAACAGGAAATTTTTCGTAAGCAAGGGTTTGTTTATGACCAAGTACTTCCCATAATTCTTCTGCTAAATGCGGTGCAAAAGGAGATAATACTTTGGCAAAGATTTCGCCTGTACTTTTTGTAACCTTCTGTTTTTTAAGACAAAGGTTAGAAAATATCATCATTTGCGAAATGGCCGTATTGAAACGTAAATTTTGTATATCACTTTCTACCTTTTGTATAGTCTGGTGCAAAAGCTTTAACACCTCGGTATCTTCCTGCCCTTCGAAATAGTTTTCCAGATTTCCAAAAAAACGGTAAACCCTTGTAAGAAAGCCAAACACCCCTTTCACTTGCGCGTCAGCCCAGGGTTTAGTAGCTTCAAGCGGCCCCATAAACATTTCGTAGAGCCTGAGTGAATCGGCTCCATATTGAGATGTTACCTCATCGGGATTAACAACATTTTTTAGCGATTTCGACATTTTGGCTACGATTTGTCTTAACTCCTCGCCTGTTTCTTTATGAAAAAATTTGCCATCTTTTTCTTCAACCAAATCCGAAGGAACTTTAGCCCCTGTTTTGGTTTCATAAGCAAAGGCAAGGATCATTCCCTGGTTAAAAAGCTTCTGATAAGGTTCATCAGTAGATACAATCCCGAGGTCGAACAATACCTTATGCCAGAAACGGCTGTACAAGAGATGCAGCACTGCATGTTCGGCCCCGCCAATATATAAATCAACCGGCATCCAATAGTTTTCGGCTGCTTTTGAAAAAGGTTCTTTATCATTTTGCGGGTCAATATAACGTAAATAATACCAGCACGAACCAGCCCATTGAGGCATAGTATTGGTTTCCCGACAACCCTTGCGTCCATTTTTGTCGGTTACAAAAAGCCAGTCAGTAGCATTAGCGAGTGGCGATTCGCCAGTATCACCGGGTTGATATTTTTCGAGCTTGGGCAATTCCAGTGGCAGCTGATCGTCGGGCATAACCGTAATTTCACCATCTTCCCAATGAATTACAGGAAAAGGCTCGCCCCAGTAACGCTGACGACTGAACAACCAGTCGCGCATTTTATAGTTTACCTTGTACTCCCCTTGCCTGGTTTTGTTGAGCCAGAAAATCACCGTACTAATGCCTTGCTCTTTGTTCATGCCGTTAATACTCAGCCCATTTAAAGGGTTTGAAGAATTAATATAGACACCATCTTCTGTCCAGCAAGCATCACCAGCCAAGACTTTTATGCGCAGGCCGGCATCAGCATTAACAGGATCCATGATGCAATCCACCTGTAAACCAAACTTTTTCGCAAACTCAAAGTCGCGTGTATCGTGAGCCGGAACAGCCATGATAGCGCCTGTTCCATAGCCTGTCAGTACATAATCGGCAACCCAGATAGGTATTTTTTTGCCATTTACAGGATTTATAGCATAGCGGCCAGTGAACACCCCTGTTTTTTCCTTGGCAAGGTCGGTGCGGTCAAGCTCAGATTTTAATGCAGCTGCTTTAATATATGCAGTAACCGCCACTGAGCAATCATGAGTTGTGATGCTTTCAACCAATGAGTGTTCGGGAGACAAAACCATATAAGTGGCCCCAAAAAGCGTATCGGGCCGGGTAGTGAACACACGAATTGTGTTGTTAATGCCGTTGATTTGAAAATCAACTTCTGCGCCCATAGAACGACCAATCCAGTTCTTCTGCATATCCTTCACACCTTGGGGCCAATCAAGGCTGTCGAGACCCGTTAACAGGCGTTCGGCATAGTGGGGAATACGAAGCATCCATTGCTTCAGGTTTTTGCGAACTACCGTATTACCGCACTTTTCGTGACTGCCATCGGTCAATACTTCTTCGTTGGCACAAACTATTTTGCAGCTTTCGCACCACCAAACCTGGGCATTATCATAATAGGCAAGGCGGTGGTCGTTAATATATTTTCGAACGGCCATATTACCCTGGGCCTTGATATCTTCCGGAACCTTCAGCTCGCTGATATGCCTTCCTTTCTGCAATTCCGTATCAAACCACGTGTTAAATAAACGAATGAAAATCCATTGTGTCCATTTGAAATATTTTGGGTCAGTGGTATTGATTTCGCGGTCCCAATCATAGCTTAATCCCAGCATTTTGATCTGACGACGGAAATTATCGCAATTAGCATTGGTAATAATAGCAGGATGGGTACCGGTTTGAATGGCATATTGCTCGGCAGGCAGCCCAAATGCATCCCAACCCATAGGATGCAACACATTAAAGCCTTTCATACGCTTGAAACGGCTTACAATGTCAGTAGCCGTATAACCTTCGGGATGTCCCACATGCAATCCTGCACCTGAAGGGTACGGGAACATATCAAGCACGTAATATTTGGGTTTTGACGTGTCAAAGTTGGTTTTAAAAGTCTTGTTTTCTTCCCAGTGCTTCTGCCATTTCTTTTCGATCTCCAAAAAATGATAGTCCATAAATTCAATTCAAATATTCAAAATTCAATGATTTAACAATAAATTCCAGTCATAAATAAACGACAAAAGTAAGAAAACTGGTTAAAATGTGAGTATATAAATGTCAGAATCGAACTTTGTTTTACTATTTTTGCAACCAGATTCAAAATTGGATATGGACGATTGGCTATTGAATAATCAATAAACAATCTGTCAATAATCAATTCATTGGCCCCGTAGTTCAATGGATACCCGCCTGCCCGATCCTTGCAACTAGTATGGCCAAATTGGAAATGTTCAGGTAGAGCTGTCCTTGACTAATGTGATAAGGGCAGTCGGGCAGGGAATATCAGATTCCGGTTATACAGATATGTATTATGTATACGTTCTTAAAAGTATTAATTTTGGTAAATTCTATGTTGGATTTACCTCAAACGTAAATAAGCGTCTGGAGGAGCATAACTCAGGCAAGACAAAGTCAAATAAAGCCTATGCCCCGTTCGCAATAGTTTATACAGAAACTTTTGAAACAAGGGAAGAAGCTAGGAAAAGGGAAAAATATTTTAAGACCGGAGGTGGAAGAAGATTTTTAAGTAAAATTGGAGTTAAATAATTTGGCCCCGTAGTTCAATGGATAGAATTTCAGATTCCGGTTCTGACGATATGGGTTCGAATCCCGCCGGGGTCACTATAAGGGACAGAAGCTTACACAGCACTGTCCTTTTTTTATGCTATAGCAAGGTTTGAATGGCAAAGCTATCATACGAGAAGGCTGTGTGCGGCGAATTCACCTTTCATTTTCACATCTACCTTACAACTGAAAATTACCTATCTGTTCATTCAAATCGGATGACATTTGGTCTAATGTTTCAGATTTTTTAGATAAATCATCTGATGTAGTTGTGTACTGTTGAGTTAGTTGATTTAATTGCTGTATCGCATTATTAATTTGCTCACTGCCTGATTGTTGTTGGATACTTGCCGACGCTATGTCATGAACAATGGAAGTTGTATTTTTTATATCAGGAATGATATCTGAAAGTAAAGCAGACGCTTCTGTTGTGACTTTCACACTATTTTGCGAGATAACATGAATTTCATCAGCAGCAAGGCGACTGCGTTCGGCAAGTTTTTTGACCTCTGCTGCAACAACAGCAAAACCTCTTCCGAATTCACCAGCCCTGGCTGCCTCCACTGCTGCATTGAGCGCCAATAAATTGGTCTGGAAAGCAATATCGTTTATGATAGATATTTTATTCGTAATTTCTTTAATTGATTCGAGGCTCTTGGAAGATTCATCGTTAACCTGAATAATTTTTGAAGATAAAGATTCTACCATTTTTTTTGCCTGAGAGGCGCTGTCTGTATTTTGAGCAATATTGGAAACCATTTCTTCCATTGATGACGATATTTCTTCGAGTGAAGAAGCTTGAACATTAGCCCCGGACGATATATTTTCAGAAGAATCTTTTAACTGGCCGGCAGCAATATTTACATCATTTGCCGATACGGAAATTTGTGAGACAATGGTTTTTAACGTATTAATCATTTTTTGTAATATTCTAGACAATTGGCCAAACTCATCAGTCCTGTTCAATGTACTTTCTTTAATTTTAACATTTAATTTACCGTTTGCCACAGACTCAATGACAGCAAAATTTTCTTTTACCCCGTGATTAATTGATTTGACAATCGAATACGTAAACATTAAACCAATAACAAGAATAAGTATTACAATTACAATATAATAGGTGTTGATGTTTTTTTCCATACCACTCATTGCCAGTAATATAGCAGCTTTCATTCCTGATACGTATGTCCACCATGCATCGCTAAAAGCATATTCGGATTGGGACAATCCTTCCGGAATTTTACTACTCAGTTCACTTACGCGGATTAGTCCTTTTTCATAAAAATTTAATAAGGCTGACAGTTCTGCATCCTCATTTTTTTGTAATAGTAGTTTTAAATTTTGAATGTTGTTCCCGATGGAATTAATTAAGGAATTATCCTTTGATAATATCATAATATATTCCAATTCAATAATTTTATACATTTGCTTTGAGAATTCTACATGACGGCCATCATTAGCCAGCGTTTGTATCTTTTTTAACGTATTCAAATTTGAGCGCCGCACAATGGTAAGTTCTGTTATCAAATCACATGCATAGTTTGTTTTAATAACATAAGTAATTACCCTTTTTCCTGCTTCTTTATAATCAAAATTCACCTCCTGGTTTGGGCCAAATCTTTCTTTCATATTTTTAACCCAATGAAAAAGAAGTAGGTTCTGAAAATCCAGGTCGGATTTGTCGGAAACAATCGTATCATTGTACATATTGCTATTGGCAAATTTCAAAAGGGCAATTCGTGATCCATTTAAAAATCCTTCGTAATAACTTAAGGTAGGAATATGTGATGAAGCCGCTATTTGGAATTTTTTAATGATAACACGTCCTACAAGGGCCATTGAAACTGATAATATAATAAAACCTACCATTATAAGACTAATCTTAGTCCCAATTTTTAAATTTAGTTTAATCATAGCGGCAAGTTTGTTAGTTAATAAATATTTTAATAAATTTTATAAATGAGGGTTGCGCTTTAATAGGAAATTGGGACTTGCCATCCGGGTTAGCCGGTACATTGCAAATGCAAAGAACATCGCCTTCCGAATCCATGAATGTTAAAGGGATTTTCGCATACCATAAATCTTTTTTAATTAAATCGTATTCTATTGTAAAATAGTAGCATATAGATGTTGCAGTACTCCAGGGAAATGCAAAACCGGAAACGTAAGCTGATTTAACAATTAAAGTGTCTTTGGACCCGATTTGTTCGAAAGGCAACTTAATTGAGCCTACAGGAAACTTAGCTTCCAGCTTCTTTAAACACTCTTCCTGAGCTGTCGCAAATTCTTTGGTAACTGAATTAACCACATCAGTTTTATTTTTGCCTTTTGCATCATTAAGCCGGTAATCGAGATCGGCAAAGTGAATTTCATTTTGACTTAATTGGTCAAAATATTCATAAGGCTCTCGTAACGGACAATCAGCTTTATTGTCATTGACCGAATTGCTACCACAACTTTGTAAAAACAAAAGCAGTAACAATAAATATTGTATTTCCCTTAATTTCATTTCTATAAACTTTAAAACCATTTTCTCCAGAATTCTTCAACTTTACTTTCAAACTTTAAGCATTTTTACGTATTCAATAAATTTTAGTTTTGGATTGATAGCTTACCGGAATATTACAAATTATTAGTCATTTTTTCAAATATCATACAGGGAGAAATATGGTAATAAAGGGAGGTTATAAAAATCGCAACCAAATATTTATTATTTCGTACAAAGTTACCGGTGTCTGAAATAAAATTAAAAAAAATTGAAACGTTTTTAAATTTTCTCGTCTAAATGCGGGCAAGTAAGTCTCGAAACGTGCGAACATTATTGGAACGCGTTAGCAAGACGCGCGCCAGCATCGCTGCCGAACAGTCGAGTAGGCAAAGGCATTTCAGCCTAAGCCTCTCACAGAACCGTACGTGACAGTCTCCCGTCATACGGCTCTTGTTATTCCAATCATTGTTTAAAACCATATCTCCAATGAACAAACAGG
>Ga0182027_10015480_pt1 | contig 10482 bp, 6 predicted proteins | sample 712E1DmetaG_FD_121300 | JGI IMG/M metagenome (GOLD analysis project Ga0182027, IMG submission 121300) | Permafrost microbial communities from Stordalen Mire, Sweden - 712E1D metaG (Illumina Assembly) | ecosystem: Environmental > Terrestrial > Soil > Wetlands > Permafrost | place: Sweden... | reverse complement strand
CGACTCCGGAGTAGCCCCAGCCGTAGTTTACTCCACCGTAAAATCCGACGTGCCGGCCCCAGTACCCCGAATGCCAGATATACGCGCCATCGGTCCAGCCCCAATAGCCTGGCGTCCACAGCAAACCGGCGCTCGGCGCCATTTCCCACATGCCCGGCACCCAATAGAAATCGTCGGAGCCGTACGCCCAATATCCCGGTATCCACAGATAGCCGGGCCCCGGGCAAAACGGCTGCTCGTAGTAGGGAATCGGCGGCGGCGGCGTGTGGATCGTGAGGGTTTCGGCGCATCCGGCCAGGACCAGGGCAAGGGCGGCGATGATCGCACAGGGGCTCAGGGCGGCACAGATTGATTTTCCGGATTTCACGGGTTTCACCTCTACTAACGGAATTGTTGGAGACGGTATCAATAATATACTCTTTCTTTCCCGAAAAGTCTTTGGCCTTTTCTTGCTTTTGGTTGAGCGCATGAATTGATTTTTAGCGGAACCTCCGGCTCTTGTCCCGGGCTGGCACCGGCGGCCGACACCATCTGCTGAAACAGGAGTGTTGACAAAATCCACAATGATTTCGTACGACAAGAATCCCGCGCCAACGACATCTCACGGAAACCTCGACTCGACCGACGCCGGCCCCCGGCCCCTGTACCGGTATTGCGCGGCCGCCATGCTGTGCGCCGCGCTCGTTGTGAATATCCTGCTGGTATCGTTCCACTTCCGTACAGAGCAATACTATGCGGACAACGATACCTTCTACTACCTTTCCCTCGCCCGGAGTCTGGTGAAATCCGGCTCGATGATCGACAGCACCACGACGCCCCCCCCAACATTTCGGCACTCCTCAGAACGGTATTGTGCTGATTTTCGCCGCGGGCCTCAAACTCGGAATTCCTTTGCGTAAACTTCCCCTCGTCGTGAGCATCCTGATGCTGGGTCTGTTCTACGTGTCTCTTCCATTCCTGTACAGCCTTGGCAAGAAGCTTGGCCTGCACAATCCGGCGGCGCGGATGGCGCCCGTGTGTATGGCGCTGGTTTCCTATGAGTATTGCATGCGGTCGTGGCTTCCGGTGAACGACGGGTTCTTCCACGCGCTTCTGCCGGTTGTGCTGTTGCTGTATGTGCGATTGTTTTTTGACGCCGCGCCGTCCCGCGCTCGATGGCGGGACCTGGCCTGCGCAACGCTGTTGTCAATTACCCTCCTGGAATTCCGGGTGCAGTTCATTGTGGTTCTCGGGTGCACCGTGCTGTGCGCCTTGGCCTTTGCCGTTGCCTATCCCTCGCGTTACCGTTTCCCGAAATCCTTCTTGGCGCTTGCGGCAATAACCATGCTCTTCTACCTGGTTCCCTATATGCTCACTCGGGGCGAGATAGGTGACGGGGTCAGGTATGCGGCCGGAATGATCTTTTCTCACGGGTTCCAGAAACTTCTCACCTTTTTTGACTGGACCTTTGTCTTCTGGGTTGCAACACCCTTTCTCCTTGTTCCTGCCGCAAAAGCCGCCGACCACAAAGTGATTTTCGTGTGGGCGCTGTGCACGTGCTCGTTCGCTTTTGTCGTGCTTCTCCCTTACGAAATGTCGTTCTTCAGGTATGCTGCCTTTATCTTCCCGGTGATGTTTATACTTATCAGCAAGCCTTTGCAAACGCGCTACGTGGGACTCGCGCTGATAGCGGTTATGGCCTGCAATTCGCTGTTCAACGCCACCCGCGCCCCGACGCTGTCCACGCGCGCGCAATTCGTCCGGTACATCGATCGCACAAACGTGCGCCTCGACGACCGGAAGGGAATCCTCCTCAACGACATAGCCGTACGGGACTTCTGGTACTTCCTGGGCAAACCCTCGTTTAGAGGCCACCTCGACTGGGCCACGGTCACCGGCGAAGATTCAACCGTTTTTGTTGCCGGCCCGGACTATTTCGTCGCGGACAGGGAGCGGGAAATTGCCGAATTGGCGCGCGGCCAGGGCTCGCATCTGGAAAGTCAACTTCTCACGCCGGATTACCACGATATGGCGGGGGACAAGCTGGTGCGGGTGCGGGTTCACCGTGACTGAACGGTGAACCCGACGAATCGCATGCGTCAAGGCTGGTTGAAAAGCCGCTGGCCGGGGGAGTTACCTTCTGTATCTGTGGTAGGCGTCTCTTCCCCGAACCAGAAACGAGAACGTGAGGCCGACCTCCGCGCCGTTCCCGAGGTATGAGGCGTCGAAACTTTCGTAGGGCGTTCGGACTGCCCTGGTGGCAATGTCGAACACGTAGCGCAGGGCCAGGTCCACACTGAGCGAAACCCTCCGGGGCATGTTGAAATTGACGCCGCTCACCACGCCGAGCGCGCCATTAAACGAGAGTATTCCACTGCCGGAGGCGTCGGATTCATCAAGGACAAAGAACCCTTGCTGCGGCCCAAGCCACCAGCGCAGGCCCGGCGCCTGAATCAATGCAAAACCGAAATCGTTGAGCCAGTTGAAGCGGACCCCGGAAAAATAGTACAACGGCCCCGAAGCGTCCGCCACGTTATCTGCAACACCCTCTGCGCCGATATTGATCCTGTAATTGAACAGAGACTTGCCGGCCACGTCGTTATCGAAAACAAACCCACCGCCCAACCGTGTTCTTGCATACGTCAGGTCGGGAAGATCGGTTCGTGATGCATCGTTTCCCGAATATCCGCCTTCGCCGTATCCAGTGGAAGCGTAGAAACCAACGCCCGCGGCCATGGCGCCTGGCGGTATCAGAAAAAGCGCGCAGGTGAGAATAATGGTGATCTTCGATGAAAGATTATGAGCGGTCATTGGTGGTCCAGGTGAAAGTGTTCTCCGGTGCCGCCTCTTGCGGGCGGATGCGCCGGGCGAAGAAACCGAATATTTAATATAAACGGCGACAGGCCGGGTGCAAAGGACATCGAGGACTTATGTTGCCGCAACAATATACACATGGAATAGGGCGTTGCCCGCTCTCCGGGACCAGTTATAACACGCCCTTGCTATTGAGAGGTTTCCTTAACCCTAGTGCTTTCCCGGATCGACCAACCAGGTCGATTTGATTGGCATTAGATAGAGGCTCCGGCCCGTTTGAACCAAACGCAATGTTTCAGCGACAATTGCTTTAGAGTATCAACCGGCCGCGTTTTCATCATCGCCCAGTCAATAATCCAAAGTCGAAGGCCGCCGTCTTTAACCCAAAGGTGGTTCCCATGAACAAGCTGTGCAGTCTAGTATCCGCAGTTCTTCTCCTGGTTGCCGCGTCTCATGCCATCGGTTTACAGCACGGAGTTTTTAGAAGCCAATCCACGCAAGGGGCCCAGTGGCAGGGAACAGCCACAATCACCAGTGAAAAATTCGATATCACCGTGTATCCCGATTATCTCGATGTTGATCTGGAATGGGTCTTTAAGGTCGGCGGCACCCCGCCTGATTCTTTCAAAAATGCCCTGGAGATTGTAGGCAATCTCAACCTCGACGCGCATTCCACGGTGGTCGGCTTGATCACCTGGTACAAGGGAAAGATTCTGAAAGGTAAACTGAAAACGGATTCAGTTGCAAAGCAGCAATATGAGAATGTGGTCGATCGCAGCGCCGCTTGTCCGCCGCCGCCTCGCGATCCGGTCCTTTTTGAATATGGATGGGGTGATGATAACTACTACATCTCGATCTTCCCTGCAACATTTGACTCAACCCGGACTGTTCGCATACGATACCTGATTCCCGCTTTTAATGTTAACGGAGTCAATAAGATTGCCTATCCTTACTCATTTACACCCAATCCGATAGTTTCCATTAAGAAAGGACAGGGAGTGGCGAGTTACGTGATTGAAGCGGATCAGTCGAAAAGACAATTTGTCAATCTTACCCCCGTCGTGCTGGACGCCAATGTGTATTCTTTTGAGGCGTACGGCGGACCAGCCGGTCAGTCGATTTCTTACATTGTTCCCACTCTCTCGACCCCGGCCAATGGATCGACAATATACAGCGGTTCCTTTTCCACCCCATCCTTCAAGGGAGAAGTGTGCCATATCACCACAATGACCGCCCAGGAGGCGCTGGCTCAGTCATCGGTTAAAGAAGATTTCGTGATTTTGTGGCGCTGGAACCATCCGAAAATTCTCGCTCGATATGCCCGCCAGATCGTTGAACAATCGACCGTGCTCAAGAAATTCCTCGCCACCCTGAGTGCCGCGAACAAACGGGCAGCGTTGATTATTTCCAAAGAGGGAGAAAGCCCGATCATCTTCCACCTTGACAAACAAGGCGGCACGGAATTCAACCGCATGGTTGCCTGCCTTGATTCGTTGGGCGGCCAAACGGTTGTCGATCCGCCGATGAGCACCACCTACAAGCAGTTGAATGTCTCTTTTGACGCCGCCCAGGAACTGCAGGAATTCAACGCGGCGGTTCAGGCAGCATTGAATCTTTTTGAAAAGGATGTTGTGCCGCTCAAGCACCTGTTGATCCTTACGGCCGGCCCGATGGTGATTTCGAACTATTCCTCAGCCCAGAATACTCCCTGGGATTCAACCATCGATGTCGCTATGCTCAGCACCTACCTTAACGAAAAGGAAATCGACGCGTCGGTTACCATGTCCGTTGAGCAGGCATACTGGCCGGGAGCCGACATCGGGGGGTTCATACAAAACAACTACTCGCGAATAAGTGTTCTTGCCACCGTGGGAAACGGCGTCGACACCGGCAACATTCAGGTCCTGCCGTTTGGTGCGTCGGGCTCAACATACTCTTCGAGAGTGCAGACCACCGAAATGCATTTGTATAGCGACCAACCGCTTATCAAGAAAATAAACTGGACTATTTTGCAAGGGGCAAACCTGGTTGCGGAGTTTTCCGAATCGCCCCGGGTCGCAAAGATTTCCGACGGAATGCAGTACGCCCGATTGATCGGCTCGTCATCGTACCTGGTTCCCCTTGCCGCGCAAATGCCGACCTCGATAGCGTCAAAGGTAGGCTTTATTGACAAGAAATACTCAATCGTTGCCCTTGAGGAGGACTCACTGCCGGCATCCATTGCACGCCTCTATGAAAATCACGGCGTACCCGAGCTCGCGCCGGGCGATATTCTCGCTTCCAGCGATGAGCACCTGGAGCCGGTTGCGCAATGGCTCACCGATCATCCGCCGCAGCAGATGAACAATGACGTAGGCGGAATTGTGGTTTGGAACATTCTTATGCCTGTTGTGGCACGCGCTGTTGACGATTTTGCTGCCGGAGCAGCGGTTCCCAATGCCGACCCTGTGGCCGCAAATCAAGCGGTCCGCATGGCGCCGCCGCTGGAGGCGATTTATACCACGAGCTCCACCGAATATCCGGACTACAGCGATGCGCTTGTCGCCGTTAAAACCGGATTGCCGTATGCAACATCAACCAGCGCTGACGTTGTAACCCTCAAAAATGGTTTTCTGGTTGTCAATGTGGGAAGTCTCAAAGTAGACAATGGCAAGCCGGTGATGGTCTCGCTGTTCGATTGTTTCGGCCGAACCGTCGGGCATTGGAGCGTTTCCGTTGCGCAAAGCCGCATGATCCCCTTGCCCGCGCGGCTTGCGCACGGAGTCTACATGGCTCGGATTACGTGCGGGACGACGATGATTGTGAGGCCGGTAGCGATAAGATAATATGGTTGTACTGAATTGATATGGTGTCACCTGACAATTAGCAAATAAACTAAAGGGAACCTCTAGAAATTGCCTCAATGTCATTGCGAGGAGCGAAGCGACGCGGCACCACGACTTTGACCGCATACAACCCTACAGGAGTAGCCGCGTCCGCGAATCTCCCGTAATTCATCACAAAAACGCGAGATTGCTTCGCTTCGCTCGCAATGACAAAACGCTTCCTGTTTTCTTCCCGCTTCACGCCGCTCGCTACGGTTACTACCTCGCATACGTAGAAGAACTGGCTTGTGAGTCGTCGCCAGCCGTCCTTCCGCATCATCTTTCGCTGCGCTTTCCTTGATTTTGCCTCGTTTGGAAATCTGTGGTGACTTTTCGCGCGCTGCCGCCACTGGTTGCCGGCTCATCGATGTCGGCTGATGAAAGGCCACGCCGAAATACATGGAAAAAGACCGCAATTAATGATATGCTTTCTTGTCTCAAAAGGTTTCGGACAAGAGCGCGGAAAGCAGCGGGGGCGCGGCGTGATTGAATTCCTTAGCCTGTGGGCTTTTCTGTCGGCGCTGCTCAATATTTATTTGGGCGTGAACATGATCCGGGCCGACCGGAATGCCCTGGCGAACAGGCTGTTTTTTATCATCTGTCTGGGGTGCTCGCTCTGGGCACTCACGTTCATGGTGGGGAACTACTCGCCGGACAAGAGCGTCAACTGGATAGCGTACAAGGTGTCGGCGCTCGTCTGGTGCGGCATTCCCGGACTGTTCCTGCAATTCATTCTCGTTCTCACTCGTCAAAGGACACCGTTTCCAAGATGGGTGGTGCCGGCCGCGGCTGGCGCAATTTCGTCGGTGTTTCTGTACAACGCATGGTTTTCGGTCCTGCTGTACAGCGATTTCGTGAGAGTACCCTTCGGATGGATAGGAGTTGCTCCCCTCCGCAGCCCCTGGCCGCTCCTCTACTCGGCTTACCTGTTCGTGAGCTTCGCTACGGGAGTCGTCATGGTGATCCGGTGGGGGAAAAACGCGCCCGACCGGCGAACCAGGCGTCAGAGCGGGATCATCGCCTCAACCATTGCCACGGGCGTCGCTCTTTCGGGAATGACGGACGTGGTTCTGCCTCTTTTGGGATTTCGAGAGCTGCCGTCGATCGGATCACTCCTGTTCGTCATTTGGACATCCGGAATTTGGTACGCAAGTTTCAAATACCGTTTTCTCATTACCTCGCCTTCGGTTGTCTTTGATGAAGTGCTGTCGGCCATACGCGACCTGCTGGTCTTCCTGGGTTCCAACGGCGCTATTGTGCGTGTAAACGCGGAAATGGCCGAAATCCTCGGGCAACCGCCCGAAGCGATCGTCGGCCGCCGTATCGAGTCATTCCTTACTCCCGTTGACAGATTTCCCGACGAAAAAGATCCGAAACTGTCCGCGAATGCGGCTCTTCTCGACACCTCGGAGCGTCAGATGAGTATGCATGCCCATCGAAGATATCTCTGCAAAACCTTCCAGGGCGCCGAGATACCCGTCACCGGCTATATTGCGTCCGTCAATGACCGTTCGGGCGACCCCATAGGAACAATTCTGGTGGCGCGGGACTTCCGCCCGTCGCTGCACCTGATGCGTGAAATTGACGAACGCGAAAGAGCCGAGGCCGGCCTTGCCGCGGCGCGCGACAACCTCGAGATCACGGTGCGCGAGCGCACCAGCCAGCTTGAAGAGGTCAACCAGGACCTTCGCGAGGAAATCGAGGAGCGAAAGCGGGTGGAGGAGTTGCTGAGACAAGCCCAAAAGATGGAGGTTGTCGGGCAGCTTGCCGGGGGAATCGCTCACGATCTGAACAACCTGCTCACTCCCGTACGGGGCTATTCCGACCTTATCGAAAATGCGTGCCGGAAAGCGGCGCCCGATTCGCCAGGCAAATTGGACCCCGGCCAAATGCTCCGTTGGGCCACCGGCATCTGCAATTCGGCGCGGCGTGCGGTGGACCTTGTCCAGAATCTCCTGATCATTTCGAGGAAGGGAGCCCGGCAGGAAACGACGGTCGACTTTCACCAGTTGATCGACGACATCATAGGACTTCTCTCCCAAGTGATCGACCGCAGCATAAAGGTTACCCGCAGGACAACAACCGCCCGAAGCACGATAATCGCCGACCATTCTCAAATGCACAGCGCGCTCCTCAACCTCGCCATCAACGCGCGCGACGCCATGCCCTGCGGAGGTTCGCTGTCGTTCGAAACCGACGCCATATTTCCGTCACAGCTTCCGCCCGACGTTTTTGTCAAGCCGGCTCTGGCCGGCGAATACCTGCGCGTGCAGATCCGCGACACCGGAATCGGAATGTCCGACGAGATCAAGAGGAAGCTGTTCGAACCGTTCTTTACAACAAAGGAGCCAGGCCATGGAACAGGGCTCGGCTTGGCCGGCGTGTACCGGACCGTGGTGAACAGCGGGGGCGGAATTCGGGTGGAAAGCGCCGCGGGCACCGGAACATGTTTTACGCTCTATTTCCCTCTGGCTATGGACAGCGTCTGCGGGGTGGCGAAGTCCGAGCAACCCGGAGGCCGGTCGTCGAAGAAGAACATACTGGTTGTTGACGACGAGGAATTAATACGGGAGATGCTCATGGATATGCTGTCGGAAGAGGGGTATTCCGTGGTCACAAAGAACGACGGCCGCGAAGCGCTCGACTATTTCTCCAACGGGTTTCCGGCCATAGATCTGGTTATCTGCGATCTAAATATGCCCCGCATGGGCGGCGGCGAAATGATAGACCAGTTGAGGCTGCTGCGGCCCGACCTCAAATTCATCGTGCTCACCGGTTGCGGCGTCGAAGAAAAAATTTCCAAGGTGTCGGCTCTCGAAGGCCTTCGCCGCCTCAACAAGCCGTTCGGAGTGGAGGCCCTGCTTTCTTCAGTCACTCAGGAGCTTTCGTAGAATCGCAAGGTTGATTTTCCCCTCGTCATGACAATACCCTCTGGACTCGTCTGATGTCCATAGTATATCTTTTTACACCAGCCCGCTCCCGAAATGTCTCAAAGACACCTATAAGCTCAGCAAATGTCCATCAGCCATGAAGAACCAATCCAGAGGAGAGAGAACAATGGGGAAGCAAAGCAACTATTCGTTGGGTAGGTTCACTGCGACTTTTGTCATCTTGATATTTGGTACAGTTTTCTTGCTTGCCGGTTGTGGAGGAAATTCCGGTGTCGGCCCAGGCGGTTCATCTTCGTACACCGTAACCTACAACGGCAATGGCAATACGAGCGGCAGTGTCCCGAGCAATCCAACCACGTACAAACAGGGCGAGACTGTTACCGTGCTTGGCAGTACCGGCCTTGTGAAAACCGGGTATTATTTCAATGGCTGGAACACCCTGGCCAACGGGTCGGGAACGACCTATACGGCGGGTGAGACCTTCACGATGGGCACGGCAAATGTCACCTTGTATGCCACATGGACCGCAGGCGCCAGCGGCTACTCCATAGTCTACAATAGCAACGGCGGTACCGGCAGCGTCCCGGTTGATTCAAACAGGTATGGGGCGGGGCAGACCGTTACGGTCCTCGGGAATTCCGGTGGCCTAACCTTTGCGGGATATTCCTTTGTGGGATGGCAGACCAAGGATGACGGATCCGGGACAACCTATGCGCAGGGCAAGACTTTTACAACGGGCGCGGCAAACGATACCCTGTATGCATTGTGGGCGGGCGGTTATGCTTACACGGCGAATCACCAGGGGGGTTATGGCGGCAGCATCTCTCAGTATACGATCGGCCCCAATGGCGCGCTCACACCCATGTTCACACCAAGTGTCTCGACAGGAGGGAACGATCCCAGATACATTGCGGTTGACCCGCTTGGCAAATACATCTACGTATCGAACATAACAAGCAACACCGTATCTCAGTTCACAATCGGCCCGGATGGATCGCTCACCGCAATGTCCACGCCTACTGTCCTGATGGGGGACGTTACCGGCGGCAAGTTGTACTATCCTTCCGGCATTGCGGTCCACCCCACCAGCGGGTATGCGTACGTTACGCTTCAGCAAAAGGGCATTGTTAATCAGTATTCGATCGCCGCGGACGGGAAGCTCTCGGCATTAACTCCGCCAACAGTATCGTCGGATACGGGGAATGCGAGTAATGCTCCCGTCTCCATCGCTATCGACCCCTCGGGCAAGTGGGCCTACGTTGCGGACGGCGGCAGCAACGCCATCTCTCAGTACGCAATCGGCGCGGATGGGACGCTCTCGCCATTGACCCCGTTCGTGGTCGCCACGGGAGGGAAAACCGGTTCAGGGACCGCATTCGACGTCAAGATCGCCTCGACTTCCTCGGGAGGGTATGTCTACGTTGTAAACTATTTTGACGCCACCGTTTCTCAGTACAGTGTCAACCCGACAACCGGAATGCTCTCACAACTGACCCCGTTTACCGTCCCGGCGGGGGGGACGTACGCTCTTTCCATCGCGATCCACCCCACCGGCAAGTTCGCGTATGTCACTATTTTGGCCGCAACGGCAGACGCGGTCGTCGCTCAGTTCACTATCGACCAGGGCACCGGGGAGCTCACGGCAATGGCACCGCCCACGGTTTCGGCAGGCGGGGCGGGCACCGCAGTCATTACGGTGGAAGCCTCGGGCAAGTACGCTTATGCAACGAGCGGCGAAAGCGGCTGGGGCAGTACCTCGGTCGCTCAGTACACCATCGACCAAACGACCGGGGCGCTTACCCTCATGAACAATGCATCGGTCCTGTCGGGAGATGGACCAAGCGGCATTGTTACCGTGGGGAAATAGGCCTAAAAGAGAATATCATTGGTGCACAGTTATTGGGCCGTTTGAGGAGGCGGAGAGCGCGGCGGGG
>Ga0182027_10015479_pt1 | contig 10482 bp, 8 predicted proteins | sample 712E1DmetaG_FD_121300 | JGI IMG/M metagenome (GOLD analysis project Ga0182027, IMG submission 121300) | Permafrost microbial communities from Stordalen Mire, Sweden - 712E1D metaG (Illumina Assembly) | ecosystem: Environmental > Terrestrial > Soil > Wetlands > Permafrost | place: Sweden... | reverse complement strand
TCTCTAAGGGATGGGCGCCTCCCCGGATGATTCCCCTGGATGGAGAGGCCTTTTTGAATTCGGCGATGACGGCGCAGGGGCTTCCCGTCAGGGCCGCCCGGAAATCCCGGGCCGGGGGCAGATTCCGCAGTTTTGCCTTCAACTCACGCAGCGGCTCTACACCCTTTGCCTGAGCGATTTCCCGACGTTTGACCTCCACAATTCTGTCTAGAAATGTCTTTTCTTTCAACCGAATCATCTCCGACGTCATTGCCTTCTCAACGGTTGGAAAGGCCGATCAATCCCTGGAGCTTTTTCAGGGCCGCCCCGTTGTCGATACATGCTTCCGCCACGGCGATACCCTCCCGAACGGTATTCGCCTTCCCCCCGGCGACGATGGCCAGAGCCGCATTCAATAGGACGATCTTCCGGCGGGGGCCGTCTCCGCCCGTTAACACATTCTTGGTGATCTGGGCATTGACGGTTGCATCCCCACCCGTCAGGTCTTCGGCGGGGTATGTTTCGCCGAAGAATTCAACAGGGTCCAGGTTATAGGTGCGCACGGTTCCCTCTTTCAGTTCGGAGACCCGCGTCTCCCCAGTAATGGTGGCCTCGTCAAGACCATCGGCACCGTGCACCACAAATGCCCTCCTGGTTCCCAGGTTTTTGAGAACCTCGGCGAACATTTCCGTCAGTTTCGCCTCATACACACCGATCAGCTGGCAGGTGGCACCGGCGGGATTGGTCAGAGGACCCAGCATGTTGAAGATCGTGCGGATGCCGATTTCCCGCCTGGGTCCGATGGCGTACTTCATAGCGCCGTGGAGCTTCGGGGCGAAGAGAAAACCGATTCCGATCTGCTGAATGCACTCTTCCACTATTTCCGGCTTTGCGTCGATATTGACCCCCAGGGCTTCCAGGACGTCGGCGCTGCCGCAGCTGCTGGAAACGGCCCGGTTGCCGTGTTTGGCCACCGTGAGACTCGCCGCCGCCACGACGAAGGCCGCCGTCGTGGAGATATTAAAGCTGTTCCGTCCGTCCCCTCCGGTGCCGCAGGTATCGACGATGGTCGAAGACCGAGCATCGATGCGTATGGCCTTCTGCCTCATCACCCGGGCGGCGCCGGTGACCTCCTCGCTTGTTTCCCCCTTGAGGCGCAGGGCTGTCACAAAGGCCCCGATCTGGGCCGGCGTGGCCTGTCCTTCCATAATTTCCGTCATCACTGACACCATTTCCCCTTCCCGCAGGTCGGTGCCGTTGACCACTTTGGAAATCGCTTCCTTGATCATTTTTTCCCCCTTACACACTGGCGGCTTCGCCATCTGTGACCTTTGAAAAATGGCTTTGCCGCGTCTCAGAAATCTTTTGAACAACATCTGATCCGCCGCTTGCAAACCATTTTTTTCCGATGATGCAATATTCTCCATCCGTCTTTATATGTCGCTCACGCGACTTGTGCATATCTGTCCTTACTGTCCACTATATTAAGAAAATTCCGGATGATCCGTTTGCCTTGGGGCGTCAGGATGGATTCCGGGTGAAACTGGATCCCTTCGATAGGATACTCCCGGTGGCGGAAGCCCATGATCTCCCCTTCCGCTGTCTCGGCACTGACCGTCAGGCAGGACGGCAGGGTCTCCCGCTTCACGATCAGAGAATGGTACCGACCCGCCGTGAAGGGATTGGGGATTCCCTGGAAAATGGTCTTGCCGTCATTGAGGATGGGCGAGGTCTTGCCGTGCATGACTTTCTCCGCCCGGACCACTTCCCCCCCGAAGGCATACCCGATCGCCTGGTGGCCCAGGCAGACGCCCAGGATGGGGATGGCTTGATGAAAACGCCGGATGACGTCTACCGTGATGCCCGCTTCCTGAGGGGAGCAGGGACCGGGGGAGAGAAAAATGGCCTCGACGTCCATATCCCCGATGGCCTCCACGGCGATGGCGTCGTTGCGGTAAACAGCCACATCCCGGCCCATCTGCGCCAGGTACTGGACGAGGTTGTAGGTAAAGGAATCGTAATTGTCGATCATCAGAATCATTTAGGTTTCTCCTTATAAGTCCATGATTTCAAAGCCCGAGGCGGCCAGGTGAATGGCCTTGAGCATTCCCTCGGCCTTGTTGAGGGTTTCCTGATATTCCGCATCGGGGTCGGAATCGGCGACGATCCCCGCCCCGGCCTGAATGAAGATACGGTTATTCTTGAGCAGCAGGGTCCGGATGGTAATCCCGAAATCCAGATTGCCGCTGAAGCTGAAATAGCCCACTGCCCCGCCGTAGGGACCCCGCTGATTCGGTTCCAGCTTCTCGATAATCTCCATCGCCCGGACCTTGGGCGCCCCAGTCAGGGTGCCTGCGGGAAAGGCCGCCCGGATGACGTCGAAACCATCCTTGCCATCGGCAAGCTGCGCTTGCACATGAGAGACAAGGTGCATAACATGGGAATAACGCTCCACTGCCATGAGTTGGTTCACCTGAACGCTGCCGGTCCGGGCAATCCGCCCGAGGTCGTTTCTTCCCAGATCCACAAGCATCACATGTTCGGCCTTTTCCTTGGGGTCCTCAAGAAGTTGGTCGGCCAGCGTCCTGTCCTCCTGCTCCGTTTTGCCCCGCCGCCGAGTACCGGCGATGGGCCGCAGCTCGGCAACGCCCTCCTCCAGGCGGACCATGACTTCCGGAGAGGAACCGATGAGAGTTATATCTCCGGCCTTCAGGAAAAAGAGGTAGGGCGAGGGATTCACGAAGCGGAGGGCCCGGTAGAGATGAACGGGATCGATCGTTTTCTCCACCTGGAAGCGCTGGGACAGGACCACCTGGAGGATGTCTCCGCTCAGGATATAATCCTTGGCGCGCCGGACCATTTCTTTGAAAGCCGCCGCTGTCAGGTTCGATTCCACTTTCATCCCGTCTTGAGCGGACGCGGCCAGGGGCGGGAACGGAGCGGCCTCCTGCAGGCTTTCCATGAGCACGTCGATTTTCTGCGTCGCCTGCCGGTAGCTTTCCTCCGGAGAGGCGCCGTCTTCCCCAATAAAGGCGCAGGCCACAATCTTGAGGGTATGGCGGACGTTGTCGAAGAGGATCAGGGTATCCGTCAGAAGGAAAACGGCCTCGTCGGACCCCAAGTCATCCGGTGCACGGGCGGGCAGCCTCTCAAAATAGCGCACCATCCCGTAACCCAGATAACCCACAGCGCCACCGTAAAACCGCGGCAATCCCGGCGCCTGGACGGGACGGTATTTTTTCAGGAGATCCTGTAGATGCTTTAATGGATCTCCTTCGTGGCCAAAGCGCTTGATCTGGCCATTATTCCGGATTTCCACCTCCTCCCCCCGGATGCGGAAAACAACGTGCGGGTCGGCGCCGAGGAAGGAGTACCGCCCCCATTTCTCGCCTCCTTCCACGCTCTCAAAAAGAAAAACATGCGATTTTCCTGCGAGCTTGCTCAGCGCCGTTACGGGCGTCTCCACATCAGCCAGGATCTCCCGATAAACGGGGATCAGGTTTCCCTCTCGGGTCAATTTTTTGAATGTTTCCAAGTCCGGGTAGTACATGTTCCTCCTGCCAACAAAAAAAGGCCATGATCGCTCACGGCCTTTTTTCGGTACTTATTCTAAAATAAAAAAGCCGTGGAGTCCTGAGAAGGTCTCCACGGCCCAATGGTTTATGTCATGTCATTCAACCGGCAGCGTGCAGACTCCTCCCTGTGGTTTGCCACCACCAGTTATTGCTATTCATGGAAAATGTCATCTGCATCATTTTCGCCTCAATTGGGCGCTTGTCTATCAGCTTTTTTCAGCCTTGTCAATCCCTTTGTTAGCCTCCCTGGAAATTCACCGGGAGTTGACCATCCAAGCAGCGGAAATGGGAATCAGCCTCAATCACTTAATCAGCGCCACACGGAGCCAGCAAGAAGCAGGCAAAAAAAATAACAACAGATTTGTCTGTTCCTTCCTGAAGTGTTGATTTTTTACTTCTTCCTATTCATGCGACATTTGAAATGGCAATCAACGGTCACATTTGCTATTATTCTGTAATTTCAAATATCCACTTAGGAGGGTTATCATGAAAATGTCTTCAAAGATTTTGATGATAGTTTTGCTGTTGCTTAGCTTTTCTCTTCCATTAACAGACAGGGCATATGCGATGGCTCAGATTTCCCTTCAGAACAACAGCAAATTCTGGTTGTATCTATGCATTGATGGCAACTTCGGCTGTGGCCCGGTTATGCCTAGCGGGTTTTGCACATCCAGTGTCAAAGAGGGCAGTCACCGGTTGGAAGCAAGAAAGGGCGGAGACCCTAGCACGACCATAATGTATGAACCGAGCGTGAACATAGGAGACGGAACATCTCCGACTTGGACGGTCAATTATGAAGAAACGGCAACGGTTGAAGGAGTATGGGAAGTAATATCGGTAAATTTAGACACAAATCGAGCATTAATAGGTTCAAGATTGACCATTTTGAAAAAGGAAGATGGTTATTATGAGGCTCGAACTACTGATGGCAGTGGCATGAATTCAGGTAACGCAACGCGCATCACAAGGACATATCAAAAAAAATTAAGTGAAATAATCGCAGAAGATGGAACTTTCCCGCCTTCACTGGTGCCGCTGGTCGCTGGGATAAAGGTTCCTCTAAATGTTTCATTTACATTATCTGATGACGGAAATGTTTTGCAGCAGGTACGTGACCGTGTTGGGGTTTACTATAGGGCGAACCCCGTAATTTACGACCATTATGAGACATTTCCGGGCCACGTTAAGATAACTTATAAGCGTATCTCTGGGCCAGTTTTTAAACCTACGCAGTAAGCAAGACCTTTACGTTCTACCGTCAGTAAAGGAATACAGATGGGTTGTAAGGTGCGAAGGCTTGGTGGCATATTTCCCGTCGATGTAAAAGGTGAACTACTTCCTGAAATGTTGCTTTTCAGTTATGGTCAGTTTATGCATTATTTCAAGTGGTAGTGATCACCCTGGAATCCATCTTTCCTTGACACACAAGAACTTTTTCCATAAACTTTAGCTATCAAAAGGCAATACCTCATCCTATAGACAGGGCTCATAATGAAGAAATATATTTTATTTCTCATCGCATTCCATTTGTTGCTGTCCTTTAATTCAGCTTCTGCTGAAATCAAAACTTTCGTCAAGGAATACACTTATCAAGCGAGTGAATTGGACAGCAGAAACTCCTGCAGGGCAATTGCCACGGAGCAATTGAAAAGGTCACTGCTTGAGGAGCTCGGAACGTATGTGGAAAGCAAGACCGTTGTAAAAGACAGTCTATTGGATAAAGACGAAATCACAACGTTAACAGCAGGTGTCGTTCAGGTGGTCGTGATGGATGAAAAATGGGATGGAAAGGTATACTGGCTTAAAGCACAAGTAAAGGCTGATCCTGATGAAGTTGCTGCTTCAATAGATAAACTAAAAAATGATGAGCATTTGGTACATGACCTGGAAGAAGCAAGGGCGGAAGCTGCACAGGCGATGGAAGAAGCGGAAGTCTTGAGACAGCAGCTAGTACAGGCCGCAGCGGATAAGCAGAAACAGGAGCAATACAACGAAGCAATGAATCAGCTCGTTGCGGCAGACTACTTTGAAAGGGGCAGCGCGTTCACCGTGGCTGGAAATTACGAGGCCGCCGGCAGGACATATGACCAGGCCATCATAGTCCAGCCTGAATACGCGAAAGCCTATATCAACCGAAGCATCGTTTATGTTCAATTGGGAAGATACGGCAAGGCTGCGAACGATCTCAGGATGGCCGTGGCTTTGAACCCTGGTAAGGAGGATGCATACTATACTCGAATAGAACTAAAAAAGAGGGCGAAGGATCTCACCGTCGGTGTTTACCGGCAAAATACAGCCCCAATCCAGGGTGCAAGGTCTGCCGATCCCCTGCAGAAGCTGTTGGATCGGAAGAAAGAGGAGAAAAAAAGGGTATCCTTACATGGGCCGCCGGAGAAATCGATTCCCATCCATACAGAACCTTCAAGGAATACAGCCATCAGGGCGAGTTCCAATAAAGAAACAGGCAGATCACAGCTAGGTAAGGCAGAGAAAAACAATCAATCGTTGAGGAAAGAGAGGGAGCTGCGCCGGAAACAAAGGGTCGAGGAGATCCGGAAGAATAAAAAAATAAAACAGCAGGAAAAGAAAAAAACACGGGAAGGAGAAAGGGACAGAGACAAATAATAAATGCATTTTGTATTCCTATGATAAATTAAGATCCAATATTTTTATTCCGAAAAACTGTAAACAACGGTGGCTTTTCCTACACATAAGCAATGAAACTTATTTGAGACAACAAATTGACATATGGTGCATTTGAGAATATATGGATAAAATAAAAAATTGGAGGTGGATCATGAAAAAAAGATTAATTTCAATCATGTTGGTTATTTGTGTTGTTTCTATGTTTTCGATTATTTACACGGCAGCGCCTGCTATAGCAGATGAAAGAGCGGTTCATCCCCGGATTGTCAAAGCCATTAATGCCATTGAGGATGCCGTAGCTTACTTGAGAGCGGCACCTCACGATTTTGGCGGTCATAGGGCGGAAGCCATCGCAGACTGTGAAAAAGCCCTCAGACAGCTCAGAGAAGCTCTCAAATTCAGGGAAATGCAAGACAGAAAGAAAATGAGATAGCAATAGGAAGACCTTATCTTCTAAAGGCGGAATAAAATCCGCCTTTTTTTGTTACGTATGGCTTCCTGAAATGTTGTTTTTTTAATTCAATCCATTTTCACGACATTTCATATGGATATCTTCAATATGTCTTGTGGATTGTTCAGGTCTGGTATAGACAAACTTTCGAAAAGTGTTAAAACAAATACCAGAGAGAGAAGGTGGATGGAAAAGGGAGATGGGGATTGTTGGTTGTGATGGGTGGACTCTTCTTAGTCCTACCCTCCCTCGTGGCCATTGGACTAATTATTGTCATTATACTTTACTGGAGGAGAAGAGATGAAAACGCTTAGAGGATACCTTCCTTAACCCACAACCGTTCGTTGATTCTGGACTACACAAGCCCCATTCAGAGGGCATATTTCAGTCCTTTTCGTACTGGCTTTATCCGCTTAGACAAAGATGTTTGACATTTCAATCAAACAAAGGCATATTCAAAACATCATATAAGTCCCAGTCACATAAACCCCCATAAAATGATGTGGTGAAGTGATGGTGATTACCGAATAGAAGCCCCGTTTCTCAAAAGAGAGCGGGGTTTTGTGTTTGAGGTATAGATTATGAAAAAACCAGTATCGTTGATTATTGCACTTATCGTCTTAACATTTTTTTCCCCTGCCTTTGCCGAAACAAAAACCTTCATTAAAGAATACACCTACCATGCAGGTGATGAAGACAGCATGAATTCAAGCAGAACCATCGCCCTTAGAGAAGTAAAAAGGCTTCTTCTGGAAGAATTGGGTACCTATCTGGAAAGTCAAACAGAGGTAACAAACTTTCAAGTGACAAAAGACAAGATTACAACCCTGACTGCCGGAATAGTGAGCACTGAGGTGATAGAAGACACATGGGATGGCAAAGTATATTGGCTTAAAGCAAAAATCGCTGCAAACCCGCAGGACGTGATAAAATCCATCGATAATCTGCGCAAAGACCGAAATAAGGTCAAAGAATTAGAGGAATTAAGAAAAAAATCTGAAGAACTATTACGGGAAAATGAGCGGCTAAATAAAGAGTTAAAGATAGCAAAGGGAGGGACGAAACAAGAAACAGCACAAGCATATAAGCGAAATATTGATAATTTAAGTGCAACTGAATGGTTTGAAAGAGGCTATGAATTAGGTATATCTGGCAACCACACCGATGCGGTAAAAGCTTTTAGTATGGCTATAGAACTGGATCCTCATAATGCAGTATTTTATTATAACAGAGGGACTGCTTATGGCATGCTTGGAAATAATCAGCAAGTAGTTAAGGATATCAACAAAGCTATAGAACTTAATCCTCATTATGCAGTGGCATACAATAATAGAGGGACTGCTTATGGCAAACTTGGCAATTACAAGCAGGCGATTGAGGATATCAATAAGGCTATAGAACTTGATCCGAAGGATGCTGTTGCATACTATAACAGAGGATTTGCTTATGGCAATCTTGGCAATTATCAGCAGGAGATTAAGGATATCAATAAGGCTATAGAACTTAATCCTAAGCAAGCAGCGGCATACAATAACAGAGGGGTTGCTTATGGCAATCTCGGCAATGATAAGAAGGCAATTGAGGATTTCAATAAGGCTATAGAGCTGGATCCGAAAGATGCAAAGGCTTATGGTACCAGAGGAAAAGTTTATGGCAGACGTGGCAATTATCAGCAGGTGATTAAGGATATTAAAATTGCAGCCAGACTAGGGCTTGGAGAAGCACAAGATTTTTTAAGATCAGAAGGCATTGAGTGGTAATATTTTCTGTTTGTACCGCTTTTGTTCAGGGAAACTAATGAAATAATTGTGACAGTAACTACCGACGACAGAAAGAAATAAAAGGGGAAAAGTCCGATGAATATCACTCGAGAGGAATTGAAGGAATTAACGGTTCAGGTGGCTAAACAGAGATTTGGTACTATCATTTTTAAACGACGCCAACTCATGCATGAGGTTGAGAAACGTGTCAAAGAACTTGGACATTGGACACCCGAAGATGATGAGGAGTCAGGTTCTTCAGGACAGAAATCAAAAGGTCTCGCCAATATTGATTGGGCAGTGTCGCACCTAAAACAAGAAGGACGATTGCTCAATCAAAATCGCGATCAGTGGCGTGTGCCATAACTTGACCATGCGAATTGCCAAACAGCCGGCTCAGCGAATCGCTAATAGAGACCACTGAACCACAATATTACGCTCTTTCCATCCGTAACCCTCAATTTGTACAACTGCCTACCATTGAACAGTTGTAAACTAAACAGACGACCTCTCTCGCTAACTTCCTGAACTACACAAATCGTTAATCTCGATCAGAATACATGATTTCAATCCGCTATTAACCATGTTATTTCAAAAAAATAATGGTGATAGGGATGATGTGTTTTGAGGGGCTTGGGCCAACGGATACATGGTGATAGCCAAATCGCTGAGGCGATCTGTCATATCGCGCCCGGATTTAAACAGATTAGTGGCTTGGATTTTTTACAATGGGACGGTAAAGAAAAAGATTTTTTCGGATGAAACTCGTGTTCCTTTCAAAATCCTCATATGAATTGCATACGTAAGTAACAACCAGATTTCTCCCCTGGGCAAATTCCAGATGCTCTTTGCCGGCGTAACAAAAATTGTCCTTGTCGTATCGGAGACTTTTCGGGTCGACTTCAGAAATGGACCCGAGGAGGACCTTGGGTTCGGTCCATGGGCCCTCCGGTGCATCCGCCGCTTGATATAACATCTGATCTCCGTTGTTTCTGATGGACATGTAAACGGCGATCCATTGCCTGTCGTCAGGATGGTATCTTACGCTCAGCTCTGAAACGGCGGCGTTAAACACGATTTTTACCTTTGCGGGATCAAGCTTTTTTCCCCACTGCCCGTCTTTGGTCAAATACTCGATAGCCTGAGCCGGATTGTCAAGCTTGCTTGTGGGAATGCGGGCGAGGATATTTCCAAAAACACTCAGTCCGTCCCTTGTCGCGCTGTACAGCGGATAAAAATAAACATAATCCCGATAAACGGCCGATGTCGTCGCGAAAGCCCTGATGCCCTTTGGGATTCCAGGCGTCAGGTCCATGTAATCAATGATCCATTGGTTCGGATCGGCCCCCTCGAAGTTTTTTATCCTGGCAATTTTATGCCCCACGATCTCAAATTTGAAGGGCCCCTTTATCTCCGGATTGGCTTTCACTGAGATGAGCGGAACATAGAGCATATGATCAACTATAAAGGGATCCTGCGGCCACAGCCAGTCCTTTTCGCCGAAGGACGATAGGAATTCCCCATTTTTCTTTTTAAGATGATATTGAATCTTAAATTCATTATCGGTTGTGCAGGTTGAGATGGCCAGCGTCGTCCCGAGGACAACCTTCATATCCATCCGGTCCTGTCTGCCCTCTTCACGGGATACAAAGGTGTCTCCAAAAAGCCATAGGACGCGCTTTTCATCCAATCTGATGGAGTATGCGCCATCGCCGCCATACCATCCGTCTTTGTCTGGAAAACTTGGAAGGCATCTGGCTGATTCGCTTTGGGAATCACAGGCGCCTGCCGGAACAGGCGAAAGTGAAAAGACAAGAAGACCTGCCAGCAGCAAGGCAATCCAGACCGGCTTTTTTACCGCATCTCCTGGTCTTATGAATCGCTTGGATATCATGGGCATTCACTTTTCTATGCAGGAAATGTTCAGGTGATGATGGAGAATCTCAGTCGGCACGGGTCTTCCGGTAGTACCATTGCATCTGCCCTGCGCTGCTGTCTTCGTCCACATTTTCCTCTGAGATCAGTTTCTCGCCCCCGGCGGGCGGCAACACCTCCTTGAGTTTCCAGGTGT
>Ga0182027_10015478_pt1 | contig 10482 bp, 8 predicted proteins | sample 712E1DmetaG_FD_121300 | JGI IMG/M metagenome (GOLD analysis project Ga0182027, IMG submission 121300) | Permafrost microbial communities from Stordalen Mire, Sweden - 712E1D metaG (Illumina Assembly) | ecosystem: Environmental > Terrestrial > Soil > Wetlands > Permafrost | place: Sweden... | reverse complement strand
TGGTCCCCTGTGGAACAGAAGTGCCGCTGGGAGTCTGGACCTGCGACATATTCTCGGAAACGAGGTAGCCGCCCATATTTACTGCCATCTGGTAGATGGCATCGCTCTTTTTCTGTGGGTCGGCGACAACAATGCTCAAGTCTACGCTCGTGGCAACCAGCCGGGCCTGGGCCACTGCGTCGCTGGCAGCGGCTTTGGTCGAGCCGTTCTCTGAGAGCGTGGTGCCACCGGCCGGAGCGCCTGATTGGTTTGCATAGGCTTGCATGGCTGGCGCAGCGGTTGCAGGTGCTGCGATAGGCGCTTGAGACGCCTGGGTGGCAGCTGCCCCGCACGCAGCTAGTATCACGGCTAAAACTACAAATAGTACGGCGAATTTCGTTTTCATGGCATCTTCTCCTGAACAGCAGCAAATAGGGTCGTTTGCTTCCTAGACGCTATGTTGCCGCCGAATGTTCCTCCCTGTTTTAAAAAAACCATCCGAATTAAAAAAATGATCCAAAATCCAGCCAAAAACCTTTACCAACCACCCGCCAGCCGTTCGGCATGCCGGGGCGGGAGACCCGCATCCAGGATGCGCTTCTGTACCGATGCAATGTCATACTCCACCCGCCGCGGCTCCCAGGCTTTTTCCTTGGGGTAGAAAAAGGCGTAGGCCGCCCGTGGATCCCGGTCGCGCGGCTGTCCAACCGAGCCGGGGTTCAGGATTGCACGTTCCTTCATTTCATACCGTTCCGCCGCCTTTGGCACCTCGATGGTGACTTCATCGATTTCGGAGTGGTATTGGAAAACCGCCTGGAAATGCGAATGCCCCACGAGGCACCAGTGCGTTTTAAAATAAGCCAGGTTTATCCGCGCCACCATCGTGTTCATGACATATTCCCAGATCGGATCACGCGGGCTGCCGTGTACCAGGGTGACATTCCCCGAAGTCCTCGGTTCCTGGGAAAGCGTTTGCAGAAAATTTTTGCTTGCATCGGTTAATATCTCGCGTTGCCAGAGCAAAGCCTTTTTGGCGTCGAGATTGAATGTCTCCAATGCCATGTTGCCGATTACTCCATAATCATGATTGCCCATCATGCAGGTTAGTTTGGGCAATGCCTGGATGCGTTGGAGGCACTCGTTGGGATCCGGGCCATACCCGGCAATGTCTCCCAGGCACCACACCTCGTTCACTTTTCCGGCGTCCGCCAGGACTGCTTCCAGCGCGGTGAGGTTGGCGTGCACATCCGATATAACCAGCACTTTTGTCATTTAGTCTCCAGGAGCATCGCCAAATGGGCGATGATGGTCTCTGCCACTTCATCTTTGCGCATCAACGGCAGGGGGCTTTTCTTCGCATCTGAAAAGAGCAGCGTAACGCGGTTGGTATCCACCCCAAAACCTGAATCCGCCGCGGAAATATCGTTGGCAACGATCATATCCAGACTTTTGGATTTTAATTTGGCAGCGGCATTCTTCAACAGGTCCTGGCTTTCTGCGGCGAACCCGATCACCACGCCTGGCCTGAGGGAACCCATGGCTGCCACAGCTGCCAGGACATCCGGCGCGGCCTCCAAATCAACCTGCGGAATCCCATCTCGTTTCTTGAGCTTGTGTTCTGCAACCCGCTTCGCACGGAAATCAGCCACAGCTGCGGCCATGATGAGCGCATCCGCCCCCGCAGATTCGGCCAGCACGCTCTCCAGCATTTCCTGTGCCGTGTTGACGGCAATATGGTGCGCTCCCACTGGGGCAGATGAAACCGTCTGTGCACTGACCAAAACAACGGTACCACCCGCATCGATGGCGGCCTGGGCCAGCGCAAGGCCCTGTTTGCCGGAGGATTTGTTCGTCAACACCCGCACCGGGTCAAGCGGTTCCTGTGTCCCGCCGGCCGTGACTACAATCTTTTTTCCGGATAGCGGGCCCTGCCTGCCCAGTACCAACCTCAGGTGACCGAGCAGTTCGGCGGGTTCCACCAGCCGGCCCATACCAATCAGCCCTGAGGCCATGCGGCCTTCATCCGGCCCGGCGAAATAAACCCCCCGCTCAGTTAAGATTCGGACATTTTCCTGCGTGGCTTTATTGGCATAGATGCCCACATCCATGGCAGGGGCCACCAGCAATGGACAACGCGCCGCCAATGCCGTGATGGTGAGCAGGTTATCGGCGATGCCGTGGGCCAATTTTCCCAGCGTGTTGGCGGTGCACGGAGCGATCGCCAGCAGGTCGGCGCCCTGGGCAAGCCCGACATGCAACACATGCGCTTGTCCACCCCATAAATCGGCTTCGGTAAATACCTTTCGGCCGGTTACGGACTGGAATGTGAGCGGCGTGATGAATTTCTCGGCGGCGGGCGTCAGGATGACATCCACCTGGGCACCGGCCTGGGTTAATTTTGAGGCCAGTTCGACCGCCTTGTATCCGGCGATGGAGCCGGAAACGCCGAGCAGGATATGCATGTTGCTGAAGATTTTCATACCGGTTAATTATACTGCCAACCCCGCCCAACACCCCATTTTTCCCATGCTCCACATTAATTCCCGGGGAACCTCTTAGCGTGAATGCCGGGGAGCCAGCGTGATCAGTCCAGTTTCCGTGAAAGCTGCTACCAACGGCCTGGCCTCCAGCCCCATGACCCGGCTGTTGGCAAAGTAATCAAAATTAAAATTGGTCGGGTCGCCGGCTTTTTTTCCGGGGATTGGCATCAGCCGGGCTGTCAGAGGTTTGTCCAGGCGTACGGCCAGGGCTGCCAGGTCCATTAAAACCGCCGCAATTTGTCCGGCGCTGGCATCTCCCGGTAACGGCACGGTATCCAGGCCGGTGCCGCAAACAGCCGAATAAAGCAGCAAATCTTTGACCGTCAGGCTGCCCTCGGCGGCCCGTTCGGCCAGCACCGCATCCTCCAGCACCGGCAGAATCAGTCCACTGAAGCCGGTACTGGGGAAGTGCGCGCGCTCGATCGCTTCCGTTAAAATCGCGGCCGCCGCCAGCGAACCATGCAAACCGGCCCTGGGCACGCCCATGCGTTCCATGGCTGCCCCGATGGAAATGGATTCGGACGGGAAAGGCGCCAGGGAGAAATCGATCCCCCCGAATGTAATCGAAAATTGATGACTGAGCGCCTCACCGGCCAGGACCAGTTCCTTGGCGCGTTTATCGATTTCATTCGCCAGTGCAGACTGGCCTTCACTCACCGTCCGGGCATTGCCAAAAGCCATAACGGCCAGATCGGCCGCTTCTGTCGCGATGGAAAATGCCGGTTCATCCTGGTCGTGGTAAGCCGCCGGGAAGAACGGCGATCCCGCTTTGACATTTGCTAGGGCCGCAAAGCGCAGGTTGGCGAACCCATTGGGAGTAATGCTGGCACAGTGCGTGATGACTTCCGAACAGGCCTGCAGAGCCGGCACGGAAATCCCGGACCGCGCATCTGCCATCACGCCGGAGAAAAATATGTTCTCCGCCGCCCCAATCGCCTCGGGGATGACCATATAACTGGCCAAATTTTCCGGTTGGGCCGGTCCCAGGGCCGCGTTGGCAATCCCGGCCGCCTGGATTGCCGCTTCCATTTGTTCTGCCAGCCTGGGTGTTTCGGCGATTCGATCCGCTCCCAGGATTTGCGGGAACGGTACCGTCGCCAGCCGGGTCGATTGGACCTGGTAGCCGGACGCTTCGCAGGCGGCCCTTGCCTCGGACAGAAACTTCCCGGCTTGTTCCATTTTAGAATCATCCAATGGCCAGCCGGGATTGTCGAAATAAGTGATCGAGCGGATTTTTATGGCACCACCTCTTGCACCCGCCCGACTGCACCGCTTGTTAGGCGGACCTTGATGCCGTGCGGGTGCGCGGCCGAACTGGTCAGGATATCTTTGACGATGCCTTCGGTCAGTTTGCCGGTTGGCTGGTCCTGCTTCAGGACGATCCGGACCCGCACACCTGGTTTGAGTTGAACGCGTGTGGGGACTGGCATTTAATTAAGCAGGCTTTCCGCAAATTTCAGAAAGCCTTGCACGTCCTCAAAATTGGACACCAGCCCGGTTGACACGCGCACCGCCCCCGAAGATTTACCATCGATGCACAGACGGAAATCATCCAGGCTGAGGCGCTGGTCGTGGCCGGGGCTCGTGAAGCAGGCTGCCAATTCCATCCTGGAGATGCCCAGGGCGATCTCTCCCGCCCCTGGGTTGCAGAAGCAGCCGGTCCGCAGGGAGATGTTGGATTGGTTCGCTTTTGCCTCGATAAACCGGTGGTCGATTGGCTGGCCGTCCTTGTCGTAGAAATTAGCCGTCACTGCGCCCCCCCGTTTTAACGTATCCAGCGGTCCATATACCCGCGCCAGCGGCGCGCCCGTGCTGTGTTTCATCTCCGACAAGCCCTCCAGCAGCCAGCCCGTCAGACAGTGCACCCGCGCATGAATGGTCTCGTAACCGATCGATTGGATGTGCCTCAAACCGATCTCCACTGCCGGAATGTTGAGGTAATCCAATGTACCATCTTCGAAGGCGGCCGGGGCTTCGGCCAGGTAATACTTGTCGCCCTGCACCGATACGACCGTGATGGTTCCACCGGCAAACCAGGGACGCTGCAGCTTCTTCAGCACCTCCCGTCGTGCCAGCAATGCCCCGATTCCGGTCGGATAGCCGAATATCTTATAGAACGAGAGCGGCACGAAATCCGGCTTGTATTTGGAAAGGTCCAGCGGATTGGTGGGAGCGAACGCAGCCGCATCCAGCAGTACATCCCAGCCTTGGGCATGTGCGCGCTCGATCCACTCCAGCGGGTGGAGTACGGAAGAGAAATTGGATTGGGCCGGGTAGGCGAACAGGTTGTTCTTACCGGAAGGTCCCTTATCCAGGGATGCCGAGAGCGTTTCCGTATCCACGCGCATATCCGGCAGTGCCACCGGGATGTAAGTCACCTCGGCCCCCTTGGCGTGGGCATATTCGCGGATCCCATTGACCGAGTTGTGGTTGTCGAAGGTCAGCAGGTAATGCGAATCTTTTCCGAAGGGATAGGATTCTCCCACCAGCTTTAACGCCCCACTGGCATTCAAGGTAAAGATGACGATATACTCGCCCGGATCTGCATGAAAGAAATCCAGGATGGCCGCGCGTGTGCTTTCGATCAGGCGTGTGGCTGCCAGCGAAGTTGGGTTGGACGAGTGCGGGTTGCCGAAAACATTTTCCGCCAGAACCTTTTGATGGGCTCGCACCTGGCTCTCGGCATACATCCCGCCGCCGGTGTAATCCAGGTAGATCTGTCCGCACCGGTCCAGCCGGGCATAGTCGCTCGCGCGCAGCTCGTCCAGATCGTGGGTTTTATCGTAAGCCGGGTATTTCTGAACAAATTCGGCATATGTCCGCATGCAATTTGTATTTGACCTCCGTCACGGAGTGGCTGGCACATTGGGTGTTGGCGTTACCGGCGCTGGCCAGCCGTAGACAGTTTTCGGGGATGAATAGGCATTGGTTGTAACAGAATAGATGCGGGCGCTGGAAGATTCAGAACAGCCGGCCTGGTCCGTTACTTTCACTGCCATCATGGTGCTATTCTTGTCCCACGAAGTGACGTAGCTTATCGGAACTAATACCTGTTGTCCGCTCTGGCATACCCAGGCTTCGATCAGGTAGCCGTTGTAATCCTTCTCGGTCATTGGAACCGGCAGCCAGAATATCGTGACATCATCACCAACACGGTTGGCGCTGACGGCCGGCGGCGGGGGATACAGCGTGGTATAGGGGGTCAAATCCGGATTGACCACTGGCGGATCCGTGAAACTGCCCGTATCCACTTTTACCAGAGCCGCCTTTACCCAGCACGGGTACTTATGGTCGGACCCCTGTACAAGCAGCCAGCTGGTATCCTGGTTGCGTCCGATCGCAACCTGCTGGCTGTTCGCCAGGATGTCGTACCTGCCGATATAAGCAGGATCGGGGCCGTACAGGCATTGGGTATGTACTTGGACTGTTACGGTGGGTGGCAGCGGGGTTACCGTGGCGGTCGGCGGAGTGGTTACGGCGGTGGGTGGTAATGCGGTTGGCGTGTCGGCTATGTAAGGCGTTGCAGTCGGTGTGACGGTTACGGGGACATACACGATCTGGGTGACCACCTTGGTAATGACTTGCTGCAGCACCACCACGGTCTGTATGGGCGTCGCTGCAGGAACGGAACCTGCGCACGAAACCCCGATCAATACGAGTAAAAAGGCAATGACAAAAACCTTGAAATATTTTCGGGAAAAAGATTTCGTTGGCATGGCATCTCCTCTCACCCTAATTGTAGCACCGCTTTTCGATTTGCCCACTTGCTTCTCCATGTGACCTGTGGTATCATGCCAAAACAATTAAATAGCCCTGATCGGCACTCTTATCCAGAGAGGCGGAGGGACCGGCCCTATGATGCCTCGACAACCGGTCGGCGAATAAGCCGAACACGGTGCCAAATCCGGCAGGTGAAGCGACCTGGGTGGTCGCCCACATTCTGGAAGATGAGAGGGCAGCCGTGCACTCCGTGCAATTGCCCTTTCGCCAGGAAAGGGCTTTCTTATTATTAAGAAAGGGTACTCCATGCCAACTACTTTCATGTCTTCTCCCAAATTATTGTTTACCTCCGAGTCGGTCACCGAAGGCCATCCTGACAAGATCTGTGACCAGATCGCCGACTCCGTCCTGGATGCCTGTTTCGAACAGGATCCGATGAGCCGGGTGGCCTGCGAAGTAGCTACCAAGACCGGCTTCGTCATGCTGCTCGGCGAGATCACCACCAACGCCTTCGTCAACTTTGACGAACTGGTCCGCAGGGTCGTCAAGGAGATCGGCTACGACAGCAGCGACAAGGGCTTCGATGGCAACACCTGCGGCGTGCTCTCGGCTATTTCCAGCCAGAGCCCGGATATTGATATGGGCGTCAGCCAGTCCTTCGAGGCCAAGGAAGGTGACCAGGACCAGATCGACCTGATCGGCGCCGGCGACCAGGGCATGATGTTTGGCTATGCCTGCAATGAAACCGCCCAACTCATGCCGATGCCGATTTACTTGGCCCACAAGTTGACCCGCAAGCTGGCCGAGGTGCGCAAGAGCGGCGCCCTGCCCTGGCTGCGCCCGGACGGCAAGTCTCAGGTCACCGTCGAATATGCCTACGGCAAACCCAAACGCATCGACACCGTTCTTATCAGCACCCAGCATTCCCCGGATGTGTCGCATGCCGACATCGTTGAAGGCATCATGGAGTATGTCATCATTCCGACCATGCCGGAAGGGCTGACTGACAAGGCCCTGAAAGTGTTTGTCAACCCCACCGGGCGCTTCGTCATCGGCGGCCCCATGGGTGACGCCGGCGTCACCGGCCGCAAGATCATCGTCGATACCTACGGTGGCATGGGCCGGCATGGCGGCGGTTCTTTCTCCGGCAAGGATCCCACCAAGGTCGACCGGTCGGCTGCCTATGCCGCCCGCTGGGCTGCCAAGAACGTGGTCGCCGCCGGCCTGGCGGACCGCTGTGAGATCCAGGTGGCCTATGCCATCGGCATGGCTCATCCGCTTTCCGTTAACGTCGAGACCTTCGATACCGGCAAGATCGCCGATGAGAAGATCGGCCGGCTTATCCTCGAGCACTTCGACCTGCGCCCCGGAGCCATCATCCGCGACCTGGACCTGCGCCGCCCGATCTACCGCAAGACCGCCGCTTACGGGCATTTCGGCCGTGATGACGTGCAGTTCCCCTGGGAAAATACCGATAAAGCCCCGGCCCTGCGCAAAGCCGCCGGTCTGTAAACGACACTGTGTCATTGCGAGGAACCGCACTTTGGCGACGAAGCAATCTCCAGTTTTCTAGTAATACAAGCTTTTTCCATCGGGGTTGGAAGGTTTGCGGGCGTTTTATAGTCTGTCAAACCTTCCAATTTTGTGTTTCCCGTTATGACATTAACCCTGCTTGTCCTCTCCACCCTGGCCTGCCTGGCCGGCCTGCTCATCGTAGCCTGGCTGCATAACCAGCACCACATGGATGTGGTGGTGTCCCCCATCCCTGCCCCGCAGACCGGTCCGCGCATTTCTGTGATCGTCCCGGCCCGCAACGAAGAAAGGAATATCAGCCGCTGCGTGGAATGTCTGCTCGCCCAGGCCTATCCGGAATTCGAACTGATCGTTCTGGACGACCGCTCAACTGACGCCAGCCCCAGGATCCTGCGCGGCTGCGCTTCTCTCGACCCGCGGCTGACAGTGCTCGCCGGCGACGGGCTTCCGCCCGGTTGGGCCGGCGAGCCGCATGCCTTGTTTCAGGCTGCCCAGGTCGCCCGTGGGGACTGGCTCTGTTTTGTGGATGCTGATACTTTTGCCGGGCCGCAGGCGCTCGCCTCGGTCTTTGCCGCCGCCCAGGCCGCCGGCGCCGACTTGTTCACCATCATGACCGGGCAGGAAGTGCCGACTTTCTGGGAACGCGTGATCCTGCCGGTGGTTTTCACGGCGTTGTCGGTCGGGTTTTCGCCGCGCCGGGTCAATGACCCCCGCCGCAGGGATGCCATCGCCAACGGGCAATTCATCCTCATCAAGCGCAGCGTCTACGAGGCGGTTGGCGGGCATGCCGCCTTGAAGGATTCCATCGTTGAAGACCGCGACCTGGCCGTGTTGGTCAAACGCGCCGGCTTCCGCCTGGTCATCGCGGATGGCCGCCAGATCGCGCAAACCCGCATGTACACTTCCTTGCCCGAAATGTGGGAGGGCTGGACCAAGAATATCTACCTCGGCCTGAGCGGCTCGACCGGCCTGCTCCTGCTGGGCGCCCTGGGGGCCTGCCTGAGCCTGGTGGCGGCGCTAGCGCTGCCGCTATGGACGCTGGCCGGGCTGGCCTGGTGGGCTGCCGCACCCGCCTCCGCCGCCTGGCTGGTTGCCGCCGAAGCCGCCCTGCTGTGGGGCTGGCTCGTCTTCTGGCGCGAGCGGGTGCTGCGCGACATGCAAATCCCGGCCTGGTATGCCCTCACCATCCCGCTGGGGGCCGGCCTGTTTGCGGCCATGCTGTTCGGCTCCGCCTGGAAAATCCTATCCGGCCGGGGTGTCACCTGGAAGGGCCGCCGGTACGCTGCAAAGTGAGCTGGGAGGAATTACCCCCAGGAATGCGGAAATAGGGCTCTTTTCGGGGGGTTGCGCGATCGTTGGTTGAATTCAACGAGGAACAAAAAATGGAAAAGAGCGCAGAGAGTGGAGAAAAGAGAGCAGTGAGGGTGGAAAAAGGCAATTAACCGCAGAATTGGGGTTTTTTTGATGGTTTCGTGCATGCGGAAACATTGTAAGGCGACCAAATTGGGAGGCAGAAGGGCAGGCGGCGGAATTGATTGCCAAAAAAAAGGGTTGTTTTTGCAAACAAACGGGGGCTTTGAGGAACAAAAGGAGTACTGTCAAGAGAAGTGTCAAGTATTGCGTGTAAACGGGTTGATAATTAAGAATTGACTGTCTTGAAAATACCTACGCCACCGGGCAAATCGCGGGTTGTTGCAATGAAACTGAATAGCCCAATTGCTCGAGCCGCTTGACAAGATGCTTTGCTGTAGCTTCTGGGCGACGTTTATCAAAGTAATCACCGCCCAGGTCACGGTAAGGTTCAGAGCGTTGGATGAGATGATAAGCAATCACGAGGATCGAATGCATCAGAGCCATAATTGCTCTCTTTTTGCCTCGTCGGGCGGCCAAACGACGATATTGAGCAGACAAGTATGTATCCTTGGTGTGAGAGGCACCGTGAGCCGCCTGATTCAGGGCTACGGACAAAGCTTGGTTACCTTTGGTAGTTTTGCCAGAACGACGCTTGCCTGCACTTTCATTGTTGCCAGGTGCTACACCAGCCCAGGATGCCAGGGCGTCTGCGGATGGAAAACGGCTCATGTCAATCCCAATCTCGGAGACGATAATCTCAGCGACTTCGTGCCCAACCCCTGGGATGGTGTCCAGCAAGACTACCGCCTCTTCAAATGGGCGGCAATATTCTTCAATTTGCTTGTTGAAACGTTCAATCGTTTCATCCAGGCTATCAATCTGACACAGCAATTCCGTCAAGACAAAACGATGGTGAGGCTTTACCCGCCCTTCCAGAGCCTTAGCCAGCAAATCCCGTTTTTGTCGCATGCGTTTCTGTGCCAATTCAGCCATTTCCGTTGGGCTGCTATGCCCTTGAATAATCGCCTCCAACATGGCTCGCCCGGATACTCCCAGCACATCCGTAGCAACACTTGCCAGTTTGATATTGGCGCTTTCCAACACCTTTTGCACCCGGTTAACCAGGGTGGCACGCTCACGCACAAAAGTACTCCGATAGCGGGTCAATTCGCGCAGTTCGCGCTGCCCAAGAGGCGGAATAAAGCTTGCCTTCAGCAAACCATGCCGCAGAAGGTCCGCGATCCATTCGGAATCTTTGACATCGGTTTTGTGACCCGGAACAGCTTTGATATGCTGGGCATTCACCAACAAGACTTCGAAGTTATTCTCTAGAATGTTGAAGACGGGTTTCCAGTAC
>Ga0182027_10015477_pt1 | contig 10483 bp, 5 predicted proteins | sample 712E1DmetaG_FD_121300 | JGI IMG/M metagenome (GOLD analysis project Ga0182027, IMG submission 121300) | Permafrost microbial communities from Stordalen Mire, Sweden - 712E1D metaG (Illumina Assembly) | ecosystem: Environmental > Terrestrial > Soil > Wetlands > Permafrost | place: Sweden... | reverse complement strand
GCCGGGGGTCTCTATGGCGACTATCGCGTCGAGTCCGCCAGCGGAAAAACCTACCGCGTCGCCATGCGCGGCCCGGGCCTATTCGAAAACTACTGCTCCTGCCCGGATTTCGCCGTCAACACCCTGGGGACCTGCAAGCACATCGAAGCGTTGCTGCTCCAGTTGCGGCGGAAGCACGGTACGGCGCTCGAGCGAAAGCAGTACGCGCGCACGCGCGCATCCATCTCCCTCCAGTATGGAGAAACCATCGAGGTCCGGCTGCGCCTGCCGGTTTCACCATCGGCCGGCTTGAAAGCGCTGGCCGGCGAGTATTTCGACCCCGCGGGACTGCTGCGGCCCGAGCAGTTCCGGCATTTCGGAGACGTCCTCGACCAGTTCCGCAAAGCCGACGACCAGGCCGTCATATACAGCGATGTGCTCGACTACATCGACCGCGAAAACGAGATCGCCGAGGGTCTGGAGTATGAACGCAAGCTGCTGGCGAAACTCCGCGGCGGCCACGATCCGCTGGATGGCGTTCTCAAAACCAAGCTCCTGCCATACCAGGAGCGAGGGGCCATCTTCGCGGCCTGCCGCGGCCGCGTGGTCCTGGCCGACGATATGGGCTTGGGAAAAACCGTTCAGGCGCTGGCGGCCGCCGAACTGCTGCGGCGGCGCAGGGGCATCGAGAAAGTGCTGGTGGTGGCCCCGGCTTCCGTCAAGTACCAGTGGAAGACGGAAATCGAGAAGTTCTCGGATCTCTCCGCGCAGGTCATCGACGGGCCGCTGCCCCGGCGGCGCCAGTTGTATGCCGCACCCGCGTTCTTCCACCTCACCAGCTATGAACTGGTCCTCAAAGACGTAAGTTACATTCACGAACTGAAGCCGGACCTGATTATTCTCGACGAGGCCCAGCGCATACGCAATTGGATCACGGCCACGGCCCGCACCATCAAGCAACTGAAGAGCCGCTACGCCTTCGTGCTCACCGGGACGCCGCTCGAGAATAAGCTTGAAGAACTCTTTTCGGTGGTGGAGTTCATCGACGGGCGCCGACTGGGTCCGGCGTTCCGGTTCCTCCAGGAACACCGCATGGAAGACGAAAAGGGACACCTGCTCGGCTATCGCGGCCTGGATCGCATTCACGCGCAACTGGAGCCGGTTCTGCTGCGGCGCACGCGCAAAGAGGTGCTCACGGAACTTCCCGAACGCACCGACCAGATTTTCCGCGTTCCCATGACCGACGAGCAGGCCGAGCCGTATGGGGAGCAGAGCGAGATTCTGAGCCGCCTGATGCACAAGTGGGAGCGGCAAGGCTGGCTATCCGAAATCGACATGCGCCGCATTACCTGCTGCCTCCAGAACATGCGCATGCTGTGCGACTCGACCTTCCTGTTCGATAAGCAGACCAACCATTCGCCCAAACTGGAGGAGTTCCGCGAGATCATTCGGGAACTGGCGCTCGAAGAGAACCGCAAGGTGGTGGTCTTCAGCGAATACGAGCGGATGACGCACCTGGCCGGCCAGGAACTCGGCAAACTGGGAATCGGCTGCGTGTCGCTGCATGGCGGCGTGCCGTCCCGCAAGCGCGGCGACCTGATCGAGAAGTTCCGTCGCGATCCGGAGTGCAAGGTGTTTCTTTCCACCGATGCCGGAGGCGTGGGGCTGAACCTGCAAGCCGCCTCGGCGGTGGTGAACTTCGAGCCGCCCTGGAACCCGGCGCGCCTGGAGCAGCGCATCGGCCGGGTGCACCGCCTGGGGCAATCGCGTTCGGTTCACGTGATCCACCTGCTGACCGAGGGCAGCATTGAAGAACGGGTTTGGGAGACGCTGCAACGGAAGAAGTCGCTGTTCGCCGGAGTGTTCGACTCGCCCACGGACGAGGTCAGTTTCGCCGCGCTCGGGCGCAAGAGCGGCCTGGAAGCCATGAAGGAGGTGGTGGCGGATCGGCCCCAGCCCGAGAAGCCCAAGCCTGCGATTGTCCAGCCGCCGCCACCCGCGCCGCCCGCGCCACCGGCCCGCGTCCAGGCGCCGCCCGACGCCCTCGGAACCGCTGCGGCCGGCCTGTTCGAAGCCGGGATCAAGTTTCTGGAGTCGATGACATCGGAGACCTCGGCCCGTCCGCTCAATCAGGTCTTATCGGGTCTCATCTCGCGGGACCCCGGCACGAACCGGCCGGTGCTGTCGATCCCGTTGCCCGAATCCATCACCGGGGAGCGGTTGACGAGCGCTATCGCGGGGCTGCTGAGCAGGCTGGGGAAGACGGTTTAGCAATCAGAGAACCTTTGCCACCAGAATCGTCTGATCGTCTTCTTGAGGTTGGCCATCCGCGAATCGCTCGACATCAATCAGAACTCCCTGGGTAACCTCCAGCGCAGGCAGGCCCGAGCACGCGGCGAGGAAACCGCCCAAGCTGTCTTCTTCATACGGAATGCCGGCTGGGTTCTCCTGATCCGTGATGCCGTCCGAATTGAGCACCACCAAGTCGTCGGGCTGGACCGCCACTACGATTTCCTCGTAATCAGCCTCGGGAAACCAACCCAGCCACTGGCCTGGCACTTCGACGCGCACGCTTCGTCCTCCCCGAATCATGCTCGCGGCCTTGCCGCCAGCGTTCGCGAAACGGAGTTGACCAGACGCTCGCTCCCACAGCGCCAACGAGAGGGTCATGTATCTCCCGCACGCCCCGCACCCCGCCAGCGCCTGGTTCAGACTTCGCAGAATCGCGGCAGGCCCTTCGACCTTCGACAGGGTCGTCCGGAGAAGCGCCAAACCGACGCTAGAGTACAGCCCCGCCGCGGCGCCATGCCCGCTGGCATCCCCCAAGGCCATCAAGATACGGCTATCGGGAAGTTCGAAAACGTCGTGCAGGTCGCCTGTCACCACGCGCGCCGGCCTCGACTGGCTCGCAATTTCCAGTCCGGCGGCCGTCAACCGGCGGTTGGGCATGAGATCGGCCTGTACCCTTCCGGCGTCGAGCACATCGCGCGCAAGCTCCGTAAACCACTGCCGCAAAGCGGCGTCCAGTTCGCCGCTCAACCACTCTTCGAGAGCGAGAACGGGCGCACCGGAAAGGTCCCGGATTCGAGCCGCCAGACGCCAGGAACAGTCTTTGGCGAACCGGCCGGCTTCCGGGCCGGCGAATCCGTTCGCCTTGACGCGTTCCCAGGCCAGCACGGCGACCAGGTCGGCGAACTCATGGTACGCCGCTTCGTCAAGCGCTACCATTCGCTGCTGCAAGCGCGTCAGGTAATCCGAACTATACATCTCCGCCTCCGCTCGGAATGCTTGAGCCGATTAATCATGCGCGGTCTATGACGCCGCATCTGGTGAAGCCGGATAAGCGCGCTGCGGTAAACACCCAAGAGCAGCCATGAACACAGAAAAGAGATCACGCGACCACACGCATGACACTTCGACCCGACTCTACGGACATGCCATTGCCCTCGGCACTGCCGCCTCCCCGGAAGGTTGAACTGTTTCATAATTTCCACCTTGCTGCACAGTGGAACGCTCTATTGTTACGCAAACCCGGGTACTATTACCTGTGTAACGGTCGTTCGTTTTGTCAGTTGGAAGAAGGAGAGAAGCACCTGTGGGCCAGCGCTTAGGCTGTGTCGACTACGAGGACTTGGCAGCCAGGATAAAGGCCGAGGAACAGCGGGCTTTCGCCGATTTCGCCCGCCTCTTCGCCCCCTCCTTTCGCCGACATCTTCTGGGTTGCAGCATGCCCCCTTTCGAAGCCAGCGATTTAGCTGCCACTTTTGTCACCGACATTCTGCTTAGGGTCAGCCAGTACAACAGGATGGAAGGCGGCGGGTTCCAGGCTTGGGTATACCAGTCGATGCGCAACATGGCTACGGACTGGGGGCGCAAACAACAAAGAACACTGCCGACCGTCGCGAGCGATAGAGACTCTTCCGAGTGGGCGGACCCCGGCAGCGGGGGAGCGACGGAGTCGTCTCTGGATCCGGAGGAGATCGCGGCAGTACGCGAGGCCTGGGAGCAACTCACGGATACCGACCGGGAGATCCTCGAAATTCGGGACCTACGTTACAAGCCGAAGTGGTCGGAGATTGCAGGCGAATTGGGCATCGGCGAGGGCGCCGCGCGGGTTCGCCACACCAGGGCTATGCAGCGGCTGGCGGAGATCCTTCAGGCGGACCCCCGTATTCAGCGGGAAATTTCAATTGAGGTGAGGTGATTGTATGGTAGACAACGAACAGGAGGGCGGCATTCCGGTGAAGGAAAGCGCCATGCCCGTCTGGGTGCGGAATGCGCTGGAAGCCTCGCGCGTGCCCGCCGAATTCCGCCAGCGCTGCCACGAGGCGGCCATGTTGGCGTTTGACATTGCCCGGCTGCGGGCCGAGAGGGAACGCCTCCGGTTCGCAGTGGTTCCGTTGGCCGAATGGGTGCGCGGCCTGGCCGAGATGGCCTCGGTATCGCTGGCGCCTGTGCTGGCGTGGTTCGGCATTGCCGATCTGGAGACCCCTACTCCGGTTTCGGCAGGTCGCCTGGCGCGCCTGGCCGGGGAGATCGGGTTCAGTCTTCGGGAGGTCAGGAACCTGCTCCGGCTGAGCTTCGCGGCGGCCTCGGGCTACGTTTCGGCGCCACTGCTGGCGGCACGCCGGGGCGAGACTTCACTAGGCGAATTGGATGCCTGCGAAGCCGCGCTCGACGAAATCGAAGCGCGCTATCCCGACCACCTGCGCGCGGAACTCGGCGCGATTCTGCGAGAAGTTCGCGAAGTATAGGAGAGCGCGCCCCATGAATTCCGCCGCTACGCTCATCGAGAGGCTCGCTGCCGGGTGGACCCCAGCGCACTCCGGCGCAGCCATGGAATTCGTGCGGCTCTGGGGGGAGCGGCTGGAAGCGGTGACCGAGGTCAAGGAGGTCGGCGCCGATGCCCTTCACTTCGTCACCGACCTGAGCGAAATCCACCTGCGCGGCATGGACGAGATCCACTGCCTTTTGCTCGGTGGGAGCCGGGACGACCTGAGCAAAACGGTGAAGGGATTCTGGATTAAGGCCGCCTTTCCAGGCCGGCTGATTGTCGTGCTGGCGCTTTCCGAAACCGCTGCTGCCAAGGCGCAGTTGCCAATGATGGGTCTGGATTCCGTGGTTCTGTCAGGGGGCGAGGTTCAAGCGTTGCTGGAAGATGCTCGGCCCAGGACATTTTTCAGGACGCAGTTGCGCCGCCGCTTACCGCCGCGCAGCCTGATACCCTACTCCATCCTGCTCTCGGCGCAGGGGGGGATGTTTTATGGCCGCGATTCCGAGTTGCTGCGGCTCAGAGAGGACGTTGACGTCAGTTTCGCCATTGCCGGACCAAGCCGGATCGGAAAGACCTCCCTTGTCAAGCGCCACCAAAAAGAACTGGCGCGGTTGCGCCACCCGGGCGCGCTTGCCACTTTCTATGTGGACTGCTATGCCTGCCCTAATACGCCGGATGGCATCGCGCGTACCATTGCCATGGAGATCGATGGTTCCAGCCGCAGCGCCCGCATGAAGCTGGATGACCTGATGAATTTCCTCCGTTTTCAGTCCCGCGTCAGGCTGGGGCGTCCCGTGGAGTTGATTCTGGACGAAGTGGACGAAGTCTGCCAGAGCAGCGTGATGAGGGAATTGGCCAGGGCGGCGCGGTACGGCTTTTGCCGCCTGATTCTCTGCGGGCGCGGTGTGCTACTCCACACTATGCTGAACCAGAACTCGCCTTTGGCCTCCCGTATGGAACTGCTCCGTTTGGAACCGCTCGACGAGCACGCCGCCCGGCTCCTGCTGCTGGAGCCGCTTCTGGATTTCGGCCTGCGCGTCGAGGAGCCGGAGCGGTTGGTGGAGGTAGTGCTTGGCCTGACAGGCCGGCTTCCGCACCTCCTTCAATACTACGGCCGGCGGCTGTTGGAGTTGGCTATCCAGCAGCGATCCGAAACGGCCTCTCCACGCGATATTGAAACGCTGCGGTGGGACTTCGAGGCGGCGCAGTACTTTACCAGTCCTCTGGCGGATTTGAAGGACCCGTGGTCGCGCCTGGTGGCATTTTCCATACTCAACGCCAACGGCGGTCAACTCACGGTTTCCGGGGTGCAGGAACTGGCGGTGCGCGCTGGCCTCCGGGATCTGCGCCATGTGGAGGTATTTCAGATCTGCAACGACCTGGTCATTAACAATATCCTGGCGTGGGAAAAAGGTTCTTTTCGTGTCGCCAACGAAGCCCTCCGGTACTACGCCGGGCAACTGGGTTTCCTGGATCGCGCCCTGGAGGAGGCCCAGCGGGAGGTGGCACTTCAAGAGAAAGGGCCCGGCGGGGGGCAGCCATGATGATACCGTTTCACTACCGGAGAATCGGACCGGAATTCCTCGCCGAGTTGTCCGACACCGTCGCTGCCGGCCAAAGCGCCGTGCTGCTCGGACCACACTATGTGGGCAAACGATACGTGCTGGCGCAACTCGAAAAGAACTGTAGGAAGCGCCCCCTCGCTCCCATCGTAAAGGTGTTCGTTCCGTCGGCGCAACGTCTGACCACCATGGCCGGATTGGGTGCGCTTCTGCGGAAGGCGGTCCAAGAGGCCGATGCTGCTTCGGTAATGCCGGAGCCTCCGGAAACAGATCCATTTCGTCCTCTCGACGAATTCTCAGCCCGGTGCGGCAGGCCGGTGGTACTGCTAGCCGCAAATGTGGACCGCATGGCGCACCACGTGGCTCGAAGGTTCCTTCAGGAAGTCCGCTCGCGCGTAGAAGCCCGCAACTTGATTGCCGTGCTTACGGGGGAATACGATTTCCGCGACCTGGTACACGGACCGCAGTCGGAATTCAATTGCGCTCACCAGTTCGTCTTGCAGGGTTTCGAGATGACGGAATACCGACGGGTGCTCGACAGGTACGCCCGGGCCTTGAGAATCCAATTCGAGCCGGGTGATCGGGTGGTGAGGCTGCTGTGGAAGCTGACCGGTGGCAGTGGATACCATCTGCGCCTCATTGTCCCGAGGGTAATCGGCTGCCTGTCGGACAGTTCGGAAGGCGCCGACACCCGTTTGGGACCCGAAGATGTTTTGCGGACGCTGCGCGATCGCGGTTTTCAGTGGACGGAATGGGCTTATGACCACCAGCATATTACACGTCTGATCGTCACGCAGCCGGACTGCTGGAAGGATCTGGAAAGCCTGATCCGCACCGGGGAGGCGGAGGTGCGGTGGTCCGAGAGCACTCCCGGGCCGCTGGAATTTGCCGGTGTCGCGGTGCGCCGGGCAGGCAAGCTGCGCTTTGCCTCGCCACTGCTGCGGTCGTTTACACGAATCTACTACGATACGCAACGCATGGGGGATCTGTATGCCCGGCACGGCGATTGGGAAGAAGCGTTCAAGCGCTACGAAACGCTCTCGCCGGAGCAGACCATCCGTCCCGCCGATGCCGAGGACAGATTCGACGTCGAAGCTGTCGCGCGCGCCTTTTCCGCCGCGCTCCACACGGTGGTTTCGGAGGGTCCCCGTCAGGTAGAAGATCTGTTCGCCAAAGGCTGCCGGTACGTTCTCGGGTTTCCCGAAGTGACCTTCTGGGGGCGGCAGCGGGAATGGGTGGCTCAACGGCACGGATTCCCGGCCGGCAACGAAGCCTGCAACGAGATTGCCGCCGTGCTTCCCACCTCCGAAAGCGCACCGCTTGGTTGGTTCCCTCTTCCGGAACCGCATGGCCGTTGGGCGCTCGCCGCCGTGCTCGACGATCCGATTTTGCGACGTAGGGGTGCGGTGGTCCTGAGCGATTCGCGCGGCCGCATGGCGATCTCCCTGGAACGGGAACGGTTGACGCGGGAGTTGCTCGCTAGCTTCGTCGAAGCCCACTCAAACGCGGTGGAGATTGAAGCCAATCGGCAGCGGTTGCAGGTGAGGGACCGCCATGTCGAGATTCTGAACGCGATTATCGAGGCTCTCGGCTCCCAGGTGCTGGATGTGAAAAACGTCCTCACTATGGCGGCGCGCGAGCTTCGCAAGCTGGGTTACGGCAGGGTCGAATTCTGCCTGGTCGATTCCCGGCGGGAGTGGATCCACGGCGTTCTGGACGATTCCGATGCTCCGGGGGTGGATCTCGCAGACATGACGCATTATAGGTTGGACAAGCCCAAGAGCGACATCCAGCCGTATGTGGCCTCCACCGGGCGGCCGATGATCTTGGAGGACGCAGCCAAGGAGCCGCTGGTGAATCCCGCGGTTCTCCGGGCCGCTGGCCTTCGCTCGATTGCGGTCGTGCCCCTGCTCAACCGCGACAACCTGGCAGTAGGCACGGTCCACGTGGAACGTGAAGACGGTGGGGTCCCATCTTACGAAGAGGTTGCCGACATCGAGGCGTTCGGACGCCAGCTTGCCACCGTCATCGGGCAAAGCGAGCGGGTTAACCTGCTGCAAACCGCGCTGGACAAGATCCCGGAGCCGCTGCTGATTGTCGACCCTCTGGAGCGCCTGCGCTACGCCAACCGGCCGGCCGCCGAGTTGTACGGCGTGGAAGCCGGTTGGCGCGTTCAAGCCCTTCCGTGCCGTGAAATCGCCGACCACATCCGGAACGCACTTGCCGGCCACAAACAGGTACGCCAGATTACCGGGCTCGGCAACAACCCCAAGTATCGCGGCGAACTCCTGTGCGAAGCCATCCTAGACTGGAGCGGCCAGGTGATAGGTTGCGCCGTGCATGTTCTGGACCAGAATTCCCTGCAACTGGTTTTCGACGCCCTTACCCTGGTAGGGAGGTCTGACTCAGCCAAGGCTGCGCAGACGGCTCTGTTGGAGGCCACCCGGCTTCTTGGGCACAAGTCGGCAAGACTCTACCTCATCGATGAAGAGAGTCCCGACCGCTTCGTCAGCGCGCTCTCTCTCGGTCTGGAGGATCCCGAACATGCCATGCGCTTTGACCACGGGCTTGTGAGCCTGCCTCGGCTGGGCCCGGGCCATCACTCCTGGCAGTGCGTCGATGAAGGACGGCCGCTCGTGTTCTGTTGGAAGCCAGATCTTCCAGATGGTTCCCGCATATATACGGAGCACGACCTGGAGGCTATCGTAGTCAGCGACCCAAAGTGTCCCCCGGAAACCGGGAAGAAACCGGGCGACCTTTGGGTGGATGTCCCGTTGACTGTCCCGGAAGGGCTGCTTGGCAAGATCGCTCTGGATACCGATGCCGGCCTCCGTCCGGAACGATTCGAGATGCTCAGCGTGCTGGCCGAACACGTCGCCAAGTTGCTGGTGGCCTTCCGTGAACGGGACCGCAAGCTGGAGGCGAAGGAACTCTGGGTCCAGGCTGGCTTTGAGGCCTCCATGTCCTCGATTGCGCACAACCTCGCTAGCCGCCTGGCTTCATTGCCTGTTCTATTGGCGCGATACCGGCTGCGGGCTGCGGATTGTGACAGCATCGGGCCACTGAACGCGGAGTTCGAAAACATCCTGCGCAGCGCCATGAGCACCATCAAGCGCACCAAGGAACTCCTGGCCACGATCATGTTGCGCGTCACCATGTTCGATCTCAAAGCATGCATCGAGCGGGCGCTTCGCGAGGCGCTGCCGCCCGACGGTAGCTGGGAGATGCATTGCGAACGCTTGCCGTTCATGGTGACGGCGGATTTTCATATCATCGAGTCGCTGATTGCCGAGTTGATTCAGAACTCACTTCAATTCGCGCCCGCTCCGGACAAGGTGCGTGTGACCGTATATCTGGAGGATTTTGAGCGCGAAGGCCGCGAGTGGGTACGCATGGTCTTTCGGGACTATGGCCCCGGGATCCGCCCGGGGCACAAGGCCAGGATTTTTGAGGAGTTCTTTAGTCACCGCCCGGGCCAGAAAGCGGGTACGGGCCTCGGCCTGGCGTTCGTGCGCCGCGCCGTGGCGGCTCACGGCGGCAGTGTTTCCGAAAACGGCGTATACGGCGACGGCGCCAAATTCTTCGTTGAATTTCCAAGGAGTGCCGAGGAGGTCTCGCATGAATGACTTTCGTTTCCTGATCGTGGAGGACGATGACGATGCGCGGCAGCAGTTGGCCGCGCTTTTTCGTGAGGTGTTTCCGAATGCGCGCATCGATGCTGCCGGCACCGTAGAAGCCGGGCTTCAGCTAATCCGTGACGCCGTTGGGCGCAAGGAACCTTATGATATTGCCATCCTGGATTTCAAACTGCCTCGAAGCCAGGGTGAGAATCCCGAAGTGGATGAGTCGCTCTGCGAGGAGATCTACGATTCCAGGGGTAAGACGCTCATTGGCCACATTACGGGCTTCTGCGATGATGCGATCATTGAGTCGCATGCAGAGAGAACGCACCCGTTCACCGACCCGCGCGGCTTCTCTATTGACAAGAGGGATCAGAACTGGGCCACCGACCTGCTCAACAAGACCAGGACCTATCTCTACACCATCCGGATCGAGGCGCAAATGGAGCAGCTTTTCGGACGCGCGGGCACAACGGCGATTCCCGCGGGCGAGTACGCGAAGTTTAGTGCATCCGTCCCTGGCGTCAGCCTGACCACGTCGATTGCAT
>Ga0182027_10015476_pt1 | contig 10483 bp, 5 predicted proteins | sample 712E1DmetaG_FD_121300 | JGI IMG/M metagenome (GOLD analysis project Ga0182027, IMG submission 121300) | Permafrost microbial communities from Stordalen Mire, Sweden - 712E1D metaG (Illumina Assembly) | ecosystem: Environmental > Terrestrial > Soil > Wetlands > Permafrost | place: Sweden... | reverse complement strand
CGGGTGGTGATGGCCACGTCGACGTCCTTGAAGCCCGAGGCGTACATTTCCTCCGTGCGGGTGAGCTCGTACTTCTTGGCCGTGCAGGGCATGATCGAGACCATGTAGAGCTTGGCCGGATCGATGCCGAGTTTCTCGGCGTAGTACGTCTTCGCCAGCACGCCGAGTATCTGCTGCGGCGACTTGGCCGTGGAGAAGTTGTCGATGAAGTCCCAATGGTTCTTCTCCATGAAGTCCGTCCACGACGGGCAGCACGACGTGATGAGCGGCAGCGCCCCGCGCTTGTGGGCGAAGCGCTCGATGAACTCGCTCGCCTCCTCGACGATGGTGACGTCGGCGGCAAAGTTGGTGTCGAAGACAGCCTTGAAGCCGAGCCGGCGCAGCGCGTTGTAGAGTTTATGGGTGAGGTTGGTACCGGGCGGCAGGCCGAAGGCTTCGCCGACGGTCACGCGGACCGAGGGCGCGATCTGCACCACACAAACCTTGTTCGGATCGTGCAACGCCTCCCACACCGTCTGCGTCTCGTCGTTTTCGACGATGGCACCGGTGGGACAATGCGCCGAGCACTGGCCGCACTTCACGCAGGGCGATTCCGCGAGCGTGATGTCGCCGGCGGGGGCCATGCGGGTGTTGATGCCGCGCTCAAGGAACGACAGCGCCCACACGTCCTGGATTTCCTGGCAGACCTGGATGCAGCGGCCGCACTTGATGCACTTCGTGAAGTCGATGACAATGGAACCCGTCGACGTATCGGGGGGAGTTTCCTTCACGTAGCGCTTGATGGACTCCTGGTTGATATTGAAATCGGCCGCGAGCTTTTGCAGTTCGCACTCGCCATTGCGCTCGCAGGTGAGGCAGCCGTTCGGGTGATTGGAGAGGATGAGTTCGAGCGTGGAACGCCGGACCTCGACGATGTCGCGGTCATGGGTGGTGATTTCCATGCCGTTCTCGAGGGGCGTACAGCAGGCGCGGATCATCTTGTTGCCGCCCTTGTTCCGCACGATGCAGATGCCGCACGCGGCGGTCGACAACAGATCCTTGTGCTTGCAGAGCGTCGGGATGCAGACCTGCACCTGGCGGGCAGCGTCAAGAATGGTGGTGCCTTCGGGCACCTCGACGGGGAGATCGTTGATACGAGCTTTGATCATGGCGTGACGGCCGCTTTGGCGGTTTCCTTGGAGGTTTCTACGACTTGACCCCGGCCGCTTGTCTTGCGGGCATAGCTGGGTCCGCCTTCGATGTAGGCTTTGTATTCCTCCTCGAAATAGCGGAGGGTGGAGAGCACCGGGTTGGGCGCGGTCTGGCCCAGGCCGCAGAGCGAGGCTTTTTGCATCGCGGTGCAGATGCGGCGCAGGATGCCGATGTCGGCGGTGGTGCCGCGGCCCCGGGTGATGCGGTCGAGAATCTGCAACATCTGGTATCCGCCAATCCGGCACGGAGCGCACTTGCCGCACGACTCGTCGACGCAGAACCGGAGGTAGAACTTGGCCACCTCGACCATGGAGTCGGTTTTGTCCATCACGAGCATGCCGCCGGAGCCCATGATCGAACCGAGCTGCTGGAGCGTCTCGTAACTGACCGGCGTGTCGAGATGCTTGTCGGGAATCACGCCGCCGGAAGGACCGCCGGTTTGCACGGCCTTGAGATCCTTGTCGTCGAGCACGCCGCCGCAGATGTCGAACACGATCTGTCGAAGCGTGGTGCCCATCGGCACCTCGACGAGTTGGGCATTCTTGACCTTGCCGGTGACGGCAAAAACCTTGGTGCCCCGGGACGTTTCCGTGCCGTTCTTCGCGTACCATGCGCCGCCGTGGAGGATGATGGCGGACACGTTGGCCAGCGTTTCCACGTTGTTGATCGCCGTGGGCTTGCCCCACAATCCCTTGACGGAGGGATAGGGCGGACGCGGACTCGGGCTGCCGCGTTTGCCTTCGATCGAGGCGATCAGCGCCGTTTCTTCACCGCAGACGAATGCGCCGGCGCCAAGACGCACTTTGGCGTCGAACGAGAAGCCGCTGCCGAGAATGTTCGAGCCGAGCAACCCGGCTTCCCGCGCCTGGACGAGCGCGCGCTCCACCCGCTCGACCGCTTTGGGATACTCGGCGCGGATATAAAAATACCCGCGCGTCGATCCCATCGCGAATGCCGCGAGGATCATGCCTTCCAAAACCGAATGCGGGTCGCTCTCGAGCACGCTGCGGTCCATGAACGCACCCGGATCGCCTTCGTCGCCGTTGCAGATCACGTAGCGTTCGTCCGACTTTTGCGCGCGGGTGAGCTGCCACTTGAGCCAGGTGGGGAAACCCGCGCCGCCCCGGCCGCGCAAGCCGCTCGTCTTCATCTCGGCGATTACCTGCTCGGGCGTCATTCCGGTCAGCGCCCGGCGGAGCCCTTGGTAACCCTTGGCCATGGTGAGGTAGTCCTCCAGGCTGTCGGGATCGACCTCACCGCAATTGCGCAGGACAATGCGCACCTGCGGATTCGGCATTTTGAACAAGAGGTCGTCCAAAACGCGACGTTCGGCGACCGACTCGGTCACGATTCTGGCCACGTCCGCCGCCAACACGTTGGAGTAAGTCAACCCCGAAGGGAGCAACTGCACGACCACGCCTTCATGGTAGATACCCATGTCGAGCGCCCGCACGACCTGGACCCGCTCAGCCAGGCCCCGACGCTTGAGTTCCTCAACGAAGGCGAACTGAAAAAACTCCGTCTTGCTGCCCGTGTCGGCTCCGGTGTCGCGGACCAGGATCTGCGTGACCGGTTGGTCGATCGTCAGACTGCGCTGGCGCGTCGCCATCGCGTGATCGTCGATGAAGCGCTTTTTCATCACGTGATCGCGGACGATGAGCGCCGCGACCTCGGCCGACACCTGGCCGTAAAGGATGCGCGGCAGGCCGGGGCATTTCACCTCGACGACCGGATCGGCAAAGGAATAGCCGACCGAACCCACGCGCTGGATCGGGATGGTCAGCCGGTTTTCGTCGCGCACGCGGGTCAGTTCGGCGAGCGCCTCCTCGGCGCCGGCCGCGATCCCGCCCGTGTCGAGCTGGACGCGGATCCATTCCTTCATCTCGCCGTTCTGGCGACCGTAAGCTTCGAGATCGGTTCGGGTCAGCGGTTTCATTTCTTCGCCTCCTGTTTCTTGATGGAGTCCAAAATGCCCCCGATGTCCGAGGTTTTCACCCGGCCATGGGTCTTGCCGTCGACCACCAAGGCGGGCGACATGCCGCAGCAACCGATGCAACGCACGACGTCGAGGTGGACGTGCCGGTCCGCGGTGGTCTGGCCCTCGCTGATGCCGAGCCGGGCGCGCAATTCGTTCAGCAATTCGAGCGAACCCTTTAAATAGCAGGCTGTGCCATTGCAGACCACGACGCTGTGGTTGCCCGGGGGTTGCAACTTGAAGTAATGGTAGAAAGTGATGACCTCGTAGATGCGGGCCAGCGTCACCCCGAGTTCGCGGGAGAGGGCCATCGCCGCCTCGCGCGGGACATACCCGTGCTGGTTCTGGATGGCGTGGAGGATCATGATGAGGTTGCCCTCCTCTTCGCGCCAAGTGGCGACGTGATTCTGCACGTCGCGCTGAATGGTGGACTCCAGTTTCCCCTGGATCCGCTTAAGGCGTTCCAATCTAACGAGTATAAGCCGTTCGAGTTCGTCGGAAACCTCGCGCGGGATAAAGCCGTGCCGATGCTCGATCTCGTCGAGCAAGCCAAGCAAAGAGGCTTCGTCGCATTTGGCTAACTCTGTGGAAGTTGGGTCGCGATCTTCGACCGGGAGAGGCGGTGCGGAATTCATGATGGCTTTATGAAAAACGGTCGAGCAGACAGGAATCCGCCGGCGAACACAATACGGACCACTGCGCCGCCCGACCTTTGAAGGGGAGATTAACTGGGGTATGAACAAATGTTTGTTCTGCGGGGCTTCCCGCTGGCGGGAAGCCCAGGGCTCCAAGTGCCTAGGCCATCAACGTAATGGTTACTCCCAACCCGGGCGTTCGCCGGTCAGCGAGCTCTTGTCCCGCCAACTTGTCCCGCCGAAGCCAGGCGAAGGCGGAAGCCTTGGCGACGGCGGATGCCCGCGCTTTGACGAACCGCGCGAGGGTGCTCGCTGCCTACGGTAAATCGGAATGAGGAATGCGCCCGAGTCGATTGTCGCCACGTGGCGGCAATGGGGAAATGGCTGCGGGTTCGACGATGGATTCCAAAGGCCGATGCAATCGATCAAAGCAGCCGATCCGACGCTGTGCGGTAGCGCACCGGCTTCGGTTTGGTGACTTTCTCCAACACCGCCTCATCGACCAATCGAGCAAGCCACGTCTTCGCCTGCGACTTCGAGATGGCCAAAAGTTCCGCCACTTCTTCCTCCGTACATGCCGCGACAAGTTCCCGTCGCAAAATTTCTCGCACCGTTTTGAACAGCTCCTCGCCAGATGACGATTTGACGTCAACCGCAGGCAACTCGACACGTTCTACGGACATCTCCGTTGGTTTTGCTGCCACAGCTGAATCGTAGGCGGGAGGCTCCTCTCGGATCATCAATGGCAGAGTGTCTTGTTTGGGTTCGACAGAGATGGACGCCGCCGCAGTGAGAAGTGCTGCCCCGAGCTCATTGCTGCTTTGTGGATCGGGCCAAGACATTCCTCCGCGTTGCAGGAGGGCAGAGTTGCCTTTGGGTATGTTGACACCATCGCGCACAAACACAGGCACGAAGCGCAGATGATCCAGTTGTTCAATGGCTCCAGCCCATGTTCCACCACCTTCAAAGTCCGAATTTATCACCAGCGCCGCATCCGCGAGGGCATAGATGAGCTTGTTGCGTTGCATGGCATGCCCCACATTAAAGCCAGCTGCCGGATCGTAAGGAGAAATAAGAACCAGCCGAAGATCCATCAATGGTTCTCGATTATCCCGCGCCAGCACCGCCCGCTCCAAACTGTCGGCCATCACTCCGGCCACGACCCCGCCAGCAACGAGCGCGCCGCGCATTGCGGCTTGGTCGATTCCCTTCGCTCCGCCCGAGACAATCGCGCGATGCGCTTCCGCCACAAGCCGGCCAACATTCTCGGTGTAGTTAATCAGCTCGTCGTCCACATGCCTTGATCCGACGACGGCAAGACCTCCGTTTTCCAACAGCGCCACATCGCCACAACCATAGAGCACGGGCGGAGCGTCTTCCTTGAGACGGGTTTTCAGCCGCTTGGGGTAACTGGCATCCGCCCGGCTGATCACCCAGATTGCCCGCGCCCGCCAACGTTCCACCGCTTGACTCAAAAGGAAACCGCGCCCGAGCAGGGCTTCCAACCGCGCACGACCAAACGGCTGCGCACAAAGTTTAATCAGCTCTTGTGCATCGGGTCCGATTAAATCGGCAGGCTGTTTATGCTGCTCTCTCAGAATGCGAGCGAGCCGGTTGTAATCGCTCAGGCCGAGCAGATCGCGTGAGGTTTCGCCGCGCCCGGCAATCAGCGGAGCGGTTAGCAGCAGGATGGCCTGCGTGTTTGGTGTCAGTGGTTCGATCATTCGTCAGCGTTCGCAATTGAAGCCAGTGCCAGAGGATACACCGGACCGCTGCCATTCGAAGCCAAAAGGTAGGCGGCGACAGTCAGGGTCCATCTAGAATCCACCATGTCATCCACCAGCAGCACGGGACCGGTTGGCACATTCCCTTGAATCCGCAGCGAGCCGTCCACGTTCCGCGCTTGTTGGCTGCTGTTCGCCATCTCTTTCTGCGCCGGCCGATCATCCGTCTTTTCCAGCAGAGGGTGAAACGGCAAATTCAATGCAGTGGCAATGCGGCGGGCCAAGTCTGGCACGAGGCCGGGATGGCGGCGTGATGGTATGCACGTGAGCCACGCGGGGGCCGGCTGTGGCGCCCACGACCTGACCATGGCTGCGCAGGCTTCGACGAGTTGATCGGCGAATCGGCCGTCGTGTGACTTACCCTGCCGCACGAGTGCGCCCCATCCGGCATCACCCCATACGCAAAGCACTTTGCCCGGCTGCGCCTGAAGCTCGACCGCAATTCGACCCGTGGCGCCCATCTGCGGCAACCCTCCGGTCGGCCACTGGCGGCGCGGTTCCAGTGCCAGGCTCGTCCGGCGGAGAAATCCGACTGCTTCCCGGGCCAGTCCCATATCGAATTCCGCAGGCAATGGCGCGATGTCCGGTAGCCGATGGGCCCCAGGATCGCCGTCCAGCGCGCGGATGAGAAACTCCATGTGCCCCGAGGCAAGGCCCACGTATTCCTGCATCTGCCCTTGTTCCACCCGACGGAGTTCTGTAAGGCGTTCCGCTCGCTGCCAGAAACCTTCCGTCAGGTTTGCCGCCGTGAGCTGCCACTTGCCGCCGTCCTTTACAATAGGGGGCGGCGACTCGAGCGACATCAGTTGCAGGGCCTTGTCGATCCGGCCCCGGCTCGCATTGACGCAGGGCATCAGTTCGTTGATGGACAGCCCCGCGGGAGCACCACCAAGCGCGGCAAGCACGCCGGAGACTTCCTCTCGTGAGGGGAATGCGCTCTCGATGAAATAGTCGGTGATGTTTGTTTCCTCCACACCGCTCAGCAATACCCCGTGCGCGGCAGCCAGCGCGCGGCCCGCGCGCCCGACTTGTTGGTAATAGGCAACAACGGAACCCGGCGATTGGTAATGAACCACGAAGGCCAAGTCAGGCTTGTCGAAGCCCATACCCAACGCCGTGGTCGCGACCAACGCCTTCACTCGATTCTCCAGCAGCGCGTTTTCCAACTCCACGCGGCGATCCCCCGTCTCCCCGCTATATGCTTCCGCTTGAATGCCGCGCGACTGCAACCATCCCGCGAGTTGTACGGCGTCGCGCACGGTCAGTGTATAAATTATGCCGCTGCCTTGGAGGTTGGGCAGGTGGGTGGCCAGCCAGGCCATGCGTGCAGCCTGACTCGGGAGGTGCATCGTCTGGAGCAGAAGCGAGGGGCGGCCCAATGTACCGCGCGACACGGCGAGATTCGGTCCCAGCACCGTCTGCAAATCGGTAAGAACCCGGTTGTTCGCAGTCGCTGTCGTGGCGAGAACGCGTAGATTGGCCGGCAGCGTGCGCATGATGCGTTCGATGAAGCGATAGTGCGGTCGAAAGTCGTGGCCCCAATCGGAGATGCAGTGCGCCTCATCGACTACCAGCAATGAGATGCGGTCAGCGATAGGCGCGAGTACTTCCGCCCGGAAATGCTCGTTGGCCAGTCGCTCCGGCGAGATCAGCAAAATATCGACTTCGTTCCGCGCCAGTGCCGCTTCGACCGCCTGCCAGTCATCCCGATTCTCCGAATTGATGGTGACAGCGCGAACACCCATGCGGGCGGCCGCCGCAATTTGATTCCGCATTAGCGCCAGCAATGGGGAAATCAAGATGGTCGGTCCCATGCCCTGTTCGCGCAGCATCTTCGTGGCGATGAAATAGACCGAACTCTTTCCCCAGCCCGTCCTCTGCACCACGAGCAACCGTCCGAGACCATCCACCACATGCTGGATCGCCTCTTCCTGCCCATCGCGGAAAGTGGCGGCGGGGGCCTGCGTACCAAGCCGCAGCAGTTCGAGAGCGCGTGTGGGATCGTAGGGCATGTGGATTTAGCTTTGGAGTGCTGCCAAGCGCATCTCCCCGATCAACAGCTTCGGCAGCAGAGCAGTGTGACGCGCAGGGGGGACGAGGGAACGGGATTGGTGAAGGTTGGCGTTTATCTGGCCGTTGAGAGATGCAACTTGGGCGAGAGTGGCAGCGGTGTCTCGCCGCTGTGGTTTGTCGAAAAAGAGGCGGGACGCCTCTTCCACTTTGGCCACTTGATCGCGGGCGGAGGCTGCGGGGGGTATCGGGAAAGCCGATGTTTGTGACGATCCGGGGGCGAGTTGCAATGATTTAGCACCGCAAAGTTGGGTTTTCAGCCTCCTCACGTCGGCTGCTACGCGCCTTCTCCGATTGTAGGGCCGGACCTGGTGTCCGGGCCGTCTGCGCTTTTTTGTGCCAGACACCGGACGGCCCGGCGACGAGCGCCGGCCCTACATTCAGAAAGCCAAGGCAAGCCGAACGCTCACTCCGCCGTCCACTTGAAGATCGTCGTGCTCAGCGGGGGAAGCGTGAGCCGGAGCGACTGGCTTTGACCGTCGGCGGGCACGTCTTCCGTGGCGCGACCGCCATCGTTGCCGATGCCGTTGCCGCCATAATATTTCGAATTCGTGTTGATCACCTCGCGCCAGAGGCCGGGGCGCGGCACACCGAGCCGGTAATCCTGCCGGATCACCGGCGTGTAGTGGCCGACGATGGCGAAGAGCGTTTGCTCGAACGGGTCGCTGCGCAGATAGGCCAGCACGCTGCGATCCGCGTCCTGGCACGAGAGCCAGCGGAAGCCATGCGGATTGAAATCGTTGCAGCCGAGCACGGGCTCGGCCCGGTAGAGCCGGTTGAGGTCGCGGACGAGCAGCCGCAGCCCTTCGTGGTCCAGAAACTGCAACAGATGCCAGTCGAGGCTCGAGGTGTAATTCCACTCGCTGCTCTGGCCGAATTCGCCGCCCATGAAGAGCAGTTTCTTCCCGGGCCAGCCCCACATGTGGCCATAAAGCGCGCGCAGGTTGGCCGCCTTCTCGGGAATGTGCCACGCGCCCATCTTATAAAGCATCGACGCCTTGCCGTGCACCACCTCGTCGTGCGACAACGCCGTGACGAAATTCTCCGAATACTGGTAAAGCGCGCCGAACGTGAGGTCGTTCTGGTGCCATTTGCGGTGGATCGGTTCCTTCGAGAAATAGCGCAGGGTGTCGTGCATCCACCCCATGTTCCACTTGAGGTCGAACCCGAGCCCGCCGTCGCTCGTGGGTTTCGAGACGCCGGGAAACGCGGTCGATTCCTCGGCGATCATCAAGGCGCCGGGATAATACCGGTGCACGGTGTCGTTGGTGCGGCGCAGAAAATCGATGGCCTCCAGGTTCTCGCGCCCGCCGTCCTTGTTGGGGATCCATTCGCCTTCCTTGCGCGAGTAGTCCAGGTAGAGCATCGAGGCCACGGCATCGACCCGGAGGCCGTCGATATGGTACCGCTCGAACCAGGCGAGCGCGCTCGCCGTCAGGAAGCAGCGCACCTCGGCGCGGCCGTAGTTGAAGATCAGCGTGCCCCAGTCCTGATGCTCCCCCTGCCGCGGATCGGCGTGCTCGTAGAGGTGCGAACCGTCGAATTCCGCAAGGGCAAAACTATCGCGCGGGAAATGCGCCGGCACCCAGTCGACAATCACCCCGATGCCACGCCGGTGCAGGCCGTCGACCAGGTACGCGAAATCCTCCGGTGTGCCGTGGCGTTGCGTGGGGGCAAAGAAACCCGTGACCTGATAGCCCCACGAACCCCCGAAGGGATGCTCGGCGAGCGGCAACACCTCGACGTGCGTGAAGCCCATCTCGCTCACGTAGTCGGCGAGGGGCTCGGCCAGCTCCCGATACGTCAGTGGGCGGCTGTTGTCCTCGGGCAGCCGCCGCCACGAACCCAGATGCAGTTCGTAAACCGAAATCGGCCGGTCCTGCTGCCCCGCCTGCGCCTGCCGCTGCGCGAGCCACTCGCCGTCGCGCCAGGCCAGTTTCTCCGGATTGAAAACGATGGAAGCGTTGTTGGGCGCCGCCTCGAAGAAGGCGCCGTAGGGATCGGTCTTCAGGCGGACTTGGCCGTGCGAGTTGCGCAACTCGAATTTGTAGAGTTCCCCCTCGCCCAGCCCGGGAATGAACAGCTCCCACACGCCCGAGACGCCGAGCGAGCGCATCGGATGGTAGCGGCCGTCCCAGCCGTTGAAGTTGCCGACGACAGAAACGCGCGTGGCGCTCGGCGCCCAGACGGCGAAGGCCACGCCTTTCACTCCGCCGAATTCGCGCAGGTGCGCCCCGAGCTTGGTGTAGATGCGATGCTCGTTGCCTTCGTTGAACAGGTAGAGATCCTGCGCGCCCAGCGTCGGCAGGTACGTGTAGGGATCGAAGAACTGCCGGATCTCGCCGTTGCCGCGCACGGTACGCAGCATGTACCGGAAAACCGCCTTCCGTTTGCCGGTAAAAACCTCGAAAAAACCCTCGGGTGCGAGCGACTTCATCGGCCACTCCTCGCCGGTGGCGGGGTCGACCACCGCGCAGGCCACCGCATCGCGCACGAAGGCCCGCGTCACCACTCCCGTGGTACGTCCGTGCGTCGTGGGATGCATGCCGAGCCAATCGTGCGGCTGGCTCTGGGTCGCGGTCAGGAATTTTTTCAGCTCGGTGCGAGGGATCATGGTGGGCGGCGCGCGAGAGGCACGCTGTCTTAACCCCGCCGGAGCGTCTAGCTTATTGGGGAACGTGGCGGGCCACTGGGATCACAAGTTGCGTAGCCCTGCGCGTGAGCGCAGGGATCAGCAGCCTGGAGGCGAAGGCCGACCGGCTGCTAGCCCGGATGTTTCACGCCTCACTCCGTTGCGGAGGAACATTCTGTTCGATGCACTTGGCTGT
>Ga0182027_10015475_pt1 | contig 10484 bp, 7 predicted proteins | sample 712E1DmetaG_FD_121300 | JGI IMG/M metagenome (GOLD analysis project Ga0182027, IMG submission 121300) | Permafrost microbial communities from Stordalen Mire, Sweden - 712E1D metaG (Illumina Assembly) | ecosystem: Environmental > Terrestrial > Soil > Wetlands > Permafrost | place: Sweden... | reverse complement strand
CTGGCGCAATCTCACTTCGTTCAATGGCACCAGCCAAGGCTGCTTACCTGCCTGCCGGTAGGCAGGTGCGGCGACTGTATTATTTTTATTCTTGATTGGTTTTTGTGGTATTGATTAAAAAAAGAAAAAACACTCCATGAAATTTGCGTTTAGAAAATCGAGGTCCATCCCCTTACTCCCCTCCCCAAATGGGGAGTGGCCGGGGGTGGGGCTTTTGGTTGTAGCAAAAGAAAGATCATAGAAGGCGGGTACTTGTTATCTGATTTGAAGTTCCTGATAAAATCCTCAGAAGGAAACTTTGTGGTAAAAAAAATTAACCACAAAGGCGCACAAAGGAATATCTTCAGTAATCATTGAATATTTATTATTTTTGTTCCATCATTTCCAATAGGGGTGCCTGACTTCAAGGCTGAGATTATACTCTTTGAACCTGATCCGGATAATACCGGCGTAGGGAGGAGCAGAATTCAACACACATTTCCCTTAAAGGATTGATTGTTAAAGTTGTTTGATCTTTAAAAATCAATCTTATGAACCAACAAAAAGAACTTCGGATCTCCTCCTGGAGAAAGCTGCTGATTCCCGCTGCTGTATTTTTTGCATTCTGTTTGCAGGGATTTTCGCAGGTCACCGTTTCCGGCATAATTCGTGATCATGATTCGGGCAAACCCATGATGGGTGCGCATATCACCGTTGAAAACACGTTTATCAGCGTTGCCAGTGCGAATGACGGGAACTACCGGGTCCATCTACAGAAACCGGGCAATTTTACACTGAAACTCTCCTTCATGGGGTATCAGCCAATCGTAAAGAGTTGCCGGTTACTGCATGATACGATCATGGATTTTACCATGGAGACCAGCGCCATTCTCGGTGAGGAAGTGAACATCATTGCCACGCGGGCGCAGGAGAAGACCCCGACCACCTATTCCACAATGAACCGTGTCGACATTGAGAAGAACAACCTGGGACAAGACCTCCCGTTCATCATTGAAAATACACCTTCCGTGGTCGTGACTTCCGATGCCGGTACCGGTATCGGATATACCGGTATCAATATCCGGGGTTCCGATCTTACACGGATCAACGTCACCCTGAACGGCATCCCGTTGAACGATGCGGAGTCACAGGGTGTATGGTTTGTCGACCTGCCCGATCTTGCCTCCTCAGCAGGAAGCATCCAGGTACAACGCGGTGTCGGCACTTCCACGAACGGAGCCGGTGCGTTCGGCGCTTCGATCAATGTGCAGACGACACCCTTCCGGCAGGATCCCTATGGAGAACTCAACAGTTCCGCGGGATCATTCAATACCTTTAAGAACACCTTCAGCTTCGGGACCGGATTAATGGATAACAAATTCGCTTTTGACGGACGGATTTCACATATCAGCTCCGACGGGTATATTGACCGCGCATTTTCGAAACTCACTTCTTTCAGTATTTCCGGAGGATATTATGGAAGGAAAACCACCCTGAAATTCAATGTGCTGTCGGGATATGAAAAGACTTACCAGGCCTGGGAAGGCGTTCCGAAAGATTCGCTCGGCACCAACCGTACCTATAACCCTGCCGGCGAATATACCGGCAAAAACGGAAATCTTGCCTATTATAAAAACCAAACTGATAATTATACCCAGACGCATTACCAGTTGTTGTTTTCACAGGAGATAACCCACGACTTCAATATCAATGCAGCATTGCATTATACCAGGGGATCGGGTTATTATGAGAATTACAGCCCCGGACAATATTTATCAGCCTATAACCTGAACGATGTGATCATCGGAACGGATACGATCAAACAGACGGACCTGGTCAACCAGAAATGGATCGATAATGATTTTTACGGCATCACTTTTTCGGGGAATTATCACCCTGGAGACAAACTGAAGATCACCCTGGGAGGCGCATGGAACCGTTACTACGGCAGGCATTACGGAAAGGTGATCTGGGCAGAATATGCTGCAAACGGGGATAACGACCGGAACTGGTACTATGGAACCGGAACAAAGAAGGATTTTAATATGTTTATTAAAGCAACCTACACTGTTTTCAGACATTTCAATCTTTTTGCCGATGTCCAGTACCGGAATATTTATTACAAGATGGATGGAACACTGGAGGACCTGAGGACACTTGCACAGGTGCATGAATTCAATTTTTTTAATCCCAAGGCAGGGATCTATTATACCATCAGTGATAAACAGGATGTTTACCTCTCCTTTGCAGTCGGCAACCGGGAACCGAACAGGAACAATTATGAAGTTTCGGAACCGGGAAATATCCCCACTTATGAAACCGTGAATGACTGGGAACTGGGATATGATCTGAAACTCTTGAATTTCAGGGCCGGTATCAATCTTTATTACATGAATTATCTGAACCAGCTTGTGCTTACAGGAAAGATCAACAGCGTGGGAGAGGCCATCATGACCAATGTGCCTCACAGCTATCGTACCGGGATTGAGATCACCGCCGGGGCCAACGTTTTCAAATGGCTCAAATGGGATGTTACATCTACCTTGAGTGTGAACAGGATCAAGGATTTTACGGAGTATACCGACGTCTATGATGCTTCCTGGAACCTGGTTGGGCAGCAAAGCCATTTCCTGGGTAAAACAGATCTTTCTTTCTCTCCGGGCTTTATCCTTCAGAATAACCTGACCTTTATCCCGGTGAAAAACCTTGCATTAACCCTCACTTCCAGGTACATCGGACAACAATTTATCGATAATTCTTCAAACAGGGACCGTGTTTTAAATCCTTACTTAGTCAACAATGTATCTGCCGGATATTCCATCAAAACAAAATGGATTCGGGAGATCGGATTCAACCTGGCGGTCAATAATATTTTCAGCAATAAATATGAAACCAATGCCTGGGTTTACCCTTATTACATGGAAGGAAAGTTGTATGAGTCGAATGGATACTTTCCGCAGGCCCTTACCAATTTCCTGTTTGGAATTATACTGAAGATCTGATCCGGGAAGAGTGGGATTTTCTAATTTATTCCTGAGACTTAAATTTCTTACCCATCATTGCGGAAAATGCCCACAAATAAAAAAATCCTGACAGAAATCTTTTTCCTCAGGATTTTGAAAAATGTATTATCAACCTTACATTTTTTTCAGATAGCCGAAAAGTCCGTGAGCTTCGAGGGTCGGTCCGGCAGTAAAATATAATTGGTTAGGATCAGCGGGAGAAACATCATCAAAGGTGATTGCCCACAAACCCGGAATGCTTATAGCAGCGCCGTTTTGCATCAATTTACCTTGATATGTTCCATTTGCATTAAAAACATTGATGTTCCCGTCGCCGAAGTTTCCGACCAGAATTGCGTTTGTTCCCTGTCCAAAAGCAACAGGTGCCTGTACAATACCCCAGGGAGAATTAAGCATTCCCTGCGAGGCAAAGCGCTTAACAAGTATTCCACCAGTAGTATAAATATCTATATACCCATTGCCAAGTCCTGATTCATCATCATGATTATCGGGTGCAAGTTGTTTTGCATAAGTTACATACAATTGACCGCCGATATTCTGAATGTTAAAGGGAGCAAAACCTGCCGGTATACCCGGATCGACAAAAGGTTTTGTGGTGACGAAAGTAAAGCTGTTATCAAAAACATCAATCTTCGCGTTGTGAAAGTCAGTGGCATAGATAAAATTTGCGCCGCCGTCATTTGCCATTGCGATCCCTTTGTACACTGCACCGGCTGCAGATCTATCGGCAACCGTCATTGTAGAAGTACCCGTGCTTGCATTCCAGGCGGAGAGAATTCCATCTTCAGTTGAATAAATGAACGAGCTGATACCTTTGCCCGGAATCAGGAAGTTAGAAGTGCTGTTGTAAATCACTCCGGTAGGTGAGGCGCCATTACGGGTCGCTCCAAGGGGAATATCTACCGGCGCTAATAACTGAGTTCCGTTAGCGTCATAAATCACGGTTGAACCGGAATGATTGGCGGAAATCCATATTTTACCGGTAGGTCCTATAGCAATTCCCCAGGCATTGAGCAACTTTGTATCGATTCTTGCTGCACCAAAACCTATAGTGTCAGCCACAAGATTCACTTCCTGGTAACTGACAGCAGCGGGTGTTGGGGTCAGGGTTGAACTTTTTTTACAACCGTAAAATGTGCTGGAAATAATTCCTATAGCCAACACTGGGACTAAAATATTTATTTTCATGGTTCTTGTTGTTAAAGATTTCCGACAAATGTAAATCATATTTAGACTAATTCCAAATAATATTTTTTATTTATGAAAAATTTATCTTAAAATTCTGAATATTCGGGAGTATTGAGATTTGTAAGCCGGATAATTCTGATCATCAGACGAAGTTAAAATCCCTGGTATTTATTATATTTTTTATGGGATACAGGAGGGGTATTTTTGAAATTCCGTAACTTGCAGCGATTTAAGGATTGAAAATACATTAAATGAAAATTATATGAAAAAATATTTTCTTACAACTTCAATGCTATTCCTGTTCGTCCTTGGTTCTTCACTGCTCTTCGGACAGACATCGCAGATAGACCTGACCTCTCCATTGGCTGTCGATCCTGATGTCAGGATCGGGAAACTGGACAACGGACTTATTTATTACATCCGGTATAATAAAAAACCTGAGAAAAGGGTCGAGCTAAGACTTGCCGTCAATGCCGGTTCCGTTCTTGAGAATGATGATCAGCAAGGGCTCGCACATTTTATGGAGCATATGAATTTTAACGGTACCAAAACATTTCCCCACAATGAACTGATCGATTTTCTTCAGAAGACCGGTGTGAAATTCGGAGCCGATATCAATGCATATACCAGTTTCGATGAAACGGTTTATAAGTTACAGCTTCCAACTGATGACTCGGTTCTTTTAAACAAGGGTTACCAGGTGATGGAAGACTGGGCGCACAATGCATTGCTCGACGATAAAGAGATCGACAAGGAAAGAGGCGTTATTGTCGAAGAGTGGAGGATGGGTCTGGGTGCGCAGGACCGCATGATGAAAAAGTTCTTACCGGTGATTTTTAAGGGATCTGTCTATGCCAACCGCATTCCGATCGGGAAAGTGGATATTATCCAGAACTTCAGGCATGATCTCATTCGCGATTTTTATCATGACTGGTACCGCCCCGATTTACAGGCGATCATAGTGGTAGGCGATATCGACCCCGCAAAAGTGGAAGCCCAGATCAAGGCACATTTCTCAGGTATCAAAAATCCTCTCTCGGAAAAGCCCAGGACCGAATTTGAAATACCGGATAACAAGGATCCCCTCATCACAGTTACGACCGATAAGGAAGCTACAGAGAACTATATTCTCATGTTTTATAAGCACCCGCTGAAAAAGGAAAAGAACCTTGGTGACTTCAAAGATAAAATGATGGCTCAATTGTTTACCGGGATGCTGAACAACCGTTTTAATGAAATCTCCCAGAAACCGCAATCTCCTTATGTTTTTGCAAGTGCAGATTACAGCCGGTTCCTGGCAAGGAATAAAGATGCTTATTGGGTCAATGCCCAGACGAAAGAAAACCAGATCGATAAAAGCCTGGAAGTCCTGCTTGCAGAAAACGAGCGGGTAAAGCGTTTTGGATTCACAAAAACCGAATTTGAGCGCCAGAAAGAGGAGATGCTCAGCCAGTATGAAAAAGCCGCCAAGGAATTTGACAAGACCGAATCGATGAACCTTACAGACGATTATGTTAATAATTTCCTTACGGAAGATCCGATTCCGGGTGCCCGGAAGGCTTACAAATATGTAAAAAATCTTTTACCGGAGATAAAACTGGAAGATATCAATGCTCTTGCAAAAGAGTTTGTGAGCGACGACAACATGGCGCTGGTTGTCATGGCACCTGAGAAAAACGGAGTTGAGGTGCCGACAGAGTCCGATATCCTGAAAATCATAAGGAACTCCAAATCAACCGATCTGCAGCCTTATGTTGACAAATTTAAGGAAGAACCGCTTATTAGTGCTGATCTCAATGGTTCAAAAGTAGTCAGCACCAAAGAAAATACTGAACTTGGCTTCACTGAGTTGAAACTCGCCAATGGGGTGACGGTTGTATTAAAGCCCACTCATTTCAAGAATGACGAGATCCTGCTTTCTGCTTATTGCTTAGGTGGCAATTCTGTAATTCCGGATGCTGATTTCATGTCGGCCAATTATGCCACACAGGTAATCGATAAGAGCGGGGCAGGAGACTTCGATAATGTTGAACTCGGGAAGAAGCTGAAAGGGAAGAACCTTGAGATCCATCCTTATATAGATGATGTTAAAGAAGGATTCAGGGGAAACAGCACTCCAAAAGATATTGAAACCCTGATGCAACTGGTTTATCTTTATTTCAAAGGGCCAAGAAAAGATTCTACCGCTTTCACGGCCTTCATGTCGCAAATGGAAAATCAGCTTAAGTTCATGAAAAGCAGCCCGATGATGAGTTTTTACGATACCCTGATCAAATCAACATATCCCGGGTATAAAAGGATCGTCATTTTCCCGACGCCGGAGCAATTGCAGCAAGTTAACCTGGACAAACTTTATAAGATCTATATTTCCCGGTTTGCGAATGCCAGGGAGTTTAAATTCTTCCTTACGGGTAATTTTTCCATCGATACAATTACTCCCCTGGTGACGAAATATTTTGGAAGCCTGCCTTCTCTTGACCGGCCCGAAGCTTGGGCAGATGTTTCTCCAAAATTCCCGAAAGGAGTCGTTGACAATACCTTATACAAAGGAACTGATCCGCAGGGGATGGTCGGGATCGTCATGTCAGAGCCATTCGACTATAATCCTAAGAACCTGCTGGAATTGAATATGCTTAAGGAGATTATTTCCATCAAACTCATTGAAGTGATCCGGGAAAAGATGAGTGGCGTTTATTCCCCTCAGGTAATGATCAATACTGAGCATTACCCGAAATCGAAATTCCAGTTTATGGTGGTGTTTGGCTGTTCGCCGAAAGCTGCCGACAAACTGACCAAAGCTGTTTTCAGTGAGATTAAAAAAATTCGGGCAAACGGTCCTTCCGAAACCGACCTGAACAAGGCAAAGGAAACATTAATCCGTACCCGGGAGACTGACCTTCAGAAAAACGAATTCTGGCTTGGCAAGATCGAGTCAGTATATTATGATAATACTGATCCGGCCACCATCCGGAATTTCAAAGAAAGAGTCAATGCTATTACCCTGGAAGATCTTAAACTTGCAGCCAACACCTATCTGCTCCCTAAACATTATGTCAGAGTAGTGCTAAGACCGGAGAAAAAATAAACCGTGGAAAAAGGCGTCACCATAAAGAATAAACGGGCCAGCCATGAATATCTTCTGTTACAGGATTTCACGGCTGGCATTCAGCTTTCAGGGACTGAAATCAAGTCGATCCGTGAAGGAAAAGCCAGCATCGTTGATGCTTATTGCACCTTCAGGGGAAGCGAGCTCTTCGTGATCAATATGCACATCGCGGAATATGTTTATGGGACTTATAACAATCATGAACCCAAGCGCGACCGTAAGCTGCTGCTCACGAAAAGGGAACTTCATAAAATGCAGATCAAAGTAAAGGAAAAAGGATTTACCATTATCCCTACCGTTCTGTTTATCAATGAAAAGGGATTAGCCAAACTGACGATCTCCCTGGCACGCGGAAAACATCATTATGACAAGCGTGAAACGCTGAAGCAGAAAGATCTGAAAAGAGAGATCGGGCGTTCGAACGAATAAATTTTCAGAATCGGTATGCAGCGCCAATATTGATCTCAAAATTACTGAACGGGAATGTCTGCTTCAGTTGCTTTTTCGGACTTGTATCAGATGTTTGCGACCCATCGTAACTTTTTACAAAATCTGTTTCAGTTTGTATGAGTGGAAGAGTGGATAACAAATCGACTCCATTTACCGTGTATTTTGTCAGTTTGTACTTTTTCGGAGAATAATTGATTCCGTTGCAATCAAATTCACCATATAGACTCAGGTGGTCATTCAGGTTATACTTCACACCCGCAGCAGCTGAAAATCCAAGAGGGATATTCCCGGTATATTTACCTGCATATTCGTAGGTATCTCCATTGCGGACATCTGTTTCCTTATACTTGATCAGCGGATAAGCGCCAATGACCAATCCAAACCTTGCATATGGATCAACCTTATTCAGACCTAAGTCCAGAACGACAGAAGGAATTACCTGGAATAGCATCCCGTTGTATTGATATTTATTTCTTTCGCCAAAATAGTTTTCATTATTAATATTGTTGTAGGTTTCTTTGATCGGAAGCCCAAAAAAATCCTTGAGAGCCAATTCAGCGCCAATGTTTTTCGTAAACATATATCCTCCTGCCAGGTCGGCATTAAATCCTCTTCCAGGAACAAAATTGACCGACTTATAATTATTAGAGGTGGGATAATAATCTTCATCATAATAGTCGCAGGGATCATAGTAGCAGAGTCCGATTCCGAAACCACCCCCGGCCCTGGCATAGAACCGGTCACTAAAATCCGAGGACTCCTGTGCGTGCAATGTAAATCTCATCAGGAAGATGAAAAATACAAAGAGAGAAGTTTTTTTCATTGCATTAGGATTAGTATTATTGCACTATTGCGGGTACAATATTACAACAGGTTTAAAATAAATTGGCGGTTGATTAAATAATTTTTCAGTTTGTGTATTATCCTTGGTAAAGATGTATTGTTTGAAAATAATCCTGAATAGATTAAAAATAATTGGAACAGTCCGGAAAATCAAGGAGCAGGAATCATCTGAGCAAGTGAAGATTATCATAATTTATGTTAAATAGGTCATGATTTGTTCAAAGAGTTATAATTTTGCAGAAATTTTCTTCGATGCAAAAAGCATTTTTATTCATAATAACCGCATTTTTTATCTTCAGTTTTTCAATTGATGCAGGCTCTCAGAATAAAGGAAAGGAGAAATCCGTTTCTCCCACAGAAAAGATCCGTTGGTACAGTTTTGAGGAAGCCTATCAGCTGAACAAGAAAAAGCAAAAGAAGATCTTTATCGATGTTTTTACCGACTGGTGCGGCTGGTGTAAGAAGATGGATGCGGAAACATTCACGAACCCAACCATCTGCGATTACATGATGAAGCATTTTTACTGTGTAAAACTGAATGCAGAGCGCAAGGATACTATAATCATCGATGGAGTGAAATTCACGAACCCAAATCCCACAGGCAGAAGGTCAACCCATCAGCTTGCCATTGAACTCCTCAAAGGAAACATGTCATACCCTTCGTATGTATTTTTGAATGAAAAAAGCCAGTGGCTCACAGTTATTACCGGTTACCAGGTTGCCAAAGAATTTGAACCCATCCTTCACTACTTCGGCGAAGACGCTTACCAGAAAACTCCCTGGGAGGATTTCAGGGCATCGTTTGAAGGTGTGATTAAATAATTAATGAATTGCAGAATTACTCATTACTCATTTCCAGCATTATAAATTATTCATTTTAACAAATTAGCAAAACGCAATTATTTGTTGTTGACGCTCTGCCGGCTTATGCGTGGTTAATTTTTTCTACTATTAATGTTAATGCTTTTTCTTCATCAATTATTTCCTTTATTTTAAAGCCTGTCAACTTTAAGAATAGTAAAATTTCATCCTTTGTAAAAGCTCTCAATGTTGTTATATCTTCATATTCAAATTTTTCATTATTCTGCTCAATCATATACTTCGCATACCAATCATAAGTCCAGCCTGTTGCCAGATTCTTTTTTAATTTACTTATTCTTTTAATCTTTTTATTATCATGTTCAATGTTTTGTTCAAAATCAGTGAAATTGTCAAATATTCCATTAGCCTCAAAAACACCAAGTACAAACAATCCATTATTTTTAAGAGATTTATGCACTCCCGTTAAAGTGTCTATGATTCCCTGATTCTCTATGACGTAAGCAATAGAACGTCCTGTTATTAGAACCGAATCAAATTGTTGGTTAAAAGATAAGTTACGCATATCGCATTGAATAAACCTATCTGACTTTACTTCAGATCGGGCTATATCTAACATTTCATTAAATAGATCCAATCCAAGATAATCGTAGCCATTTTTTAGAAACCGACGTGCAAGCATACCTGAACCACAACCAATCTCTAAAATAATTTGACAGTTATTACTTTTTAATAATGAATCATAAAAAGTAAATTCCTTATCATAATCAAAAACATGTTGATACATCTCATGATAAATATTCGCTAAGGTTGAGTATAGCTGAGTCATTTCTACTTCTTTTTGAATTTATAATTCGGTAGCTATTTTTATAATTACGCATAACGCCAGTCCGTCTCAAAACTTCCTGGACTGATTTAATGTTAGGTAAATTTATAAAATATTTGTACTTTTTATAAATGCTGAATTCAATTGATAAGTGCAAAATTATTTTTACAAAGATATTTATTCAACGCCTCTTTTGGCGTTTCAAAACCGAGGGTTTTTCTGGGTCGATTGTTTAATCGACTCGCAATAT
>Ga0182027_10015474_pt1 | contig 10484 bp, 4 predicted proteins | sample 712E1DmetaG_FD_121300 | JGI IMG/M metagenome (GOLD analysis project Ga0182027, IMG submission 121300) | Permafrost microbial communities from Stordalen Mire, Sweden - 712E1D metaG (Illumina Assembly) | ecosystem: Environmental > Terrestrial > Soil > Wetlands > Permafrost | place: Sweden... | reverse complement strand
GCTCGGAAAGCAGTCAGTCGGAAAGCGGAAGTTTTCCATCAGGAACGTGTAGATGAGTGAGGTCTGGACAAAAAGGGGCTTCACCGGCATTTCCAGCGAGAGCGGCCCGGAGACAGGAAAGAAAATGTAGCAAAGGTACCCGCAATAGAGCGAGATCAGCACCGTCCGCCGCACCAGCCGAAGCTGCCCCATGTCGCCCTTGTACATGAACCAGCCAAGAACAATCACCGGCGTCCAAGGATAGAATCCGTAGAAGATCGACATGACCTCTAGGAACAGCCGCGAATCGAGTCCCCACTGCGCCAGCCAGAGATAGGGCGTTCTGCCAAACAGCGCCACATCGGCAGCCATCATCCACGGGTCCTTCGAAGAGATGCCCAGCCAGTGCGTAATCGCGGCCGCATGCAGCAGCTTCAGGCTCACATAGCCCAGAACAGCAACCACCATCGGGCCAATCTCCGCAACGACCCGCAGCATCGGCCGCACGCGCTCCGTATATCGCGCCGCAATCAACAGCAAGGCCACTAACACGCCAACCGACCAGAGCACCCACTGCGCAAAATGGCGGCCGCCTGCCGTCGCAAAGTCTACCGGGAAAAGCACCACAAGAATCAGAACCAGAAACAGGAAACACCCGGTCATCAATTCGTCGAGCCACCGACGAAGAAAATTCAGCATCGCGTCTTTCCTTGGATGTAAGAGGCAACCAGTTTAACTGGCGGTTGCAAGGGTGGGCAAGGCAAGCGTGGCGTCCAGCGAGAGACCGCAGTCTAGGAGACACTCCCACGATAAAGCCGTCGAAGGAAAGCCCTCATTGGGAGCAGCCTGAGTCGCGGCGGTGAGTCACATCCCGAGATGAACCCATCCCGGATTGCTTCCTCCGCCCCAGAAGCTCCCGTGCCCCATCCATGCGGCTTTTTTTCGTCGCATGGGTGGGATACGAAAAAGCCCAACTGTTCCGTTCATAGGGAAAGGCCGCACTCGCCGGTGAGATGCCAACACCGCTGCCGGCGACCGGGGCGAAAACTCCACCGTCGCGTTCTAGCCCTTGGCCTGATCCCCAAGCCGCGCAAGCAATGAACCCCTCATCTCCTGCAACCTCAGCGTCCCTGGGCTATCCGCCGCGTCCGTTTTCTGCCGGAGCTCGAGGGCCACATTCGTCGCCAGCAGTGCGGACCGGTTCAAGCCTGCCCTGTAACGCCGTTGCGCTTCATCATCGGCGATCTCCGCAGTGCGCGCAGGGTCAGCCGCGAAGAAAGCAGCAGCCCGCTTATCGAAAGTAGTTACCGCCTCGACCACGGAGGGCAACCCTTCCGGATAGGCGCGGCGAATTCTCGCCAGCTCGGCCAGCAATTGCGGTGCCTCGGTGCCTTTCGGATTCGCAGCCAGCGCCGCCGAAGCGTATGCCTCCGCCGCAACCAATCCGTGAGGAAGGATGGCGCCCACAGCGCGCGACACGACCCACTCGGCACGCCGCAATAGTTCCTCAGCTGTGCCTGTGCCAGCCTCTCCTTTGGCAACGTCCGCACCTTCCGGCGCAACCCGGCTCGCCGCCTGCTGCAATTGACCCTCAAGCTCCCCGATGTGCGCCTGCAATGTCTGCAGGTGCGACTCCTTGCCATCTCTTTCCGCTTCCAGGCCGCGAACGCGCGCTGCCAGTTGTTCCATGCCGGCAGTCCGTTCCAGCAGCGCCTGCTGTGCGGTCGACGTCTCATTCTCATGTAGAGTAGTCGCTTGCCGCAGTTGCTCCTCAAGATCTTGAGTCCGCTGATGCAGTGCAGCCAGATTTGCGTTGCCCTCGGTCTCCATCCCGCGGATGCGCTGTTCAAGCTTCTCGACAGTCATTCGATAGGCCTGCATCTGTTCGCTGGCCTGCGCCGATACCCTCTCATTCCTGATGGTCGCCCGCTCCAACTGTTCCTCGAGATCCTTCGCGCGCTGCTCAAGAGCAGCCAGACTCTCATGTCTTTCGCCTTCCATCTGGTGGATGTGCCCTTCAAGCTGCGCCACCGTCTCCCCATGAGCCTGTGCCTGTTCGCTGGCTTGCGCCGAAATCCTTTCATGATGGAGCGCCGCCTGCCGCAGTTGTTCTTCGAGCTCCCTCGCGCGCTGCTCCTGCGCGGTCACACTCTCTTGTCTCTCGCCTTCCATCTGGCGGATGTGTCCTTCAAGCTGCGCCACCGTCTCCCGATGCGCCTGCGCTTGCTCGCCGGCCCCTACCGCAATTCTTTCGTGGCGGAGCGCCGCCTGCCGCAGTTGTTCTTCGAGCTCCCTCACACGCTGCTCCTGCGCAGTCACACTCTCTTGTCTCTCGCCTTCCATCTGGCGGATGCGTCCTTCAAGCTGCGCCACCGTCTCCCGATGCGTCTGTGCCTGCTCGCCGGCCTGCGCCGTGATCTTTTCGTGATGCAGGGCCGCCTGCTGCAACTGTTCTTCGAGATCCCGCGAGCGCTGCTCAAGCGCATTCAGATTGGCATTGCCCTGGGCCTCGATTTCGCGGATGCGCTGCTCAACCTGGGTCAGCGTCTCCTTGTGCATTTGCGCCTGCTCGCCGGCGTGCGCCATCACCTGGTCTCTTTGCTGATAGACCTGCTGAAGCTGCTCCTCAAGCTCCCGCGTGCGCTGCTGCAGCGCGGTCAAACTCCCGCGGTTCTCGCCGTCAACCTGGCGAATCCGCTCTTCCAACTCCGCCACGGTCTCTCGATGCGACTGCGCCAACTCGCCTGCCTGCGCCAGCACGCCGTCTTTTTGGCGAAGTGCCTCTTGCATCTGCTCTTCAAGCTGCCGCGCGCGCTGCTGCAGCGCAGTCAGATTCGCATTACCCTCGCCCTCCATTTGGCGAATGCGCCCTTCCAGGTGCGCAATTGTGTCCCGATGTTCCTGCAACTGCTCGGTAGCCTGCGCAACAATCTGCTCATTGCGCAAGGTCGCCTGCTGAAGTTGCTCTTCGACCTCCTTTGAGCGGCGCTGCAGTGCGGTCAGCTTGGCATTGTTCTCGGCTTCGATATCGCGCAACTGCTGGTCGAACTGCCCCACGGTTCTTTGATGCGCCTGCGCCTGATCGTTGGCTAGAGCCATCACCTTGTCGTTCCGCAGAAACGCCTGCTGCAGTTGCTCCTCGAGTTCCTGTGAGCGGTGATGGAGCGCAGTCAGATTGTTATTGCTCTCCGCCTCACTGTCGCGCATGCGCTGTTCGAGCTGCTCCAGGGCTGTCCGATGTGCCTTGGCCTGCGCACCCATCTGTGCCGCGACCGAGTCATTCTGCAGGGCAGCCTGCCGCAGTTGTTCCTCCAGTTCCTTCCCATGCTGCTGAGCCGTGGCGAGATTCGCATCCTTGTGCTGTCCCTCGGCCTCAAGCTCTCCGATGCGGATCTCCAACTGCTCAATCTTCATCTCTTTGCCGCGCTGGTCGATGTCTTTCCGCCCCTCCTCCTGCACAATCTCCTCTCCATCTCCATAGGGAGGCTCATATCCCAGGCGCTCCGCAAGCTGCCCGATGACTTTCCGGGCCCTTTTCAGTCTTGTGTAGACAAGGAGCGCAAGAATCGCGACCACCAGAATAGTGAACAGTGCGATGGTGGCTACTCCGGCTGGATTAAGGCCAAGCCGGCTTTCGAGAAATTGGAAGAAGGCGTTGATTGCGTCGGACATGGTTAGAACCTCACGCGCTCAGTTCAAAAGCCTATCATGAGAAAGCGCGCACTTTCGCGGCATTCGGCTTTTGTGCGCGGAATCGTTCAATATCCGGCAAATGTGAGCCGGTTCGTATCTTATATAAGTCCACGAACCGGCTCAATACAACAATGGTGTTGGGTTACGCCTTGGCGGAGGTTAACGCCCCCAGGTCGGCCGCCAGCTTTTCTGTTGAGAAGGCCTCGATAAGATCGCCTTCCTTGATGTCGCTGAAGCCTCCCAGGCCGATACCGCATTCCATACCGTTGGTCACTTCGCGAACGTCGTCCTTCACACGCTTCAGCGAGCCGATCTTTCCCTTGTAGACCTGCTCTCCGCCACGCATCACCTTGATCTCGGAATCGCGGCGGATCACGCCGTCCTGCACCCGCGAGCCTGCAATCGTCCCGATCTTCGGAATCTTGAAGACCTTCAGGACTTCGGCGCGGCCAAGGTAGTTCTCCTTGAAGGTTGGATCGAGCAGGCCCATCATCGCCAGGCGGATTTCATCCTGTAACTCGTAAATGATGGAGTGCAGCCGGATCTCGATGCCTTCCTGTTGCGCCAATTCCGCAGCCTTGCGTTCGGGCCGGACGTTGAAGCCGATGATGATCGTGTTGGAGGCGGTCGCCAGCAGCACATCGCTCTCGGTAATCGAACCGACGCCCGAATGGATGACCTTGATGCGCACCTTCTCCGTGGACATTTTGGTCAGCGAGTCGGCCAGCACTTCCACCGAACCCGTGACGTCGCCCTTGATGATCAGCGGAAGGTCCTTCACTCCAGCGGTCCGAATCTGCTCCGCCAATCCCTCCAGAGACACGCGCGAACTCTTGGCGAGCTGTGAGTCCCGCTCCTTCATCTTGCGGTACTGCGCAATTCCCTTCGCCTTGTCGCGATCGGCCACAACCAGGAACGTGTCGCCCGAGTCCGGCATCGATTCCAGGCCGAGGACCTCGACCGGAGTCGATGGGCCCGCCTCTTCGATGGCGCGTCCGCGGTCGTCGAACATGGCGCGGACCTTTCCAAACGTGTTGCCGACGATGTAGCTGTCATTCAACCGCAGAGTACCGTCCTGCACCAGCACCGTAGCCACAGCGCCGCGGCCGCGATCGAGTTTGGCTTCGATCACGGAACCCACAGCCTTGCGGCCAGGAGTAGCCTTGGGAGCGCGAATGTCCGAGACCAGGCAGATCATCTCCAGCAGCAGGTCGAGGTGGATGCGCTTCTTGGCGGAAACCTCCACGAACACCGTGCTTTCCTGGCCCGCGCCCGCCCACTCCTCGGGAATTAGGCCGCGATCCGCAAGCTGCCTCTTCACGCGCTCAGGGTTGGCTTCCGGCTTGTCTATCTTGTTCACAGCCACGATGATCGGAACGCCGGCCGCCTTTGCATGATCTATCGCCTCAAGAGTCTGAGGCATCACACCGTCGTCCGCCGCAACCACGATCACCACAATGTCGGTAACCTTGGCTCCGCGGGCTCTCATGCGGGTAAACGCCTCGTGACCCGGCGTGTCTAGAAAGACGATCTCGCGGCCGGAAGCAGGCGAGCCTTCCTTGGCGAACTTCACCTTGTAGGCGCCAATGTGCTGCGTAATTCCCCCAGCCTCCCCGGCTGCAACATCGGTCTCGCGGATCGCGTCCAGCAGCGAGGTCTTGCCGTGATCCACGTGGCCCATCACCGTGACCACCGGCGACCGCGGAACTTCCAGCTCGCCCGTATTCTCGGCTTCCAGAACCTCTTCGATTGACTCGTTGGCAAGCTCTTCTTCATAGCTGATAACGGAGGCTGCGGCGCCGAACTTGGCGGCAACTTCCTTCACCATCTCGGCGTCGAGAGACTGGTTCACAGTCACGAACACGCCGCTCATCAGCAGCGTCGCGATCAGGTCCTTGGCGCGGACTTCGAGCTTCTCCGCCAGGTCCTTCACGCTGATGCCTTCAGTAACGGTGATCTCCCGTGTAATGGGCAGCGGCTCCCCGCCGTATTGCACGCCGCCATAACGTGGCGGCGGCACAAAGCCCTTCATTGGGCCTTCTTTGGTCTTGGGGTACTGCGGGCGTCCGCCACGGCCGCGCGAAGGTGCGCGCTGTGGGCGAGGTGCTTCCCCTGTCGGTGGAGCGCCGCCGGCGCCCGGTCGTGCGCCAAATCCGGGACGCGGTGGCCCGCCAAATCCGGGCCGTGCGCCAAACCCTGGCCGTGCTCCTGGACCTCCCGGACCTCCGGGGCCGCCTGCGCCCATCGGCGTGCGGGTCGGGTGCTTCGGACGCGGTCCACCGGCAAACTGGCCGGGAGTTGAAGGACCACTGCCCGGAGTCCGCGGCTGATAACTGCCGGGGCTGCCCGAAGGACGGCGATCGAAGATCGGCTTGCCGCGCTGGATTCCTGCGCCGGGCGCAAGGTTGCCCGTGCCTGGTTCCATTGGTGGCAGGATGGGAGCCTTGTAGACGGGCCGGGGGCCGGTCTGCGGCATCACCATGCGCCGGGCTGGCGGAGCGGGCACAACCGGCGCCCTGATTGCTGGCGGTGTTGGAACTGGAGTGGATTCGGCGGCAATGCTGGGAACGGCGGCCTCGGTCTTTGGCGTTTCCGCCTTAACTGTGGGAGCTTCCGGCGCAGCAACAGCCGTGGACTCAACGGTGGGTGCGGCTGCAACGGGCTCTTCTGCGACGGGCGGGGCTGCGGGCGCCGCTGGTACTTCCGCCGCGGCCACAACCGCCTTCGCCGGCGGTTTCACCGCGACAGCAGGCTTCTCAACGGCATCCTTCACGGGGGCCGCGGGCGGCCTCGCGACCACGCTGCCCGGAGGCGGCGCAACCACGACCACCGGACGCGAAACGCCGACAGCGCCGGCCGGAGCCTTGGCCACAACCGCGCCAACTGGCGGCTTCGAAGCAATCGCGGGCGCTGCCGGCTGAACAATGTTCGGTGCCGAGCGCGGCTGAGGAACAATCCTGCGCGGTGCAGGCGGAGCCGGAGGCGCAGCGGCAACTGGAGCGGGCGGCGCTACGCGCACAGCCGGCGGGACCACAGCCTTCGCCGGCGGTACTGCCGCAGCGGGCCTGGCCGCCATATGCGGGTGCCGGGCTTCTTCCTCTTCTTCTTGTTTCTTGGCCAGGATGGCCTTCAGCACATCGCCTGGCTTCGAGATATGCGAGAGATCGATTTTCGGCGTTATCCCCTGTGGCGCGCGCGAAGACGCTGCGCTTGCATGGCTCGCGGAGCGCGTTCCTCGCTCAAATTGAGCGCGAACCTTATCCGCCTCGTCCCCCTCCAGCGAACTGGAGTGCGTCTTGCCGGCGCCCAGGCCGAGTTCCGCCAAAACGTCAAGAATCTGCCTGCTCTTGACTTCCATCTCGCGCGCGAGATCGTTGATCCGAACCTTACTCATCCGCCTCTTTTCAGAATCTGCTCGCCCATTGCACTTAGTCGCTCATAGCTACCTCGTGGCAATGGAGGTTTCTCAAACTTCCATGGTGGTTCGATAAACTTCGCAGGGCCCGGCGCATCTTACGCGCCGTCCTCGTCAGCCGCCTTCTCGTTCTTGTCTTCTTCTGCCGATTCGTTCGTTTCGGTGTCCAGCGTGTCAATATCCTCTGCCACGGGAACGTCCTCGATGGCCTGTTCTGCCGAGCTCAGGCCCTCGGATTCAGAATCGGCTTCCGCTTCCACTTCAGAGCTCACCAGATTCTCGTCCTGCGCCTCGGCTGCCTGCTCACTTTCCGCTTCTTCCATCACAACGGCGTCGTTCTCGGCTTCCGCTTCCGCGTTGTCTTCGACCGCCGGTGCGTTTTGAATCTCCGCTCCGCCGGATTCTTCCACGCCCGCCTCAATGGAAGCGCCTTCTGCGGTTTCCGAAGCTTCAGCTTCAGCGTGCTCGGCGTTAAGGGTTGCGTCTTCCGCCACTTCTGGCACGTGGCCTTCTTCACCTTCTTCAAAGTGACCGAAGTAGTGGCGAACTGCCACTGAAATCTTCTCCAGCGTCTTTTCGCCTATCCCGGGAATCTCTTCAAGCTGCTCTGGAGTCATGTCGGCAAGAGCTTCTACGGTCGTAATGCCGGCGGCGACTAGCTTCTGAATGATCCCGTCGCCCAACTCCGAAACCTGCTCGATCGGCGTCGAAGGTCCACCCCCAAAGACGCCCATCTGCTGCTCGACCTCCTGGCGCTTCTCCTCTTCGCTCTTGATGTCGATCTTCCAGCCCAGCAGCTTCGCCGCAAGCCGGACGTTCTGTCCCTTCTTGCCAATCGCCAGCGAAAGCTGCGTATCGTCGACAATCACTTCCAACTGCTTCTCGGTCAGGTCGGTGATCGAGACGCGGCTCACCTTCGCCGGCTGCAAGGCCTTTTCCGCGAAAGTCGTAATCTCGTCGCTGTATTCAATGATGTCGATCTTTTCCCCGCGCAGTTCGCGGATAATCGACTGCACACGCATGCCCTTCATCCCCACGCACGCGCCCACCGGGTCCACGTCCTTGTCGCGGCTCTGCACCGCAATCTTGGTGCGCTCGCCGGCCTCGCGCGCGATCGCCTTGATCGTAACCGTGTTGTCGTAGATCTCCGGAACTTCCGACTGAAACAGGTTCGAAACCAACTCGGGAGCGGCGCGCGACACAATCACCTGCGGTCCCTTCGCGGCCCGGTCCACCTTCAGCAGCACCACGCGGACGCGTTCTCCAATCGAGAACTGCTCCAGCCGCGACTGCTCCCGCTTCGGGCAGCGCGCTTCCGCCTTCCCCAGGTCGTAGATCACGTCCTGGCCCTCGATGCGCTTCACTGTAGCGTTCAGCACTTCCTTCTCGCGGTGCGCATACTCCTGGAAAACCGTATCGCGCTCCGCCTCGCGAACCTTCTGGAAGATCACCTGCTTGGCAAGCTGAGCGGCAATGCGTCCCAGTGGACTCGTATCGCGGTACGTCCGGATCTCGGAGCCAACCTCAACGCCGGGAGCCAGTTCATTGGCCTCCTCCAGCGTGATCTGGTTCAGCGGGTCTTCCACCTGTTCCGCGTCCGCCACTACCGTTTTATAGATGTAAGCCGTTATCTCGCCCGTCTCTTTGTTCAGTTCTCCGCGCATGTTTTCCTGCGTCTTGTAAAACTTGCGCGTGGCCAGGGCGATGGCCTCCTCGACCGCGCCCACAACGATCGCGGGGTCAATGCCCTTTTCCTGGCTGAGGAGCTCGATGCTTTGATACAAAACACTGCTGGCCATACTCTGCTTACTCTCTCATTACTCATTTGCGGCCGGGTTAATTGCGCCCCGCGCCGGTTCTGTTGGTTTTGCGGATAGGCCGGCAAGTTACAGCCCTCAACCTGCCCACGTTCAAGCTGGAAGCTAGGAGCTAAAAGCTAGCAGCTAGCCTTTCATATCTCCGGCACCAGTTGCGCCTTCTCTACATTCGTCAGCGCGATTTCAACGGTGCTTACGCCGGTCTTCCGGCTCTTGCTGTTCTGCTTCACTGCGTCCAGGTCCAATACGATACAGGGTGCCCCAGGTCCCTCGCCTTTGGGGACCTGGGAATCCGTTCCCATCAATCTTCCTTGCCAGTGCCTGTTATTCCGGATTGCCTCGAAGGTCTGCACCTTTACCAGGCACCCTGCAAACCTCTCAAAATCCTCTGCCCGGCTCAGCTTCCGATCCAGCCCCGGCGAACTCGCTTCCAGCGTATATTCCGCTCCCGGAACCAGGTCTTCCACATCCAGCAGCACTCCAAAATCCCGGCTGAATGCTGCGCAATCTTCATGCGTCACGCCTGACAACTGCTCCACGCTCAGCGAACCCTCAACCAGCCGTTCCGGCAGCCCTTTCATTCCGGCTGCGATGGCTGCCTTCAGCCTTGCGCGTCCCTCGGCGTCCTTCTCCAAATAAATTCGAAGGGTCCGCTCCTTCGCGGGCCCAACGAACTCAAGGTCCACCACGTCCAGCCCATGAGAAGCGGCCACCCGTCCCGCCGCCGATCGGATTTCGTCCAGCTTCACTGCCATCTGTCCCACACCCCGCCGAGCCAAAAGCCCTCGCCAGCGAACCTGTCTTATAGCCGCTCTTCCGGCCCTTTTCGGGGTGTTTACCCCGGTGAATTTGCCGCAAATAAAAAGTGGGCTATGAGCCCACTCATCTCTCCGCCAGCCGGTGCGCACACGGTAGTACTCTGGCGGACAAATTCGTCTGCATCCTTAGCATAGGCGAAATCCCCCCGAAATTCAATGGGCAAGGAGGCTCAAAGGGGCGAAAAAACGTCTTCTGGCTGGCTGCAACCCGCCCAATCTGCGATACTTTCGGCCATGAACCGGATAGCCATTTTCTGTGCCACGGTGCTGGCCGCCGGATTGGGCATCTCTGCGCCCGTCCCAGGGCTGGCCGACGACTCGGCAGCTTCCATCGCTGCCGGGGGCCTCGTGCCCCGCCGTGAGACGCGCATCGTGATGGCGAAGGAGGTGCTACGGATCAGTCTGAAGAAGGTCATCGTCGATTACGACTTCCGCAACGATACGGACCAGGATGTGAAGACGGAGGTGGCGTTTCCGATTCCGCCGTACAGCAGTGGATTCGTCGAAGGCCCTCTACCGGAAGCGCAGTCCTTCCAAAGCTTTAAGCTCTGGGTGAATGGGAAGCCGGTCCAATATGAATCCGAGGCTACAGCCACACTCAATGGCAAGGACGTGACCGCCGTTCTCAATGCATATCGGATCGACATTCCGACCTTCGGTCATTTTGCAGACACAGTGGACTCAAAGCACAATGAGGTGATTGAATGTCCTGATTTCTCACGGCTCCCCAAGAGCGCCAGAGATCGACTTGTCAAGGCAGGG
>Ga0182027_10015473_pt1 | contig 10484 bp, 8 predicted proteins | sample 712E1DmetaG_FD_121300 | JGI IMG/M metagenome (GOLD analysis project Ga0182027, IMG submission 121300) | Permafrost microbial communities from Stordalen Mire, Sweden - 712E1D metaG (Illumina Assembly) | ecosystem: Environmental > Terrestrial > Soil > Wetlands > Permafrost | place: Sweden... | reverse complement strand
CATCGGTAACCTTCGGCAAAAACGCAATCGACGGAAGTGTCGGTGAAAGCGGGCATGTTAGCGGGGCCAACCCGGCTTGTCAGGTCCAATGACGGACCCGCCGCCGATGTCAGCCGAGACGATGCAGTTGAACGATGCGTTCTCTCGGCAGGCCCAAGACCATTTGGTGGCCGGTGTAGGAAGCCTGTTGGCAGGCGATTTCTCCTCTGCCATCGCGAGCAAGCTCGCCTCCTACAATTGCATGGATGGTTCAGCCGCGACGCTTGTTCGATCGACGCCTTGGGGAGACACCCAGGCGCGGGTCGCGGCGCCGGGCCGCTGCCACCAGCCGTTCGGCCGTGCGCTCAAAGCTGTCGGCGCTTTCCGGCAGGTAGAGCCACTTGGGCAAAATGGGATGGGGCGTCAGGTCGGGATACTCCGCCATGAGCGATGGTTGGCGACTGCGATCGGTGCAGACGAAAACGCCCCGCCATGGCTCTTCCTTGGCGGTGAAGTAAAGCATCAGCCTTCCGTCAAGGTAGGCCGCCCGGCCGCCGAACATCGGGCGCAACAAGAACGTAGGATCCGATTCCAGGGGCTCCCACAGCCACTGGTAGGGATGCACGCGCTTGACTTCATGGTTGGCTGGTTCGTGCATGGGGAGCGCCTGGACGGGACCTGCGCTCGAGGCGTCAGCGACCGCCGCGGCCGAGCAGTACGGCGGGAATCGTCTCCAGCAGGATGCGCAGATCGCGCCCCAGGGACCAATTGTCGATGTACTCGAGATCCATTCGGACCCAGTCGTTGAAGTCATCGATCTCGTTGCGGCCGCGCACCTGCCAGAGACAGGTGAGGCCGGGCAGCACGCTCAGGCGTCGACGGTGAGCGTCGTTCTCGAATCGATGCACCTCCTCGACCGGGAGGGGCCGCGGTCCCACCAGGCTCATCTCGCCGCGCAGCACGTTCCAAAGCTGCGGCATTTCGTCGAGCGCGTGCCGCCGCAGGAAGCCGCCGACCGGCGTTACGCGCGGATCATGCGTCACCTTGAAGACCGGACCTTTCATTTCATTCAAGGCGGCCAACTCGTCCCGTCGCTGTTCGGCATCGCCGACCATCGAGCGGAATTTCAGCATCGGGAAAGGGCGGCCGTTCCGCCCGCACCGGCGCTGGCGGAAGATCACCGGCCCGGGCGAGGTCAGGCGAATGGCCGCGGCGATCAGGCCGGCCAGCGGCAACAGCGCCACCAGCAACACCGCCGCGCCGACGTAGTCGATGACGCGCTTCGCGAGCAACTGGCCGGGCGAGGCGGCTTGGGTGCGGTAATAAAGCGCCGGCTCGCCGGCGAACCGATCGATCTCCGGGCGGAACACCGGTGTCTGAAAAAACGCCGCTCGGACGAGGGTTTCCACGCCTTCGCGGGCGCAGGCGGCCAGCACCGGGCCGGCGGCGCCTGGCGGCAGACCGGAAAGGTCGACGATGACGACGCCGGCGGCGTGGCGGTGCAGCAAGGCGGCGAAGGCGGACTCATCCGCGCCGCGGGGATCGAACTCCGCGACCGGCTGGAGCAATTCGGATTCGTCGGCCGGCAGCTGCTCGCGCAGCCGAGCCAAGGCCTCGGGCGCGCCGACCCACAAGGCGCGATGCCGATGGGGGTCCTGGGCCAAGCGCCGGGCGTCGGCGCGGCAGACCAACTCGGCGCGCACGCAGACGAGTGCCGCGGCGAACCCGCCGGTCATGATGACCACCGATCGGGCGCACTGGGCGCGGAGGAGAAACAAGACCAGGATGACGCCAAGGACGGTCAAAGCGCACCCGCTGACCGCCGCACCGACGAGGGAGAGGCGTGAGGCCAGCCGCGGGCGCGCGTAGAATTCCCGGAGGGCGAGGGTCGTCGGGCCGAGAACCATCACCAGGGGAGCCAGGGCGAGGTACTGCCGGAAGGGCTCAAGTCCGGGCAGGCTCCACCAGGGAAACCACGCGCGCAGCCCGTAGGCCAGGCACCAGGACGCGCCAAACAGGCCAGCATCCAGCGCCTGGAACAAACGGGTGCGTGTCTTCTTGCGTTGGGTGAGCATGGTCAGGTCCGGCGCGGCTCGCCGACGGTGCGCCAGGACTGGGGTCCCGTGCTACAGCGTCTTGGTGTAGACCATTCCGCTGTCATCCACAAACGTGAGCGCCGTCGTGGCGATCCCGGTCAACCGCAGGCCGAGTTCATAGTCGACCATGTCATTCGGGCGGTAGACGCGGTCGTTCATCAGGACCTTGCTCTCGGCGCCGGCGGAGCGCACGCCCGTGACGTGCAAGGCATCGAGATAGGTTAGAATCTTGGTGTTCTGTCTGGGCGCCGTTGGCACAGCCGGAGCAGGGGCCGGTGGGGAAACCGGCGCGCTCACGGTGGTCGCGCGTGCGGGCACCGTCAGAACAGGCGGGCGCACAACGGCGGGTTCCGGCGCAGACGACACAGTTGGAGACGGCGCCACCGCGATGGACGGCGCCGGGGTCGATGACGGTGGGGGCGACACCACCGCAGGCGCCGGCGGATGGACCGCGTTCGCGGTCATGCTCACCGAGACCGCCGCCGGGGGCGGCGTCGAGGAAGGAGTTGTCGGAGGCGGAGCGACTGCCACCGGACTGCTTGGTGCGCCAGAGGGCAGGGTCGCCGGAACAGCGGTCGGCGAGGCGACTGCGACGACCGGAGACTGGCTTTGGGACGTCGGGGCCGCGGGCGTCTGACGGGTTGGGGCCGGGCTGGGCGGAGTCTTTTGCGGGGCGGGGCCGGGCGCTTTGTTCATCACCAGCATCGTGAGGGCGACCACGCCGACCAACGTTACGGCCAGGGCCGCGGCGCCCAGCACGATCGGACGTAAATTAGGGGACCGGCCGCGCCGGACCACCACCGGCGCGGGAGCCGACAAGGGTGCGACCACCGGCGCCGCCGGCTGCTGGGTCTGGAGCTTTTGGGCCTTCTTCAGGGCGTCGTTGATCAGGCTCATGGGTGGGCAATCCCGGCGGACGGTGTGTCTTCTGGCTCGGCGTCGGGGCGGCTGCAATCCCTCAATCAGGTGAGGGCCGAAACCTCCTTGATCGCGCGGCGCACGTCCCAGAAGTTGACCTCGTCGGAATCGCGGACGAACGAGGACAGGAGCGCCTTGTCACACAGGTTGTTGATGACCCGGGGCACGCCCTTGCTGAAACGATGGATGCTGCGCAGGGCGGCGGGCGTGAAAAAGGGACGACCGCTCGCGCCCGCCAGCGTGAGCCGGTGCTGGACATAGTGCGCGGTGTCGTGCTGCGTGAGCGGACGCAGTTCGGAATGCACGAGAATGCGCTGCCGGAGCTGCCGGAGGCGGTCCTGCGCGAGGAGGTTTTTCAACTCCGGCTGCCCGATGAGCACGATCTGCAGGAGCTTCTGTTTGTCGGTTTCGAGGTTGGAGAGCAGCCGGATTTGTTCGAGGACCTTGAAGGACAGGTTCTGGGCCTCGTCGATAATCAGCACGATGTCCCGGCCCGCCTCGATGCGGTGGAGCAGGACGCGATTGATTTGCGCGGCCAGGTCGTGCTGACCCTGGGCGAGGTGGGTCTCCCCGAGTTCGGTCAGGATGGCGCGCAGCATCTCGATCTCGGAGATGCGGGTGTTGAGGATCAGGGCGGTGTCAAACCGGGCGGGGTCGAGCTCGTTGAGGAAGCGGCGGCAGACGGTGGTCTTCCCGCAGCCCACTTCGCCGATCAGGAGAATGAAGCCCTTTTTCTCCTGCACCCCGTATTTCAGATGCTGCAGCGCCTCCTGGTGCGAGGGACTCAGATAAAGAAATTTCGGATCCGGCGTGATGTTGAACGGCGCCTCCGTGAAACCATAGAAACTCTGATACATGGTGCAGGAAGGGACTGGTCGAGGATCAGAACCGGCGCACCGGGGGCGCGGTCATTCGCAACGGAGCAGGGGGGCGAGGCATGGAGCAAGGGGGCGCGACAGAGGGCAACGACGGGAGGCGGCATCCCGCGGAGCGAGGCACGGTCGGCGACATGGTCTTCAGAGACAAGCGGACAAGCCGGGGAGCGGCAAGATTTACCGGCGGTTCACGGACCCGGCGCCGATGCGAAATAGTTTGCCCGGGGCCGGCGGAGGCCCTAACGAAACCGCCGTATCGTGGATGCGCGCCGCTTCATCGTCTGGATTTACGCCGTGTTCTTCGTCACCGTCGGCGCCGGGTCCGGCGTCTTCTTCTTCCGCACGTACCAGGAGTATGCCCAGCTGCGGCGGGTCGAGGCGGAAAGCCGGGAACGCCTGGCCGAGGCCGCGGGCCGGCTGGAGGCGCAGGAGCGGGTGCTGGAGCGCCTGCGCACCGATCCCGCCTTTGTGGAAAAGATCATCCGCCAGCAACTCCGTTACGCCCGGCCGGACGAGCTGATCTTCCGCTTCGAAAACTGAGGTGGAAAAACGTTGCGGCGGGTCGACGCGCCCGTTTGCTCAACGCCCCGATGAGTGTGACGCCGATTTCACATCCCTTGGTGGAGACGTTTAACCAGGCCGGGCAGCGCCAGGTCTTCGCCTTCTGGGGGGAACTGGACGAGGCGGGCCGCGCCGCGCTGCTGGCGCAGGCCGCGGAGATCGACCTGGCGGAAGTGGCGCGGCTATCGCGCACGCTGCTGGGCGCCGCGGCGGCGCCGGGGGTGGATTGGACGGACCTGGCGCCGGCGCCCTACGTTCCGCTGCCGGAAAACGGGGGCGACGCCGAGGCGTGGGCGCGGGCGAAGGCGGCGGGCGAGGAGGCGTTGCGCGCCGGGTGCGTGGCGGCGTTCACGGTGGCGGGCGGGCAGGGCACGCGCCTGGGGTTTGACGGACCCAAGGGCACTTTTCCCGTCACACCGGTGCGGCGGAAGCCGCTGTTCCAGGTTTTCGCGGAGAAGATCGCCGCCGCGGGCCGCCGCTTCGGACGGCCGTTGCACTGGTTCATCATGACGAGCCACGCCAACCACGCGGCGACGGAGGCGTTCCTGGCCGAGCACCGGTGCTTTGGACTCGATCCGGCGCGGGTGCATTTCTTCCGGCAGGGGCGCATGCCCGCCGTGGGTTTCACCGGGCGCATCCTGCTGGAATCAAAGGGTGCGATCGCGATGAGCCCCGACGGCCACGGCGGCTCGCTCCGGGCGCTGCATCGCAGTGGAGCGCTCGACCTCATGCGCGCGGAGGGCGTGGAGACGATCAGCTATTTCCAGGTCGACAATCCGCTGGTGCGTTGCGTCGACCCGGCGTTTATCGGCTGGCACCGGCAGAACGGGGCGGCGATGTCCGCCAAGATGGTACCGAAGGCTTATCCAGAGGAGAAACTGGGGCACTTCTGCTGGCAGCGGGGCCGGCTGGTGGTGATCGAATACAGCGATCTGCCGCTGGCGATCCAGCGCGAGGTGGATCCGGCGACGGGGCGGCTGCGGTATCTCGCCGGCAGCATCGCCATCCATATCCTCGACCGGGAATTCGTCCGGCGCATGGCTGGCACGGCGGGCGGGACCGGCCCGGCCCTGCCGTTTCACCGCGCCGACAAGAAGATCGCCACTGTCGACGTTACGGGCCGGTTGGTGAAACCGGCCCAGCCCAACGGGGTGAAATTTGAGATGTTCGTTTTTGACGCGCTGCCCTTCGCCGAGAATCCAGTCGTAATCGAGACGCGCCGGGCAGACGATTTTTCGCCGGTGAAAAATGCGGAGGGGGTGGACTCACCGCAAACGGCCCGGGACGACCAATTGCGGCAGTTCGCGCGGTGGCTGCGGGCGGCGCAGGTCCCGGTCGCGACGGATGCGAGCGGGCGGCCGACCGCCGCGATTGAGGTTTCGCCGCTGTTTGCATGCGACGAGGAGACGTTCGCCGAGCGCTGGGCGGGACTGATGCCCAAACCCGCGGTGGCGGACGGGCTCTACCTGGAGTGAAGCGGCCTTGCGCTTTCAGAAAACCGCGGTTCGCTGGTGCCATCTGAAGCCATGACCACCCTGGATCAAATCCGCGCTGCCGGCCGCGCCGGCCATCTGCTTCCCAGTACTGTCGAGAACCTCGTTGCGTGGCGGGAAGCCGCGCTGCCGGCCTGGGCGGCGGCGAGCATCGACGACCTGGTGGCCCGGGCAGAGTGGGGCGAGCTCAACGACCGGTTCTACCGCTATCTGGAGTTCGGCACCGGCGGCATGCGCGGCCGGACGATCGCGGTCACGGCGACCGCGATGGAAACGGGGGTGCCGGGGCCGCTGGGCACGCCCGAGCATGCGGCAGTGGGCTGCAACATGCTCAACGATTTCACCGCGGTGCGCGCGACGATCGGCCTGTACCGCTATGTCAGCGCCTACCTGGCGCGGGCCGGCCGCTACGATGCGCCCAAGCTCGTCATCGCCCACGACGTGCGGCATTTTTCGCGCCATTTCTGCGAACTGGCGGCTTCGACCTGGTCGCGCCTGGGCGGGGTGGCCTTCATTTTCCCGGCGCCGCGCTCCACGCCCCAGCTGAGTTTTTCGGTGCGCTGGCTGAAGGCCCATTGCGGCGTGGTCATCACGGCTAGCCACAACCCGCCCCATGACAACGGCTACAAGGCCTACTTCGAGGACGGCGCGCAGGTGGTGACGCCGCATGATGAGGGCATCATCGCGCAGGTGAACGCCGTTCCGCTGCAGGCGATCAACGGCTTTCTCGATGTCGACCTGGCGCGCGTGATCACCCTGGGCCGCGCGGCGGACGACGCCTATCTGGCGGCGGCCGCGCAGGCGGTCCTCGATCCGGCGGTGTTGCGCGCGGACCGGTTGCGGGTGGTTTTCACGAACATTCACGGCACCGGCGGCATCGCGAGCGTGCCGCTGCTGGTTCACGCCGGCGTGGCGGTGACCGAGGTGAGCGAACAAGTCGCCCTGGACCCGCGCTTCCCGACCGTACGGTCCCCTAACCCGGAAAATGCCGAAGCCCTGGCGATGGCGGTGGCGCTGGCGGAGAAGAATGGTGCGGAACTGGTGATGGCTACCGATCCCGACGCCGACCGCATGGGCTGCGCCGTGCGCGGCCGCGACGGGCGGATGGTCTTGCTGACCGGCAACCAGATCGGCGCGCTGCTGGCCGATTACCGGATCACGAAATACAAGGAGCGCGGGTGGATTCCCGCCGAGGGCAGCGACCGCGCCGCGTTCATCAAGACATTCGTCACCACGCCGCTGCAGGACGCGATCGGGCGGGGGCACGGGGTGAAGGTCATCAACACGCTGACCGGATTCAAATGGATCGCGGCCAAAATCCTGGTCTACGAAGAGGAGCTGAAGGCCGGCCTGCTGGCGCACGAAGGCATCGCCGTCGATTACGACGCGCTGCCGCTGGAATCCCGGGCCCGGCTGCACGGGCGGCACGGCACCTTCTTCCTCTTCGGCACCGAGGAGAGCTACGGCTACCTGCCCAACGATCAGGTGCGCGACAAGGACGCGAACGCCGCCTGTCTGATGTTCGCCGAACTATGCGCCTGGGTGAAAGGGCGCGGCCTCACCGTGCCGGAGCACCTCGACGAACTCTACGTCCGGCATGGCTATCACCTCGAAGGCGTGATCAACATCTACTATGAAGGCGCGACCGGCGCGGCGAAGATCCGCCGGATCCTCGACAGCTACCGGTCGGATCCGCCGCGTGCCTTTGGCGACGTGGCGGTGACGAAGTTCGAGGACTTCGGCCGGCAGGTCATCCGCGACGCCGACGGGGCGGCGATTCCCAAGCAGGACCTGTATTTCGTGACGCTGGCCAACGGCTACACCTTCGCGGGGCGGGGCAGCGGAACGGAACCCAAAATGAAGTTCTACATCTTCGCGCGGGCAAAGGCGGCGGGGGCCGCCGACCTGCCGGCGATCAAGACGCAGGTCAAGGCGGAGCTGGAACGCCTGAAAAAGCTGATTGAAGCCGACGCAAAGGCGCGCGCCGAGAGGTGAAGGGGAAGGCGGGTCGTGCCCGTTCCGCCCGGCGCGTCAGGGGAAACGCGCCCCACCGGCCGGCCGCGGCCTTTTCTCTGTTGGGAGCTGGGCTGAGAATGGCCTAGACCCGCGGCGTCCCCTGCGCACAATAGGGTGGTTCCGTGAAAATCTCCAAGGCCGACCTCAAATCCCTCCTCGATGCCAAGCAAAGCCGTCCCCACGACCTGTTGGGGATGCACCCGGCCAAACACGGCCGCGGCATCGGCGTGGTGGTGCGGGCATTCGTCCGCGAGGCCGCCGAGTGCACGGTGATTGACGCGCGAGAGGAGGCGGCGCTGATGGCGGGCGGCGCGCCGCGGTGGCCGATGCACCAGCTGGCGCCCGAGGGGTTCTTCGAAGTTTTCATCCCGCGGCAGCCGGACGTCTTCCGCTATGTCCTCCGCGCCCGGCTCCACAGCGGCGAGATCCGCCAGTTCTCCGACCCCTATGCCTTCCTGCCGACGCTCGGCGAGCAGGATCTCTACCTGTTCAACGAAGGCAACGAGCACCGGATCTACGACAAGCTCGGCGCCCAACTGCGCACGGTGGACCGGGTCCAGGGCGTGGCGTTCGCGGTGTGGGCACCCACGGCCCGCCGGGTCTCGGTCGTCGGCAATTTCAACCGCTGGGACGGCCGCTTTCATCCGATGCGCCTGCTCGGGGCGTCCGGGGTCTGGGAACTCTTCGTGCCCGGCCTGGGCGAGGGCGAAATGTACAAGTTCGAAATCTGGGACGGCCGCGGTCTCATCCGGTTGAAGACGGATCCCTATGCCACCTGGTTCGAATCGCCCCCGCACAATGCGGCGATTGTCTGCAATGCGCGCCGCCACCAGTGGGGCGACGCCACCTGGCTCGAACAACGCGCCGCAACGGCCGGACAGCTGGACCGTCCCATCTCCATCTACGAGGTCCATCTCGGATCGTGGCGGCGCATCGTCGAGGATGCGGAGCGGCCGCTGACCTACCGCGAAATCGCCCCGGCGCTGGCCGACTACGCCGTCGACATGGGCTACACGCACGTCGAGATCCTGCCCCTGGCGGAGCATCCCTTCGACGGTTCGTGGGGTTACCAGGTGACCGGGTTCTTCGCCCCCACGCACCGGTACGGCTCGCCGGAGGATTTCGCGTGGTTTGTCGACCACCTGCACCAGCGCGGCGTCGGCGTGATCCTTGACTGGGTGCCGGCGCACTTCCCGCGCGACGCCTTCGCCCTGGCCGAGTTCGACGGCACTCACCTTTACGAGCATGCTGATCCCCGCCAGGGGGCGCACCAGGACTGGGGCACGCTCATTTTCAATTACGGCCGCCACGAGGTGCGCTGTTTTCTCATCGCCAGCGCGCTGGCCTGGTTCGACCGTTACCATATCGACGGCCTGCGGGTGGATGCGGTGGCGTCGATGCTCTACCTCGACTATTCCCGCAAGGAGGGCGAATGGGTGCCCAACAAGTACGGCGGCCGCGAAAACTTGGAGGCGATCGATCTTCTGCGGCACGCCAACGACCTCGTCCACCAGTACTATCCGGGAGCGCTCATGGTGGCCGAGGAATCCACCTCGTTTGCCGGCGTCACCAAGGCGTCGAAAGACGGCGGCCTCGCGTTCGACTTCAAATGGAACATGGGCTGGATGCACGACACGCTGGGCTATTTCTCCCTGGATCCGATCTACCGGAAGTGGCACCAGAACGACCTGACCTTCGGCATGCTGTACCAATACGCCGAGAATTTCGTCAACGTCTACTCGCACGACGAGGTCACGCACGGCAAGGCGTCGATGCTCTTCAAGATGGGAGCCTGGCACATCCCGGAAAAAGCCGCCAACCTGCGCGCCCTTTATGGGTTCATGTGGGCGTGGCCGGGTAAGAAACTCCTTTTCATGGGGAACGACTTCGGCCAGTCGCATGAATGGAATCACAGCGCCAGCCTCGACTGGCATCTGCGCCAGTACCTCGACCACGAAGGGATCCGCCTGCTCGTGCGCGATCTCAACCGGCTGTACGCCGCCGAACCCGCGCTGAGCTGCACCGACCTCGATCCGCAGGGCTTCCGTTGGATCGCGTGCCAGGATGCGGGAGCGAGCGTCGTGGCCTGGCTGCGCCTGGACCGTTTTGAGCAGACGATCATGGCCGTGGTTGGTCATTTCACGCCGATTATCCGACATGACTACCGGATCGGCGTGCCGCGCCGCGGCTTGTGGCAGGAGGTCCTCAACACGAACAGCCAGTTCTACGGTGGGAGCGGGCTGGGCAACGACGGCGCGCGCGCGACGGTGGACGAACCCGCGGACGGTTTCAACCAGTCGCTCGTCCTCACGCTCCCGCCGCTCAGCACCTCGATCTTCAAGTGGACCGCGGTGTGACGCGGCGCCTCCGCGCCGCGCCGGGGCGAGGCGGGCCGCCCGCGCTCAGGTCTTCCGCCTGACGAGCCGGTAGGTAGCCATCGGGCCGCGGTTCTTGATGTCGACCGAGCCCCGCTTCTCGAGGACGAACTGGTCGGACAGCAGGGCGCGCGTGTTCTCCGAAATCTGGATCACGCCAGGCTGGCCGTG
>Ga0182027_10015472_pt1 | contig 10485 bp, 8 predicted proteins | sample 712E1DmetaG_FD_121300 | JGI IMG/M metagenome (GOLD analysis project Ga0182027, IMG submission 121300) | Permafrost microbial communities from Stordalen Mire, Sweden - 712E1D metaG (Illumina Assembly) | ecosystem: Environmental > Terrestrial > Soil > Wetlands > Permafrost | place: Sweden... | reverse complement strand
GCAAAACCGCATCCTGCGAATATAAACCCTTTTATTTCAACAAGGCATTGATGACCGCCGACGTGGAATTGTCGGATGACATGTTCATCATCACCAAGGAGGTTGCCGAGGCATACCTGAAAGGCCGCGCCACGCCACCCCCGGCCTTGCCACCGGTTGACCCGACGGGCAAAGTCCTGCCGCCGGTCGTTCCGCCGACCATCATCCAGCCACCACTCGTGCCCGCCGGCACCTCCGTCCTGAAGTGGACCGGCGAAGTTCCGGCCCAGAAGTGGATGAATTTTTACACCAAAGTCCTGTCCAAGTTCGCCTCGGCCCGCGGCTTGAAATTGACCGTGAAAGTGGAAGTGTCTCCCGAAGGCGGTGTTTCCAAGCAGAAACTGGACGAAACCAAGTCCGCACTCCGCGAACTCGGCTTAAACAACGACGTAAATGTAGAATGACGGCAAAACGTAAACCACCATCGAAACCGGCTAAACCCGCGAAACGCGGGCTGAAAAGTCCGTTCCGTTATGCCGGCGGCAAGAGTTGGTTTGTCAAAACGGCCAGTAAATGGCTAAAAAACCGGACACATCGTCCGAATCTGCTGGTGGAACCGTTCGCCGGTGGTGCCAATATTTCTTTGTCCGCTGTTTACTCCCAACTCGTGGATAAGGCGGCTTTTAATGAACTCGACCGGGACGTTGCGGCCACATGGAAAACCATACTGAATGGTCACGCAAACTGGCTCGCCAACGAAATCCGCTCATTTCGAATCAGTCGGCCGAGAGTTGAACAGAATCTTCAGCGGAAACCGGCGTCGCAACACGAGCGGGCATTTCTATGCCTGCTTCGCAACCGCACTGCTCGCGGCGGCGTGATAGCTGAAGGGGCCGGCTTGATCCGAAAAGGTGAGGATGGCAAGGGTCTTCACTCTCGTTGGTATCCCCAAACCATCGCCGACCGGATCACGGCAATTTCAGGCTTCAAGAAAAAATTAGATTTTAGCCGGGAAGATGGCTTTACCTTGATAAAAAAGCATCAGAACAAAAAACGTGCGGTTTTTTTCGTGGATCCGCCATATACCAAAGCCGCCCGTCGCCTCTACCGCCATTGGGAAATTGACCACGAAAATTTATTTCGGATTTTGCAACAGGTGGCTGGTGACGTCCTGATGACTTATGATGATACACGCGAGGTGCGGCAATGGGCCAAGACGTATGGTTTTCAAGTGAAGACCATTTCCATGCGCACGACACATCATAAAACCAAACGCGAACTGATGATTTCCAAGGATTTTGGCTGGCTGAAATCCCCGCGCGCAGAAAACCGGAAGGCGTCCGGTAAATCGGACAAACTCAAACGCGCAGCTTCCATTCCGTCCGGCAGCAATTGAGCAACCGGGTGGCAAATCCTCCTGTCGCCGTGTCTTGGTGCGCATGAGCAACTACCCGGCAACGGTCAAAGAGCAATCGGGCAGACCGTGCGTGTTTGTCCCATCGCTCATGATCGTAAATCCGATGCGGCATGAAAACCGACCTTAACGGCGAACTGACTTTCGCTCGCGCCATCCATTGGTCCCAAAAATCTTCCGGGATAAGTTCTGTCAATTTATTCGTCCAGTTGTCTCCCGCGGCACATTGCCCGAATAAAATGATTTGGCTGGGTCTGCCATCTTGAAAACCTTTCCATGCCACCAGATCAAGTTTGCTGTCCTTGGCGGAAAAGGTGGATTGTTTTTTGAATCCTTCGCCCTCGCCCATCTTTTTGGCTAGGTCGTTGATATTTGCCACAAACCGTTTCTCACCGGATTTTTTTTGCCGGCAGCTCGTTCCAAATATGATGGCATCCCCGCCCAGATAATTCTTGGCGGTGTAGCGCGCCAGCTCCTCAAAAAGTAACCATGGATTTTCCGGTGCGCCTTTTCGGGTTTTCCATTTGCAATAGGAAAGCGCCAGGCAGAAAATGTAAGCAGGGTAGTTGCCGGCTTTCATTTCAATCGAAGTATCTTTACGTTCAAAGGGATAAGCAGCCTTGCCCGCAGACTTTTCTCGCCGGTCAATCTCGGTGAAAGTGTTCCCAATGAGTTCTTCCGTGCCACTTTTCCCTAGGCGTTTAAGTTCACGTTCCAAATCACCGGCGCTGCCATTTTTGTTTGCTGCCTGAATGGCGGTGAGTTCAAGCCAGTCGGCCAGATCTTCCGGCAAATGGGACCCTGGAAATTCAATGGAAGCCATGATGATATAAAGAAATGCGTTACTTGGATTTGATTTTACGCATCTCTTCCAGCAGGCTCGTGGTGAGCGTTCCAATCGATTCCATCTGCTGCAACAGTTCCTTGTCGCCTTTGTAACCGGTTGTCACTGTCGCCTTGGCTTCTTGCAGGGCATCTTTGGCTTGGGCCAGGGAATCTTCAAAACGACGACTGTCGCCCAGGCTGATCGCGTGCGCCCGTTGCAGACTGATCCCGGAACGCAGGGCGGCCAGGGCCGGCTTGTTTCCGATAACCGACCGGAGATAGGACAAGTCCGGCGCTTGAGTCCGGACTACCGGTTCAATTTTGCGTTCTTTGCTGCCAAACAACCAAACCATCAATTGCTCCAAGTCGGGGAGGTGTTTTTTGATAATTGGACTATCGTGCAGGGAGGCTTCCGCATCGGTGCCTAAAAAGGCTAGAACCTCCGGGTAATCGGTCGCGGTGTATAAGTGCGAAAAGAAAAAACGGTTTCGGTGAATGTCTTCGCGGTTGAATTTTGTGAATTTTTCAGCCTGCTCCAAAAGAACATACCCGCGATAAATTCGTTTAACCGTGCTGTGCTGGTCGCCAATCTTCCGCGTAATTTCGTCCAGACTTTTGCCATATTCGCGGCGCACTTTTGCCACATACGCTGCCTTGCTTAAAGAATCCCATTCCTTCGGCCCGTTCACATGACGAAAGCCAAAGTATTCCCACAGCGCCTCTCGTTTTGGATAGATCGAAACGGGCAGTGTTTTCAGTTTGTCCAAGGCTTTTGCATCAACTTTTGGCAAATCCGTTGCCCGAACGGTTTTCCGAAGGTTTTCATCCAGCAACAATTTGACGGCCGTGAGCCTCCGGTTACCCTCAACGACGTAATATCCCGGTTTCCCGTTAATGCTTGGTCCGGGGATTGCAAACAAAGGTTCTTCTTCAAAAAATCCATTCTCGGCGATGGAGAGCGCAACCTCGTTTACGGCCATTTCTCGCCACATTGCCTTGATAAGGTCCAACTGGTCCTTCAGGGTTCCCATGCCTTCCAATCGCGGGTTTTCCGGATCGAGAAGCAGTTGGTCAACTTCCAGCGACTCAATTTTAAGGACTTTTTCTGTAATTTTACCGCTCATGTGCTTTCCGATTCTGCGCCGTTTTGAACCGCCTGACAAATCATTTGTCGCATTCCTGGAAATGCTAGGTAATTCCGCGTGTCCAACCAAAAAACAATTTCAGCTTTCAGAATTTTAAGAATCGCCCCACCACTGCCGCTCGAAAAAATCCCGGTCAATCCGCACCGCCTTGATGCAGCGTGCATCATCCGTTTTCGGGCTATTCACCAAATCGCTGACGGGATAAATTTTCAACGCATTCCCGCCTTTGAAAGAACGGAATTAGTTCGTATGCTTAAACGGTTATGGCAAGCCAAACCAAAGGCAAAATTGTTCACGGCAATTCGTTGATTGGCCAGCAAGGAATCAACTTCATTGCCACGGTGGTTTCTGAAATGGGGTATCTCTGGACGCCAACCACAGGCCATTCCGACGCTGGCATTGACGGCTACATTGAAATCCGGCGCACTGATACGGGCGAAGCAACAAATTTCATCCTGCAAGTTCAGAGCAAGGCAACGGCACGGGAGTGGGAAAATGAGACGGCGGAATCATTCGATTTCCGTTGCGATGAGCGCGATTTGGCCTATTGGCTTCAGGGCAATGCGCCGGTAATTTTGATCGTCTCGCGGCCAAAGAACAATGAAGCCTACTGGATTTCAATAAAGGAATATTTTGCCGACCTTGAGAAACGAAAGGCGCGAAAGATTTGTTTCAATAAAAAACAGGACGTTTTCAACGTCGCTTCCGCTTCTGCGCTCACGGGAAAAGCCATGCCACGCGATGCAGGCATTTATCTTGCGCCCCCGCCAAAGAAGGAAATAATTTTTTCTAATTTGCTGCCCGTTGGCCGATACGCACCCGACTTATATCTTGCAGACACGAAACATCGTAAGCCGCTAGAGATTTGGAACATTTTCAAAGAAATGGATGTTCGTCCCGGCGGCGAATGGATTTTGAAAGAGGGTAAAATTTACAGCTTTCACAATCTCGCCCAAGACCCGTGGGAAAAGGTGTGCGATAAAGCAACGGTGAAAAAAATCAGCACGGACGATTGGGCGTTGTCGAACAGTCAGGATAAAAAGAGTGATTTCGTCCGTATGTTGGGTTCGGCCCTGAAAACCCTGCTCGGCTGGAAAGCCGTCTGGTATCAAAAACCAAAAAACGGCCTTGGCTTTTATCATTTTGCGGCAACCAAAGATTTGTCCCCGCGAGTTGTCCGTTGGAAACGAACCAAGGAAAGCGAACGAACTGTCTTTCAAGCATATCCCAGCAAGAAAGACCCTTCGCGCATTGCGTATTATCGGCACTCGGCTTTCGTGCCTAAATTCCGGCGCTTTGGAGGAACTTGGTTTTTGGAAATCACACCCACTTACTATTTCACTTCCGATGGCAAAATGCCGTCGAAATTCCGTGAAAGTTATTTGTCTGGCATCAAGCGTATTGAAAAAAATGTGGCTGTGACTGGCAACGTGCTTTTTTGGGCGCATCTTCTGACTGCGCGTGACCTTTTTTCAAAGGCAAGCCCGTTCATCACTTTTTTAGAACTGCTTGAGTTTCCAGTCGAATTTGGCATTTACGACGAGGATTGGATTGCAAAAGCTGAACCGGAGGAAAAGGAACAATTGCAGGAGTCGGAAAACGCCGAACTGCCACTAATTTATGAAGGCTGAACTTTTATCAGAGCCAGAGTTGCAATTTGGCGCAGGCACTCATGTGGACATTCGTTTCGGCCTCAAAAACTATGGCCCGATAACCTTTGATGACCCGACCGCGCCGAAAGAAATTCGTCTCGGCTTTGTCGGCACACCGGCAACCATTCAAGGTGTAAAAGATTGGCTGGAGGCGTCTCGAAACGGAATCCCAGCCAAGGAAAGCCGGAAACCAAATCTGTTTCCAGCCTTTCCGGGATTCGGCCCGAACAGTTGTTTTCATTGTGAATGGATCAGCGCGCCAAAATTGCAAAGGCCAATTTCGCCGCGCGATATAAACGACCTCATTGAGAAATGTCCCCGAAATGAGATCGCTGCCAAAGCGGTCGAACTATTCATCAGCGAGTGCCGTTATTTGACTGAAAACACAAACGCCGATGTCATCGTGTGTGCGCCACCGCAAGAGCTTTTTTTGTGTCTCGACGGCTCGCTTGTTGACGAGCAAGACGAAGATGCTGAACAGTCCAAGCCAACAAAAACGGATTTTCACGACTTACTCAAAGCAAAAGGGCTGACACTCAAAAAGCCAATTCAGATGGTTCGACCGGCGACCTACGACTCAAATGTGAAAGAGTTAAGCAACGCTGGCAAACCGCGACAACTTCAGGATGCCGCGACGAGGGCATGGAATTTTCACACCGCCCTTTATTACAAGGCGGGCGGAACGCCGTGGCGTTTGCTGCGAAATCCTTCCGATTTTGCATCGTGTTACGTCGGCGTTAGTTTTTTCCGAAGCCTCGATAAAGAACGTGTTCACACCAGTGTCGCCCAAGTTTTCAATGAGCGTGGAGAAGGGATGATCTTGCGAGGCGGCGACGCGCAGATTTGCGAGGAAGACCAATTACACCATTTGAGCCGGAGCGACATGGAGGCACTCATTCACGACGCCATCACCGCTTATCATAAAGAACACAAACACATGCCAGCACGAGTTGTCGTGCATAAAACATCATCGTTTAATGAAGCTGAAAAGTTGGGGTGCGATGACGCACTTAAAGCGTTAAACGTAGCCTCACGCGATTTGTTGGTAATCAGCGAATCTTTTACACGGCTGTTTCGAGACGGTGTTTATCCGCCACTTCGCGGCACATTTGTTAATTTTGATGCCCGTTACAGCATCCTCTACACACGCGGCAGCATTGATTTTTATATGATGTATCCTGGTATGTATGTTCCGAAATCGCTTGAGTTGGTTTGCGTAGATGTCGAGCAACCGCCCCGCGCACTGGCGCAGGAAATTTTGGCTTTAACAAAAATGAATTGGAACAACACTCAATTTGATTCAGCACTTCCCATCACTATCAAGGCCGCACGGCAAGTCGGCGCAATTCTTAAATATGTGGAATCCACAGCACCGATTCAGGCTAGTTACGCATTTTATATGTAACTTCCATTTTCACCCGTCGCCCCACCATTGCCGCTCAAACATATCACGGTCAATCCGCACCGGCTCGATGCAGCGCGGATCATCGCTTTTCGGAGAATTCACCAAATCGCCGACCGGATAAATTTTCAACGCATCATCCGGCGCTCGCTCTAACGCCATTTTGTGCGACTCGCTGCGTGGGTCGTCGTCTTTCAGCCACCAGCCAAAATGACTCGGCGCGATGATGACTGGCATCCGGTCGTGTAGCGGCGCAATCACCGCGTTCGACGCCCGCGTGATGATGGTAAATGATTCAATCGTTTCGCTCGGCGGTGCTTCGTCCAAATCAGTTTCGGCATTGTCCCGCGACGGTGGTTTGATCCAGCGTTCCCACAAACCGGCAAAGCAAAACGGCTCGCCACTTTTCAACATCACCCGAAACGGTTGCCTTTTTCCGTCGCGTTCCTGCCACTCAAAAAAACTGTCAGCCGGAATCAGGCATCGCCGATGCTTGAACGCCTCACGAAACGCCGTCCGGCTTTCAATCGTTTCCGACCGCGCATTGATCAGCGCGTTCCCGACGCTTTCGTCTTTCGCCCAGGATGGAATCAAGCCCCAGCGCATGAGCTTCATCGCTGGCTGATGTCGCTCGTGGTAAATCACCGGCGCAAGCTGCGTCGGCGCGATGTTGTAACGCGGCCCAAAGATTGGCACGCGCGACATGACGACGCCAACGAGTTTGATCAACTCGGTAAAATCTTTCGCCGCCGTGTATCGTCCGCACATGGCTGAAGGTTAATATACCAGAACTAACACTGTCCCGCCCAGTTTCACAGTCCGACTGGCGGCGATGAGCAGCGGGTCAAAGGAAAATCACTGAACCTGTTTATATTCCAAAGCATATTCCGTCTTATGAAATTCAGCTTTTCTGGCAACAACATTTGGATAATCCGCTTTTAATAGAGTAATTAGTCTATGAATTTCGGATTCTGGACAAAAAACTCCAAAATCAACGAATTTGACCCATTCACGATTGAAATCTAAAAAGTGCTCCAAAGTTTTAGTCAAATCACAATTCGTCAATTCTTCCGGCTTACAGTGGTTGACCTTTGTGAAGAGCCTAAATTCTTTTTCGTATTTCCAGACCTTGCTTTTGACAGTCGCACTTTTTTCAAGTGCTTTTAGTGTCGCTTCTTCGTCTCCGATGGAGAAAATAACTTCCACGCGATCTTCTTCATAGGTGATTTCACTAATTTGAAATGTCTCCGTGATTCCGTCAGGAAACTCAAACCCAATGCGGATACCCTCATGCCTTTTTCCATAATGAGACCAGAGAAGGATTTCCTCCTGCTTTATCACCCTGCTCGGATCAGAAAAGCATATTGCGCGCAATTCCTGATCTACAATTTGCCTTCGCCTTTCTATGGACAACTCTGTTTTCTGGACAATATCGGGCCAAACCTTACACGCATGCTCACACACCACTTTCGGGTTATTCAAAAGCAGTTCCTCAATTTCTTCAACGCTTACCGGGTATGATTCCTTTTCAATTGCTGCTTTAAGGCCTGCCCTAAAAGCAGGATTACCCAATAAAGCGGGGAGGTTTTTTTGAACTTCTTCAGGTGTCAACTTTTTCCCTGTTGTGAAATACAAAAACTCAAATGAATCGTTGAAGCTACTGATTCTTGAGGTTTTCAGGCTGGCACGTTTCAGTGTTTCAAATGCGTGCGAATTAAAATAGCGGTGCAGGAGCATAACAAATGGCCAGCCTGTTCAAGTAGTCGTTGCCAATAGATAAATCGGGAACAGGGGCAGTTTGGTTTTGTCCTCATCCGGCAGCTTTTGATAGAACTCCTGCCAAAGAGTTATGAACCGTGGCAAATCTACAAGTTCAACGTGAACATTGGAATTACGCGCCGTGGTCTTCGCGTCGGGAGTGAATCCGCCAGAGGAAATAAAAATTCCAACATCACCGTCCTTTTGCAGCAGCCCCATCAACTGACGGACTTCCTGAACAGTGGCGGATGCTTCGCGATGCTTTATCTGAACTTTTATGCGCGGCGAGGATGTGCCCAGAGGATCACGATAGGCGACAATGTCAACTCCGCCATCCTTACCAGCAGGAGCCACGAATGGCGTGAAATAACCCATGCCTCTGAGTAACGCTGCCGCCAAGTCCTGAAATTCGTAAGGATTTTTCTTATTGATGTATGTTTCAATTTGTTCGTATGCCGATTGCTCGATTTCATCTGCGGATGTTTCTTCCTCCTTTGCCACTTCTTCCACAATCGCAATCTCCGTTTCAGGAACTTCTGCTTGCCTTGGATTTTTCAATCGCCATTCGCGGTATGCTTTCGTTGCCGCGTCCAACAATGCCGACTCGCCGAGTTTAAGCGCAGATTCACCTTCGGGCGTGAGAAACCAAACCCCTTTCTTTTTGACGAGAAATCCAGCCTTAATCAAATCAATGGTGTAAAAGTGCAGAACTGACCGCCAGCGGATATATCCAGTCTTTTCATACCGGTGCTTTTCCCATTCACCCAATTTCACCCTCTTCTCGACTTCCTCTAAAACTTGCTTGCCGCGCATTTCGCCACCGGATTCTTTCAAAATCTTGAGCGCTGCAAAAATTAGGCGGGCAGCAAGTGAGCGCGTGTTTTGTGTCGGTGTTTCGTTGGTTGCCATGTTTCTCGTATAAACTGAATGCAACTGCACGGCAATAAAATCCGTGAGGCGATTTATCTTCCGCCTATCCCAAACTGCCTTTGGCCGCACCGCTGGTCCCGATCCTTGCGTCCGGCCGCCAACCGGACGAACCAGCGCGATCCGTCGTTACATCAGAAGAGCGTGCCTTGGATCGTTTTCGCTGGCCCTTCGTTACCCCATAATTTCGCAATCATTTCCCGCTGCGGCGTGAACGGACATTTCGCCTTCGGCTGCTTTTGCGATTCGTCAATGTGCCGGAGCGCGAATTGCGCGCCGGTCATCAGCGCGGCTTTGCCAAGCTGCTCATTCAGCTTGTGCGCCACGTCATCCACCGCGCCCCAGCGCTCCTCATGTGTTCGCCCCCAAAGTGTCGGATGCGTGTCGAGTTTTTCAAGGTTGAACATCGCAATCCGAATCTGTCGCACCGGCAACCACTGGCCGGCCATGATGCCGCGAAACATTTGCTCCATCACTTCGTTGATGACGGAGTTTAGAAATTGCGGATGCTTGAAACGGTGACTCGTGCCGACTTCGGTAAAATTGGTGAAGCGGACGGCCACACTAAATTCCCGCGCCTGCATTTTTTCCCGGCGCAACTGGCCGGTCAGCCGCGTGGACTCGCTCAACATGAATGTCAGCGCCGCCTCATAATCGTGTTCGTCCTGCGGGAGCGTGGTGCTGCTGGAAATCGTCGTGCGGTCTTTGATTTCCAAAACCAGCGGCTCATTCCATTGCCCGTTTGAAAACAGCCATAGCTGTTGGCCCCAAATGCCGAACTTCTGCTTGAGCAGCATGGACGGCAGTTTTGCCACATGGCCGAATGTCAGCGCGCCGAGGGCGGCAAGCGAACGCTGCCGGTTTTTGGCAATGCCGGACAATTCCTGCACCGGGCGGTCATTGAGAAAATCTTTTTCCCGGCCCGGCGGCACTTCGATGAAGCCGACACCCTTGGCGGCGTCGGTGGCGAGCTTGGCGAGCTTGGCGGAGTTTGCCAGTCCCGCTGTGACCGGGAGACGTGTCTCTTTCATTATCCGTTTGCGGATGCCCTGGACATAATCCGTCGGCGTCGTATTGCGCCAGACATGGGAATCCATCGTGGAAAAATCCAGAAAACCTTCATCAATGGAATACGGCACGAGCGTCGGCGCGTATTGTTCCAAGATCAAAAACATCTGCCGGGACAGTTCGCGGTAGGCGTCATAATGCGGGCGGCACAAAACCCCGGACGGACAAAGCCGCTTCGCCTCGAAACAGGCAGTGCCGGTTTTAATGCCGTATTTTTTCGCCAGCCGGTTGGCGGCAATCACAATGCCGTCGCCGCGCCGTCCACCGCCGACCCACACCGGACGCCCCTCCAGCTTGGGATCGAGCGCGATTTCG
>Ga0182027_10015470_pt1 | contig 10487 bp, 4 predicted proteins | sample 712E1DmetaG_FD_121300 | JGI IMG/M metagenome (GOLD analysis project Ga0182027, IMG submission 121300) | Permafrost microbial communities from Stordalen Mire, Sweden - 712E1D metaG (Illumina Assembly) | ecosystem: Environmental > Terrestrial > Soil > Wetlands > Permafrost | place: Sweden... | reverse complement strand
TGCTGGTGGAGTACAAGCCGTTTGAGCCGGCATTCTATCACACCGATATTGCGGATTGGGGCATGTCTTCGCACTTTGCGCGCCAGGCTGGTCCACAGGCCTGCGTGCTCGTGGATACAGGGCATCATTACTCCGCGCAGAATATCGAACAGATCGTGGCTTGGCTTCTGCATACCGGGATACTGGGCGGATTCCACTTCAACGATCGGCGCTATGCGGACGACGACCTGACGTTGGGCTCGATCGATCCCTACCAGATCTTCCGCATCTTCCATGAGATTCATGCTGCCGCAGCGGACGGGCTGGACCTGGACATCGCTTACATGATCGATCAGAGCCATAACCTGAAGGGCAAGATGGAAGCCATGGTGCAGACGGTGGTTACGGCGCAGGAATTGTATCTGAAGGCCGCGCTGGTGGATCGCACGAGGCTGGCGGAGCTGCAGCAGTCCTGCGACCTGGTGGCCGCGGAAGAGCTGTTCAGAGGAACATTCTGGGAAGATGTACGCCCATTGACCGCGGCCTGGCGCGAGGCGCGCGGCATGAAGGCCGATCCACTTGCCGCATTGCGGGCGAGCGGATACGTTGAGCGCACCGGTCAGGAGCGGAGAAGCCGCTCTTCTGCCGTGAGTAGCTATGCTTAGCGCTAAACCTTCGGGCGAGAACGATGGTCTACGATTAGCGCTGATTCTTTGGTTGAATCAATTGGAAGCAGGGAGATAAGCGGATGGCCAAAGCGAAGATCAAGCGCCTGTATCTGATTCCGATTCTCTCCAAGGCGCTCGACGTGATCGAGTTGCTTGAGCAGCATCATGCGCCGCTGACGCTTGAGGATGTCTACCAGAAGACGCACATCTCGAAGACCAGCGTTTACCGGATTCTCAAGACGCTGGTGCACCGCGGTTACCTGGCACAGTCGCAGAACGGACAGTACCGGCTGGTTTCGCGGCCGCGGCGCCTGCGGTTTGGCTTTGCGGTCCAGAGCGCGGAGATGCCGTTTTCAGTGGCTGTGGCGCAGAGTGTGACCTCGGCGGCGGCGGCCTCCGGTGTGGAGTTGCTGGTTCTGGACAACCGCTACGATCCCGATATCGCTATCCGGAATGCCGAGGAGTTTGTGGCCAAGCGGGTGGACCTGGTGCTGGAGTTCCAGGTGGAAGAAGTGGTTGCGCCGCGCATTGCCTATATCTTCAAGAGGGCCGATATTCCGCTGATTGCGATTGATGTGCCCCACCCGAATTCGACCTACTTTGGCGTGGATAATTTTGAGGCTGGTTATGAAATGGGCGCCCTGCTTGCCCATCACGCGCAAACCAGGTGGAAGGGAATTGTGGATCGTGTGATCGGCGTGGGCTTCAGCGAGGCCGGCAGCTTTGTGCAGAGCCGCATCACAGGCGCATTTGACGGGATTCGCGAACGGCTTCCGGAGCTGACGCAGGACCGCTTCTTGCAGATTGAAGGGCGCGGCATGAGGGAACCGAGCCGCAAGGCCATGCTGGAAGTGCTTCGCGGTCACAATGCGGGTGAGCGGATATTGGTAGCGGCCACTACCGACTCAAGCGCTCTGGGGGTCTTGGACGCTGCGCGCGAGTTGGGCTGCGAGCAGGACTTTGCGATTGCCGGCCAAGACTGCATTCCCGAGGTGCTTGAAGAGATGAGCACGGGAAAGAGCGCAATGATCGGGTCCATTTCGCACGAGGTGGAGACCTACGGTCCGCGCCTGATCCAGTTGGGGATTGCACTTTTGCGCGGCAACATCGTTCCACCCTACAACTACGCTCGTCATCGTTCGGTTACCCCGGAGACTCTTGCGGCGGAAAAGAGCGCTAAGAGCGCGGCGCGATAACCTCTCGCGGCGGCCGGCAGAGAGGCGGAACCTGCCTGGGCAGGACGATTCGTGCTGTTTTCGAGGGCGTAAACGTGGCCAGGTCAGGGCAATTCCCCGTAGACTGGTGTGTATGAACAAAGCAGTACTTTCTTCCCCTGCACTTACATTCCTTGAGGATCGCTGGGATCCCAAGGTAGCTGACACTCACGACGAACCGGAACTGCTGCGCTATCGCTCAAACTTACTGGGTTCAGATTTGCGTATCACCAACTTTGCCGGTGGCAACACGAGCTCGAAGATTGCCGACATAGACCCACTCACAGGCGAGCAGGTCGAGGTGCTGTGGGTGAAGGGCTCGGGCGGCGACCTGGGCAGCATCAAGCGCACCGGTTTTGCCACGCTCTACCAGGAAAAGCTGTTGGCACTGGAACGCAGCTACAAGGGCGCGGACCGTGAAGACGACATGGTGGACCTGTATCCGCTTTGCGCCTTCCGCGGCAATCCTGTGGCTGCTTCGATCGACACACCGCTGCACGGATTTCTGCCGTTCCCGCATGTCGATCACCTGCATCCGGATTGGGGGATTGCGCTGGCTGCATCGGCCAATGGCAAAGCCAAGATGGATGAATTCAATCGCGAGTTCGGCCACTCGCTGGTGTGGCTGCCATGGCAGCGGCCAGGGTTTGAGCTGGCGATGATGATGAAGCGGGCTGTCGAGGAGAATCCTGGCTGCGACGGCATCGTGCTGGGCGGGCATGGACTGTTTACCTGGGGCCAGACGCAGCGCGAGTGCTACGTGAACACGCTGAATGTGATCGACCAGATCGGCCAGTTCATTGAGCGGCACGGGGCTGCCAAGGGAAAGACGCGGTTCGGCGGGGAAGCGATTCCCGCGCGTGCGGATCGCAAAGAACTGGCCGTGCAGATTGCACCGTATCTGCGTGGACGCATCAGTGCGCAGCGGCGCTGGATCGCGAGTTTCACGGACGCTGCCGACGTGCTACAGTTTGTGAATTCGTCGCACGCCAGGGAACTGGCCTTCCTCGGAACCAGTTGTCCCGATCACTTTATCCGGACCAAGATTCGGCCGCTGTTTGTGCCATGGGAAGCGGACGCCGATCTGGCTGGATTGAGAGAGCAGATTGCCGTAGCTCTGGCCCAATATCGCAAGCAGTACCGCGCCTACTACAAGGCGTTTGCCACACCGGATTCGCCGGCGTTGCGCGACGCCAGCCCGACAGTGGTGCTGATACAGGGGCTGGGCATGTTCAGCTTCGGAAAGAACAAGACCGAAGCGCGCATCGTCGGCGAGTTCTATACCAACGCCATTCACGTGATGGAGGGCGCAAGCCTGCTTGGCGAAGGTGACGTCCACCCCAACGAGCAAAGACCGCTCGCTGGGGACCCCGGATTCGTAAAGGGGACGGTTCCGCAATGCCCTGAGGGGATGGATCCGGCGAGCTTCAAGGTCTTCACCAACTATGTTGCGCTGCCTGCGATCGAGGCGTTCCGCATTGAATACTGGGCGCTGGAAGAGGCAAAGATTCGCCGCCAACCCGCGGAGAAGGAGTTCAGCCGGCGTATTGCTCTGGTGATTGGCGGAGCCAGCGGCATTGGCCGCGAGGTGGCGCAGATGGCTGCGGCGCGCGGTGCACATGTGATGATCGCCGACCGGGACGAAGCGGGAGTTGCGCGCGTTGCCGAGGAATTGAAAGGTGTGGCCTCGGCTGAGTTCGTCAAGAGCACGGCGGTGGATATCACCAGCCGCGAGGCTATTGCGAAAGCGTTGAGGGCAACGGCTGCGGCTTTCGGCGGCGTCGACATCGTCATCAACACCGCGGCGTTGTTTCCATCGACGCCGGAGGGCGCGATTCCCGACAGCTTGTGGGCGACCACGATGAATGTGAACGTGACCGCGAACTACCTGCTGGCGGAAGAGACCGCGAAGCTGTTCGCCGAACAGGGGCTGCATGGGACCATCGTGTTTACGAGTTCGGCGAACGCGGTGGTGTCGAAGCAGGGCAGCGAGGCCTATGACGTAAGCAAGGCCGCGCTCTCGCACCTTATTCGCGAACTGGCCGTGAAGCTTGCGCCAGACGTGCGTGTGAACGGCATCAGCCCAGCAACGGTAGTGAAGGGTTCCACCATGTTTCCGCGCGACCGTGTGATCGCTTCGCTGACCAAGTACGAGATTCCTTACCAGGACTCGTTCAGCGACGATGAGTTGCGCGGCCGCCTCGCCTCGTTCTACGCGGAGCGTACGCTGACGCAAAAGTCGATTGATCCGGTTGACTGTGCGGAGGCAATTCTGTTCCTTGCAAGTCCGCGTTCACGCTGCACCACCGGCCACTTGATCCCTGTGGACGGAGGTTTGACCGAAGCGTTTTTGAGATGAAATGAAATGGAGATTGGCCTGCTGTCATGCAAGAACCTGCCCGTGTTGCCATTGATTTAGGCGCTGAAAGTTGCCGCGTATCGCTGCTTCGCTGGGAGGGCGGCAAACCGAAGATCTTAGTTGTTCATCGCATTCCCAACGGGCCGGTGCATCGTGGCGCATCGCTGCACTGGCCTCTCGACACGATTCTTGCGGGGCTGGAAACGGGACTTCGCAAGGCGGCGCAGGCAGCGCCGGAAGGCATAGCTTCAATCGGCGTGGATAGTTGGGGCGTGGACTACGTGCGCTTGACAGCCGATGGCCGCCCGCTGCGGGAGCCGTTTTGCTATCGCGATGAGCGCACTGGCGTATGCAAAGAGGCCGCGGACAAAATTATTCCGTCCTTCGAACTTTATCAGCGTACCGGCGCGTTCCCCTTGCGCATCAACACTGTTTATCAATTGCTGGCCGACCCCGCGGCGGGGATTGATCCACATGCGCCGTGGATCATGATGCCGGAGTTCATTTTGTACTCACTCGGCGCGCGGCGCGTCTCAGAGTACACGCATGCCACACACACAGGCCTGGTGGATCTTAAGACTGGCGATTGGTCTGAAGAAGTTTTTCTCCAGCTTGATCTTCCGATTGACGCTGCGCCGCCGATTGTTCGCGCGGGAACGGTTGTTGGCCGCGTACAGGGGCCGCTGGCCGCGCTCGATGCCTTCAAGGAAACTCAGCTCATCGTTCCCGCGTGCCACGACACGGCTTCGGCGATTGCGGGCATTCCGAGGAGCCTGAGTTCGGCTGCGTACATCAGCTCGGGCACGTGGTCGCTGGTGGGCACGCTGACGGATGTCCCTGTGACGACGCGGGTGGCGTTCGATTCCGGCTACACGAACCTCGGCGCTGCGACAGGCGACCTGATGTTTCACTCGCTGATCAATAGCATGTGGGTGCTGAAGCAGTGCATGGACTCCTGGGCCGCGCAGGGGCGACCGTGGAAGATCGAAGAGATTGTTCAGCTGGCCGCGGATTGCAACGTGTCAACTGGGCTGTTGGATATGGATGCCGAGACACTGATGCTCGACACGGAGATGCCGCAGCGGATTAACAAGGAGCTGGCGCGGCTTGGGTTCGAACCGATTCCAGATGTGGCGGGGAACGAGCCGATGTTTGCGCGGGTGATCTTCGAAAGTTTGTCGGTGCGCTATGCGGCTGCGCTGGCGAGCCTGGGGAATATGCTCGGGCGCAGGCTCACTGCCATCCACATGCTCGGCGGGGCGAATCGGAACAAGCTGCTGGTGCGGCTGACCGAGGAGCGAACCGGATTGCCTGTAGAGATCGGCGAGACGGAGAGCACGACGATCGGGAGCCTTGCAGTGCAACTTGCGTCGAGCGATGCCGCGGGCCAGCCCATCAGCCCTGAGGCTGTGCGTGAGCGGGCGCGGCAGCTTTGCCAGAAGTAGGTCTGGCGGCGGAGTGTGCTGGCTGGATCGATTGAACGTGCGGGCTGAAGTGCGGACACTCGCGAGGTTGCCGCCTGCTTCGGTTTGAGGGGCGGGTTCTTACTCCCAGATTGCGACGTTGCCGACGGCGTGGTCTATGCGTTCGAGCGCTTCTGTGGGTAGCTTGACGCCGATGGCGCGCACATTGTCCGCGATCTGCTCGGGGCGGGATGCGCCGATGATGGCCGACGAGACTTCAGGCCGGCGGAGAACCCAGGCAAGCGCTAACTGAGGCATCGTCAGGCCGAGGTCGGATGCTATGGGCTTGAGTTGTTCGACAGCTTCGAGAAGAAAATCGGAGCGGTAATGGCGGCCGGCTGACTCCATGAAGACATTCATCTGCTCGCTGGCGGCGCGGCTGCCGGGAGGTGGCGGTTGGCCGGGCTTGTATTTTCCGGTGAGCACGCCGTGCGCGAGCGGTGAGAACGCGAGGTTGCCGATGGAGTGGCGTGCGCAGGCGGAGAACACTTTGGCCTCGGGTTTGCGCCAGAGCATGGAGTACTGTGGCTGGCTGGAGGAGAAGGGAATCAGAGTGTTCTCGCCGGCAACTGCTGCCGCGGCATCGATCTGGTCCGCTGTCCACTCACTGAAGCCGATGGCGCGGACTTTGCCGGACTTGACGGCACGATCGAGGGCGGTAAGAGTCTCTTCGAGAGGCGTTTCTTTGTCGAAGCGGTGGCACTGGTAGAGATCGATCGTGTCGACGCCGAGACGCTGGAGCGAGCGGTCAAGCTGCTTTTCGATCTGCGCCGCCGACAGGCCGTGGTCGGGCTCGTCGCCGACGGGGAAGTAGAGCTTGGTGGCGATCATGTATCGGTCGCGTGGATAGCTGCGCAGGGCTTCGCCGAGCACTCGTTCCGCTTCACCGGCGCCGTATTGGTTGGCGGTGTCGAAGAGGGTGATGCCGTGGTCGAGTGCGGCATGAATGCAACGGATGGCCTGATCGCGGCCGATTCCACCTGCTACGGTCAGCCAGGTACCGAAACTCAACTCAGAAACTTCAAGAGGACCATTGCCTAGACGGCGGAATTGCATTGGGTTCCTTCCTGGTGAATGGTTGATGCGGTCGGCCCGCGAAGGCTCATCGCGAGGATTCGGGCGCCCCTTATCGATGCACCGAACGGTGCGCGGGTCTGGAGACCCGCACGACAGCCGGTCTAGAGACCGGCGCTACCTTAAATCCGCATTTCTAATGCAAGCTCATTATCCCAACGCTTGTACTGATCCTTTGCCGAAGAGCTCTTCTACACGCGCGACCCAACTGCGATCGGCGGCGACGCTCATGCCTTCGGGCTCAAGGATGACTGAGTACTCGCCCTTCTTCTCAAGTTGCAGCATCACTTTGCCGGGGCCTGGCGCGGCGTCGGCGGCGCTCTTGAGGCCGGCAAAGATTTCTTCGGTGGCGCGATCGAGGTTGATGCGGATGCGGATGCCGCCGGGCAGTTTTACCTGTACCTGTTCGAGCGCAACGATGGAACACACGGAGATCTTCGATGCCGCATCGTCATCGCCCATAAGAACACCACGCACAAGCACCGGAGCTTGGATCTTCAATTGCTCCTGCAAGCGCTCGTAGTCGCGCGAAAAGCAGATGAGGTCGATTTTCCCGGCGGCATCTTCGAGGGCTGCCTGGGCATAAAGTTTCTGGTCGCGTTTGCTCTTCTGGACGCGCAAACCCATGATCATTCCCGCTACCTGGATTTCATCGGCGGGGTCTGACTGCTTGCCCCAGGTCCGCTCGGGCGGCTTGCGTTCAAGGGCTTCGGCAGTTGTGATTACGCCGGTGAGGTTGCGGAGTTTTTCAGCGTATTTATCGAGAGGATGGCCGGAGACAAAAAAGCCGAGTACCTCTTTTTCATTGGCGAGGCGGACGCCTTCTTCCCAGTCGGGCACGTTGGGCAGGTCGTCGTGGCTGCGGCCTGGGGCCGGCGCTTCGTTGAAGAGTCCGAAGAGTCCGGATTGTCCTTGCGCCGCATCCTTTTGCGCTTTCTGGCCGCGTTCCATGGCCTTGTCTACCGCTTCCATCAAAGGTCCGCGCTTGCCGAGCGAGTCGAGCGCACCTGCCTTGATGAGCGACTCGATGACGCGCTTGTTCATGACGCGAAGGTCGACTTTTTCGCAGAATTCCCAAAGGCTCTTGAATCGTCCGCCAACTTCTTGACGCGCTTTGATGATTGACTCGATTGCGTTGCCGCCGACGTTCTTTACGGCCGCCAAGCCGAAGCGGATCGCTTCGCCGTGGGGCGTGAATTGCGCTCCTGAAATTTGCACGTCGGGCGGTTCGACGCTGATGCCGATTTCGCGGCACTCGCCGATATACTTGACGACGCTCTCAGGCTTTGAGGTTTCCGAAGTGAGCAGTGCGGCCATGAATTCGACCGGGTAATGCGTCTTGAGATAGGCCGTCTGGTAGGCCAGCAGCGCATAGGCCGCCGAGTGCGACTTGTTGAAGCCGTAGCCAGCGAACTTGTCCATCTGGTCGAAGAGTTCACCGGCGGTGTCCTTGGGATGTCCGAGGGCTGCGGCGCCGCTCATGAACCGGTCGCGCTGCTTGGCCATCTCGTCGGCATTCTTTTTGCCCATGGCGCGGCGCAGTACGTCAGCTTCACCGAGGGAATAGTTGGCGACGACGTTCGAGATCTGCATCACCTGTTCCTGGTAGACGATGACGCCGAGGGTCTCTTTAAGAATGCCTTCGATCTCGGGGAGCATGTACTCGACTTTGCGGCGGCCGAGCTTGCGCTCGATGAAGTCGTCAATCATGCCGCCCTGGATGGGGCCGGGGCGGTAGAGCGCGTTCAATGCGGTGAGGTCTTCGACGGTGTCGGGCTTGTAGCGGCGCAGCACGTCGCGCATGCCGCTGGATTCAAACTGGAAGACGCCGGAGGTGAGCGCGGAGTGGAAGACTTTCTTGAATGTCTCTTCGTCGGCGGGCGGGATGGCTTCGATGTCAACTTTTTCGCCGCGCGTCTGCTGGATGAGCTTGAGGCAGTCGTCGATGACTGTGAGGGTGGTGAGGCCCAGGAAGTCCATCTTGAGCAGGCCCATTTTTTCGACGGCCTTCATGTCGTAGGCGGTGACGATTTCGTCGTTCTTGGTCTTGGCGAGGGGGACGAGTTCAGTGAGCGGACGGGGCGCAATGACGACTGCCGATGCGTGGACACCGGAGCCGCGCACCAGGCCTTCGAGCTTCTTGGCCGTGTCAATAAGTTCGCGGACGGTTTGATCGCTGTCGTAGGCTTTGCGGAGATCGGGAACTGCTTCAAGGGCTTCGTCGATGGTTATGCCTACGGTTGCGGGAATGAGCTTGGCGATGCGGTCGACGTCGCCGTAAGGCATGTCGAGGGCGCGGCCGCAATCCTTGATGGAGCCTTTGGCGGCCATGGTGTTGAAGGTGATGATCTGCGCGACCTGCTCGCGGCCGTATTTTTTCGTGACGTATTCGATGACTTCGCCGCGGCGGTTCATGCAGAAGTCAACGTCGATATCGGGCATGGACACGCGCTCGGGATTGAGGAAGCGCTCGAAGAGGAGCGCGTTCTGGAGCGGGTCGATGTTGGTGATCTCCATGGCATAGGCAACGAGCGAGCCTGCGCCCGAGCCGCGACCGGGGCCGACGGGAATGCCGTTATCGCGCGCGTACTTGATGAAGTCCCAGACGATGAGGAAGTAGCCGGGGTAATTCATCTGCTTGACGATGCCGATTTCGAAGTTCAGGCGGGCTTCATATTCGTGCGGCTTGCTGCGGAGGACGCCCCGCAATTCGAGTTGGCGCACGGCCGTTTCCATGCGCTTGCGGAGGCCTTCGCGGCAGACTTCTTCAAAGTAGCTCTCGATGGTGTGGCCGGGGGGCACGGCGAATTCGGGGAAGGGGTTGTCGACCGGGTGGAGATTGAAGTTGCAGCGCTCGGCAATCTCCATGGTGCGCTCAAGTACGGAGGGCGAGTCCGGAAAAATCGCGGCCATTTCGTCGGCGCTTTTGACGAAGAACTGGTCGCTGTCGAAGCGGAATCGTTCGGCGTCGTGGACCTTTGCGCCGGTCTGCACGCAGAGCATGACGTCGTGGGCTTTTGAGTCTTCGCCGCAGAGGTAGTGGGAATCGTTGGTGGCGACGAGGGGAATGTCGAGTTCGCGCTCAAGACGGAAGAGGGCTTCGTGGATCTTCTTTTCCTGCTCGAGTCCCTGGTCCTGAATTTCGAGGTAGAAGTTGCCGCGGCCGAAGATGTCCTGGTATTGGGCGGCCACAGATTTTGCCGCCGCGTAATTCTCATCACCGCGCAGGTTTTTGTATTTCCCCTCGCCAAGCAGCGCCTCGCACAACTCCCCGCTCAAGCAGCCGGAGAAGCCGATGAGGCCCTCGGCATGTTCGGCGAGATAAGTCTTGCTGACGCGGGGCTTGCGATAGAAGCCGTGGAGAGAGGCTTCGGAGGTGATGCGGATGAGGTTGCGATAGCCTTCTTCGTTGGTGGCGAGGACGAGGAGGTGATTGTTGTCGTCGCCTTCGCCGGGGGCGCGGTGGTCCTCTTTTTGGGAGATGTAGAGTTCGCAGCCGAGGATGGGTTTGACGCCGGCCTTTTTCGCGGCTTCAAAGAAGTGGACGGCGCCGTAGATATTGCCGTGGTCGGTCATGGCCACGGATTTCTGGCCCAGGGCGGCGACGCGTTCGGCGAGCTTGGTGAGGTCGCAGGCTCCGTCGAGGAGGGAGTATTCGGTGTGGAGATGAAGGTGAGTGAATTCGGGCATGGCTAAGACTGATTTTAGCGGGGAGGTGTGCTGTCTGACT
>Ga0182027_10015469_pt1 | contig 10487 bp, 7 predicted proteins | sample 712E1DmetaG_FD_121300 | JGI IMG/M metagenome (GOLD analysis project Ga0182027, IMG submission 121300) | Permafrost microbial communities from Stordalen Mire, Sweden - 712E1D metaG (Illumina Assembly) | ecosystem: Environmental > Terrestrial > Soil > Wetlands > Permafrost | place: Sweden... | reverse complement strand
CCCGGGACAAAATCACAATGATTTTAAATGATATTTCCCGAAAAGAAAAGGCAAAAGCGCATTTTGAAGAAGCAATGAAGTCTGTTTCCGACAAAAATGCTGTTGCGCAATATTCAAAGTCCGATCCCATGTTCATCAGTGGCATTACCGACACGGTGGGCCGCGAACAATATATTGCCGGAGTAGGCTTTAACAATAAGCCGGTTGCAGCTGCTTTTGTATTGCCCGACAACAAGGTTTCGGGCATGATTGAAGCAAACGGTTCTTTTTATATTGTAAAGCCTTTATGGCATAAGAAAATCACCGATATCCCGTGGAACAGCCCTGAAATTGCTGAAAAGCAACGTAAAGCAATGTCCGATTTCGCGCAGAAGAATTACTATGATTGGTATTTGGATGTAAAGAGCCGAGCAAAAGTCGTGGACAATGTCAGTCAGTTTTATGTTGACTGATTAGTGGAGCCCCGCCGACTCCTGTCGGCGGGGCTCCACTAATCCCGCGCTTTCAATCCTGAAATTATAAATTCCGTACATTTTTCTTCCGAGACTGCTGGAGGATTTGCGAGCCTGATTTTAGCGCCAAGACTTTCCATAATCATTCGAACGCATAATAAGCCGATACCTTCGCCATTCCCGTTATTGATTTTTTCCCTGAATAAAAGCCCCCTGATTTCGGCAGGCACCCCGCTGCCATTGTCTTTGATGTGAATGTCTAATTCGCTTTTTTCGTTTTTTTCGCTGAGCAAAATGATCATCGATGTTGCGCCGGCTTTTTGTGCATTTGCAACAAGGCCCATTATTGCATTGTTACATGCGCGTACGTCCATTTCAAGTGATCTGCAAGAAAACCTGGCTGGAACAACTATGGTAATGCGTCCAGGAACAAATTGCGGCGTTTTTGTTCTTTCAAGCTTAATTTCCAACGAGCAAGCGTTAACGAGAAAGGAAAAAAGCCTGTTGACGAATTTATGGGGAGGTATCGGGGAAATCCGCACCATGGCATGGGAACCGGACAAAATGGTCGAAATCGTTCGCAAATGCTCGGAAACACTATTAAAAGACAAAGTTGCTTTTTGCCAATAGACATTGCGTTTTTCCGGGTCTGATGTACGGAATGTCGATTGGCACCAACCGTACGCAGTGCCGATAAAATTGGAAATATCGTGGATTTGTCCGCGGATCATGGCATGCGTGTTTTTTAGCGTTGCTTGATGGATTTGAATTGATTGTTCTTTGGCATGCAAAAGCCGGACACATATCGTGTACAATGAAATAAGGGCGCAAACTAAAAGCAAATAGGGTATTAAAACAGGCCAGTTGTTTTTCGAAAAGAAAAAGAAAACCCCGATACTGCAAAAAAGTATAAGAACTATGCCGGTAAAAAACAGGGTAAATGATGTTTTTTTTGCCATTGTCATACTGGTTGCTTTAATTCACGGCGATAGTGTTGAAACAATCAAGGGCCTCCTGCGTGGTGGGCAATTTCCTCATGATATAATCCATGGATTGTTGGTAATCCTTGAAAAGGGGCCGGTCATCTTGAATGTCAACAGCGTCTTCCTGGGTATCGGGTTGAAAATCGGAATGCCATAGCAAAAAATACATTGTTCGGTATAACGCAATGGCGTAATGAGGCGTCAGGGAATTGTGGAGTCCGCAAATCCGTTGGATTTGCCGCACTGGTGTTGCGGAGATTTGGGCCCAATCTTCCAGGGAAACGACATTCGGATTTTGTAAATGCAAAAAGGAATCCAAAAAAGGCGTTTGTTTTCCATGCAACACGAAAGCCAAGGCGGCTGTTTGGCAGACCTCGGTATATAACCGTTTCATTCCCATCGGGTCCTTGTCGACCACTGCGCGCGCGCCAAGCTTCATAGCGTCGGCTGCAACAGCCATCGAACGCATACCGGATAAAATTATAGAGAAGGGGAAACCTGCATTTTTTGCGAGAATACTTAAACCGGTTTCATCGCTTGCCAAATCAATATCGAGTATCCAGCAATGCCAACGAATTGGTGATTTTTGAATGATTTCAATTGCCTCCGAAAGTGATGTTGCTGTTTTAAAATTAAAAACAGGGGAGCCAAACATTGCTTTAAGTAATTCAAGGATTTGCTCATCATTATCTACAATAAGAACATTGACCATTTTCCGGAAAAATGTATATACTTCGTTTGATAATGAGTTCATAATCGTGTGCTGAGGAAAAAAAACGACAATTTTGTCGTTTTTTTTTTAAAATCATCCGGTATATTAATTATATGTTCGTTTGAAAATAATCTGAGGTAATTCAATAGTTAAAATGCTTTTTGAAAAATGCATAATCAAGATAATAGGTTGAAATACATTTTTTAAATTTTTATCTTTCAAAAATACCCTGTAAGGTAGGTTTTTCTCTCTCCTTGCCTACCTTGCCAAAGCCCCTCGGTACACAGCACCCGCTGGGGCTTTTTTATTTGATCACATTTAGTTAATCGTTCCCTGCACTATAGCATCTTTTGGTATTACTATGAAAAACGCCGAGACCAAATTTATCATCGCGATCACTGCTCCTAAAAGAAACACTGATTGATACCCGAATTTTGTCCAAATCAAACCACCGATCAGGGCAACGGTAATGGAAAAAATATGGTCCATGGAAACCGACATAGTGAGCGTGGGCGTAATATGGTCTTTGTGTATGGCTATTTTGTGAAGATAGGTCGACCGAGCCATGTTGACCGACATCAGCAGTTGATCTGCAATGAAACAAGCGCTGGCAATAAGCAATGCTATTTGTTCGCTAAAGAAGCTTTTTGAAAACCCATATCCTGCACAGACGAAAATAAGGAAAAAGGCCTCCAGCATTAAGACTTTTTTTTCTCCAAGCGTATCGATTGCCTTTCCAAGAAGCGGCTGAAATGCAATACCGGTTATTCCGGCAATAGTCAGCAATGTTGCAAGCATTGCTGTTTTTTGATTGAAAATAGTCACAAGCACCCAAGGCGCAAAAGTCAGGAATATCTGTTTCCTGGTCCCGTATAAAATAGACAGCCAATAATACATAGAATACCTTTTGTAAAGCTTCAGATGCGTTGCCGGCGCATGTGCCTTGCCCGGTTCCATGCAATAAAGCAATATCGCCGCCGCAAGGTACATTGAAGCGGCAATGAAAAAGGAAATTTTGAAATTAAAATTAAGGAATTTAAACCCGATAAATACAAAGAAACTGCCTAAAACAACGGCAAAATTTCTGATGGCATTTATTTGCCCGAGGCGCTGACCTGTTTTTCCTTTTTTCGCAAGGTCCATTCCAATGCTTGTGGAAAGAGGCATGAACAAATGCTGTCCAAGACTGAAAATGAATAGCCAGGCAAACATCCAATGAAAACTGAATGAAAAAAGGGCCATTGTTATAAGGCCTGTTGTTCCGCAAACTGCAGCTATTACAGCCAAGCGTTTTGTGCGAATAAAAAATAAAGCGGCAGAAACAAATATTACCAAAAAGCCAGGCAATTCCCTTGGCAATTCCAAAAATGTCCGGTCTAAGCTTTTTAAGCTGAAAGTATCGTTCAGGAAATTATTGAAAATGGCATTAAAAATGCTCTCGCCAAACCCAATAGCGGCGATAGTAGAAATAAATAATGCGATATCCCGATTTATGCGCGGAAGATGAAATGTATTTTTTTTAAAATTATTCATGGGAAGTAAAATAAAATACTCTTTGCGCTGGGAAAAACCATTGCAATGATTTGTTGCAAATAGAGTTGCAGCAGCACACGGCCTGTTCATCAAATATTAATTTAATGAATAAATCAAATATATTAATATATTTTTAAAATTATCGTAACTGTATTAAAATAAATATGATATGCGTCATGTTTGCCTGGCAAAAAACTGGGTGAGAATTTACTGTTTTTTTCAAATATTGACTTTTTTGTTTTTTATTTCTTATATTCATTAGTACTTATATTTGAATTATCTACGCTTTTTGCGTAGATAATCTATAAAAAAATAAACTTATCCCATGCGACATGTCCCCGAAGCGATAGCGAAGTGGGAAGCATGGGGTTAGTTGAGCAGTTTCAAGAATTTTAGGTCGGCAACACCCGTAATTCAACAGGAAAAAAAGTATCATGGAAAAACAAAATCTAAGGAAGTGCTTTTTCGCTGTCTGTTCAGCGATGGTATGCATAATGCTCTGCCAATTTCAGGTAGAGGCTGCAATCAAAATAAAAACAGGGTCGCCGAAAACCGCATTGGAAAGTTACGTGATTAAAGACGCTGTTTCATTTTTAAGCAAGATGTATACCGATGCAATCGATACGTCCGGCAGCGGTACAACCTTTGATATTGTCATAGGCACTCCCAATAATAACTCCCTGATTGCCGACCAAATTACGGGTGGAAGCTTAGTTCTCCCAACAGGAAAATATGCCGGTCAGGGGTATGCCATAAAAACGATAGGCACCACGATTTATGTTGCCGCAAGCTCCGACACCGGGCTTTCGCCAGGTATGTATGATTTGCTTCAACAATTGGGGGCTTATTTTCAAATTTCCGGTGAAATTTTGCCGGCGCCATCTGCTTTTGCAATAACAAATATCAGCGTAAGTGTTGCGCCGGCTTTCAGATATTGCGGGTTGTTTCCGTGGGACAATTTCTTATGTGGCATGTCGGGTTGGAACGAGGAAGATTTCAAGCTTTTCATTGACAGAATGGCGCGATTACGGTTCAATTTTATCGAGTTCCATAACTATCCCGGCATGGCATATTATAATGAAACCTATACAGACGGCTCACCGAACTCAACGTCGGATCATGTCGCCGACTATGCAAATTCCTTTACGAATACGGTAATCGGTGGAGGCGCCATGGGCACAACCACCACGTTTGGTACGCGCCAATGGTGGCAAAACCAGAGCAAAGGCAACGCGGTAGCACAAGATTCCTGTCAGGCGATGATGAGACGGGTGATCGATTATGCCCATTCGCGCGGTTTGCAAACGGTTATCGGTTATTGTCTCATGCAGCCCAATGGCGGAAATTTTGCAATGACGAATAGTCGTGGCTGGAACGCTATGCCGGATCCGCTCAATGCGAACAATATCAACAAGCAGGTCGACCGCTACAGACGGCTGGCTCAGATTTATCCCAAATCAGATTATTATTGGTTGTGGCAGGCCGAAGCCGGCGGTGTTTTATGGAACAACCTTACCAACGATGCAGCCGCGTCAAATCTTCGCACCACCTATGCATCCTGGAATCCGGGCGGCGGCAGAGGAGGCGACATCGATTATGGATACGAGTTCTGGCAAACCGTCAATAAACTTACGTCAGCAGAACGAAGCAAAATAGCCACCGGTGGCTGGGATATGTCCAAAATGTTCATCGGGTTCGATAAAAATTGTCCATCGGAAATCATCTTCCACAATATGAATTCGTGGGACACAAGAGGCTCAATCAATCAGGCGAAAAATGAATACAAGCTGGGCGCTTCTCAGCGAAGATTGTGGATGACCGATTGGTGGGAATACGACGGCATCGTCTGGTTTCCCGAATACCGTGTCCGAAAACAGGATACGATATATACGGCGGCCGTTGCCAACAACGTGGAATGCATGACCCTGGACGGATGGAAACAATCCGGCGTTGAGCACAATATCAAGTACCTTTCTGAATTCAACTGGAACCCAAAGTTGACAGGAAGGCAATTTTATACCGATTACTGCGGCAAAGTGTACGGCAGCTCCGCTGTTTCGGTAATGGCTAATTTGTACAATGTCAACGACAGTCTCGAACCCACCATTCCGGCTGCGACGACCGGTGATTACCGGGACATGAATATTTCGGAAGGGTGGGCGACGTTGCAGCTTTCGGCGCTTACGACGGACGCGACTACTATAGCGAATTGCCAGACCCTTATAACAAAACAAAATGCTCTTATAGCACGGGATCAGACTTTCTCGTCATCATTGAAGAGCCTAAGGCCCAGTTTATCGGCGACCGGCCAGTATTGGCTCGACTTGATGATTAACAGGCTGGATTTTCAAGTTCTGTACGTGCAGTCGTTGACAAGCATCAATAAAGCGTATGTGGACTATAAAGCGAGCGGAAAATCCGCTGCCATCACCGACCTGAACATGGGTCTGGATGGAATTTATCAATCTATTTTGAAATTGTCTCAATGCGCAAGAAATACCAGCGATCTCGGGCTCATTGGCCAAATTAACATTTTGGATTACAACATTCTCAAGCAATTCATTACCTCCAATGGCGGCACGGTGGCGGCTTCTCCCGCGCAACCAATGCTCGCAAAGGGATCGGCTGTAAAAGAGGTCTCGATTTTTAGTCTCGATGGAAAATGCATTGCCAGGCAGGTTCTTCTTGTTAAAAATGTTAAATTACCGCAAATCAATTCGGGTATTTACTTGATAATAATCAGGGACGCGACGGGCAATGTGCAGATTCTTAAGGAGCATATAACCGACGGGAAATCGCTTGTTGCGAAAATTAGGGGATAATCATATAAGGTGCTTTAATTATATATCGATTAATTAAATTAAATAAACTTTTTATACCCATTTTTTGCAACCCGATTTCATATCTTAAATTTGATTGATATACTTTTACTCTGTTTACAAAAACAGGTTGTGATTTTAAAAAAAACATCAAAAGCTTGCAAAGGGGGCAATTATCAGTACCGTTTTCTTCAAACACATTTATATTTTTACAACTGCATTGCTTTTTACATGCGTTTCAGGGTTTGCCGAAGAGGGTTCCACTCCTGAGATGTCTTCTGATACGTTAAGTGCTCAGCCGGTTTCAAAAGAAACGGTCAAAAATACCAAAAATATTAATATTTCCGGATATGGGGCTATCGAGGCCGGAGAGATTGAAGACGGGCATTATGGTGGAAATTTGAATTCCGAATTATATCATTTATGGATTGGGCATTTGTACGCTGGTTTGGGCGTACATGCAAAAATAAACGAATATTTTTCTGCAATAGTCTCACTTGAATCCCGTATTTGGTACAACACAAGTCCGCTAAGCGCGGTGCGCGACAATTCCACTTTCGGTGCACCAATGCAGAATTTCGATATTACCATTACTAATGCCGAAGGTATATTATCCTTTGGAAACAAAGAAATATCGGAGCTCACTATTGGAATAGGCCGGTTCGAATACAAGTATAATCCTCAGGCCCAGGACTTTGGAGAGTATATGTTCCGGACCGGGTGTTATCCTTCATACATAGAAACTAATTTTGACTTGCCGTTGGCGCGCCTCAATGGAATTATCGTATCTCATAAACTTTTTAACTGGCTACGTCAGGATCTTTTATTAACCACCATGTCGGACATTGAACCGTTTTTCAATTTCAGCCTTTCGTACATTGTAGATGCTGCAATTGGAAAAGTGTTTGATGTCGGGGCAGGTATTTCGTTTAGCAATTTAATTCCAGCTGATGAAAAAAATGATATGGAAAATTCTACTCATGATTATTTGACAAATGGGTATATTAAAACGCCAGGTGATACTGGGTATTACACATTTCAAGGCACAAAATTAATGTTCCGGTTCATGTTTGATCCCAAAAGGTTCTTTGATGTTCCGATTTTCGGTGAAACTGATGGACAGATTTATTTAGAAACAGCGATACTTGGACTTCAAAATTACCCCAAAAGCAATGCAATTGATACTAATAATATTTGTAATCCATTTGGATATGATAATATTTGGGAAAAGATTCCCGTTGCAATCGGATTCAATATTCCTACCTTTAAGCAACTTGATGTTTTATCACTTGAAGGTGAGTGGTTTGGATCAAAATATTCTGATAGTTATTTGAATTATACCGGCGCTGTTACAGCGACCCCGTCTGGACTTGGGGCCAATGAAAATGCTTACGATTATACCCATGATGATTGGAAATGGATCATTTACGGAAAGAAAACTATTTTAGGTGGATTGTCAATTATCGGATTGATAGGTCGTGATCATTTGAGGACAGAGACATATATAAAGAAGTACCAGGATTATGAGGCTACACTTATAAAAAATAGCCAGTGGTATTGGATGTTGAAAATAAAATATTCTTTTTAAATTTTTTAGCAAAGCGAGGTTTTATGGAAAAGCAAAAGTTTAATTTTTTCAAACATTTTGGGAAAGTTTTCCTTCTTGGTATGTTGGTTGCGGGAATGATTTCTCCTGCACATGCCGTACTCAAAGCTAAATGGCGAGTTTCAACAGCATCAAATCCATGGGCTGCTGAACAGCAATTGTCAATAGTAACCCATACGACACAGAATACAGAAATTGTTCTTGACACGACGGTCAAATATCAAACTATGACCGGGTGGGGAGGCAGTCCTAATGAATCAGGAGTTTTAGCGTTACATAAATTGCCTGCGGCATTGCAGGACAGTGTGATAAAAGCCTTTTATGATACAGTAAATGGATGCAAGTTTAACATGATCAGGTTACCGATTGGATGCAGTGATTTTTCTATCGATGGTTATTCTCTTGATGACAATAACGGTGACTATGCGATGGACAAAATAAGTATACATCGCGACAGCCTTGTATCACTTGATTTTTGCAAAAAAGCAGCGGTGATCAATCGCAACCTCAAGGTTTGGGGAAGCCCTTGGAGTGCACCTGCGTGGATGAAAAATAACAATAATTGGTTTGGTGGAACAGCCCTTTCAGAAGAATGTGCACTGAAACAGGATAATACGACACTAACGGCATATGCACTTTATTTTTCAAAAGCAGTAACTCTATATAAAGCATATGGTATTCCCTTTTTTGCTTTGGCGTTTCAAAATGAACCGTATTGCTGCCAACCGTTTCCATCCATGAGATGGTCAAGCGGAACAATGATGTTGAATTTTATGAAAAATTTTCTTGGTCCGCGAATGGTTGCTGACCATCCTGATGTAGAGCTCTGGACGCCAACAATGAACATTAACGACACTAATGCGTTTGTGCCAATGCTGAGAGATGCCTATACTTCAACGATTATCACAACCGTATGCTATCAATATCAAGGAGAGGATGAAATCAATTATATCCATAAAAAATTTCCTAATGTAAGAGAATATTTGACCGAATTGCAATGTGGTGGTGGAGACAATTCTTGGAATTATATCCAAACATCGACTTTTCCTGAAATTAAAATGGGTATTGCTAATGGCGTATCAGGTGCTTTTCAATGGAACTTACTTCTTGCAAATGGTGGTTTTAGTGCACAATGGGCAACAGGATCAAACGGACATTGGGCTCAAAATTCAATGATAACGGTTGACACTACTCAAAATAAGAAAATCATATACAATTCCCAATACTATGGTCTCAAACATTTAAGCTATTATATCAGACCTGGATCAAAGGTAATTAAAGTGACTGGGCAATACGATACAAATGAAATTTCTGTTAAAAATTCCGATGGCTCCCTTGTAGTTGTTACCAATAATCAAAACAGTGGGTCTCAGAATGTCGCAATTTGTTTTGGAACGCAAATGGTACAAGCCACATTGCCGGGGCTATCGTTTGCCAGTTTCAAGATCTATGACTCGAGTCTTGTTCAGGACGCAGTACATCCCGCAATTAACGTAGCACCAGAAATCAGGTTAGTTTCCGTAAACAAGTATTTTAAAATCACCGGCGATAAGTTTTCATTACCTGCGGAATTTGCGGGAAAAACTTGCAATGGTGCGTTTTATGATGTCAACGGACGGTTCATAAGGGAGTTTTCAACCAATAGTGGATCATTGAGTCTTTCGAAGGAATTTGGTCTTTCTAAAGGCGTATATGTAGTCCATATCAAGTCTGTTCGCATGTAACATTATCTGATTTACATCCCTCACTTGTAAATATCTGCAAGTGAGGGATATTTATTTTCTCCGATTTTTCCTGCCAATGGTCGCGATGGGCGAGTTTTTCGGTTCCCCTGTTTAGAATCTCGATGTACTTGGTATAACTAAACAAACGATTAATAATAAAGTAGTTAGCAGGATTTATGGCCACGGGAGGGGTTGGGCATTTACCAAAAAAGACCTTTCCGATTGTGGTGAGTTTTGCCCTGGGTGATCTTGCATTGCTCCATGAGGTCATTGTCTTTAAGCAGCGTTTTTACTGTAGCCACAAAGCGCAATACGAAAAAGCCATTCCAAGGTCATTCAGATTGATTCCTGATGCAGCCTGATCCCGTTGGTAAACGAAGATTATAACAAAACAAAGGAAATGATATTCGGTACGCCGCCCACGTTTGATTCAATCGTGCAAACGCTCAAGAAACTCAAAGACGAAATCAACTCATTAAGGAACCCGTGATGCTTCTTCCCTCGCTTGTAGAAGCTAAAATTCGTCAAGGTGTCGTTTGCTGGGGAGTTCATGCACAATACCTGAAGTTTGCATTTCATCTGTTCTCACAACTAACCCCATGCTTCCCATTACGCTATCGCTTCGGGGAGATGTCGCTATGGGATAAGTTTACTTTAT
>Ga0182027_10015468_pt1 | contig 10487 bp, 10 predicted proteins | sample 712E1DmetaG_FD_121300 | JGI IMG/M metagenome (GOLD analysis project Ga0182027, IMG submission 121300) | Permafrost microbial communities from Stordalen Mire, Sweden - 712E1D metaG (Illumina Assembly) | ecosystem: Environmental > Terrestrial > Soil > Wetlands > Permafrost | place: Sweden... | reverse complement strand
CGAGTTCGACCGGGCTGAGATTCCTCGAACGATGGTCCAACGGTAGGCGACAGACTGCCTCGACTATCTCGTCCATGGGTCCATGGTATCGCCGGGTCGCTGCGCCCACTGTCGAGGACGCTTGGGTTGTGGAGCCCCCGGCCGGATTCGAACCGACGACGCCCGCCTTAGGACGTCGGCGCCCTATTTCACTGAGCTACGGGGCTCGGCGCGATATTGCCGCGTCCGCCGGGTGGCGCGACGGGGACGCGACTCGCCGGTTCAGTCACCCGAGACTCAACCGGCCGTGAGAGCGGCACTGCGCCGCGAAGAGCCTTCCGAACGGGTGCATCCGCGTGCTTTATTGGGTGCGTTGAGTCACCCACGACTGAGACGACCGTCGAAGGCCGCCCGGCGCACCGATAGACCAGCCTGGGGCATGCCGAGACGCGCTTCGTTGTCCCGTTGAGTCACCCGTGACTAAGACGCCCGCCGCACGCGTCCGTCGGGTGCCGCGGCGCGAGTCGAGCGATCAGAAGTACCCGGCCAGGCAGGGCTCCAGTTCCACACGCGCGAGGTCACCGACAGCGACCGCTCCGGCCAGCTCGATCATCTTGGAACGCGATGCACCTTCCTGGTGTCTCGCCCGGGGCGACTCGTCTTCGACGTTCTCCCAGGTCAAGCCACCGCTCGGGTAGGCGGCCAGGGTCCAGCCGGATTCGTGCTGGACACTGAGTGGTGGCGCCCCCGGCCGGACTTGGGGACGCGACACCGGCGCGCAGGCCGCCGAACAGGCTCGAATACTACGCTTCGGCCGGCTGACGGCTATCTGGCGCGACCTACAGAGAGCCCCAGAGGTACATCCCCCTGTTCGAAGCCTGTGCGGCGTTTGCGAGGCGTCGCAGGTCGATCAGAACAGGCAGCAGGAGGGCACCGTCCCATTGGAGTTCTTCGGTCTTGCCCCACGCATTCGACAAGTCTTCCATGCCGTCATCGGGCAGTCCCGCCAGCTTCGCGACGAGTTCGGCTGGAAAGACCTCCAGCCATTGCTCACCTTCGTCGCCATGACTGATGTTGCGGAGCATGTGTCGATGCACATCCCATTCCTCGCCGTCGATGATCGCCCAGAGGCGGCCGAATTCGAGCGAAGTGAGTCGCTTGTATAGAACGACGTCGTAGCGCTCTGTGGGCCGCTCGTCGAGCGAATCGTAGAGAAGTGCGTCTTCTTCCGTCGACACGAAAATGTCGGCGAGTATCCCCATCGTTGTCCCCTCATTGCAGTCTCGAGACGGCATCGTTTTGGCGCCCCCGGCCGGATTCGAACCGACGACGCCCGCCTTAGGACGGCGGCGCTCTATTCCACTGAGCTACGGGGGCTCGGCGCGATGTTACCGCGTCCGGAGGCTGGGGCGGCCGGGACGCGGCTCGCCGGTTCAGTCACCCGGGACTCAACCGGCCGTCGAGAGCGGCACTGCGCCGCGAAAAGCCTTCCGAACGGGTGCATCCGCGTGCTTCATTGGGTCCGTTGAGTCACCCGTGACTAAGACGCCCGCCGCACGCGGCCGGCGCGCGCTCCCCTACCCGCCCGGCTCGAACGTGAAGCGGTCGCGGTCGCGGGTAATGCGTCCGACCGGATGCACGGGCTCGTGGGAGAGGACGATGGTCCATCCCTCGGCGGCGGCACGGGCGAACAATTCCGCCTTGACGGCCACCGAGTGGAGCGGGAAGTCGTCGAAAGCCGTTACCCACTTGGGATTGGCGCTCCACGGCCGCATCGCGAGATCGCCCAAGAAGGCCAGGGTTCTATCGGCGCCGCGGACTAGAACGCCCTGGTGCCCGGCCGAGTGGCCACCGGTCGGGAAGACAAACACCCCGGGCAGGATCTCGACCTCGCCTTCAACCGCGGTCTGCATGCCGAGATCGCGGACGAGGCTCAGTTCGGGCTGGTCGTAGCTCGCCACCAGACGCGGGTTCGAGCCGTGGGCCATCTGCCACTCGGCCAGCTGGGCCACGAGCTTGGCCCGCGGAAAGGCCAGCGACCCGTCCTGCTTCAGGATTCCGCCGGCGTGGTCGTAGTGGAGGTGGCTCAGGGCGATGGCGTCGACCGTGTCGGCGGCAAAGCCGGCGGCTTCGAGGGCAGGCAGGATCCAGATCCCCTCGTAGCGCCGCATCGCCCGGCCCTTCTCGCTGATCCGGTCGCCGATGCCGGTCTCCACGAGAACCCGGCCCGACGGCGTCTCGACGAGCAGGCAGTTGAGCGCCTGAAGAATCCGGTGGTCGTGGTCGATTTCGTCCTCGACCAGTGTGTTCCACATCATTCGCGGAACAACGCCCAGGAGCGCACCGGCATCGGAGCGGAAGCGCCCGGCCTGGATCAGGGCGACACGCGTTCCGCCGCCGAGCTCCGCCGACCAGTGGACCGCATCGTTGAGAGTCGTCACAGCGGCCTCTTCTCGGCCCGCGCCGACGCCGCTCGGTCGCGTTCGAAGTCCTCGAAGTAGGCCGACGCGGTCGGCTCGGCCTGGCCTTGATACTTCGACCCCAGACCGGCGGAGCCATACGGCCGATCGACCGGGCTCGACATCTCGAAGAAGCTGATCTGCCCGATCTTCATGCCGAAGTAGAGCGCGATCGGGAGGTTGGCCACGTTCGACAGCTCGAGCGTGAGCTTGCCCTTCCAGCCGGGGTCGACATAGCCGGCGGTCGAATGGATCAGCAAGCCGAGCCGGCCCAGCGACGACTTGCCCTCCAACCTCGCCACGAGATCGTCCGGCAGCTCGACCCACTCGATCGTCTGGCCCAGCACGAACTCGCCGGGGTGCAGAACGAACGGCTCCTCGTCGGTGATGTTCATCAGCTCAGTGAGATCCGGCTGGGGCGAGCGGACGTCGATGAACGCGTAGCGGTTGTTGCGGAAGACCCGGAAGCTGCGGTCGAGGTGCAGGTCGATGGACGACGGCTGAAGGTCGGCGGCGTCGTACGGATCGACGCGAACCCGGGCGGCGGCAAGCGCGGCGGCGATGTCTCTGTCGGACAGGACGCTCATTTGACCGTCGCCCCACTTTCGCGCTCGGCGTACAGGTTGTCGACCTCCCGCTTCAGCGTCTCGATGTCCTCGAAGCTCTGGTAGACGCTGGCGAAGCGAATGTAGGCGATCTGATCCAGTGCGCGCAGCTTGTCCATGGCCATCTTGCCGACCTCGGAAGAGTCGACTTCGGTCGCGCCGCCGGCCCGCAGCTGGGCCTCGATCTGGTCCGCGGCCTGTTCCGCGGCGTCCTCGGGCAGCGGCCGGCGGGTCAGGGCCTTGGCAAAGCCCTTCACCAGCTTTTCGCGGTCGAACTCCTGGCGCGAGCCGTCACGCTTGACTACCAGCAGTCGCGGCGCCTCGATGCGCTCGTATGTCGTGAACCGCGCCCCGCACGTCTCGCACTCGCGCCGCCGCCGGATGCTGGCCTCGTCCAGGTCGCGCGAGTCGACGACCCGCGTTTCCCGTTCGCCGCACCGCGGACACCGCATCGACCGACCTCCAAATCATTGCCGCCCACCAGTCCCGAGAATAGCACCGGTCCAGGCCGGGTCATCTCCGCCGATCGCTCAGTGCTTGCGGCGCAGCCAGCGCGGATCGGTCCCGGCGGGCGCCGTTGCCGCGGCAGCGATCTCCTCGCCCCTGGTCCGGATCGCCTCGCGGGCGTGGAGCAGATTCAGGTAGCCTCTCTTGACAGCGCCCTCTCCCTCGATGGCCGTCTCCGGCCGGGGCTCCAGCATCAGTAAGCGGCCGTGTTCGATCAGGTCGACGGCTCGCTGCGCTCGCTCGATCTCGGCCTTCAGGCCGACGCTGTCGCCACCGCGCTTCTGTACGGCATCCGCTTCGAGCCCATACCGTCGCAGCGCCTCGGCCGACGCAGCCATGCTTGCGGCGCTGACTTCGGGGCCCGACTTGCGGCGGCGCAGATCGTCGACAACGGCCAGCAACTCGGTCAACGACACGTCGGCGCGGCGGGCTATGTCGCGTGCGGCCCGGCCCTGCTGTGCCTCACGGCGCAACTCACCACCGACCATGAAGATGCGCCAGAGCAGGGCGAAGATCGGCAGACCCAAGGCCGCGCAGATCAGCAGAGGCAAGAGGACGCTCGAGGACACCGCGAACTACCTCAGCGTTGGCCGGCTTTGGGCCGGGAGTGTCGGGTCACGGGAAGCCGCCGGGAGAACCTTCAAGCGGCCACATCCTCACTCTAAACCCTCCGGGGCCGGTCATGCGAGGCCGCGAGTACGATCGGTCACATCCAAACCCAAACGGCCCAACGCTGCGCTACGCCGCCGTCAAAGCAAGTTCGGGATTGGTACCCTCTCAATGTCGTACTGCTGACGCGGAGGGGATGAGGCGGTGGCTCTGAAGTTCAAACTCCTGGACGTGCCGGTAGCCATCGGCGTCGACTTCGTGGCCGTCATGGCACTGCTGGGCCTGCTCTTGCGAACGCCCGAGCAACTGCCCGCCTGGCTTATCGTCGCGACCCTATCCGTGCTGCTGCACGAGGTGGGTCACGCGGCGATGTTCGACTTCTACGGCATTCCGCCCTCGATCCGGTTGTATGGCGGCGGCGGCATGACAACGGGTCTGCGGCTGCCGTCGCGACAGCACATCCTGGTAGTTGCCGCCGGCCCTGCGGTCGGCCTGGCAATTGGCGGAATGGTCGGCCTGGCGGTCCTGGCCGCTCCGCGACTTGCCACCGACCCCGTGATCCAGGATCTGCTGTGGTTCAACCTCGGCCTGAGCTCCCTCAATCTGCTTCCACTACCAGGCGTCGACGGCGCAGCAGTCCTCGACGAAGTCGTCACGCTCGTCCTGGGGCGTCCGGCGGAGGTCGCCGCGCGCGTTGTTGGCGTGGTCTTGCTCGGAGCAATCGTCATCGGTCTGGCTCTGGTCGGGCAGGTTGCGCCGGCTCTCTTTGTGGCCTGGGTCGCGGCCAGTGGAACCATCAGGATCGGCGGCGCGTCGGGATTCAATGGCGGCACGAAGAAGGCCGGTCCGTCCGCTCAACTGCTCCGCAAGGGTCTAGCTCAGGAAGCCTTCAACGCTGCGTGCGTGGAGATGGCCGACCGCCCCGCAGACCCTGATCCCGTTCTGGTCGCCGCGACGGCACTGTTGATACTGACCCGCTATGGTGACGCTGAGACGGGCTTCAACGAGATGCTGCGGCGCGATCCGACGAATGCCCCGGCCCTGGCAGGGCGGGCGGAAACCAGGCGCCGTCAAGGCCGTATGTCGTCAGCCGAAGCCGATCTCCAGACACTGCTCGGCCTCCAAAACCCCGAGGCCATCGCTGCGCAGGCCGCGGCCCTGTATCAGGCCGGACGGCTCGACGAAGGTTGTCGACTCACAATGGCTGCACTTCCAAAAGCCCAGAACGTCGTCGTCGCACGAATGCTCGAGGCCAGGCTCGCGTCGTTCGAGATGACGCTCGGCCGCGAGCTCGAGGCGCTCGGTCACGCCGATGCGCTGGTCCGCGCCGAACCAGGACGCCCCGATCTCCATGAGCTTCGCGCGTTGATCCTTTGCTGCCTGGGCCGCCTTGACGAAGCCAACGCGGCCGCGACCAAGGCCCTGGCCGGCGCCACCAAACACCCGGAGTTCCTCGAGACCCTGGGCATAGTCGAGCGACTATCGGGCAACCCCACGGCGGCAATGCCACGCCTGGTCGACGCCGCCGTCGCCCGCCCGAACCTCCCGCGAGGTCGAGCCGAGCTGGCTCTTTGCCAGGTTCAGTTGGGCCGTGTGCCCGAGGCCAAAGCAGCTCTGGCGAGTCTCCCCGAGTATGCTGCCGGCGATCCATTCGTTGTCTACGCCCGGGCCGCCGCCGCGCTCGCCGATGGCGGCATCGACACCGCCACGGCCTTGCTGCGCGAAGTCCAGCGTCTCCGGCCCGATCTCGGTCTCAGGGCCGGTGTCGACCCGCTGTTCAGGGGCCTCGCAGCCGCGCCACCTATCGAATGATCAGCGTTCCGGTCGCTTCGGTCTTGCCGGCGTGCGTGAATGTGAAGGTCCAGGTGCCCGGGGCGTAGGTCGCCATGTCGTAGCCCCAGGTGCATTGCCGCCCCTTGGACTGGTCCACCGGCCAGGTGTAGCTCCAGGACCACGCGCCGTCGTGAGTGACATAGACCGTCAACGGTTGGTCGTCCAGCGGCTGCTGGAGCATTGCGACCATCCAGGAGTGGGTACCGGCATTGACGGACGAAACCCGATCCAGGACCACGCAGGAGTTGCCGCCGTTGGGGTCGGTGGTGGTGAACATCACCTGACCCTGCTCGCTTCGCACGATCAGGACGATGGCGACGAAGACGGCTACCACGGCCGCGGCGCCGGCAATACCGACCATCCCCAGGATTCCGATCCGGGGACCCCGTCTCCTGGGCGGAACGGCCGTGAGTTCCGCCCACGACGGACCCCGAGGCGGTTCCTCTGGGTCTTCTGCCACGATCGCTCCCTCCTTAACCGGACTGAGTCGCGCTACGGCGTCCGCCGCCGCGGGCCTGGGCCGGGCGGAACACCGCCCCGCGGCGCCGGCACGATCCGGCCGGCTATACGAACTCCCTTCGGAGCTCGCTGCGGATCGGCCGGCTCACCGGGACGGCGCCACTCGTCGTCGGGGTCGCCGGCGGAACTCGCCACGAGCTTGACGCTGCGTACGACCGCGGCGGGCTCAATCTCGCGGATCATGTCGTAGACGGTCAGGGCGGCGACGGCGGCCGCGGTCAGCGCCTCCATCTCGACGCCGGTGGGCCCGATGGCCGCGGTTTCCACCCGAATCTTGACGGCGCTGGCGGCTCGATCCGGCACGGCGTTGACCACGAGCCGAGTAAGGCCGGCGGGATGAACCAGCGGGATCAGATCCGCCGTGCGCTTGCCGGCCATAACTCCGGCCAGCTCCGCGATGCTCAGGACGTCGCCCTTGGGATTGGCCCCGTCGATGATGGAGCTGAGCGTCTCCTGGGCCATGCCGACCTCGGCTTCCGCGATCGCGGAGTGGGCGGTCAGCGGGCTATCGGTCACGTCGGTCATGCGCGGCCTCCTGATGCGCTCGAAATGGGCGGCACGGCGGATCGCCGCCCGACTCCCGTCGTCGAAGGCGCCGTCACCGCCCACGGAACCGGCTCCCTTTGGCCTGAACCAGGGCGGCGAGCTGGCGCTGACGCTGCTCGGCCCTTTCGTGGACTAGTTTCGCGGCCGACCGGCGGGTCAACAGGTGCGTGCCCGCTTCACCGGTAGTCACCAGCACCGCGTCGAGGCGGGCCCGCTCCAACGTTTCCAGTGCAGCCCAGAGATCCATATCGGCGTCCACGGTCGGTACGCTCGCGATCGGGACCATCGCTTGCTCGGTATGGGTGTTCGGCCAGGATCGCGCCGGAATGCGCCGTATCTGGGCAGTCCCGATCAGTCCGACCAGATCGTCACCACGCACCACCATCGCCGCCGCGCCGTTGCGCTCTCCCAGATACTCGGCCGCGAAGACGTCGAGGGTGAGCTGGGGCGGCACGCTGCCCGGATCGCCGTCGATGGCGTCGCCGGCGTGCAATCCGGCGATGAGCTCCTGAAGCCCCGTCCGCCGGTCCATAAACTTGCTGGAGTTCATCATCATCCAGCCCGAGATGACAAGCGCGAACCCAACCAGAGAGTCGTAGAAAACCATCGAAAGCAGCCCGAGCATGATCAGGACGACGCCCACGGAACGCCCGACGCGCACGGTGGCTGCCGCGGCAGTTTGATCGTTACCGGTCCGCCGCCACACAAATCCATGAAGGGCGCGGGCGCCGTCCATCGGGTATCCCGGTACGAGATTGACGATGCACAGCATGGTGTTGAACACCGCGACCATCGTGGCCACGAATCCAACCGCCTGGATCGGATCCGGTGCCGTGGAGAGCGGCCCGAAGTCGATGAGCGCGCCGACCACACCGAAGACAACCGCCATCAGGAAGCTGAATGCCGGCCCGGCCAGGGAGATTCGTATCTCTTCGCCGGCATTCCCGGGCTTGACTTCCATGACGTACGGACCGCCGAGCAGCTGCACAACAACGACCGGAACCTGTTGGCCGTACATGCGGGCCACCCGGACGTGCGCCAGCTCGTGGGCCGCTACGGAGGCGAAGACCAGCACGGCCGTCGAAATCGAGCTGCCCCAGGCGAGCCATGTCGGCAGGACGGCGGCGCTGCCGTCGGTGAGATCGACGCCGAAGATGACCGCGATGAAGGCGATGATCGGAACCCAAGTCCAGTGGGCGCGAACCTCGGTGCCAAAGACACGCCCGAGCGTCAAACCCGTCACGGCGTCCACGCTCCCACTCGAGCGCCGGCTTCGGGCTCAGGTTCGCGGCCCAGACGCGTGGCGATGACCGTCGTGGCGATTGCCAGGATCAGGATGGCGACCGAGATCGCAATGCTGGTCTCGGACCAGAACTGATCCGGGAAGAGCTGCACCAGTTTCTCCGTCGGATCGAACATGTAAGTCCCGGCCGCGAAGAAGATCTCGTGGAAAGTCTGGAAGGCCTGGTCGAAGAAGAGCCCGAACGCCACACCAACCACCACGACGCCGATGGCGAGGACGCGGCCGCCCAACGCGACGGCGCGCCAGAACCATCGACGTCCGCGTGCAGCCACGCCGACACCGACGAGCAAGGCCCCGGCGATCAAGGCCACGAGCCCGAGATCCAGGATCACGGTCCGGACGTCGGCCATGTGGCTCCGCTCGCGTTCATCCAGGATCGGTGGTCCGCCCTGGGTCAGCGGAACCGCGAAGTTGGGCGGGCCGAAGACCAGATCCGACAGCACGCTCCCGGTCACCGCCTGAACCTGCGCCGGGGTGTATCCGGTCAGCCCCGCGACACCGGAGCGGCCCTGGTCGAAGGCCACCCACAACGGGTTGAGGAACAGCAGCACCGCCACCGCGATGACAACGCACGGCGTCGCCACTACGGCGACGACCGACGCCAGGCGCTGAGCGATGGAGGGATTCACCCGCCAATCGTAACCCCTGCGACCTGCCGGCCCCGGTGCGGCACGCGCGGAACGAAGCCGCGCGAGGGATCAGGCGGGCAGCGGCAGGGCTGCGGCCTCGCGCCGCAGGACGTCCCAGACCAGCTCGAGGTCGTCGTCTTCGGTTCGCAGATTCGAGATCGCGACGCGAATCGTGAGCCGTCCGTTGATCCTGGTGTGCGACAGGAACGTCTTGCCGGTCCGGTTGACTGCGTCCATCAGCCTGACGTTGAGGTCATCGATCTTCTCGGCCATGTCCGGCTCGTTCTGCCGCCCGGCAAGCGACGCCGGCAGGTAGCGCAGGCAGACGGTCGAAAACGGCACGGGCGCCATCCGCTCGAAGTTGGGGTCGGCATCGACCCATGCCGCCAGGCGGACGGCCATCTCGAGGTGGTGCTTCACGCGCCGGCGTAACCCTTCGAGCCCGAAGTAGCGCAGGTGCATCCACATCTTGAGCGCCCGCAGGCGGCGGCCGAGAGTCGGCGTGTATTCGTTGTAGTCGCGGATCGGCCCATCCCGATCCAGGGTGCGCAGGTACTCGGGCACGAGGCTGAACGCGTCACGCAGCACCGGCATCCGCCGGGTCAACAGGATCGAGGCGTCGACCGGCGCGAACCACCACTTGTGGGCGTTGGTCACGATCGAGTCGGCATCTTCCCAACCCTCGAACGAGCCGCGCAACTCGGGAATGATGGCCACGACACCCGCGTATGCGGCGTCGACGTGGAGCCAGATCCCCTCGCGCTTGGCGATCTTCGCCATGGCGGCGACCGGATCGCGCGACGTCGTGGAGGTGGTGCCGATGGTGCAGACGAGCGCCATGGGCCGGATGCCGGCGGCCGTATCGGCGGCGATGGCAGCCTCCAGGGCGTCTATACGCAGCTCAAAGCGATCGTTGGTGGGGATCTTCGAGACGGCGGCGCGGCCCAGACCGAGGGTCATGCAGGCCTTCTCGATCGACGAGTGCGCCTCCTCCGAGCAGTAGACCCGGAGTTGCGGCACGTCGTCGCGCGACGGCAGCCCCTTCGCCGCGGCGTCGATACCGATGGCCTGGCGTGCGGCCGCCAACGACAGCATCGATGAAGTCGAGGCCGTGTCGGTGATGAGGCCGTCGAAGCCGACCGGAAGGCCCAGGGCCTGGCGGATCCAGTCGATCACGACCTGCTCGAGTTCGGTCCCGACGGGGCTGGTTCGCCACAGCATCGGGTTCGAATTCAGGACCGCCGTCAGCATCTCGCCGATGATGCCGGGCCCGGACGCCGAGCTGCCGAAGTAGGCCAGGAACCGCGGGTGCTGCCAGTGAGTGACGTTGGGCTCGAACAGGCGCTTGTAGTCGGCCAGGATCTCGGCCATGGGCTCGGGCGACTCGGGAGGCGTCTGGGCGAACAGCGGCCGCAGCGTTCCCGGCTCCACGTTCGGCATGACGTCGCGGTCGCGAACGCCCTCCAGATAGTCGGCCATGACGTCGACGGCGGCGTGG
>Ga0182027_10015467_pt1 | contig 10487 bp, 8 predicted proteins | sample 712E1DmetaG_FD_121300 | JGI IMG/M metagenome (GOLD analysis project Ga0182027, IMG submission 121300) | Permafrost microbial communities from Stordalen Mire, Sweden - 712E1D metaG (Illumina Assembly) | ecosystem: Environmental > Terrestrial > Soil > Wetlands > Permafrost | place: Sweden... | reverse complement strand
GTGCCGGCGATCCTGGTTCCTGACAACTTGAAGTCAGCAGTCGAGCAGGCGCATAGATACGAGCCCGATCTCAACCGCAGCTACTCCGATCTTGCCGCCCACTATGGCAGCGCCATCATTCCGGCCCGCTCACGCAAACCACACGATAAGGCCAAGGTCGAGGTCGGCGTCCACTCCGACTCCGACTTCGGGGCGATCCCATCGCTCAATGCGCCGCTCGTCGCCGAGCTCGCCCGGGGCGCGTATCTCGATCGGCGCGAGGTGATCCTGGCGGTCGGCCCGCCGGGCACCGGTAAGACTCACGTCGCGACCGCCCTCGGGTTCGCCGCCTGCCGGCTCGGTCGGCGGGTCCGCTTCGTGACGGTCGCGGGGCTCGTGACCGAGCTCGCCGAGGCGCAGGCCGAGCACCGCCTGTCGAAGCTGGAGGCTGCCCTCGATCGGCTCGACCTCCTGATCTGCGACGAGCTCGGCTTCGTCCATCTCGACCCCGACCAGAGCCAGCTCCTCTTCACCCTCCTCGCCCATCGCTATACGAGAGGCGCTCTGATCGTCACGAGCAACCTCGAGTTCGCCGACTGGACGAGCGTCTTCGCCGGTGACGAGAGGCTGATCCGAGCTTCGCGCATGTCAATAGCCGTGTCCATCTCGGGCGGACGGTCTGGGTAGCCCCTCTCAGACAGGCGAACCCGTTCGCGCTCCCACTCCGGGAATCCCTGATCTGAGATCGCAATCTCGAACCGTTCCTGGGCGGCCTGCTGAATCGCCTCCTTGAGTGACCGTGTAAGCAAGAGTGACCCCTCGCGCGTCAAGTGAGCGGTGTCCAAATATAGGCTGGCACCCTCTATCGTCAACGGGCACTCTCCGGATGGGCAAAGTGTGGGGATGGGGTCGTAAAGAACCGTCCCGGGATTCGCCGAGGCCACGGCAGCCTCGGCCTTTGCCGCCCTGGCTCGGTTTGCGATCGCCGTAGTCGGGTCGAACGAGTTCGGCCCTGTGGCTGGTAGGATCAGCCTGAGGATCGAAGTTCCTTGATCGAGCCGATCGGGTTCGGCGATGTCCTGAAAGATCACGACGCCGATTCCGGCTTCCCTGAGGGACTTGACGACGTCATTGAGTCCCGACTGGTACAAGCTCGTGGCGGTTGCTACGGACGCGACCGTGCCATCCTTTTCGATGAATGTTCGCCATCCTATCTCCGGCCGCGTGTACCCGGACCCGCGATTGGCGATCACCACGACGTTGGGCCTCGTGTCCAGAGCGTACTTGAGCAACTGTTGCTGCCAGGAAGGGCAGTCGTAGGGCTTCCCTCCCGTCGTATCGACTGTGGAGAATGGGCAGCCCGAGCGCGAACTTACCGTCGTGCTCATGCCCAGTTGCGCTGCCGCTGCGATTACGCCATCGGCGTGCGCATATGCCTGCGAGTCGCCTACCAGCAAGACTTTCCCGTTCGCGCCGCCGTTGTTCCAGGTACATACGCTCGCATCGAACGGTTGGTCAGTGCAGCCCCGCGACATGGCGACGTGGTCGTATTGCCCTTGCTCAGATTGCCCGGAGGCGGACGCGGTTGTCCAGATCAACCATCCGGCCCGAGCGCCAAACCAGACCATTCCAGCGAATGCCAGAGGGGTTAATACAGTCGCGGCGATGAGACCGGCGAACCGCATGCGGCTGCGTGGGATCAGCGATCGGATCGGCTGTTCGACCAGCTTGTATGAGGTGACCGCCAGAATGAAAGACAGGACGACGGCGACCATGATGGCCGCCGGCTCGCCTGGCCAGAGTAGCGCCGCGAAGACGATAAGTGGCCAATGCCATAGGTAGATGGAGTAGGACCAGTCGCCGATCTTGACCATGGGGCGCGTGGCAAACGCGCTGGAAATGATGTTGGTACCGCTGGTTCCGGCGAGGATAAGCAGTAGTGCGCCGGCGACGGGGAGCAGAGCCCATACGCCGGGGAAGGGCGTGGTGCCGGTGATCAGCCAGGATGATGCGGCAAGCATACCTACGCCGAGCAGGCCGAGGGCGAGCGCGAAGCTGCGTGATGTGATCGTGAGCCTGGCCCCGGCGAGGGCGAGGAGGGCTCCTACGGCGAACTCCCAGGCTCTGGTCAACGGGCTGTAGAAGCCGAGCAACCAAGAGGCTCTGGGAAGCGTGAAGCCGGTGGACCCGAGGACTGCGAGGCCGAACGACGCAGCGGCAACGGATCCAACAATGATGAACGGGGCGTACCTGAGGACGCGGGCGCGTCGGGCCAGCAACCAGCCGACGGCGAGGATGCTGGGGAACGCGACATAGAACTGCTCCTCGACCGACAAGGACCAGGTATGCACCAGGGGGTTGGTCGCGGCGGGGGCGTCGAAGTAGCCGCCGCTCGCAATGGCGATCACGAAGTTGGCGACGAGGAGCATCGCCCCGCCGGCAGTCTCTGCGGCAATCTGCTGGATGCCAAACGGGGAGAGGACAACGACGGAGATGACCATAGTGACGGCGACCATGAGTGCGAGCGCTGGGGTGAGGCGCTTGAATCGCCGGATGTAGAAGGCGCCGAATCGAATACGCCCGGTTGCTACCCATTCACGGTTCAGCATGGCGGTAATGACGAATCCGGAGATCACGAAGAACACGTCGACGCCGACGAAACCCCCAGGCACGGGCAGCCCGGCGTGGAAGGCGACGACCATGAGCACGGCCATTGCCCGCAACCCCTGGATGTCCGGTCGTCGATTCCCGCCGTCTCTCGCAGGCTCCGTCGTCTCGACGGTGCCTGCCGGTGGCGGTAGCACCCTTCCCACAGTCAGCGCCCACCAGCGTCGGGAATCACTGGTGTTCACGACGATGTCCTCCTGTGCCCTGTCTTTGCTTGGCGCCCGGCTCACGCTGCTGGTTCATCGCGCGAAGAACGCGCCCAGAGCAGGCGCATCGCGAGGTCAAACATCACCAGCTTGAGTAGTGAGGTCCGAGAGCGCCGCGGCGTACCGATCGCCGATGTCGGACCAGGTATGGTTCTTAAGCACGAACCTGCGGCCGAGCCTGGACAGCCGTGCCCGAAGAGCCGGTTCGTCAAGCAGTTCATCCACTCGGCTGGCAAACTCAGCCGCTCCTTCCGCGATCAGTAGCTCATCTCCATCGGCCACGGCGAGGCCTTCCGCCCCGACGCTCGTCGTGATAACAGGGGTGCCGTGCGCCATCGCCTCGATGACCTTGAGCTTGGTTCCGCCTCCCTGTCGCAGCGGCGCGACAAGCGCCAAGGCCGAGTCCAGGAACGGGCCCACGTCATGCACCTCACCCACCCACCGAATCCGGACCCGGCCGATCGTGTCCGGCGGTCGAAGCCTTGGCTGCGCCCCAGAGCCGACAACATTCAACACGACGTCCCTACGAATGAGTGGAAGCACCTCATCACACAAGAAGCTGAAAGCGTCACGATTGGCCTGATAGGTGAAGCTACCAAGAAACAGGAGCTCCGAGCGAGCCGCTTTGCAGACAGGCGGGATGTTAGTTCCGTTCGGGATGACGACGACATTGCGTGCCCCCAGTCGCTGGAAGGCATCCGCATCGCTCTCGCGACACGCGACAACCAGAGAGCTGGCTTGCACGACGCGCCGTTCGAATCGTGACGTCGGTCCGACCTGTAGCGAGTTGACCAGCCTCATCCGAAAGGCACCGTCACCGCGGGCGACCGACCGTAGTCGCCCTTGTTCGTAGTTGTGGGTGTCGAACACCACTGGCACGGACCACGACTCGAAGGCCACATACGATGCCATGAACAAATGGGCGAACACAACGAGGTCGGGCTGAACTTCCTCGTAGCGTCTCTTTACGAATGCCGCGCCATCCGCGGACCAGAACCATCGAGCCTCGTAGCTCCGGCGAATGATCGTGTCCAAGGCTAGCCGTGCGATCCTCACCCGACGCGAAGGGACGCATCTCGCGACCAGGTTCGTCGCGCAACCAGGGACAGACGGGTACGGCTCGTCCACAACCCCCCTCGGTGCGAGCGCCGCGACGTGCACTTCGTGGCCGTGCTTCGCCAACTCTTGGATCAGGTGGTAGTTGCGCAGACGATCCCCTGACAACGGCGGTGCCGGAGGCGAGTGGGTGAGGTATAGGATACGCACGCGCTGGCTCCTGTCTTTGCCGCTACGACCGTGCCGTCATTCTTGACCGAGGATAAGCAACCTGCCGGATCAGCAGCCTCATTCGGCTGTCCAGATCGCCGCTGAACCCGCTGGGTTTCTCCGCGATGCGTGGAACGAGCAGCACCCCAGCCAGACGATAGAGAATGGCCCACTTCTTGTGCCTCGGATCGGACACCCGGCTCTTTGGTCCGTAAATCCCGTCAAGCCTAAGCGCCTCGCTCTCCGTGTCCGCAATCTGTATGTAGGATTTCCGAAAGCCGTGATGCCGCTCGGCGGCAAGAATCCGATCTAGCCGAGCGATCGGGTGGTCACGCCGGAGGCGCAACCACAACTCGGTATCCATCGCAATATCGAACGACTCGTCGACAAGGCGATCAGTCAGGGCAGATCGCCGAATGAAGACAGCCGGCTGAATGATGCGCATCGGTGGTCGCCAGTTGAACGCGCGGACAGGCGGCACCCATTCAACGCACATCTGAAACCCGTCGGCGTCAATCACAACAGCGTGCCCATACACGAAGGCGACCTCAGGGTTTGCTCCGAACGCAGCGACCACTGCTGATACAACGCCGCGGTCGTAGTACACGTCGTCCGAACTGAGCCATCCCAGTATCTGGCCACTGCTCATTTGGAAGGCTTCGTTCAACGCGGCCGCTTGTCCGCGGTTTGCTTCCGATCGCCACCGAAGCCGCGTTCCAGACCACGACTCGAGCAAAGGCACCGAGTCGTCATTGGATCCATCGTCGACGACGATGTGCTCAACAAGACCGTAGTCCTGCTGCTCCACCGATGCGAGTGTGTCTGGCAACCAACGGGCATGGTTGTACGAAGTCGTGAGAACCGACACGATCGGACCATCCGACTGGTTGGTCGAGGGCCCAGTTACCGGGTTGCTTGCCGGTGTGGGCTCCTGTATCTGCGTTGGCATCAATCAGCCCCGATGATCAACGCCCACCATCCTGGCAGTGTGCGGTAGGCCGAGGATGGCAACAGAACGGAGTCGACTCTCCGGGTGCGCTGTGACACATTGCCTCCTGCGAAAGCGGATCGATCCGGAGCTCCGGCTTGCATCCCGCGTGCCCCCTCCGGTTCGCTGCGTGGCTCGGGGGATTCATTCTCAGTGTTGCCGGCCGCTCGCGAATGGCCTCAAGGTGCCTAAGGCGGAGAAGCGTCCCTGATCGCCTGCGCTTCGATTGAGGCTCGATCGAGACACCCGACGATCGCGCCGAGCACCAACACGGCTGGAAGAAGGATCGTGCCGCTGGCCGAACTTAGCATCACAAGAAACAGGGAAGGCAGCAAGAGAGAACCGAACCGTAGCACCCAGAAACTGTAGGCGAGAAGCACGAGTCCGCCCAGTCCCAATTCCGCCACCATGTTCAAAACCACGACGTCGGACTTGTAGTACGAGGACGGGTCGCTGCCGATCTGCTGGGACCATTCGTCTCCGTACACTGCGACATCTCGGAAGTTGCCGTAGCCAACGCCCAGCGGAAAGGACTTGGAAATCACATCAACCGCGACTCCCACTGAAGCCACGCGCATCCTTGTGGACGCATCGTTTCCTGCGACTATCGCGTCCGCGCGGGGGAACACCGGGCCAAACACAAGCATTGCTGCAACAGCAGCGCCAATCGCAATGAACTCCGGACGATGCAAGTGCTTCAGGATAGTCACGCCCAGAATGACGCCGTCGAACAAGAATAGCGTGGCCGACTGCAGCATCACGGCCGCGACTGTCATGGCGATCAGAGCAACGGGGCGGCGATTTGGCAGAAGGTAGTGCACCCCTATGTAGCTGACGGAGATAGACATAGCCGCCCAGGCTGGCTCGGTGCTCCACGCAGCGGGGCGGAACCCACTGTACACGTTATACGGGAAGCCCAACGTCGGGTCGATCAAGCGGGTGACGCTTACATCCATGCGCATCGCATACCAGATCACCCAGGTCGCGACCACATAGCCGCACATGAAAAGGTGAGCGACCAGAATGGCTTGCCCGAGACTGCGCGTGATGCGGGAATCGGCGGCCGCGAACACGCCGCGAACCAATGTCAGGAAGGCGGCGAACAGACAGAGCTGAATGTAGCCCGCCATGTTGATATGGCCGTCGACGGCAATCTGGATGACAAGGCCGAGCACTAGAAACCACAGTAGAGCTTCGGTGTGGACCACTCGTCGTAGCGCCACCGGTTGCCTCAGGATGAGAACGTAGTACCCGAAGCAAGCCCCTATGACCAAGAACACCAACACCCAAGGCGACGAAAGGCCGAGCCGCAACTGAAGACCCCGAGCCAACCCTTCACCGAACCCCACGGTCAACAGCAGGATAGTGAGAATGACCACCGAGCGACGTGAAGGTGGGCGGATCAGTGGCAAGCTATCCACGACAGCATTCCTCATACCACTCGATCGTCGCCCGCAGCCCGTCCTCGAACGGCGTCCCCGCGGAGAAGCCGAATGCCTCGCGGGCCCGGCTTGTGTCGAGGGCGCGGCGCGGCTGGCCGTCGGGCTTGGAGGGGTCCCAGCGGATCTCGCCGCCAAAGCCCGTGAGCCTCGCAATCAGTTCGGTGAGTTCCCGGATCGTGATCTCGCTGCCCACGCCGAGGTTCACGGGATCGCGTCCGTCATAGCGCTCGGCGGCGAGGACGATGCCCCGGGCGGCATCGTCGACGTAGAGGAACTCACGCGAGGCAGCGCCCGTGCCCCAGGCCTCGATGAAGGTGTCGCCTCGCTGGCGGGCATCGATGCACTTCTTGATCAGGGCCGGAATGACGTGCGAGCTGGCCGGGTCGAAGTTGTCGCCAGGTCCGTATAGGTTGACCGGGATCAGATAGATGGCGTTGAAGCCGTACTGGTCCCGATAGGCCTGGCTCTGGACCAGGAGCATCTTCTTGGCCAGACCATAGGGCGCGTTGGTCTCCTCCGGATAGCCGTTCCAGAGGTCTTCCTCGTGGAATGGCACCGGTGTAAACTTGGGATAGGCGCAGACCGTGCCCACGGTGAGGAACTTAGCGACACCAGCCAGGCGGGCCTGTTCTATGAGCTGGATGCCCATGATGGCGTTGTCGTAGAAGAAGCGACCGGGGTTCTCGCGGTTGGCACCGATCCCACCGACCACGGCCGCGAGGTGGATGACCAGATCGGGGCGGCCATCAGCCAGGGCGCGGTCGATGTCGAGAAGCCTGCGCAGGTCGTAGTCCTCGATGCGGGGCACGAAGATCTCGGTTGCTCCGGCGTCTCGGAGATGGCGAACGACCGCCGAACCCAGGAAGCCTGCGCCGCCGGTGACCATAACCCGCCGGCCCGCCCAGAAGTCGCTCATGCCGTCGATCCCGCGGCAGCTGGCTTGAGGTACCCGCCCGGATCCAGTCCGGCGTCTACAAGGTCCGCCTCGACCATTATCCGGACCAGGTCGGCGAAGCATGTTTTGGGTCGCCAGCCGAGCTTGTCGGCCGCCTTGGAGGCGTCGCCGCAGAGCTCGTCTACTTCGGTCGGGCGGAAGTAGGCAGGGTCGATGACCACGTGGTCCTGCCAATCAAGGCCCGCCAGGGAGAAGACCGCCTCGACGAACTCGCGAACGGTGTGCATCTCGCCTGTGGCGATGACGAAATCCTCTGGCTCGGACGCCTGGAGCATCAGCCACATCGCCTCGACGTACTCGGGGGCATAGCCCCAGTCGCGACGGGCATCGAGATTGCCCAGGTAGATCTTCTGCTCACGCCCGGCCAGGATGGCCGCCAGACCTCGGGTAACCTTGCGCGTCACGAAGGTAGGCCCGCGTCGCGGCGACTCGTGGTTGAAGAGGATGCCGTTGACGGCGAAGAGCCCGTGGGCCTCGCGGTACTGGATCGTCATCCAGTGGGCGAAGACCTTTGACACGCCGTACGGGCTGCGCGGGTAGAAGGGCGTCGTCTCGCGCTGGGGGGTCTCGGCGGCCTTGCCGAACATCTCGGAGCTGCCGGCCTGATAGAAGCGGATCGGCCAGTCGGCGCAGCGGATGGCTTCGAGCAGGCGCAGATTGCCCATGGCGGTGGTGTCCGCGGTGAACTCCGGCATCTCGAAGCTGACCTTGACGTGACTCTGGGCGCCCAGGTTGTAGACCTCGTCGGGTCGCAGACGATTGAGGGTGTGGATCAGCGAAGATGAGTCCGAGAGGTCCCCATAGTGGAGATGGAGGTGTGTCTCCCCAAGGTGAGGGTCGCGGTACAGGTGGTCGATGCGCCCGGTCGAGAAGGAGCTGGATCGGCGGATGAGGCCGTGAACGTCATAGCCCTTTGCGAGCAGGAGCTCCGCCAGGTACGAACCGTCCTGGCCCGTGATGCCGGTGATGAGGGCGCGCTTCATGCCGTGGCCCCCGCTCGGCTGCCGTCGTTCAGCAATCGGCCTACCAGCTCTTCCGCGCGGGCGAGCGCAGCTTCCTCAGAGTATCTCTCCTTGGCGTGGGCCAATCCCTTGGACCCCAGATCGTCGGCCAGGGTGGGATCAGCGCGAAGCATGGCGAGTGCCCGTAAAAGGGCGTCGGGGTCACCCGCACGAACGAGGAGTCCCGCTCCTATGTCGTCAACTTCAACCCACGTCGCTCCGCCCTCGCGGACGGCCGCTACGATGGGTCGTCCGGCCGCGCAGTATGCCGTGAGCTTGCTCGGCAGAGACATGTCTACGGACGTCCCTCTTTCGCTCAGTAGGAGAACGTCAGCAGCCAACAAAGCCCTCGCATAGTCATCTTCGGGTTGCGTCGGCAGAAACTCGACATTGGGCAGCCCAGACGAAGCCGACTCAAGAACGGTGCGCTGGCTGCCTTCTCCGAGAAGGACGAAGCGAACGTGAGGTGCGGTGAGAACCGCCACCCGAGCTGCTGCGAGCACTTGCTCGAGACCCTGCTTGAGGCCCATGTTACCGGCATGGAGCACCACCTGCTCGTCTCCCCAACCCAGCCTCTGGCGAGCCTCGGCGCGGTCCCCCCCAGACCCGGCGTGCAGGGCCCAGTTGGGCAGGTGCACGAGGCGGGCGTCGGGTATGCCAAGCGATCGCAGGTAAGGAAAGAACGATGTCGAGACGGGGGCGACCATGCGCGCCCGACGCAGAGACCAGGCCTCCATCCTGCTGATCGCACCAGCGACGCGCGCACCGGCGGGGACGCCGCTTTGATCGGCCGCTCTACCCATCAAGTCCTGGACGACGACTGCATACCTGACGCGAAACCGAGCGGCGAGCACCCGAGCCAGCACGCCTCCGTTGAGGCTGGGGATGACTCCGATCACCGCGTCCGGCCGGCTCAGCCTTGTTGCGAAACCGTTCGCCAGGAATGTGGATTCGTAGAGAGCCCTGCCGGCGAGAGTCTGCCGGCCAGGGACAAAGTGGCGCTTCCTGATGATCGTGACCCCATTGACGACCTCGCGGCAGGTGAGGCCCGATCCATAAGCGGGCGAGATGCGCCACTCTGGATAATGCGGATAACCTGTGAGGACCGTAACGTCGTGTCCCCTTCTGCAGAGGTGCTCCGCTATGCGTGTGGTGTACGGAGCGGTACCTGACGGTTCGGGCCAGTAGTTGATCGCGACAAAGAGGACCTTCGCCATCAGCGGTCAGTGCGCCCCACGCATGGTCAGGAGCGCGACTGGCGTCCGCGCGATTATCCACAAGTCAAGCAGGAGGGATCGCCGCTCCACATAAGAGAGGTCGAGCTCAACCCGTTCTTCATAGCCGGTATCGCATCGTCCCGACACTTGCCATAGCCCGGTAAGACCCGGGCGCACAGAAACGACGCGAGATGCTGCAGGCCCATACATTGTGGAAAGTTCCTCGGCGAGTACCGGCCGAGGCCCCACCACGCTCATTTCGCCGCGGAGGATGTTCCAGAGTTGCGGTAACTCGTCCAGACTGAGCTTTCTTAGGATGCATCCCACGCGAGTCACCCGGGAGTCTCGTCGTAGCTTGTAGGCATTCACGAATTCCGCGGTGAGCTCTGGATCGTCGGCTAGCATCCGCTCGGCATCCATGACCATCGTCCGGAACTTCAGACACGTGAACGGCCTGCCGTACCTGCCGACTCTTGTCTGGCGGAACAAGATGCAACCGCGAGACGAGCATCGGACCGCGATGGCCACCAGGATGAAAATTGGACTGGCCAGGATCAGAGCTACCAGCGCCAGGCTCACGTCCAGCACGCGTTTCGAGAACTCATAGAGAGGCCGCGATGTCAACGCGGACTCTCTGACAATCGTCATCATTCCCCCGCTTCGCCGGGATTCTCACTGCCCATTCGGGTCAGGCGGTACGTCGAGACGACGGGCACGCGACTGCGGTACAGCCGCCGCGTTCTGCGAGCTGCCGTCCGGCACCGTG
>Ga0182027_10015465_pt1 | contig 10487 bp, 9 predicted proteins | sample 712E1DmetaG_FD_121300 | JGI IMG/M metagenome (GOLD analysis project Ga0182027, IMG submission 121300) | Permafrost microbial communities from Stordalen Mire, Sweden - 712E1D metaG (Illumina Assembly) | ecosystem: Environmental > Terrestrial > Soil > Wetlands > Permafrost | place: Sweden... | reverse complement strand
TGGTTGTCCGCCCGGTACGTGATGGCGTGATCTCTGAATTCGATGTGACGCAGGTCATGCTGGAATATTTTATTGGCAAAGTCCATGAACAGAGCGTTGTGCCGTTGCCACGGCCGCGTGTTGTAATCGGTATCCCAACTGGAGTAACGGAAGTGGAGAAGCGCGCAGTCTATGACGCGGTGATGGCATCCGGGGCGCGTCAAGCCATGTTGATCGAGGAGCCGATCGCGGCGGCGCTGGGAGCGGGTCTGCCCATCGGGGAGGTGCGCGGCTCTATGGTTGTCGATATCGGCGGCGGCACAACCGAAGTTGCAGTAATGTCCATGAGCGGCGTGGTCGCTTCGCGGTCACTGCGTGTGGCTGGCGATGAGTTGGATCAGGACATTGTTCAATATGTACGGAATAAATATAACCTATTGGTTGGCGAGGGTATCGCTGAACAAGTAAAATGGAAGATTGGTTCCGCTTATCCGCTTCAGCCGGAAAAGATTATGGAAGTGCGCGGCCGCAATCTCGTGAATGGATTGCCGGAAACCATCGAACTATCGTCCATCGAAATCCGTGAGGCGCTGGCGGGATCGGTGCAGGTGATCATTGATACCGTGCGTGATGCATTGGATGAAATTCCGCCTGAAATCGTTGCCGACCTGATGGATATTGGAATTTGTTTGGCGGGTGGCGGGGCTTTGTTGCAAGGCCTCGCTGACCGCTTGACCGATGAACTCAAATTGCGTGTGTGGGTTGCTGAAGATCCGCTTACCTGTGTAGTGCGCGGCGCCGCCTTTATGTATGAAGATTACGATCATCTGAGCCGTTTCCTGGTCGGCTTGGAGCGCGGCAGTACACACCACAACCGTTGATATTCGATTCCGCGCATTCTTATGCGCTTTATAGTATATATATAAATGAAAGATTTGTTTTCCCGCTCCTTGCAAACTACTATTATTTTCTTGATCGTCGGGGGAATTTTAGCGCTGGCTTTTGGCGGTTTTTTTAGCTCGGCTTCTAATCGTTTCACCGGCGGATTGGTTTCGGCCCAGTACTGGTTTGCCATCCGTTATCAAGCCATCCAGCAGTTTCTTTCGGCGCCGCGTGATATCGTTTCTCTGCGCGCGAGTAACGCCGAGTTGGAGACGGAGATTTCTCAACTGCAAACCCAAGTGATTGATTTGCAACAACGCGTCAGCCAGACCGAGATTCTTGCCGCGCTGGTGGATTTTTCGCGTGCCAACCCGGAGAGCAGTTATAAAGCCGCTTCGGTCATTGGCCGCGACCCGAGTCCGTTTCTTCATTATATTATCATCAATCGCGGCTCGAATGATGGCATACTTCGCGGCATGCCGGTTGTGACCAACCAAGGCTTGGTCGGAAGGATTGATGCGGTCATTGCAGATGCCGCACGCGTTCAATTGATCACTGATCCAGCCGCAACTGTGAATGTCCACCTCAAGAACGCCAATACGGATGCCGTTCTGCTCGGCTCCGTGACCGGAGATATATCGCTTGATATGATCTCCCAGGATGCGGCGGTTCAAAGCGGCGATTTGATTCTCACTTCCGGCTTGGGCGGAGGCTACCCGCCTGATTTGATTGTGGGACAGGTGATCAACGTTCGCAAACTGGATTATGAATTATTTCAGCAGGCCACGGTTCAATCTGCTGTTGATTTTACCCGCCTCGATATTGTTCTCGTGATCACCAACTTCCGGGCGGTGGATATTACTCCGCTTATTCCCACGCCGGCGCCCTAGCATTTATGCGTAATATTATAGCAATTCCATTGTTTGCGTTGGCAGTAATTTTGCAGTCAACCATTGTCAGTCAGTTTTCACTGCTTGCCGGTTACGCTGATCTTATCCTCGTGATGCTTGCAGCCTGGGCTTTGCAAAAAGGAGTTACCACTGCTTTCCAATGGGCGTTTTTGGCGAGCATCATGGTTGGCGCGATCTCGCACATGCCGTGGATGGTTACATTGATTGGCTACATCGGCGTGGTCCTGCTGGCGATATTGCTGCAACAGCGCGTTTGGCAGGCGCCATTATTAGCCATGTTCACCGTTACTTTTCTAGGAACTTTATTTATGCACCTTTTATCTTATCTCTATCTGCGCTTCTCAGGCGACCCTTTGCCTTTAGGCGATTCATTGGGCTTGATCACACTTCCAAGCCTTTTGCTCAACCTTCTGATTTCGATCCCGATATACGGCTTGATGCGTGATTTGGCAAGCTGGGTTTTCCCGATTCGGGAGGAAGCGTGAAGTCTTCTTCTTCGCATTCATCTAGCTTTGATTTTAGGCGGCTGCTCGTTGTTTATATTGTCGGCCTGCTGATTTTGGCTTTGATGTTAGGGCGTCTTTTGTCATTGCAAATTTCAGAAGGTAAGGGTTTGACGGCGCGGGCGATAGATAATTTCACCAACGAGATCAGTCTTCCTGCGGCGCGCGGCATCATCTATGATCGGAATGGTTATGTGCTGGCACGGAATACGGCCTCATATAATCTTGTCATCACGCCTGCTAATCTTCCGGACGATGAAGCGGACATCGAAAGAATTTATCGGGATGTTTCTGCAATCACCGGAGTTCCAGTCGGAGGTCCGGTTACTACTGATTCCTTGAATAATGCCAAGAACTATGGTCCTTGTGTTCCGGGGCCGGGAATCGCCGATTTGGTGGCGCTTGGCGATTCGCTCGCGCCGTACACGCCGGTTGAAATCAAGTGCGACATCAGCGAGGATGTTGCGCGCCTCGTCACCGAACGCTCTGTGGATTGGCCCGGAGTCAGTATTGAAATTCAACCCATCCGCGATTATCCAACCGGCTCATTGACTGCGGATGTGATCGGGTTTCTTGGCCCCATTCCCGCATCCTTAGAGGACGAATTGAGTGCGCGAGGTTTTGTAGCGAACAGAGATAAAATTGGTTATGCCGGGGTCGAAGATTCGCTTCAGGATGTGCTTGCCGGACAAAATGGGAAAAGAGTCGTGCAGGTTGATGTGGCCGGTCAGGAGCTTGGTAATATCCAGCCGCCTCTTGCGGCCGTTCCCGGCTATAACGTTACGCTGACCATTGATACCCGCCTGCAGGCCGCGGCCCAAGCCGCTCTTATCTCCGAGATCAATTATTGGAACGTTTATTTTGCGCGCATCCGAATTTCCAGCGGCATGGTGATGGCGATGAATCCAAAGACTGGCGAAATTCTGGCGATGGTTTCCTATCCGACTTATGAAAATAACCGGATGGCGCGTTTTATTCCATCTTATTATTACAATCAATTAACTCAGGATCCTCGCCACCCGCTTCTGAACAATACCATTCAAAGCGAATATCCACCCGGCTCGACCTTCAAGCTTTCAGCCGCGACCGGCGCTTTGAACGAGGGTGTGGTCACGCCGAATAAAGTGATTTACGCTCCGGGGCAGCTTGAGTTATGTGAACAATTCACCCCGAATGAGCCTTGCGGACCGAGTAATACGCGTCCATTCGTGGACTGGATCACTGATGTGCGGCCGCAGGGATTTGGCGACATTGATTTCCTGCATTGCATTGCTTACTCCAGCGACGTTTGTTTCTATAAAGTAGGCGGCGGTTATGACAATGAGATTCCGGGAACCGGGCTGGGAATTTATCGGTTGGATGAATACGCAAAAGCTTTGGGATACGGTCAGGCCTCGGGAATTGAACTGCCGGGCGAAGCGAATGGATTAATTCCATCGCCGCAATGGAAACGCATCAATCAAGGCGAGAATTGGTCCACTGGCGATACATACATTGCCACAGTGGGACAAGGTTATGTGCTGGCAACTCCGCTTCAAGTGTTGATGTCTGGAGCGACCATTGCAAACAATGGCAAGTTAGTGCAGCCGACCATTGTCAAACAAATAACGAACGGCGACGGCAAGGCGCAGACCGTTTGGTTTAATCCGAATGATTTTACGCTTTGGGTTCCTCATCAAACAACAGACAGCGCTGGGAATGTACATCAGGGTTGGACGGATTTAACGGATAACGTAACTGCAAATCAATTACCCGCTGGAAGCTATCAGATTTCGCCATTCGTTCCCAGCGTGAAATGGGATATCACCACCGATCCGAAAATCAACACCTATGATGGATGCGGCGGCTCTTGCGGCAACCCGACAGGTATCTATAAAACCGTAAGCCCGACAGCGGTCAAGGAAGTGCAGGAGGGTATGCGCCTGGCGGTGACGGATCCGCAGGGTACGCTTCATTCGATCTTTATGGGCGATAATCCTTTGCCCGTTGCCGTGGCAGGAAAAACCGGCAGCGCGGAGTATTGTGATGATGTGGCGCTGGCGGAGAATCGCTGTCAGTTTGGGCAGTGGCCGGTTCATGGCTGGACGATCGCGTATGCGCCCTATGATAACCCTGAAATTATTATCGGCGCTTTTATGTATAACGGCGGAGAAGGCGCAGTGGTTGCCGCACCGGTGGTTGAAAAAGTGATGAAAGCATATTTTGAACTCAAGTCCATTGATTTGGCGCAAGGCGGGGGCGGTTGATTTGGCTAGTAATCTGGGGGGCGCGGATGGGCAAAATTATCCATCCCGCGTTGATTTATACACTTGTAGTCATGCTATAATTTGTGTCAGGTTATATGCACGATTTGCATTCTCTCGTTCAAATCAAAGGCTTGCGCGATGGTTTGCTGGTTTCCCTTACAGACGCTCCATGGGAAGATCAGCAATCTGCTTTGCTGTCGCATATGGATGAACAGCCATCATTCTTTCAGGGCGCTCGTTTGGCATTGGATGTTGGCACGCAGATTCTGCATGTGAATGAAATGGTCGAACTGCGTGACCAGCTTTCAGATCGGAATGTTGCGTTGTGGGCGGTTATCAGCGAATCGCCGACCACCGAGCACACTGCTCAATTGCTTGGACTGGCAACGCGTATTTCCAAACCACATCCAGAGGAAACGCCTCTCCCTTCCAAAGGTCCGAATGATGAAACAGCCCTTTTCATCAACAAAACTTTACGTTCGGGGACACGCATTGAATATCCGGGCCACGTTGTTGTATTGGGCGATGTGAATCCCGGCGCGGAAATTGTCGCTGAAGGAAACGTTATTATTTGGGGAAAACTGCGCGGCGCTGTCCATGCCGGATCGAAGGGCGATGAAAATTCAAAAGTGTGCGGTCTTGATTTTTCGCCGATGCAGTTACGGATCGCGGAAAAAGCTGTAAATACCAAAAAGGAGAGACAAATATTGGGACCTGTGGTGGCATTTATCCGGAATGAGCGCGTTGTTGTCGAGTCTTGGAAATTTTCATAAGGGATAGAAATTATGGCTGCTCAAGTTGTTACAATTTCTTCTGGAAAAGGCGGCGTTGGCAAGACGACAGCGGTTGCCAATCTTGCTGTCGCGTTGGCTACAGATGGAGGCAGAGTCGTTTGCATTGATGGCGATATCGGCTTGCGCAATCTGGATGTGGTGATGGGACTCGAAAACCGCATCGTTTACGACATCGTGGATGTGATCGAAGGACGTTGCAAATTGCGCCAGGCAATGATACGCGATAAACATTTGCCGGAGTTATATCTCATTCCTGCGGCTCAAACGCGGGACAAGAACTCGGTCTCGCCGAGCGACATGAAGCGGATCTGCGATGAACTTCGCTTGAGCGCCGATTTTATTTTGATCGATTCGCCTGCTGGAATCGAACGCGGTTTTCGCAACGCCATCGCTCCCGCGGACCGTGTGCTGGTGATCACCAATCCCGAGGTTTCCGCGGTGCGAGATGCCGATCGCGTGATTGGCATTCTCGAGGCCGAAGAGAAACATTCGCCTTCGCTGGTGATCAATCGTTTGAATCCGAATCTGGTTAAACAGCATGATATGTTATCTGCGGAAGATGTGTTGGATTTGCTTGGCATCCAATTGATCGGAATCGTGCCGGAAGATGAAGGTGTGATTGTTGGGTCGAATCGCGGCGTGCCCGTCGCGCAAGACCCGAAGAGTCGCGCCGGACAGGCGTTCCGTAATATTGCGCACCGCCTCAAGGGCGAAGAAGTGCCGTTCATGGATCTCGATAAACAAAGCGGATTGTGGGATCGAATCCAGAAGATGACGGGGAGGCGGTAATGTCTTGGTTTAGACGGAAGCAGAGCGCTGAGAATGCCAAGCAACGGCTGCAGTTGGTGCTGATCCATGACCGCACGGATTTAACATCTGCGGAATTAAATGAATTGAAAGATGAGTTACTGCAAGTCATTTCGCGTCACGTGGATATTGACCGGGATGCTGTTCGAATTGATTTTGAACATGATGGCCGCGCTCAGCGGTTAGTGGCGGATATTCCTTTGCGGAGCACAACGCGTCGTCGTACGGGATAGTTATGACGCGCGGTCTCTCATGGCGAAATTTCGATCTCCTTTTACTCGGCGCAATTGTGCTTGCCACTGCGTTCGGCGTGGCAATGATTCGTTCGGCGGTGGCAGGGAATGATCAATTGGCCCCGCTGGTTGAGAGACAAATTTATTTTGCGATTGGTGGATTGATTGCCATTTTTATTGTTGCGGCCATTGATTACCATTACTGGCTGGCGTTGTATCGGCCCATTTACATTGTCACGATGTTGTTGTTGATATCATTATTCTTGAGCGCCCAGGCGGTGTTCGGGGCGGCGCGCTGGTTTCAAGTCGGCGTACTCTTTGTCCAGCCGACTGAATTCGCCAAGATCGTTGTCATCCTGATCCTGGCGCGGTATTTTGACAATGCCCAAAACGACCCGCATAACATCCCGTGGATCATCCGCGCTTTTTTGTGGGTTTTCTTTTTGATGATTTGGATCTTGCTTCAACCGAACTTAAGTAACGTGATCGTGATCATGGTGATTTTCTTCGCCATGTTGTGGATCAACGGACTGGACGTCCGGCAGTTGTTGATCATCGGCGGGTCGATTCTCACCTTGGCGGTGATTGCCTTTCCATTTCTTCAACCGTATCAGCAGGCGCGTGTACTTAACTTCATTCAGCCTCAATCGAACGTGAGTTATGGCGCGACATACAACGTGGAGCAAGCGTTGATCGCCATCGGCTCCGGCGGATTGTTCGGCAAAGGATACGGCCATGGTACGCAAACGCAATTGCGGTTCCTTAAGGTCCGTCACACCGACTTTATCTTTTCGGCAGTTTCAGAAGAGTTTGGATTGGTCGGTGGGATCGCGGTGATCCTGGTTGAAATCTTCATTGTGTGGCGATGTATCCGTGCCGCGCAAAAAGCCCGCGACGTTTCCGGCGCGATGATCGCATATGGCGTGGCGATTCTGCTTTTCTTTCAAGGGATGGCAAACATTGCCGTGAATTTGAAGTTGATTCCTGTTTCGGGCTTGCCGCTTCCATTCATCAGTTATGGCGGAAGCGGTTTGGCATCGCTTATGCTGGGCGTTGGATTGGTCGAAAGTGTTGTAATGCGGCATAAGCCGCTAGAATTCTAATTTGATGTGTGGGTGAAAAAATAAGAGGAGAAAACCAAATGAAAGACGCTGTGCGGACCATTGGCAATATGATTGACAAAACGGCCGTTTCCATAATAAGTTCCATTGACGAGACCGGTTTTCCTAATACTAAGGCAATGCTTCCCCCGAGACTCAGGAAAGGGATAAAGCATCTATACTTTACAACCAACACATCTTCCATGAGAGTGAAACAATATATGGATAATCCAAAAGCGTGTGTGTATTTCTTTGACAAGAGATTTTATAGGGGAGTTATGCTTAAAGGAACAATGTTGGTATTGCGTGATAAAAAAACAAAAAGATCGATGTGGCGGAGCGGAGATGAAATATATTATGCAAAGGGCATGGCTGACCCAGATTACTGTGTGCTTAAATTCACGGCGCAGTGCGGCAGATACTACAGTCACTTCAAGTCTGAAAATTTCGAAATCGAATAAATCATCTGGAAAGGTCCGTTGATGACAGATTACACCAAGCCCGCACGCGTGCGCGTCGCTCCATCGCCGACAGGTCATATGCATCTCGGCACAGCGCGCACCGCGTTGTATGATTATTTGCTCGCTAAAAAAACCGGCGGGAAATTCATTTTGCGCGTGGAAGATACAGATCTTAAACGAACTGTCCCCGGCGCGGAGCAGGAAATCATGGATGGCTTGCGCTGGCTCGGTCTTGATTATGATGAAGGTCCGGATGTGGGCGGCGCTTTTGGACCGTATCGCCAAACCGAGCGGCGCGAGATTTATCAGCAGCATGCAAACATCTTGATCAATAAAGGCCATGCTTATCCGTGCTTCTGCACGCCCGAGCGATTGGACAAGATGCGCAAAGAACAACAGGCACGCAAAGAGTCTTTTCATTATGACGGCACTTGCCGCAGGCTCAACCCCGATGAAGCGGCGCGGCGTGTTGCAAATGGCGAGCCTCATGTGATTCGCTTTAAGACTCCGAAGGAAGGCGTAACGATTGCGCACGATCATCTGCGCGGCGATATTTCCATCGAGAATAAGAATATTGACGATTATGTGATTATCAAAACGGACGGCTTGCCCACGTACCACCTTGCCGCGATGGTGGATGATCATTTAATGCAGGTCACGCATGTGTTGCGCGGCGCTGAATGGCTGAGCACGTTTCCGCTTCACGTAAATGTAGTGCGTGCCTTCGGATGGGACGAACCGGTTTGGATTCATCTTTCCGTCTTTCTCAAACCGAGCGGCAAAGGCAAGCTTAGCAAGCGCGACGCTGAACACGCCATGAAAGATGGTTATTCGGTGTTTATTAAGGATATGGAAGAGCTGGGCTTTATCCCTGAAGGCGTGCTGAACTGGATGGCGTTGATGGGCTGGGGCGTGCCGGAAGATGATGTGATGTCTCTCGATGAGATGGTCGAGCGCTTCAGCATTGACAGTTTGACTCCATCACCGGCGGCGATCAACTTTACCAAGCTGGATCACTTTAACGGGACTCACATCCGTCTCTTATCGGATGCGGATCTGACTGCGCGTGTCAAGCCTTTCTTCATCAAAGCAGGATTTTCCGTCAACGACGATTTGCTCTTGAAGATTTCTCCGCTAATCCGCGAACGGCTTGTTACGCTGGATGATTGCATCGCGTTTGCCGGATTCTTTTTCCAAGATGTTGTTGAGCCAATACCAGATGAATTGATCGCCAAAGGATTGGACGCAAAACAATCTGCGGCAATCGCTCGCAAAGCATATGAGATTCTTTCTGCTTTGCCCGATTTGAATCATCAAACTACCGAGCCGCCGATGCGCGCTTATGTGGAGCAATCAGGGTTAAGCGCCAATCAAGTGTTTGGTATTTTGCGCGTTGCTATTACTGGACAAAAAGTCAGCCCGCCGCTATTTGTGAGCATTGCGATTATCGGGAAAGAAAAATCTTTGCAACGGTTGAAGAAAGCGATTGAGATTTTGGAGAAGATGTAGTAAACATTTATATGTCGTTGCGAGGAGGGCATAGCCCGACGAAGCAATCTCCTATTATCTGAGATTGCCACGCTCGGTCTCGATATGTGCTTCGACAAGCTCAGCACTACTCGACCTTCGCTCGCAATGACATGTTGATTATCTTTTCTTTTCTATCTTTGCCCAAGCATCTTTCAGCGAAACAGTCAAGTTGAAAACAGGTTTATCCGGGGCCGAGTCGGGGTCAGCGCAAAAATAACCCTGGCGTTCGAATTGGAAACGGTCGCCCGCTTTCGCCGCGGAAAGAATCGATTCCGCGCATCCCGTGAGAACTTCCAAAGATTTCGGATTCAAACACTCGATGAAATCGTTTTCGCCTTCTTCGGGGTTTTCTTTTGTAAATAAACGATCATACATCCGCACTTCGATGGGCTTGGCGTGTGTGGCAGAGACCCAATGAATGGTTGACTTCACTTTGCGTCCATCGGGCGCGTCGCCGCCGCGCGTAGCGGGATCATACGTGCAATGAACTTCAACCACTTCGCCTTTATCGTTTTTCACAACGTGTGTGCATTTGACGAGATACGCATAGCGCAGTCGGACTTCGTTGCCGGGGAAGAGACGATAATATTTCGGCGGCGGCGTTTCGCGAAAATCATCCTGCTCGATGTAAACGATTTTTGAAAATTGAATTTTGCGCGTGCCTGCGCTCGGGTCTTCGGGATTATTGACCGCGTCCATCTCTTCGGTTTGATTATCAGGATAATTATCAATGACAACTTTGAGCGGACGAAGCACAGCCATTCTTCGAAGCGCGCGTTTGTTAAGGTCATCGCGGACACAGGCTTCAAGCAGCGACACATCGCTGATGCTGTAATTCTTGGCAACGCCGACGCGCCGAATAAAATCGAGAACGGCTTCGGGCGTGTAACCGCGCCGACGCATGGCGCGCAGCGTTGGCATGCGTGGATCATCCCAACCATTCACAACTTTTTCCTCGACGAGTCGTCGAAGTTTGCGTTTGCTCATCACGGTGTAGGTCATGTTGAGACGCGCAAACTCGATCTGACGCGGCTTCCATAC
>Ga0182027_10015464_pt1 | contig 10488 bp, 14 predicted proteins | sample 712E1DmetaG_FD_121300 | JGI IMG/M metagenome (GOLD analysis project Ga0182027, IMG submission 121300) | Permafrost microbial communities from Stordalen Mire, Sweden - 712E1D metaG (Illumina Assembly) | ecosystem: Environmental > Terrestrial > Soil > Wetlands > Permafrost | place: Sweden... | reverse complement strand
GTGTTCAACAGATCCGCCCGGGCCGGCACTGAAGTAGACTGTTTGCCTTAAGTGACATACGCACCCTAGGTCCGCCGCGATGGGGGCATGCTCGTGCTCCTGAGCGGCGACATCGACTACTTTTGCAGAACCGCAACCGCAAGCGTCGCGGATAGCAGGAAAATCCTGTACTCCTCAAGCACAGCCATGTATTCGCGGGCGGCGCGGTCAATCTCCTGGCCATACTTGATCGCATTTAATAGCCGGGTATGCGCCTTGTCTATCTGGCGGCGCAGGGAGGCGCGATTTGCGGTGGATGGGCGGTTTGGAGTGTGGCCGTACAAACGAAGCCCATTATAACGGCGGCGTTTAATCCTCACATCACCAGGAACGGTTACCTCTTTTGTAAGTATTGCCCCGTAAGATCCCCCGTCTTTGCGCGCCCCGTGGCACCCGTGCTGACGGGCCGCCAAGGGTAACCACCCCTGAAACCGGGGGGCCTCTGAAAGCGGCCGGGGCCACTGTTGACTGGCTTGGCGTTTGATGAGCTGAACTTTGGTGGGGAATCCCATCGAAGGGCGCTCCTCTCATTATCGAGTTAATCAACTTGTCAATTAACTAGATATCACAAAACAACGATGCGCACGAGGGGTGGCCGGAGGTGCGTGCAAAAAACCTCCGGAAAACTCCGGATTTGGAGGTTTCCGCAGCGCTGGAAACCTCCCCGGAAACCTCTGGGCCATCATGTGAGTAGAGGTTTCGGGCGCGCTGTGCGGGCATCGAACCAGCGATTTAGGCCGATTATCGGACAATACAGACGTAAACCGTAAACCTCCCGTTGCCTGGAATCAAGAGACCTTGTGGAGGTTTCCCGAACGTCTGCGGGAGATGCGAAAACTGGACCCAAGGTGGCGCCGTACTCCGCCGACGACGTAACGATCACGATTGTCGGACGGAGGAACCTCTTCGGTGTCCGTGCAAAAGAACCACCGAAACCTCCGGTTTTCGAGGTTTCCGCGGCGCGCCGGAAACCTCCCGGAAAACCCTCCCTGACCGCATTCGCCTGCCAGGGGCGTCTCCGCCGCCCGGCGGGAGCGCATTGAACCGGCCGTCGAGGCCGCCGGCCAACGCCTCGCGCAGCCGTTCGAAGCCTGGATCGCCGCGGACCCTTTCCGCGGCGACGTCCGGGTTCTCATCACGGGGCCGCGGGGCTTCGAGAGGACGGTCACGGTCGCGGTCGGCGAAGCGTCCAAGCGCATCGTGAGCCGCGCCGCGGGCTGGCGCATATCTGCCGCGCAGAGGAAACGCTGGGCGGCTGATCGGCATGCTAAGGCGACAGCGCCGGAGACGCCCGCGCCTGCGAAGGCCGCCGGGAAGAAACGCCGCCTGAACCCGAGGGGCGGGCGAGGATCATCGCGGCGACGAGGCGGCGGGCGGCGCTGAAGAAGGCCAAAGCGGCGGGGAAATCGGGCGCGCCGAGGAAAGCGACGCCGGCGGCGACTAAACCAGCGCCGCCAAGAATCCCAAGCCGGCGGTCGCGCCACGGAAGGCGGTTGGTCCTACGAAGGCGGCGCCGGGCCGACCGGCCGCGGAGAGGGCGCGGGGCGGGAAGGCCGCGGCGCCGGAAGCGTTTCCTCGCCGCCACCCGCCGCGAACGCATCGAGGCGGCCGCGGAGGCCGGCGGCGCGCACGTCGCTCGGCCGTACGACGGTTGGATCGCCGCGGACCCGTTTCGGGGCGGCGTCCGGGTTCTCGTCAGGGGGCCGCGGGGCTTCGAAAGGACGGTCGCGTTCGCGGCGACGAAGCGCCTAAGCGCATCGCACGCTCCGCCGCGCAGCGGAAACGCCGGGCGGCTGCCCGGAAACCAAAGGCGACGCCGGCGCCTGCGCGCGCCCCCGCAAGAAGCGCCGACCGATCCCAGAGGGGCGCGTGCGGATCGTCCGCGCCGGAGAAACGACGCCGGCCGCGGCCAAACCGGGCCTGAAGCGCGCCGCCCGGACAAGCGCCGCCAAGAAATCAAAGTCGGCGGCCGCGCCGCGGAAGGCGGTTGGCCGGAAGGAAGCTGGGCGAAAGCCACCGGCCGCGGGGAGGGCACAAAGCGGGAAGGCTGCGGGGCCGGCGATGGCGGAGGCGGCAGCGGCCGGTGCGCCGGCCGCCACGGAATAGGGAAGGGACCCCGGCGGCTTGCCCGGCACGGTGACCTGCACTCCAGGCCCCGGACCGTCTTCGACCGCAACGGAATCTCCGCCGCCCGCCGGGAGCGCATCGAGGCGGCTGTTGCCGCCGCCGGGCAGCGCGAGATGCAGGTAGGGTTCGGGCGACGTCCCCGGCTCGGACTTCAAGATGTACGTCCCGCGCCGGCTTCCCGGTCTCAGCTTCACATGGCGCATGAACTTGGCGCAGTCTCTACGCGCCGTATACCCGGAAGGCGTTCACTGTCACCGGCGACGAGGATTGGTTCACGACGCGGATGTTATAGGTGCCGTTCTTGAGGCTTCCCGAGCGGAATACCGTAAGGGCCTGCGCGGATCACCGCCAGAAGTTCCTTGCGTCCGCTCTGCGGCAATAGCACCGGCGCTGTTGATGGCCAACTCTTTGCTGGTCTCTCGCTTGAGGAATTCATCGGCCCCCAACATTCGAGCGCTCCGCTTACGAGCTATTTCCCCGCCTTGGCCGCTTCGGCGTACTCAGCTAGTTGAGCGCGTAGCCGGCCAGCTTCACACGTGCAGCACGATCCGTCAGGCAGGATTCCGTCCTGGCAACAAGCCGGCGGTTTCCATTCGTCCTTCTGCGGTTGGACGAACCGCATGGCCGCATCCTGGGTCTGCATCAGATCCTCGAGTACGGATGCGTTACCGTGGTTGGCCACGATGCGGGCCAGCATGCGGTAATACCCCGCGGGGTTCCTTAACTGGGCGGGCGCGGTGGTGGTTTGCTCGTCGTGCGCCAGGAAGTCAGTGAGCGGCACGCCGGTGACGCTCAGTTCTTTCAGTACGATCTTGAGCACGTTGACGGCGCTCACCGTGGGCCCGTGGCGTTCGAAGATCCGGGCTCCGAATTCCATGTCTGGGTTCAGCAGGGGTTTGCGTTTGGGTTTCTCATCATCAGACCGTGAAGGTCTAACCCCGCTTCCTTTGCTCTTACCCAATGATGATGAAGGCGCCAGCCCCTCTAAGGGTGTGGGTGTGGGTGTTTTAAGAGACGCGCGCGCGTCTACAGAATCAGTTTCCGATTTGTGCGGAATCGGGTCTTGAATCTGTGTAGGATTCTGGACCGGCTCCAGGTCAAAATTCGACACAAAATTCGGGACGGCCAGCAGAGTAAGTTGCACCCACGGCTTTTCCGGGAGCGCGGGCTCGGCCTTGGGCGGCCGCTCCGGTTTCCTGTGCTCCTTGTGACGCCGCTTCGGGATGCCGTACTCGTCGAGGAAGGCGTCCCCAACCCTGTCGAGTTCCTCCCGGGTTGCCACCATGACCTGCTTCAGAACTTGCTGCCGAAATTCCGAGTACAGCTTGGCGCCTAGCTTTGCCTGGATGCGTTTCGCTTCCGGCAGCTTCTCAATGGAATCAACCACATACGAGGCAAAACAATTCTGTGTCGAATTTTTATCCTCGCCTTCCTTTGGCCAGTCTTGATAGGCCGCCGGAACCTTCGCGCAATACCAGATCGTGCCGTCGGTTTCCATCTTGATGCGGCCCTGATCGTGCAGCACACAGAGGTTCTTGCGCGCCCTTCCCACTGTCCATCCCTTGTCCGCGGCGAGGTTCCGGAGGTAGAGCGGGTTGCCGTGCTCGTCCACGCAGAACGGGGAATCGTGGCCTTTGGCCGTGGTTTTCGATTTGACCCAGGCCATCGTCTGTTCAACCTCGTCCTCGGAATTCCGCAGTACGAAGCGCCACTGGTCGGGCGCTTCTGGATCGTTGGCCCCGGAACCTCCGGCCTGCTGCATCAGCTCGGCGTTGTGGTAGTGCTTCCTCATGCGGCCTCGGTCATCAGAAACTCATCTCACGCAAGTAGAGGGCATTGAGCACTGTCCAAGTAGCATGGATTTCATGACGCTCTTCGGTGAGATTAGAGATGTCAGGACCGAGGAACACGCCAAGGCGCTTCGGAAAACGGGAATCAGCACGTAGCGTCAAAAAGTTCAGTGCGGCGCTACAATGCGCGAATGCGAACCCAAACGGTATTCCTCTGCCTCTGTTTTTCGACTGCATGCTCATTCGCTCAGTCAACGCCATTAACACCATCAACGCCAGTTAAACGGAGCCAGGCCGATATACATTCCAATTCCCAAGCAGATCAACACGAGACCGCAGCGGCTCCAAAACTTCCGGCGGCGCCAGATACAACGGCAGGAGCCAGTGGTGTGGGACAGCCAACATCCGAGGCCGAAAAACATAACACCCACCAGCCGCTCAGTGGCCTTCAACGCTGCCTTGAGAAGGCCAAATACTTCCTCGGCTACGTCAAGCCCGTTTCCGATCTGCTCTCCTCGTGGGCGCTCGTATTGATCGGAGCTATTGGTGCGTACATCGCCCTGGGAAGCTTGGCGGCCATTAGGGACCAAGTGGAATCGGGCTATATCGCCGCGAACGCGGCCAAGGCAGGGGCGGAGGCTGCTAAGACCAGCGCGGACGCATTGGTTGACGCCGAGAGCGCCTGGGTCATAGTCAGCAACGTATTGGCACCCAACTTCAAGCCGCCCTCCCAAGTCGTAGTAAACGAGTTTCGGTTCGTCCTGAAAAACTGTGGTAGAACGGTCGCTCGCCTGACTGGGCCCTACCGCCATGTATTCGGCTTGGTGAAGGGAGGGGACGAACTCCCTGCTGATCCCAGCTATGGGAATCCAGCGGATGTCTTCGGGGAACGAGAGCCACCTTCGGATTACGGAAGGTTGCTGGCCCCTAGAGAAAGCAACGGCGAGATTAGCTCTCCCTGCTTGATCCTGACCGATGAAGACTTCGAATCCGTTTGCAATCGTGCGGCCAGATTGTTCTTTTACGCCAACTTCATGTACTACGACTTTGTGGGGCGAGAGACCGAACTTCAGTTCTGTTACCTTTACGTCCCGAAAAGCGGAAGCGCTCCCGACCGATGGGCTCTCGGCGGCCCCAAGGCGTACAACAGGCACACACGCCGACGCCATGGCTAAAAATCCGATCAACGCACAAATAGCGCAATACCGGAGCTTGGCCAAGCACCTCTGAGCCCGAAGGCCCGCCGAAACCACGCCGCAAGGGGTCTCTTCCGCGCACCTCGAAAACAGGACAGGAGGCTGGACAAACAAGATCCAAGTACAACAGAATGTGACGGTTTGCAAGGTCTGCAAAACCTTTATTCGTCGGTTCGATCCCGACCCGCGCCTCCAACCAAAATCAGCGGTAAATCATCTTAATTCAGCAGGTTGTGAGTTGCCAGGACGCTTCCCGATCATTCCCGGGTTTCCCCTATCTTCCCCCGCCGGCCGCAAGGACACTCCTCTTGACAATTGCGCTCACCGCCGTACTATCCTGGCATCACGTGAACAAAAGAGATCGCGATGTGGAACAGGATTGACGCCCACTCTGCGGAGAGCATAATCACTGCGGCGATCAGCAGAATCTGGACATCCCCGAGCAAACGAATCGTCTGCACCCGGCGAGTGCTAAGCACCATCGCTGGCCCACCCAAACACACCTTCAGAGTCTCAGTCGTCTCCGCCGATAAAGCTCCGGCCGTGCCCACACCGCCGATCCGGAGCCGACAGCGCAACACGGGGCTTCCGAGCACGATGGGTGGCCGATTCCTCGCGGCCTGCCGTATTGGCGGGCAGTAAAGGCAATCCGACCCGGCCCGCGGGCTAAACCACCACCCTCAGTTTGATCCCGTCGTTGGGAGCGTGAACCAGATCCTGCTTGGTGCCCACGTACCGTTCGGTCGTCTGGACCGACGCATGGCCCAGGAGCAACTGAATCTGCTCCAGTTCGCCTCCGGCGGCCCGACACAGCTTCGCCGCGGTTCGACGTAGGTCATGCGGAGCCAGCCCCGCGATCTCCGTGGCCGCTGCGTACGGCCGGAGCATTTGCCATACGACTTTCTCGGAAAGGACCTCACCCGCGACTTGGTCGTCACGGTTGACGGGGCGCAATACGCATCCGTCCGTCACGCCGGCCCGAACGATCCAGCCATCGGTTGCCACGTTCACCCAGACCGGCATGGGCACAGTCCGCACGCGTCCGTGCTTGCCGAGAAGGTCCACGATGCACCACCGGCCATCGCGCTGCTGGATGTGCCCCATCGTAAGCGCCGCCACCTCGGACCGGCGCAGCCCGCAACCGAGCAGCACGGCGATGATGGCGCGGTCGCGCAGGCCCTTCGTCGTCGTGATGTCCGGCGCGTTCAGGAGCGCTTGGGCCTGCTTCAGCGTCAGCCAGTTCCCCGTGCGTACCCCCATGGACTTGGCGCTTTTCACGCGGGCGATCCCGGCGGCCAGCTCCGGCGCCAGTAGACCGTTATCGACCGCCTCCGCCGCCAACTTTCGCACGGCGGTAATCCGAACGTTGATGCTGACCGAGCCGAGTTTGCGGGCCTCAAGGGCGACCCGCCATGCGCTCACGGCGGCCTTGGTGAAGCCGGGCCGGGGCTCCTGGCCATACCAGGCAATGAACTCTTCCAGCCCCAAGGTTGTACACGCGCTTGGTGATCGGGGAAGAGATGCTATCCAGTACCAGCATCTTCAGCGGCGAGCGCACAACCCCTTGCTCCTGGCATCTGGCTTCGACAAGAACCGGTTCCATGGCTTGGCGGCGAGCGCCTTCGTCTGGTGTTCGGATGACAGGCTCCTCTTTCTTAGGTCAGGAAATTCGCGTGGGAATCCAGGCTAGAACCGGCCTCCCGTCGTAAACCGGCCGCCAAAGTGGACCGTTGCGCGGTGCTCCCTCTCATCAACGAGCTGCAACACCCCGTGATCCTGGTGGTGGTGCCAAACGAAGCCCGAGATCCTCGGATTGTTGGTGGCGATTGCTTGGTGAATCGCGATGACCTGCTGTGGGGCGAATCTCCGCGTCCAATTGCCATCTGCTGCGATCGCCCGTTTAAAATCCTCGAAGGCGTTCCTGAATTGAATGTCATCGCTATGCAATGGCCCAACGATCTTTGAGGGGAGTCGGTAATCGTGGTATGAACGAAACACCGGGAACCCGCCACCGTCAAAGCTCGCAGGCATCGTCTTCCCCCTTCATGGATCGCAACGCAACAATACCGCGAACCGTGCCAGGATTCAAGGGGTGGATAAGAAAGCCTCGAACCCCGCCCGAACACTCGCCCCTAAGAGGCTCGCCCTCAATCCGCTTGCTTCAGCGCTTGCGCGAACTCCAACGCGCTCGGGTGCCGCTGGCCAGGATCCTTCCTGCACGCCTTGTCTATAGCCGCCCCAATGAGCGGCGGAATAGCGGGCAACCGCATCTGGACCGGTAAAGGTTCTTTAGCCAAAACGTGGAAAGGATAGGCATTTTCTTCCGCTTCCGGCGGATAATCGAATGGAAACTGACGGGTGACGGTGTAATATGCCGCAATACCCGCGGAATAGATGTCCGCAGCGGGACCGTACTCCTGGCCTGAGAAAACCTCGGGAGCGATATACTGGGCCGTTCCAGGAACCATGCCCATCTGTGTAAGGCGCGTCGACCCGGAGTCCTCCAGCGCTCGGGCCATGCCGAGGTCCGCAAGTTCTGCAATCGGAGCCTCGCATAGCATCAATCTGTCCAACCGAAGGAGCACATTCGCTGGCTTCACGTCGCGGTGTACGATCATACCAGGCCGGGTATGCAGAAAATGCAGTCCTGCCAGGAGCTGAATGATTACCTTCGCCGACCAGGACGCGGGTTGCGGCCCTTTCTCGCGAACATACTTACTCAAATCCGCGCCGGGCACGAACTCGCAGACAAGATAGCCTCCTTCCACCGGATCCTCCGCGGCCGCCACGCATCGCACGACCCGCGGATGGACGAACTCCAGCAGGAATCTCCCTTCCCGTTTAAAGCGCAACGCGTAATCTCCGGAGGGCCCCTTCATCTGTTTGACTGCCCAGAGCCTGCAAGTCTTGCGGTCGAATGCCAGCCATACAGCGCCGAAACCGCCACCACCCAAGATCGTTGAATTTCCATTCCAGCGATGCTCTTCCCTGAAAACGAATGATCGGGGGTCAGACACGCCGGGTGAGAATAAACCGCGATCTCATTCAATTCCCAGAAGCGGCCGTCGCTATCCGCCGACTCGACCAGGTCCTGCCCTGTTTCCCCGCACCGGTAACACCACGGAAGCAGTGTTTGGACGCCGATGCGTGTCAGCCCCACCTGGATGGTATGGCCATTGGCAAGAACTCGCTCCCGAACGTGGTCCCCATTCACGATCAGGGGATTGGTCCCGGCAAGGCTGACGACCTTGCAGCATAGCGCTGCGACATCCAGAAGGGCGTGCTCGCCGGCGACGTAGGGATCTTCTTCGCGGGCAATCCGGAAATCGGCCAACTCGCCGCTACCGATGACGTAACGGCCGGGCGACCGCAGAGCAAGGGACGAGTTCTTTCGCGGGCCGTTAAGTAGCGTCAGCGTGACAATCATTATTTGTGCGGCCCGCTAGGCGCTTCGTCTAGCGAACTTCCGCGCTTTAGATTATTCTATCTCCAGGGGAATCCGGTGCGGGCCTCTTCTTCGCATATCGTTTGCTGCCTGCTGACCGTTGCCAGCTCAATTGGACCGGCGGTCCACGCGACGGACGTCCCGGCCATCGATGTCGTCGTGGCACTGGACAATTCCGGCAGCATGGCCAGGAACGATCCCCACTTCCTATTGCGTGGAGCCGTCTCGCACTTCGCCGAGGGGTTGCGCCCCTCCGACCGATGCTCCATAGTGATCTTCGGGGACGGCAACCGGACCCCATTGCCCTTGAAATCCCGATCGGACCCGGACTTTCCGGGCAAGATTGACGCAGCGCTCAACGGCCTCAGCTATCGCGAGCCATACACCGACATCCCGGGCGGTTTCGCTGACGCGCTTTATGAATTACGGCAGGGGGGACGCGATTCGGCGCAGCGCGTCATTGTGCTATTCACCGACGGCGTCGTCGACCTTCGCGACCGCGCCCAGATCGCGGGCCGCAAGCAGTGGCTGGTGGAAGACCTCCGCCGCGAGGCGGAAGGATCCGCTTCCTCGAAGTTTCGCGCCCGCGTCTTTGGCATCGCGTTTACTCCCTCGGCCGATCTCCAACTCCTGCAATCGTTGGCAACAGCGACTCACGGCGACTACAAAAGAGTGGACGCCGCCGCGGATCTCGAAGAAGTCTTCAGCGCCTTCCGCTCGGAGATGTTTGCGCCAATGCCAGAGGAGACCCCACGGGCGACTTCTCCCGCGCCCCAGAGCCACCCGTCACCTGATACCGGACGCCACGGGGAGCGCGGCGGGGCCATACCCCTGTTGTCGGCCGGCGCGTTGGCGTGTGTCCTAGCTGTCGGCGTTCTTGTTGTTCTCCTCTTCCGGCGCGAGCGAAAGGCCGAAGCGATCCCAAAAGACCAGCGCGGTTGCCTTCGTCTCCTCAACGGTGGTCCGGCGCTGGAGATCTCTCGCGTTCGCACGCTGATCGGAAGAGAGAATACCTCCGATATTGCTTTGCACGAGGAAACGGTCTCGCAACCCCACGCTTCGATTGAATTCCGGCACGGGGGCTTCTACTTGCGCGACCTCCGTAGCCGCGATGGAACATTTATCCACCGCTCCGATGAAGACGATCCGCGGCGGCTCGACCCAGGGCAAGAAGAACCTCTCAGGCACGGAGACATCATCCGATTCGGCAAGTTTCGTTCGTATCAGTTTGAAACCCTCGCTGGAGGACAGACCATCTTCGAGCCGGGCACCAGGGTTCTGCCCAAGGCCTGTTCCTATCACCCAGCGCGCCCGCCGACTGAGTTCTGCGCCGGCTGCGGCCGCGCCTTGTGCGACGAGTGCTTCGCCAACCATAGTTGCTCGCCGAAATCCGCGCAGGCGGCCCAAAACTGAGAAAATTCCCCGCCATACCGCCTCTGCGCCACTGCGCAGGGCCGGCTAAGGTCAGTTTGTCACTGCCGGCGGGGCCCTTCGCAGAAATAATGATGAAAGTCTCTGTTCGGGGATGCGCCTTTCTGTTATCGGCTCTGAGCGAGAATTCGTAAGAAGGCGCCATTTTACGCGGCTTTCTTCATGCTGCGGACGGCGATGAAGTCAACGTTGGTGAGGGCCAGCCGCTTGACCTTCAACAGCAGGTATCGCAGGTTCTGGTAGCCGCGGCCGCGGTTGATCATCATGCGAATGTTTCCATTGAGGGCTTCCACCACTCCGAAGCGCACCTTGGTCCGGCAGTAATTCGCAATGCCATCCAGGTGCTTCAGCAACATCGCGGCGAGTGCCTCGAACGGCTTCAGCCGCTGCCACCTCAGTTGATCCATCCACTTCTGCAGGTAGTTGACCATGGCCCCTTCGTAGCGGTAGTCCCACAGCC
>Ga0182027_10015463_pt1 | contig 10489 bp, 6 predicted proteins | sample 712E1DmetaG_FD_121300 | JGI IMG/M metagenome (GOLD analysis project Ga0182027, IMG submission 121300) | Permafrost microbial communities from Stordalen Mire, Sweden - 712E1D metaG (Illumina Assembly) | ecosystem: Environmental > Terrestrial > Soil > Wetlands > Permafrost | place: Sweden... | reverse complement strand
CGGTAAATCGGTCAGCGGGGACACCGCGGATGCTGAACAAGTCTTTTCGATCATCAAACGACTCGACCAGACCCAAGCCGAGCAAGCGATAACGCGTGCCGGTGGCGGACGTTTTATCGCTGAGCATGGTCAGCGCATATCGGAAGGAAAGCCAACGCCAGAAACTGATGATAAAAAAGGCGCGGGTTTGCGATGCCAGACTGTCCTTTATCGTGACGGCCTTCAACAAGCTGCTGGCCGATGAAAATTTCTTCACGCTGTTAAGAGCAGAGTCGCTGGCCACGATTCCAAAATATCTGTCGGTAAAACTTTCCCCAAAACAGAAGGAGGCGGCATGAACGAGATGAGAATAGGGTTTGAGATGCGGAAAATCCGGCTGGCACTGGAAAATATTTCGCCGCTGCGGCAAATCAAAGACCTGGACAAAGGCATCATGCGCTACAAAAAGATTCTGGCCTCCATCAAGGAGGTCGGCCTGGTCGAACCGCTCGTGGTGTATCCGCAAAAAGACGCGCCGGGGAAATATCTGCTAAAGAACGGGCATCTGCGCTATGTTGCGCTGAAAGAATTGGGGGAAAAGTCCGCTGACTGCATCATTGCCACCGACGACGAATGCTACACCTACAATGAGCGTGTCAGCCGACTCCCGCCCATTCAGGAACACAGAATGATCGTCAAGGCGGTGAACGACGGAGTCAGCCCGGAGCGGTTGGCGGCGGCGTTGAACATGCCACTCCACGTCGTGAAAGCGTCCATGAATTTGTTGAACGGCATTCATGAGCAAGCGGCCGATTTGTTGAAGGACAAAAACATTTCGCCCCGGGCAATCCAGCTATTGAAGCGGGTCAACGGGATGCGGCAGATTGAAATCGCGGACTTGATGGTGAAGCACAATAATTTTTTCACTGGCTACGCTGAAGCGCTGGTTTTGGGAACGGTCAAAGATCAAATGGTTAAACCTGATGAGCCGAAGAAAAAGAAGGGCATGTCGGCGGAAGACATCGCGCGGATGGAAAGTGAAATGGAGTCGCTGGAACGAGACCTGAAAGCGGTCACAGATAATTACATGGAAAACATGTTCACCCTGCAAACAGCGCAAACCTACATCAAAAATCTGTTGAAGAACGCCAAGATTGTCCGGTATCTGAATGCCAATCACGCTGAAATCTATTCGGAGTTTGAAACGATTGCGGCAGCGGAGACGGTGTGAATTGTGCGCTGCATTGAGCCTGCGCGGATAGACCGGGACTTTTTTGAGCGGCAATAGTGGGGGGGATGAGGGGAAAGGCTAAAGGCTGAAATCGCGAAAGCGGAGATTCTTGATGGTTGAGGGGGAAGGTTGAGAGTTGAGGGGGGAAAGTGTCAAAAGTGAGGACAGACCCGCTTCAGGGAATCGTGTGGGTCGGCGTGGTTTTGTTCCTGTTCGGCCTGGGGACGCTATTCTATCCGCCGTTGCGCGCCATTATTGGAAGCGTAACGACGAGTGCGGCGATTTTGGTTGGCGGTCTGGTGCTCATGGTGTTGCCGACGCTGGTCGTGGGGAATGAACTTATGATTTTAGGCGGCGTGACGCTGGCGGTCGGCGGATGGTTTGTAGCCCACCGTTACGGGCAAATGCGCGGGTTGGTGGATGCGGCGAAAAATAATTTGGAAACCAAGTGAGAGCTTTTAGTTATCAGGTTTCGGCATTGTCATAAAGCTGACGGTGCTCGACTTGAATGACATCTCTAAATTACGAATCTCATCCGGCTTGGCTGGAGCGACAATGATTTTTACCCAGTTCCACTTACCCGGCATAAGACTGTCAGTGAGGGTGACGGTATTCGAGCGCTGTAATGATTGCCATTTAGCGGAGATTGCTTCGCTGAAATTATTTGTTCCTGCGATGTCTTGCCACGATGGACCCCAATACGTCGTTGCCTCAAAACCGCTGTATGTCATATAGGAGGGATTACCGATTTGGAGCGTAAGGCGGTAGCCATCGAGGTAACTCTCCATGCTATCAACTGAAACCATTAGGGGGCCATTATTGCACTCCACTCTTTGGTAGCTTTTTTGCGTTGGATCCAAATGCACGCGAGTTTTACCACCTTCCTCAAGTGACCGCATGAAAGATTCTGATTGCAGTTGCTGGACTGATTTTTCCAATTTGTCCACATGCTGCCCCAAGGTCAGCAGGGCGTTACTATATGTTGTCAACGTGGTGCGGGTACCCGCCGGGACGGGAAAGTCTTTTGCCTCCGTGACATAAGGGTCCAAACAAAGTTTCAGTTCACAGTTCGCATAGTCGTTTTGGTAGGCATAGGTGCGAACCTTAAGAGATTGGCCGTCTGAGGGCAAAAGTGCCGCCAATGCATGGCGGACGACGCTGTAGCAGGCATCGTATGCCTGCTTTGCATCAGTGCCGGTAGCGAACACGCTCGCTGTGCCATTGCCATCATCGGTAACCATAATTCTCCCGCCTTTGAGAATTGCAGCCCATGCTGGTAGCGGTGAGTTTTCTGGCAACTCGTCAATTATACTGGTTCTTGGAAGTTCAGCAGGACCACCCCTGGCTGTTTCCAGAGCCTGGGGCAATAATCTGGAGAACTGGTCCAGTAAAGGTTGCAGCTGGCCTTTTTCATATCTGTGTTTTACCCCCTCTGCGATCACGGACTGAATCGTTTGGCCTGACTGTGTCAAGTCCTGTAAATCAACAAGACCACGGTAATTGGCGTGTATCCAACGGGGAGCCGGTGGGACTGGATGCGTAACGTTGGCAGCCGGCGGCGTGGATGTAGTCTGGGCCGTGGCCGGAACGGGTTGTGGTTGGACGAGACTCTTTGATCCTGAGTCAAATAGCGGGCCAAGCAGGAGAATAATGCCAAAAACGATTAGGCCAGAGATGGCAATGCCGACGAACTTGCCGTAATTCTTTTGCACCTGCGCTCGCTGCGGGAACTGAGTCCCCGTGGCGGGGTGAAATGTCTGCTTACAGACGGGGCATCGGACCATCGTGGCCTGACTGGTTAAAAGGGGGAACTGCAACTTGGCGTTACATTTTGGGCAAGTGGTTTTGAACATGGCTTATCCTCCCCATTCCGCGCATAGCAATTCGGCCTGCTGCAGGACGGTTTGCGTGGCCTTTTCCTGCTTGTCCGGCGGGTAGCCGAATCTGCGGAGCACCTTCTTGACCATGACGCGTAGCTTGGCACGCACGGATTCCTTGGCCGTCCAGTCGATGCTGACATTTTCACGGATGGTTTTCACCAGTTCCTGAGCGATAAATTTCAGGTTTTTATCGCCCAACGCTTTTACGGCGCTGTCGTTGGTTTCCAGCGCGTCGTAAAACGCAACTTCGTCCTGGCTCAAGCCAAGGTCTTTGCCACGCGTGTCGGCCTGGCGCATGTCCTTGGCGAGTTGAATCAATTCCTCAATCACCTGCGCCGTTTCGATGGCGCGGTTTTGGTATTTACGGATGGAATTTTCCAACAGTTCGGCAAATGACTTTGATTGAATCAGGAATTTTTTGGAACGCAGCTTGATTTCGCTGTTCAGGAGCTTGCGCAACAACTCGACGGCGAGATTTTTCTGCGGCATCCCGCGAACCTCGGCCAAAAAGTCGTCGGACAAAATCGAAATGTCGGGCTTCTTCAGACCGGCGGCGGCAAAAATGTCCACGACTTCATCGGATGCAACGGCACGGGAAATAATCTGCCTGATGGCGGCATCAATGTCCCCCGGCGATTTATCCTTGCCGCTGATTTCATTCTTGGCGATGGCGGCGCGGACGGCCTGGAAAAATCCAACGTCATCGCGGATCTCAATCGCCTTGGCGTGCGGAACAGACAGCGCAAACGCCTGGGAAAGCTCGGTGACGGCGCGCAAAAATGTTTGTTTGTGGTCGTCGGGCTTTTTGGTCTTGGCCCCTTGCGCGTAAATAAATTCCTGCGCCGCCGGGAGCAGGCCGAGTTTTTCAGCGGGTTTGCCCTTCGTCCATTTTGACCAGTCGAAGCCGTGGAAATGGTCACAGCAAATTTCGTATTTTTCCAGCATGACGGCGACGGCTTCCTCCTGATCAATCGCCGTTCGTCCGTGGCCACCGCTTTCGGTGTAGGTGGCCAGAGCATCTTTCAACTCATGGGCAAGGCCGAGATAATCCACAACCAAGCCGCCTGGCTTGTCCTTGAAAACGCGGTTCACGCGGGCGATGGCCTGCATCAGCCCGTGGCTGCGCATGGGTTTGTCCAGATACATCGTGTGCAGGCACGGCGCGTCAAAGCCGGTCAGCCACATATCGCGGACGATGACAATTTTGAACGGGTCTTCGCCCTTCTTGAATCGTTTCGCCAGCGCCTCACGGCGCGGTTTGTTGCGGATGTGATCCTGCCATTCGAGCGGGTCGCTCGCCGAGCCGGTCATCACGATTTTCATCACGCCCCTGGCGTCATCCTTGTGATGCCACTTGGGGCGCAATTTGCGGATGGCCTCGTAAACCTCAAAACAGATGCGGCGGCTCATGCAGACAATCATGGCCTTGCCGTCCATCACTTCCAGCCGGGCTTCCCAATGCTTCACCAAATCGTCGGCAATGAGGCCGACGCGCTTATCCGCGCCGACGATGGCTTCCAACGCCGCCCATTTTGATTTGAGCTTTTCCTTGTGCTCCAGTTCTTCGCCTTCGGTCGCATCCTCAAAATCCGGGTCAATCTTCGGTTTTTCCGACGGTTTCAATTCCAGTTTGGCGAGCCGGCTTTCGTAAAAAATCGGCACGGTCGCCTTGTCCTCGACGGCGCGCTGGATGTCATAAATGGAAATGTAGTCGCCAAACACCGCCCGCGTGTTGGCGTCGGCCTTTTCGATCGGTGTGCCGGTAAAGCCGATGAAAGAGGCGTTCGGCAGTGCGTCGCGCATGTGGCGGGCGAAACCGTCAATGAAATCGTATTGGCTGCGATGCGCCTCGTCGGCGATGACGACGATGTTTCGTCGGTCGGAAAGCAAAGGGTGTTTGCCGCCTTTGTCTTCCGGAAAAAATTTCTGAATGGTGGTGAACACCACGCCGCCCGATGCGACGGCGAGGAGTTTTTTCAAGTTATCCCGGTTCTGGGCCTGCACCGGCTTTTGCCGGAGCAATTCATGGCAGCGGGCAAAAGTGCCGAAAAGCTGGTCGTCGAGGTCATTGCGGTCGGTGAGAATGACCAACGTTGGATTCTCCATATCCGGCTCGACCACCAACCGCCCGGCGTAAAACGCCATTGTCAGCGTCTTGCCAGAACCTTGGGTGTGCCATACCACGCCAACACGCTTGTCGCCGGTTTCACCGCCAGGCTGTTTTCTGGCGAAATAGCCGGCACTTTCCTTTAATTCCATCGCCCCGGCACTGGCGGCGCGGATGGTTTCGGTCACGGCGATATTGACGGCATGAAATTGGTGGTAGCCCGCCAGTTTTTTGACGACACCATCACCGCCGTCATCCTCGAACACGATGAAATGCCGGACAAGGTCGAGGAAACGGCGTTTATCACACACGCCGCGCAACAACACTTCCAGTTGCGGCATGGTGGCGGGCGCGACGGTTTCGCCGTCAATGGTGCGCCAGGGCATGAAGCGTTCCTTGTCCGCGCTGATGGTACCGATGCGCGCCTCCAAGCCGTCGGAAATAATCAGCACGGCGTTGTGGACGAATAACGCCGGGATTTGATGCTTGTAGGTTTGGAACTGCGCGAACGCCTGCCAGATGTCGGCGTTTTCATCCGCCGCATTTTTCAATTCAATGACGCCCAGCGGCAGGCCGTTGATGAAAATCACCACGTCGGGCCGCCGGTTGTGCTGACCTTCGATCACGGTGAACTGGTTCACCACCAGCCAGTCGTTATTGTCCACGTCGGCAAAATCAATCAGCCGGACGATTTCCGCGCCGATGCTGCCATCCTTGCGGCGGCATTCGACGGCGATGCCGTCCACCAGCAGGCGATGAAAGGCGCGGTTTTGGGTGATGAGGTTTGGGCCGACAGGGATGGTGATTTTGCGGAACACTTCGTCCAGTGCTTCGGCTGGCAACTTGGGATTCAACTTGCGCAACGCGGCGCACAACCGTTCCGGCAAAAACGCCTCGCCAAAACTTGTCCGTTCCGCTTTGGCTTCGCCGGGGGCGATGATCTGACCATGGAGCCGGGAATACCCCAGCTCCCCGAACCAATTCAGGGTGGCGTCCTCGACGATGGATTCGGTGAAACTCATGTTTTTACAGAGTGTCGCGATTCGCCGTCCGCCCGATGATCCCCCCCCAAATCCCGACACTTTGTCGGGATTTCTGTCGGGATTGGGACGCAGACACCGGAAGAAGCCAGGACCGGACAATATGTCCGGATAAATGTCCGGGTAGAAAAAAGGGCTTTATGGCCCCGGCGCTACCCGGACAAAATGTCCGGGTAAATGTCCGGGTAGTAATTCCGGACTGCTTCATGGCAAGGGCTCCCATCATTTGATTTGATATTCAGACATGGGGCCGGACTCAATCTTCCGCACGAGGCCCAACTTGAAAAATTGGTTCAAATGACGACGGGCAGTCCGATCGTCCACCCCCAGCGCCGCCGCATACTCGCCCGACTTGGCGTGACCTTTCGACGCGAGCCATTCCCAGCCGGACCGTTCCGACTTGCTGAGTTTGTCCAGAACTGCGGCATCGAGAACCGTTACTGCCGCCTGCTTGTGCCGGTAAATGGTCAGATTCAAATAAATTCCATCAAATGCATATTTCGGCACCGGCAATCCATGCTTGGTGGCGGCTGCACTGAGAGTTCTCATCCCCAAGCCACGTCCTTCCAGCAGTTTTGTCCCGCTGAAAGCAAACTGAAGCTTGGGATTCCGATTATACATGGGCGCGGTGAACGCCTGCATCTGCTCCAAGGTGATGGGAAATAGCGGAGCGCCCGGGCTGCGCACCGTGACCGTATCCGCCGTGACCACCAAATGACAAGTGGCGCCGGTCAGGTCGTAATCGCGATGCACCAGCGCGTTGATCACCGCCTCACGAACCAGCTCGAACGGTAGAGCGGGCCGTTCTTCCCGCGTCATCCGGCTCCGATCAATCACGTTCGGCAGCTTCGGACGCAGCCAGTCCTCCACAAAATCAGGAATCAGGATGGCCGGTCCGTCAAAGTTCTGAATCTCGTGCGTGCCATCAGGAAACTCGATGGTCGCATTCAGCCCGGCATGATGCAGGACATCGCGCGGTGCTTTCCCGAAAAGCAGGAATCCAAACCCGGTCGGCACGAGCTTTGAGCCTCGGCGGCGGAGCAAGCCCTGACGCTCCAAACGCTGGAGGAACCCGGCTGACACCGTCTTGTCCGGAATTTTCGTTTGCTCGCGATAGCGCGCCAGAGCGTCGGACGCCAAGTCGGCCAATCCAACGCCGGCCAGCACTTCGTCCCATTTTGAAAGTGGCGACGGCTTGGCCGTTTTCCCGGCCTTGATCTCGGCGGCACGTTTGAATGCCTGCTCAATAAATTTCTTGTTCACCTCACGAATCTGTTCCTGCAAATCGAGGTCGAACAAGTGAACCTTGACGCCATTCCGCTCCAGATACCTGATGCCCTGCCGATCCACGGTGGGGTCCGGGTCTTCAATGCCTACCCAAACCTCGGCAATCCGGGCGTTCACGATCCGTTCGGCACAAGCCAGCTTGGGATGCTTCCGCGCCCCCGGCGCACATGGTTCCAGAGTCGCAAACAGAACCGAGCCATCGAGTCGTTCGCCAGGATGCTTGCGCTCCAGCAACGTGTATTCGGCATGGTCGCCAAGCCGGAGTTCCCCTCGAAACGCCGTGTCCACGGTCCCGTCCGGCTTCAACAGCACGGCACCCACCAGCGGACTGGCCTTTTTGTCGGCGCGAGGCTCATTGATGGATTGCTTCATCACCTCGATGGCCTGTTCCATCAACTTTCTGGCATCAAACTCGGGCTGCTTTGGCATGTTTGAAAATGGTTACGTCAGAGTTTTAACAATGTGCGAACAAATGACAACTTTTCCCGCTGCCGCTGCTGCTGCCGCCGCCGCCACCATCGCCACCATCGCCACCGTCATCATCATCGCGCTCATCTTGCTGTTGCTGTCACACGCAACCAGCCGGACAACAGCAGCAGCGCGTCGCGCTGTACGGCATTATTCGATGCCTAATCGGGGTTTGAACACCGCGACAAACTTCTCGGCGGTTTCGCGGATCCATTGATGCTGACGCTGCCAATCATCAATTGCCTTGATGTCCGCCGAAAGAACAGCCGATAAATAGGAGTCATCAAGGTGTAATTTTTCACCCGTCAAAGTTTCCAGTTCCGGAATATGAGTTTCAATGAGCTCTTTGAACAGGCGGCGCTGGTTTCTTCCGGCAGCATTCGGAACCCCCAAATAAACATAGAAAGACATGATTGAGGGATAATATTGGACGCCAAATTTGATGCCATCGTCGAGCGGATTGAACCGGCAGACCGTCTGGCCCTTGTCGAGATCGTTCGGTCGCAACGCGAGTTGAGAGCCAGTGAGAGATACCGAGCAGGCCCGCCAATATTTCGCCTGCAAACCTCGCTGTTCAAGCGCTTGTCGCAACTCCGGGTCATTGAGCGCCTCTTTTTCCAATTGAATGACACGAGGCTGAAGAACTCGCTGGAAATCCTCAAGGCGATCCCCGAACCAATCGTGCTGAACCGGCCAATCATTCTGGTCACGGATGGGAATGCCTTCATCGGTGGTGTAGATTTCTCCGCCGTTATTATTGAGTTCCCAACTGAGCTGATAGCCGAGTTCCTGTTGGATGACGGTCTTATCTTTTTCCAAGCCCTGCGCGATTTTTTCCCCGACCTTGCCGGAGAGTATCAGAGAAAAGTGAATCTGGCCGCGCTGCTGGTTGAAACTCATTACAAACTCTGCCTCGCCGGTTGTGCCAATGGACAGGGACAGCCACGAGTCCGGGACGGGAACTATAAAATCAGGCGGAACACCCCGTTCTTCCAAGCGCGAATCCAAATGCCGCCAATATTCAAGCTTTGCCTTAGCAGCGTTGGTCAATCCCTCTGGCTCGGGCATGGCCTCCGCTGAAGCGGCATAGGCGGTATCAGTTACCGGGCGAGGCCAAAGGGACACCACGCGCGTCGCGAGCGTGCCGGTTCTTTTGGCGATGGCCTCCGCATCCCATTTAGGCAGGCCAGCGAAATAGGCGTTTAGATCCAAGTGGCTGTTGGCAAGTTCGACCTGCTTGGTTTCAAATGGCCAGTTGCTTAACTCCGTGTTGTAGCCGGTGAGCGTCAGATTGCCCAAGGTATGCAGCAAGGTATCGTGGATATTTTCCCAGCCGTCACCCAGCATTTCCTTCCACGCCCGGCCATTCTTATTGTTGGTGATGGTTTGAGGCATGACGTGTTCTATGGTCAGGGTGCTCAAATCCACCCGTTCACGATGGCCGAAGCTTTCTTCCAACGCCTCAAGAATCACGCGTGTTTTTGTGCTTTCACGGCGATATAACTCGAAGCCGGGCAGGCGGGCCAGAACCGCCGCATCATCCGGCCAACGCCGGCCAAGCCAGTAGGCTTGGAGATCGTTGCGCGGCTGGCCGCGAATTACGGTGATGGCTTCGACGAACCACTTGTTGTATGGACGGGTAGATTCACCGCAAATGGAGCGGCGCAGAACGAAGCTGACAAGATCAAGAAGGCAACCAAACAATTCCTCCTTGTTCAACTCGCCGCGGTCATTCCGGTCGAGCAGATTCAACATGAGCGGATAGGCGGTGGTGATTTCCATGCCGGCCACTTGCCGTAGAATGGTACGCAAAGTCGCATCCTTGACTGACGCCGGACGGCGTAACATGAGGTCTAGTTTGGCGAAACGTTTCAGTTCACCAATCATCACCTCCGGCTGCCGCACAACAGTTTCATGGGCATTCTTGAAATCCACGAATGTGGCATCTTCCTTGGAATATTTGCCGTTCCGCATGAGGTAATCCCGGTAAAACGGCGTCATTTCGATGGCCGGGTCAGTGTCACTGGCCGCGAACATCGCCTCAAATGGTTTCCAGTGCTGGTCATCAAACTCCTGTTGTTTGGCAGACGGAATTTCCATGAATACAAAGTTGCGGACAAGATCGGACTCTTCGAGGGGCAGGCCGGTGGAATTAAGGCTGTCAAAAATCTCGTAGGGATTTTCACCATCAATTGAAACAGCCACCAGATTCAGCCGCGTCGTGACAACATCGAGCAGCTTGGCCAGTTCTTTTTGCGTTTCCTTGCGGGATAAGTGCTGGACGTGACGATGAAAATATTTCCAGGCTTCAAAAACTCGGCTGTCGGCGAAGCCAGTCATATCATTCCCCTCAACCATCGCGGTTAGCACTTCACGGTCGCCGAGCCGGGGAAGCACCTTGTAGCGGTCGCTTCCTTGTTTGCGTTTGAACAGGAGGTAATCCTCGGTGATTTCATCTGCGAACTCGTTAAGATTGCGCGTTCGGGCTACGTCGCGG
>Ga0182027_10015462_pt1 | contig 10490 bp, 10 predicted proteins | sample 712E1DmetaG_FD_121300 | JGI IMG/M metagenome (GOLD analysis project Ga0182027, IMG submission 121300) | Permafrost microbial communities from Stordalen Mire, Sweden - 712E1D metaG (Illumina Assembly) | ecosystem: Environmental > Terrestrial > Soil > Wetlands > Permafrost | place: Sweden... | reverse complement strand
CATTCCTCGCCGGCCGCCTCGATCTCACGCAGGCTGAAGCGGTCCGCGACCTCATCGACGCGCAGACCCTCACCCAGGCGCGCCAGGCCGCCAGCCAGATGGGCGGCGCGCTCAGCCATCGCGTGGGGCCGGTGAAGCAGGCGCTGGTGGAGCTGGTGGCGCTGCTCGAAGCCGGCATCGATTTTGCCGAAGACGATGTGGACGTGACGCCGCAGACCGAGATCGCGCGGCGCATCGATGAGCTCACGCCTCCGCTCATCGCGCTCGAAGCTTCTTTCGCGCGCGGACGCATCGTTCACGATGGATTGACGCTGGCCATCGTGGGCCTCCCCAACGTGGGCAAGAGCTCGCTTTTCAACCGCCTGGTGGAGCGCGACCGCGCCATTGTGACCGCGCACCCCGGCACCACGCGCGACCTGGTCACGGAACGCATCTCGCTCGGCGGCATTCCCATCGAGCTGGTCGACACGGCCGGTCTGCGAGAGGGCCGCGAAGGCGCGCAGGTAAATCTGGAAGAGGCGGAGCAACTCGGCATCCACCGCAGCCGCGAAGCGCTGGCCGATGCGGCGCTGGTTCTCGTTGTCCTCGACTCCACGCAGCCGCTCCACGAAGAGGAACACCGTCTGCTCGCCGCCGTCCAGGGCCGTCCCGCACTGGTAGCCATGAACAAAAGCGATCTGATTGAAGTGAATCCGGCTCAAGCGCAGGCCTCCGCGCCGGCGCTTGACGGGTTCGCTTCACTTTCCACTTCCGCACTGACCGGCGAAGGCATCGCTGCGTTGCGCGAGCGGATTTTGACGCTCGCCACCGGCGGCGCAGCTTCAGAGCCCGGCATGTTGACCAATCTTCGCCAGCATCAGGCCATTACCACCGCGCTCGCCGCACTGGCCGACACTGCAAAGGCTAACGCCGGCGGCATTCCCCACGAGATGATCCTGCTCGACCTCTATCGCGCGCTCTGGGCCCTCGATTCGCTCACCGGCCAAACCACCCCCGACGACATCCTGAACCTGATCTTCTCCACCTTCTGCATCGGAAAATAAACCGGCCTCTTGTAGGTCCAGCCCGAGGAGAAGAAAGCAAGACAAGATGCGCGGGTAAGTTCGCTTGTGAGTCATCTCAAAGGCTTAACGCGGACCTAAGTCACCAGGAATCGGTTACCTAATTGCCGGTTTAGTGTATCTCGAACGGGTCAGTATTTTAGTCTTCCTCTTCTACGTTGGTGGAATTGTTCACTTAGGTTCAAACGGATATTTTCTAATGCATCAGTCCACGCGGACCGATGAAGAGAACACGCAAATCCAGAACTGCTTCTTAGCGGTTTATTCTCGCTGAAAGACGCGAAGATTTGCAGAAGCAAGGTAATCCGGCTCAGGCCGGAATATCACTCTTAGGGGGAAAGTCGGATGCAGAACATGTCTCTTAAGCTGTACGTGAAGTTTCAGAGTCTGGCCAATGACGAACGGGGGCAGGACATGGTCGAGTATGCATTGCTGAGCTCGTTGATTGCGCTCGCGCTCATCGCAAGTATCCCCCCCATAGCAACGGCGGTAACCCACGTGTTCAACAATGTCAGCTCCTCGCTCGCATAGCATAAGTCAGTTGACGTTTGCGGCTTCCCGCCTGCCGACCGTTAACCCGCCACACGCAGCGATCAGTCCTGCCGCTTGTGGCGGGAAACTGATCACTAATACTCCCTGCTTCGGACAATAACTCGACGAGTTGCGGTCGGCGGATCACTCCCCGTACGGCACCCAGATGTTCTTGACCTGCGTGGCATGTTGCAGAAACCAGCGGCCCTCGGCCTGCGCAGGGTTGAACCAGTCGTACTCGTGGCCGTCATTGGTCCACACCTGCTTCATGTTGCCGATCGACGCGGCCCGCACCATGGTCGCCTCCTCGTTGCTGCGGAAGCACCAGATGGCCTCGATGCCGTCGTGCTCGGCGAGAGTCTTGGCCAGTTCCGCTGGACGGCCGGCGACGAGATTTACGACGCCGCCGGGCAGATCGCTGGTGTCGAGCAGCTGATACACGTCGCCTATCACAAGCGGGTAGCGTTCCGAGGGTACGGCTACCACGGTGTTGCCGACCGCAATCGCCGGCAGCACCAATGAGAGCAGTCCCAACAGCGGCGCTTCCGACGGCGCGAGAATGCCGATGGCGCCCACGGCCTCAGGCATGGCGATGGTGATGTTGCGGCCCGGCGGATGATGCACCGCGCCGTCGTATTTGTCGGCCCAGGCGGCATAGCTGAACGTGCGCTGGATGGAGAGATCGGTTTCGACCGCGGCTTGCTCTTCGCCAACGGCCGCAGCGAGCCGGTGTGCGATCTCGTCACGCCGCTGGATCATGTTTTCAGCAATGTAGTAAATCACCTGCGCGCGGGCGTGCCCTGTGGTTCTTCCCCAGCCTGAGGCGTTGCGTGCCGCTTCCACCGCGTTGCGAATGTCTTTGCGATTACCGAGCGGAGCTTCGCCGAGCAACTGGCCGTCGCGTCCGTACACCGGGAAGGAATAGCCGGAGTCAGGCCGCGCCTGCTTGCCGCCGATGTACTGCTTAACAGTGCGATCAATTGAAGCGCCGCCCGAAGCGATGCTGTCTTCCTCGTGCGGTGCCGCGATATGATTCGCCGTGTCGTGCGCCGCGGGCAGCGCGTGCAGCCACTTGGGCGTCAGATACTCCAGCATGCCCTCGCGTCCGCCTTCGCGTCCGTAGCCGGATTCGCGGTAACCGCCGAATCCGCAGGCTGCGTCGAACTGGTTGGTGCAGTTGACCCAGACCACTCCCGCCTTCACCTGGGAGGCCAGGTCGAGCGCCACGTTGATGTTCTCGCTCCAGATGCTCGCGGCAAGCCCGTAGACCGTGTTGTTTGCCAGCTCCGCGGCCTCAGCCGGCGTGCGGAAGGTCATGCCAACCAGCACTGGACCGAAGATCTCTTCCTGGACCACGGTGGCGGCGGGATGTACATCCGTGAGCAGCGTGGGCGGATAGAAACAGCCCTTCTCCGGCATTGGCTTTCTCGGCTGCCAGCACCGGGCGCCTTCGGCCACTCCGGCATCGACCATCTTGCGGATGGTTTCGAGCTGGACCGGTGAAACAATCGCGCCAATGTCGATGGCTTTGTCGAGCGGCGGACCGACGCGCAGCGTTTCCATGCGCGCGCGAACTTTGGAGTAGAGCGTCTCTGCTACGCGTTCCTGCACCAGCAGCCGCGAGCCCGCGCAGCACACTTGGCCCTGGTTGAACCAGATGGCGTCTACCAGGCCCTCGACGGCGGAGTCGAGATCGGCATCGTCGAAGACGACAAACGGCGATTTGCCGCCGAGTTCGAGCGAGAGCTTTTTCGCCGAGTTTGCGGTGGCTTTGCGGATGATGCGGCCCACTTCCGTCGAGCCGGTAAATGCGACCTTGTCCACTCCCGGATGCTCGATGAGCGCCTGCCCCGTGCGGGCGTCGCATGTCAGCACGTTGAGCACGCCTGCGGGCAGGCCGACTTCCATGGCCAACTCGGCGAAGGCCAGAGCGGTGAGCGGCGTGTATTTCGCGGGCTTGATGACCACCGTGTTGCCCGCAGCCAGCGCCGGGGCCACCTTCCAGGCAAACATCAGCAGCGGAAAGTTCCATGGAATCACTTGGCCGACGACACCGCAGGCCGTGTAGCTGGGAAATTCCGTCTCCAGCAACTGCGCCCAGCCGGCATGATGATAAAAATGCCGCGCGACGAGGGGAATGTCGATGTCGCGGCTTTCGCGGATGGGCTTGCCGTTGTCCATGGTCTCAAGGACTGCGAGGCGGCGAGAATGCTTCTGCACCTGACGGGCGAACGCGTAGAGATAACGCGCGCGTTCGTGGCCGCTGAGCGCCTGCCAGCCGGGAAGAGCTTTGCGCGCGGCAGAGACGGCGGCTTCTACATCATCGGTGCTTCCTTTGGCTACTTCGGCAAGGGCGTCGCCGGTGGAGGGATCGCTGGTGGTCATGTACTCGCCGCTCGCTGGCTTTACCCATGCGCCACCGATAAACTCTTCAAACCGGCGATGATGCCGGTCAAGCCACGAAACCGCTTCCTTCGGATCCTCCGGCGCGGCTCCGTACTCCATGCTGTAGAACTTTTCCGCAATGCTCACAGCGTCTCCTTCCAGCAAACTACGCGATGGGGTGACGGTACGTTGCCGAATAATGGCCGGTCAGATGATGCTCCAGTTGGCGCTCAATATCGCCCAGCATCCCGCTGACGCCGAATCGAAAGAGCGACGGCTCGAGCCACGGGCGACCCAGTTCGTCCTTCATCAGCGCCAGCCAGTCCAGGGCCTGCTTTGCCGTGCGAATGCCGCCGGCCGGCTTGAATCCAACGGCACTGCCGGTGCGCTCGGCGTAGTCGCGAATGCAGCGCACCATCACCAGGGAAACCGGCAGTGTCGCATTCACGCTTTCCTTGCCTGTTGACGTCTTAATGAAATCCGCGCCGGCCATCATCGCCACCCAGCTTGCCCGCGCCACATTGCGCAACGTCATCAGGTCGCCTGTGCCGAGAATCGCTTTCAAGTGCGCCGGCCCCGCAGCTTCCTTGAAGGCCGCAATCTCGTCGTAGAGCGCCTGCCACTCCCCGCCAAATACATGCGCGCGCGTAATCACGATGTCGATCTCCTGCGCGCCCGCTTCCACGCTGCGGTGGATTTCTTCCACGCGCTCGGCGAGCGGCGACAGCCCCGCGGGAAATCCGGCCGAGACCGCGGCAACGGGAATGCCCGAGCCTTCAAGCGCCTTCACGGCCGTTTCAACAAAGGCGTGATAGACACATACGGCGCCGACGGTCAGATGCAGGTCCTCGATGCCGAGCCCCTCGACAATGTGCCGCTGCAGCGGATTGCGCGCCTTGGCGCATAGCCGCCGCACGCGATCGGCCGAGTCGTCGCCGCTCAGGGTAGTCAGGTCCATGCAAGCGATGGCGCGCAGCAGCCACGCCGCCTGTGTTTCCTTCTTCACAGTGCGGCGCGCGCAATGCGTCGCCGCCCGACGTTCTACCGCGCTCAAGTTCACGCGCACCTGGTCTACCCAGTCCAGATTGAGCGGAATGCGCCGGTTGGCCTCGAGAGTTCGACCGTTCAGAATCACGGGAATGGGTTCGACGGCGTGGGCCGCATGGTTCGTTTGCGTTACGGGTTGGAGGGCCATGTTCCTGTCTCCGCAAGGGAACTCAAGAATTCGATTCAACCAAAAAAGACTGGCTCCCCCGCCTGGCAGAGGAGCCTCACGTAGAAACGATCAGAAACGCAGGATAAATCTCCCGCAGTCGCGATGCAACCGCATTGCGCCGGCTAGGGTTTCAGCACCGTCAACCCCGTAACAGCCGCGAAACGTTTCGTGTTGAAGGTCACGATCGCAGCGCCGCATTCCCGGGCTGTCGCCGCGAGGATCACGTCGTGCGGGCTCATTCTTCGGCCTGTGGCCTCAATATCTGCCCACAGGCGCGCGTGTTCTATCGCCGCTCGTTCAGAGTAAGGAACGACTTCAAAGGCAAGCAGCACCCGTTCAAGGAACCTCTGCCGCGCGGCGCGGTGGATCCCGGTAGCCCGCTCGACGCTGTGCCACAGCTCGGCGACCGTAATGGCAGCCAGCTTGATCTCCTGATCCGGATGAGAGCGCAACCAGGCATCGAGGTCGAGCCCATTCCGCTCAGCCTGGATGATGACATCGGCATCGATTAGATACGCCATGGCATTGCCGGTGACGGCATCGACCCCCGCGCCTGTTCAAGATCGTGAAGCCACAAGGTCGCTTCTTCCTTTTCCAGGTGAAAATTCTCCACGCCCTTGCGTAACGCTGCCGCTACCTCTTTCCCCCGCGTGGGTTTCCGCGCTGCGGGCACAATGCGAGCCACCGGGTTGCCATTCTTAAGCAGGATGAAGGAAACGTCCTGATAGCGCGCGCGATTTACGCAATCGGCAAAGTTACGGGAGGCCTCGGTGACGCTGATTGAGACAGTATCCATTGAATCAGATTATCAAATTTTTAGGAGTTCGGTTGCAAATTGTTGCGAGCGCACATCGTTCTCTCACTCTGCTGCGAACCGCTCCATCAGCGCGTCGAAGTCTTCCAGGCGCCCATACTCGATGATGACCTTGCCGCGGCCGTTGCGATCCTCGATGGTGACCTTGAGACCGAGGGCGCGCTGCAGACGCTCCTGCGCGTCGCGGACATTGGGATCGAGTGCGGGCTCCGGCTTGGGCCCCTTTTTGGCTTTGCGGCCGGGGTCGATGAGGCCCTGTACATAGTTTTCGGTCTGGCGAACAGAAAGCGAAAGTGCGGCGATTCGCTGCGCGGCTTTTTCCATCTCTTCGGCGCGCTCGAACGACAGCAGTGCGCGGGCGTGGCCAAAGCTGATCTCACCCGACTCGACGCGAGCTTGCACCGAAGTCGGCAACTTCAGCAGGCGCAGAAAGTTGGCTACCGTGGCGCGATCTTTGCCGGTACGCTGCGCCATCTGCTCCTGGGTCATGTGGAACTCGCGCGAGAGGCGCTCGAAGGCGCGGGCCTGCTCCATGGGGTTCAGGTCCGTGCGTTGCAGATTCTCGACGATAGTGATCTCCATCGCCTGCTCGTCCGAGACCTGGCGCAAGATGGCCGGAACGGTGGTTTTGCCGGCCAGTTTTGAGGCGCGCCAGCGCCGTTCTCCGGCGATGAGCTGGAATCGGCCGCTCGCCATCGGGCGCACCAGAACTGGTTGCACCACGCCATTCGCGGTGATCGAGGCTGCCAGTTCCGTCAACTGTTCTTCATCGATGTGCGAGCGCGTCTGGAAGGGATTGTGGTCGATCTGATCGAGGGGAATCTCACGAGGCCTACCGCCCTCGGCTTCAGTTGGGGGCACGGCATGCACCCGCGGTAGCAGGGAGTCCAGCCCCTTGCCCAAGGCACGGCGTTTGATGTCAGGAGCGGTACCATTCATCCGGAAAAAACCTCCAATCCGGCGAGAACTTGAAGTCGCTCAAACCGGGCAACGATCAGGGCCAGCAAGCGGTCAGCTGGTCAGGAGTAGGGCCAGAACGTGACCTTTGTGTGTGAACGGCCTGGCGTCACGGTTTTGCGTTCAGCCGCACGCGGGCTCTCGATCTGGTTTCGGGCCAGAAACTCCCCCGTCAACTCAAAATACGCCTCGGCGCCGCGCGAACGCGGGTCGTACAGTGCAACCGGTTTGCCGTGACTGGGCGCTTCCGCCAGGCGAACGTTACGCGGGATCACGGTTCGATAAAGAATCTCGCGGAAGTACTCACGCAGCGTCTCGGTCACCTGCTGCGCTAGATTCGTTCGATCATCGTACATGGTCAGTAGCACGCCTTCAATGGTGAGGCTCGGATTGTAGGCAGAGCGTACGCGTTCCAGGGTTGAAATCAGCTCCGAGATTCCCTCGAGGGCAAAGTACTCGGCCTGCATGGGCACGATGAGGGATTCCGCAGCAGAAAGGACGTTGAGCGTGAGCAGGTCGAGAGCAGGCGGGCAATCGAGGATTACGAAATCGAAGCGGTCCTTGATGGGCTCGATGGCGCGACGGAGCCGAAGTGCGCGGTCTTCTGCGCCTGCCAGTTCGATGTTTGCGCCGATGAGGTTCTTCGAGCCGGGCAGCAGCCACAGCAGTTCGACCTGGGTGGGGAGAATCACCTGTTCCGCGGGGCTGTCGCCGGCGAGCACATCGTACACGGAATGGCGGTTGTCGTCGCGCTGGAATCCGAGGCCGGAAGAGGCATTGGCCTGCGGATCGCAATCCACCAGGAGCGTTTTGAGGCCCTCCAGCGCCAGACATGCAGCAAGATTAATGGCTGTTGTGGTTTTGCCCACACCTCCCTTTTGGTTGACGAGACCGACGATCTTGCCCATGGCATTCAAGAGTAAAAGGAAGAGGGATTTGAGGGTAGGCACTTGCGTTGTGGAGAACGGGGCGTGTCTGTGGAAAGCTCCCGGAACGGCGGGAAGCAGAAAGGCAGCAAGCGCTTGTGCGGGAAGAGCTTCGAGCCAGAAGCGGGAAAGGGGACAGGGCGAGCACAAAAGGGGCGTCGCGGTGGAAAACTAACCGTCCGCAGGGGTGGCCTTGCTGTTATTTCCGAAGAGGTATTCATTTTGACACGGCTCCCAAAATCGGTCGAAGTGAAGGTTGTTCCACGTGGAACATCTTCGAATTTGCATCGACCCAGGATTCAGTTGTTCCACGTGGAACGTTGCATGCGGTTCCGGCAATCCCAACTAGATGAATTCCCGAATCCGATTCCCCTACGATAAGAGCACACTCTACGAGAATCCTCATCCCCTATGGGGACAAACGGCAACCTGCTCACCCTTTTCAAACTCCCAAACGTCCGGCGCGTTGGGGGAGACTCCTCGACCGCAACGTCCGGATTCAGGGCGGCGCCGGGCAAACAGAGGGAACAAATCGCGCCAAGCGATGTGAATGCGCTTGCCGCCTTTGTGAAGGCCGCTGGTTGGCAATGCTTCGACCGCATCAAATCTGGAAGGAGCGGGTCCGAATCTCTACACCGGCGGTCGATTGTCGCCGCCACCACAAAGACAGCGCGCAAGACCGTCAGAGTCACCATCGATTTGCCGCTGAGTGCCAGTTCTGCAGCTCTTCCTGAGATGACGCTTCGGACCTGCGGGCACAATATCTCCGCAACCTCGGGTTTCTTGAGCGCAAGCGGATCCCTGGTCACGTGTTACGCGCCCTATTACAGCGCCGTGTTAAATCAGATTCCGTAGGCGCGATGGGAGGCGGTTGACGGGAAGCGTACAACGCCCGACACGGCGCTTCACACGCGCTCGGAGTAGCGGCTTCCAACCGCAACGATCCGGTCCGTCGCGCCAGCCAATGGCTTTTGGGTGGTCCAGGTGAACTCCGCTCCTGCTGCCTGTCTGAGTTCGTCAAGCCGGCACGTGGTCGTTATCAGCGCCAGGTAGCCTTCCGGTCCAACCATCTGCGCCGCAGCCGCGACAGCCTTCGGCATTTTCTCGACGGCTCTCAACACTACACAATCAAAGACCGCACGAAGTGCTTCCGCCCGCCCCGCATGAACCGTCGCCCGGATTCCCAGCACGCGGACGGCTTCTTGCAAGAATGCGGCCTTCTTGCCTCGCGATTCGGCCAGTGTCACCGCGATCTGGGGGCAGCAAAGGGCAATCGGGATTCCCGGTAAGCCCGCCCCGGAACCGAAATCGAGCAACGTCGAAATTCCCCTCGGCAACGCGCGCGCAAATGCAATCGATTCAAAGAAATGCCTCGAAATTACGCCTCCCTGATCGCGAATAGCGCTCAGGTTCAGGCGGGCATTCCAGCGAAGAAACAGCGAAAGATAGGCGCCAAACCGGCTCGCAGTCTGCCCGTCCAGCGGCTCAAGGCCTGCCTCGGCTAAAAGGGCATTGAGATGCCCACATTCGCCGATCGTGCTCATCGCTTCTCTTTGCCTGGAGTGCCGCTCACTTGCGCTTTGCTCTGCGGCGCTTGCCAACCTTGCGCAGCCTCAACGAACGCAGAAAAAATCGCGCGCGAAAATCCGCTTTGCGTGTAGGTCCGTTCTGGGTGCCACTGCACCGCTACGACAAAGTGGTTGGGCGCATCCAGTTCCACTGCCTCGATCACGCCGTCGCCTGGCGAGACCGCTGTGACGCGCAGATTGTCGCCCGGCGTGCGTATCGCCTGATGATGGCTCGAGTTCACCTGAGCCTCCGCCTGGCCGGCCTGCGCCAACAGCCCGGTCAACCTCGACCCCTGCGTAATTTGCACTCGGTGCGCCTCCACCACGTCGCGCCCTGGCCGGTGGTTAACCGTCGTCTTCAAATCCTGAATCAGCGCGCCGTTGCGCCACACATTCAACGTTTGCGCTCCGTGACAGATGGCGAGGATGGGCTTGCGCAGGTTGAACGCGTCTTGCAGCAAAAGCTCGTCTGCCGCAGTACGCGCGGGATCGGCCTCGCCGCACTCAGGAGCGCGCGCCTCACCATACCGCTCGGGATCCACGTCGTAGCGGCTGCCCGGCAGCAGAACTCCTTGCACGCCCGCGAGCACCCTGGCCACGTGCTCCTGCGGCTCGTTGAGCGGCACCACAACCGGGTCCGCACCCGCTGCTTTCAGTGCGTCGACATACGGCGGCAACGACCGCTGGTTGTACTCCGGGTCGCTGCTGGTGGGCACGGGAATGGCGATGCGGACGGCCATAAAACCAGTGTAATGCCCGCGCGCTTTGTCCACCGTGTACATGCCTCCGGTATCCCACAGAAAACACGACCCCTACGTGCACCGAATCTTCTTCGGCACACCGATAAAGTCCGCTTGTCTGTGAAATCTGCTCTGGCATGCGGACTACTCTTACCCCGCTACAAGTCGTCGCTCAAACGCCGACTTGTGGTCTATTTTTGCTCTGCCGCGTACACTTTCTTCCTGGCTTTGGCACACCCGGTGGAAAATGGTGCGGATCGGATCCGCACATCGCTGCTGACCAGCGCGCTCT
>Ga0182027_10015460_pt1 | contig 10491 bp, 11 predicted proteins | sample 712E1DmetaG_FD_121300 | JGI IMG/M metagenome (GOLD analysis project Ga0182027, IMG submission 121300) | Permafrost microbial communities from Stordalen Mire, Sweden - 712E1D metaG (Illumina Assembly) | ecosystem: Environmental > Terrestrial > Soil > Wetlands > Permafrost | place: Sweden... | reverse complement strand
CTTCGATGTCGGCTTCGCGCACGCCCAGCGCGGCCATGCGCTGCGTGAGTTGGGTTTCCTTTTCCGGGCTGACGGGGAACGCGCTCATGGCGTCAGCGTAGCGGGCAGACCATTTGTCCCGCAACGCGAAAGGCGAGCTGTAGTGCCGTCTGGGGCGCATCTCAATTTATGAGCAAGGCTCCATCATCGGAAACCGCAGCCTTTGCGGCCATTTCATTAACACCCTGCTTTAGCGGGGTGTTGATGGCTGACCTGACGTCGTAACCGCTTCAGCGGTTTTGTCCGCACGGGGAAACCGCTGAAGCGGTTGGTTGGCCTTGGCTTCACTCCACACCCCGCTAAAGCAGGGTGTTAATGAGAGCCAGATAAACCTGCACAAAAAGTGAGATGCGTCCTGTCGTCTGTCCGCAGACGAGTGCGCTGGGGACAGCGCACGCTACAGGGCAATTTCACCTCACCACTTCAAACGCGAAGCCCTTCAAGTATTCCGTCTCCGGAATCATCGGGATGATCGGATGATCCGGGCTTTGCGAATAGGTCGCGACCCGGCGCAACACGCGGCGCGTATCGTAGGCGGCGGAGAGAATCACATCCTGAAACGTCACCGTGTCCACGTGATGGGAACAGCAGAACGTCGCCAGTGTGCCGCCGGGCTTCAGCAGCTTGAGCGCGCGCAGATGGATTTCCTTGTAGCCGCGCAGGGCATCCGGCACGGATGCGCGATTGCGCGTGAACGACGGCGGGTCGAGCACGATCAAATCGAATCGGGGAATGACGCGCTCGTACGGCTTGACGGCGGTGTTGACTTTGAGCCAGTCGAAAACATTTACGACCTCAAATGAACATTTTTCTGCAAGGCCGTTGGCAGCGGCGTTGCGTACGGCCGCAGCAATGGCATCAGCGCTTTGGTCGAGCATGTGGACATGCGCCGCACCCGCGCGCGCCGCGTGCAGACCGAATCCGCCGAGAAAACTGAAACAATCCAAAACCTGCGCGCCCCGGGCAAACTGCGACACGGCCTGATAATTCACCTGTTGATCGAGATACAGGCCGGTCTTGTGGCCGGCGACCAGGTCGGTTTCAAACTTCAAGCCGTTCAAATTCACTGAAACGGGTCCCGCCAGCTTCCCGGCCAGGATTTCATTGACCTCCGCCAGCCCCTCAAATTTGCGCGTCGCCATGTCGCTGCGTTCGAGGATGGCGCGCGGCGAGAAAATCTGTTGCAGCACGGTGACGATTTGGGCTTTGCGCTGGTCCATGCCGAGCGACGAAATCTGCACCACCAGCACGTCCTCGTATTTGTCCACGATGAGGCCACTGAGAAAATCGCTCTCGGCATTCACGACACGGAACGAGGTCGCGTCGGGCAGGTGCTTTTGCCGGATGGCGAGCGCGGCGCGGATGCGTTCTTCAAAAAACTTTTCATTCACCTCGACACGCTCCGGCGACAGGACGCGGACATGGATTTTTGATTTTGAATTAAAAAAACCAACACCGAGGAACCGCTGGCGATGGTCTTTGACCTGGACCAGCCCGCCGTCGTTAACGGGCGCGGTGAGGCGCAGAATTTCACTTTGATAGATCCACGGATGGCCGGCCACGATGCGGTCGGCCTCACCTGGTTTTAGTAAAACAGTCGGCAATGATTCCATAGTTTGTAAACAGTGCCGGGGAATCCGGCATGCACATGAGACCAGAATAAGGTGGTTGAAAAAAGAAAAGTTTTTGATGCGCCCGGCAATCACTCACGTTGACTTGGGTGGACGTTTTCACATGGCATTTTCATTCATTTTTCTCGGCAGCGGCACCTCGCAAGGCGTGCCGATTATCGGCAAGGAATTTTCTTGAGTCTAAACCAGCAAGGCTTCGCGCATGGCGCGGGTCGTAGGAATGGGAATTTCTTTCCCGGTCTGGTGTAGTTCTTCAATTTCTTCACGAACCAGCGCACACAGTTGCGCGTAAGTTTCCTCTTCGGTCGCGTCATGGCAAACGCCGCCCCACGGAAACAAGTCCGGGCAATAGCCGACGTAGTGATTGTCCTCGTCGCTCCACAGCACGAATTTCAGATAACGGTCTTCGGTTTTCATTTTGTCACTTCGCGAATGGCGTTGCGGACTTGCTTTTCCTGATAATGATGCGCGTCATCGCCATCTTTGCCGCTCAAAATCACCGCGCCGGCATATTGCGGATGCCGGAACTTGCGATGTGATCCTTTGCCGCCGGGCGACAAGGCAAAGCCAGCGCGTTCCAAGTCCGAAACTAACTGGCGAATTTTTCGCGGCATTCATATAGCCCAATACCACTCGCAGGCGCAGTAGTCAACTCTGCGTCTCTGTCGTTAAATTTTTGCTTCCGAATCGCATTTTCATTCGCCGAATTTTGTGGATGTGATATTGTCGCGTGAACATTGAGCGCGGCATTTTCATTCATTTTTCTCGGCAGCGGCACTTCGCAGGGCGTGCCGGTCATCGGCAAGGAATATCCGCCGGAGTTTTTGGGAAATCCCAAAAACCACCGCACGCGGACTTCCATTTACATTGCCACCGACCAGGTAAAGCTCGTCGTGGACACCACGCCGGAATTCCGGGTGCAAATGCTGCGCGAAAATATCCGCTGGCTCGATGCGGTGATTTTTACCCATCCACACGCCGATCATGTCATGGGCTTGGACGATTGCCGGCGATTTTGCGATGTGCGCGGCGGTCCGTTGCCGATATATGCGAATGAGGAAACCATGACAGCGCTGAAGCGCGTTTTTGTTTATGCCTTTGATGGACGACCGATCCACAAGGGTTATTTCCATCCTGAACCCCATGTGATTGAAGGGGCGTTCACACTCGGCGATTTGGAAATCATTCCCCTGCCCTTGCCGCATGGTTCAATCACCACAAACGGCTATCTTTTTGTGCAAAACGGCAAAAAGCGGCTGGCATATTTAAACGACTGCAAAGAAATTCCGCCTGATGCGATTGAAAAGGTGCGCGGAGTTGAAATCGCCGTGCTCGACGCGCTCCGGCCCAAACCGCATCCCACGCACATGTCCCTCGACGAAGCGCTCACTGCCGCACGGCGCATCGGCGCGGGAAGGACGTTTTTCACGCATTTGACCCACGACTATGATCACGACAAAGCGCAGGCCGAATTGCCGGATGGCGTCACGCTTGCGTATGACGGTTTGAAAGTCACGTGCAACTCTTGATTTTTACAACAATTCAACCCGTTAACGGTCAAAAATTCAGCGTATGAAAAAAATCGGAATTTTGTCTGCGATTTTATTTCTCACATCCGCGGCGGTCCCGCTTTATGCCGGCGGCGACGAGGTCGTTGTGATTTACAACACCCGCGTGCCGGAATCGAAATCCGTCGCCGAGTATTACGCCAAGGCGCGGCAGGTTCCACAAAATCAAATTTACGGTTTTCAGATGACGACGAATGAAATGATATCGCGGGATGAATTTCGCGGTTCTCTCCAATTGCCACTGGCCCGCCGGCTGGAATCCGACGGCCTCTGGCAATTCGGTTCCGTGACCAACACAGCAACCAACGGCCGGCCGCAGCGTGTCGAACGCCTCGTAGTCGCTTCCAAAATCCGTTATGCCGTTTTGTGTTACGGCATTCCGCTGAAAATCGCGCCTGACCCGAATTGGCATGATTCCACAAATGAGGACATGCGCGCCGAATTCCGGCACAACGAAGCCGCAGTGGATTCCGAGCTTGCATGGCTGCCATTGGTGGAAGTGAACGTTCCGCTTGACGGCCCATTGCGCAACTGGTTTTACAGCACCACCAACGCCGCACTTTTGAATCCAACAAACGGCATCTTGCTGGTCGCACGGCTGGATGGGCCAAGCGCCGATGTCGCGCGAAGCCTGGTGGACAAGGCACTCGCAGCCGAACGCGATGGTTTGTGGGGGCGTGCCTATTTCGACGGTCGCGGATCAAGCAAAACAAACAGTTCATTTTCCGGGGACACATGGATTCGTAACGCGTCGGAAATTTGCCGCGTACTGGGATTTGAAACCTTCCTGGATGAAAATCCGGAGACCTTTTCAGCCGACTTTCCAATGAGCCAAATCGCCATTTATTGCGGCTGGTATGATGAAAACATTTCCGGGCCGTTCACGCTGCCCAAAGTCGAATTCATGCCCGGAGCGTTCGCGTATCATTTGCATTCGTTCAGTGCGGCAACGCTGCGCAGCACGGATAAAAACTGGTGCGGGCCGCTGCTCGCCAAGGGCGCAACCTGCACCATGGGCTGCGTCTATGAACCGTATCTGGAATTCACGCCAAACATCGCTGTGTTCATCGTGCGGCTCGCTGCCACCGATTTCACTTTTGGCGAAGCTGCATGGGCTGCGCAGCCGGTTTTGTCCTGGCAGACAACCATTGTTGGTGATCCGCTTTATCATCCATTCAGCAAATCGCCGCAACTTTTGCACGCGGAACTCGCGCGCCGACACAGCCCGCTTATCGAATGGTCGCACCTGCGCGTCGTTGATCTGGGGCTTGCTCACGGTATTCCTGTCGCTCAAATGGTAAACTATCTTGAAAACATCAATATCACGACCAACAGCGCTTTACTCACGGAAAAACTTGCTGACCTTTATGCGATGCGCGGCAAACCGTCTTCAGCCATTGACACTTACGAGGCCGCCTTGACCCGCAATCCGTCACCGGAACAACGCATCCGCATCCAACTGACACTTGGAGAAAAACTCGCAGCTGCTGGACACGACGCCGACGCCATGGAAAACTACAAACAACTGCTTAAAGAATCACCGGACTATCCCGGAAAATCGGCCGTTGAGGAAAAATTAGCTGTGCTCAAACAAAAACCGGCCAATACCAGCGCGCCAGCTAAACCTTGAGCCATGGCGACGTTCTACGACACCCACGCGCACCTTGATTTTCCCGATTACGCGAACGATTTGCCGGAAGTCATCGAACGCGCGCAAGCTGCCGGCATTGCCAAAATCATTTCCATCGGCACGGACTTGAACAGCAGCCGCCGCGCAATTCAACTCGCCAAACAATTTCCTAACGTCTTCGCCGCCATCGGCTGGCACCCGTCCAATGTCATGGATGCGCCGGATGACCTTCGTCCTGCCCTGCTCGAATTGACGAAACATCCCAAAGTGGTCGCCATTGGCGAAATCGGTTTGGATTATCACCACTTGCCGGGTTCTCAAAATGGGAATGCCCAGGATGACACCCGATACAAACAACGGCAGGCGGATATTTTCCGCCAACATTTGGAGATTGCCGCTGAAGCCGGGTTGAACTGCATCATCCACCAGCGAGATTCCTTCGACGACACGCTCGCGCAACTCAAATCGTTTGCTGGCAAAGTCCGTGGCGTTTTCCACTGCTTCGGCGAAAACGTGGAGCGAATGCGTCGTGTTTTGGAATTCGGCTCGCTTGTCAGCTTCACCGGCATCGTTACGTTCAAGAACGGCCAGAACGTCCGCGACACCGTGGCCGCCACGCCGCTGGACAAATTCATGCTCGAAACCGATTGCCCGTATCTCGCGCCCGTGCCATTCCGTGGGAAACGTTGTGAACCGGCTTATGTGAAGGAAATTTCCGAGGTCGTTGCGAAGGTCAAAGGCTGCTCACTCGAAGAATTGAGCGCAACAACGTGCAAAACAGCAGAGGAATTTTTCCCAAAGTTAAGGTAGGGTCGCACCTCTCGCCTCGGTGACTTGTCTCGGTGGAATTTCCATTCTCGGATTTTCAAACTTACAAACGTCGTCCGGGCTTGGTGCTGGTCAGCGGTGAAGTTTTATCCGCAGACCCAGGCTTCGCTGGAGGCCCGCTTCGCCGAGGAAGCGAGGCGAGCTACGCCGAGGCGAGTTTCGCGGATGACGCAGATGGGGGGATGAAGGCGGAAGCCTTTCTTCGCCTGGCCGCGTGGCGCGCAGCCGCGTAGAACGCGGCGCAGCGCTTTACGCCGTCGAACCATTTTATTTTGCCGGTGATCATATTTTCAATTTGTGTAAATTTGCGAAATCCGCGTCTGTCCGGGTTCGAGTTGTGAGTTCGGTGGTCATTGCACAAAATCCGGGGAAGGCGATGGCCATGAAACCTTCACCATCGTCGGGTTGATCAGGGTGGTGAAACTTGATGGAACGACTGCTCAACTTGATCAATAGTAATAGAGCCCCCGATCACAACAAAGCTGATGCTTTTGGTTACATAAAGCGTGCTCTGAGCAGGAGCTATGGAGAGAAGGTCGTCTTCCCCGGCGTCGAATGGACCGCTGGGATAAGTATTCGGGTCAGAAACATCACTAACTGTCAACTGACTATGAGCGGTAGGAGCACCCGCAGATGTAACGGTTTCATTTATCATAACACTTCCACTTGTCACACTACCTGTATACCTTTGGTCAATCATAGAGATTGAGCTAGGGTTCGCGGTCACGGTGTAGCTGAGCGTAAGACTCGCAGAAGCAAAACCACCAGATACCAGGGATATGTTTCCTGTCCACGTAAGATAATCAATCCCGCCACTTTCAGTCGCAGTGACAGTAATTGCGGTGGGATCAAAAGAAGTCAAACCACTGGCGGTATAACTGAAACCGCTGAAGGTTTTATCGCCAATGGTGAAAGTTCCGCCGTTAGTAAGGCCTGCCAACGTACCAGAGTAACCTGATGCCGCCGCCGCCGCATTGGTTGCACCAATGGTAGCTGTGCCAATCGTGGCTCCTCCCCCAAACGTCGCCGCGCCCGCCAACATCGGCCAAATCAGTACCAGCGAAATTATGGGAAGGATTCGTTTCATGTGGCTTGGTTTCTTCGCCGTTTCTAACAAGGACGAGGGCGCAATTCAAGGAAATTTGACCGGATTCTTTACATCACAGCAGTGGGCGACTTTGATTAAAACCAGTAGGGCGAGCGCCTGTCGGGTCGAAGCCAGGCGAAGACCGATCCCCGTAAGCCAAAAATTTGGGACTGCGCCGACATGTCGGCGTCCCGCAATGCGGGATCACCGCACTCCAAGCCCGGCTTACCTGCTCCGACACGTTGTGTCGGGGTCCTAATCCTTGTCGCTGGTTTATTAAGCAAGTCAAAGCGGCCTTGCCAACCTTGTCAGCAGTTCACGCGGCGTGAGAATTTGAATTCCAAACGGCTTTTCCAGCGCCAGCAAATCATCATCGCGTGACACGATGACTTTTGCCCCGGCTGCCAAAGCACAGGCGAGATAAGGATCGTCCTTCACATCCCGGCTGCGTTGCTTGCCCAGCGGTGCAGGTTCTACCAACTTCACCCGGTCATAATACCACGGCAGCAGATTGTGCGGCATGTACTTGAATTTGCTTCCCCGCTCTGCCACCAATGCCCGGACTTCTGCCAGAATTTCCAGCGTGGCGAAAACAGTGATTCGCCTTTTAGCCATCGCCAGCAGGCAATTGTGAGCTTCGCCACGCCAGCCCACACCGGCAAAGACGACGTTGGCATCAAGAACGACGCGCACGCTTCCTCTCCGCCCGGAGGCGATGCTGGGCTTTCACAATCCCAGCCATTTCCTCATCCGACGGATCGCCAATCGGCGCACCTTCGATGGCCTTTTCCAAAAAGGCCACGTCCTGCTTGATTTGTGCCTGCCGCCGGTTGCGGATCAAGTCGCGCATGTATTCGCTCATGGAACCAAACGCGTGCGCGTCCGAATCCGACCGCGCGAAGTCCGCCAGTTCCGGGTTCAACGAAATATTTATCGTGACTGCTTTCATGTCGTCAAAATAATGCATTGGCAGACTATGTCAAGGCTTGCCATGGATATTTCGCGGCACTTTCTTGAATTGCATAGCCGACTTCCGTAGCGCTGGCGTTCAGGCGATGACTTGCTCGTAGGAAAAGCGCGGGACATCGGTGCGCTGGCTGGCGTGCTCGACGGTGATGCCAAGAATACGCCCGGCCTTGTCCACGTCCAAAAGCGTGTTCTCGTCCAAGTCGCGGGTCTCGGCGACCTCGGCGGGCTTGAATTCGATGTGCAACGTGTCGGTGTCTTGAAAATAGCGTATTTTCATGGCTTAAATGTCCGGTCGAAGAACGCGTCGTGAACGGTCTCGCCGCCGGGCAACAATATAACACGAAGCGCGCGTCCGTCTATCTCGTCAAACCGCTGGGCAAGATCACGGTAGGGCGGCGTTGCTGCGCCGCCCCAATTTTAGGGCAGAGCGGCAGCTCTGCCCCACCATGCTGGATGCTGGACATTTTGAATATCGTGCGGCGCATCACCGAGGCAAAACGCGCCGACATTTTGGACTGCGGTGGCACGACACCGCTTTCCCATAACGCGACATATCGCGTCGTCCCCAAAGCGCGGACACGTCCGCGCACTCCAAATCCGGCTCCTTGCTGCTGCACATCGAGCGCGGTTGCTGGCGCCTGTCGGGTCGAAGCCAAGCTGATCCCGGCTGCACCTCGGCTGCCGACCAATGCCGACGAGACGTCGGCGCTACGTGTTGCCGTTTCCGCCTTGCCGCTTTTCATTCTCCGTGTTAATCTGCCTGTCTCGCCGTAGTCCGACGAAGGCGGATGCAATCCGTGTCTCGCTTTCTTCTCATGCCTAATGCCTTCCGCCCTCTGGCTTCTGCCCTCTGACTTCTGGTTTAGAACTGCGTTATCACCCTGACCGCTCCCGGTGCGCCGTTTCCACCCGCGCCGCTCAATTTCCTTAATGGCTTGTGCGCGTGTCATTGAATTCTCCAATAAGTGAATACCATCGCCGAACTGGCTGGAAATGCCCCTCCCGTCATTCTGAATAAAACAGCGTTGGTTGTAGCATCCGCCGCTACCGGAGGTGCGCTTAAACCTGTGACATTTGAATAGGTGGTGGCTGATGTTATGTAATAGGCGATGGCCGGGTAGTTTGAAGACAAATTCAACGTCAGAAAAGAGGCGTATGCGGCTATCGTCGAGCCGCTGGTGGTTTGAATTTCAATCCGACCACGAACGTCTGTTGAGCCCGACAACAACGTAAATATGTCGCCGCTATGAGTGCCGGAAGCGGCTTCTGTCAGCTGGGAGCCTGTAAACGCATTGTTATTTGTCCAACTTGAAACGTTCGTGGTAATGGTCGGGGTGCCTGTTCCTGCTCCTGAAAAAATGCCGGTAAAACCATTTGCCCCGTTGGTCATGGTCACCGCAACGCTGTTGCCGAAGTTGTTCGTGGCAGATTGAATCATATCAACTGTCGACTGCCACACGCTTTGCGCCATTACGCTACGCGTGCAAAAGAGCAAAATCGTCAGAAAAATTGATGTGTTTCGGATTTTCAATAGCATTTACTTTCGCAGCTTCCGGTAAAAATTAAGCAAATAAATCCTCTACCACCCCTCAAAACTCCATTCCCACTTCACCGCAGTGGATGAAGTTACTGTCACGATTTTGACTCCAATTTCCTTTCCTGCGATGACGGTTGCGCTGTGAGTTGTGTCGTGTTGCGCAGTTTGTCCGCTCATGTTAACTGTGATGCCCGTTGCTGTGCCGTTGGTCATTATGGTCAGGGTGTCGGCATAAGTACCTGGACTTGCCGATGTGACAACATAAAGATTCGTCAGCGTGAGAGTCCGCGTGACCGGAGCGCGTGTGCCGCCGCTTGCGTCGGTTGTCGCCGATATCGTGTAGGTGTTATTCGGTGGTGCGTAGAACGTTGAGCCTGCCGCAAGAGTCGCGTTGGCGGAATTGCCAGACCAGATGGTCAGCGATTTCATGGCTGAAATGGAGTTGGTTACAGTAATCAGCAAGTTGTTCGTCGCAGTTTGAAGCCCTGCGTTCGTTACTGCTGTTCCGGAAATTCCAGAAGCAAGTATGTTTGACAGTCCGCCGCCGGTGCCGTCGAAATCGCCGGTGAACGAGTTTGCCGCATTGGTCATGGAAGCCACAATCGTGTCGCCAAAAGCATTGACAATATTCGTTCCCGTCACCAAAGCGATGTTCGTGTCTGTGCCCTCGTAGTTATTCGTCGCATTGTAAGCCATGTTGCTAGTTGTAATCCAGAAGTTGTTCGTCGCCGTCGTCAACTCGCCTGAAGCGAACGCATTGGTCGCTCCAGTTGTCGTAGCTAGAAGGTTGTTTGTTGCCGTCAATAATTCCCCTGTTGCAAAGGCGTTTGTTAATGCTGATGCCACATTCGTCGCACTAGTCAGATTGATAAACCCATTCGTGAGTGAGCCGACAATGTTCGTGGCCGTGACCAGGACGTAATTCGTCGTCGCCAAACCGTTCGTGATGGATTGAGTGACAAACCCGTTGGTCGCCACGTTTACATAGTTGGTTGTGGCCAGACCATTCGTAATTGAAGAAGTGACGTGCCCGTTGGTCGCCACGTTCACGTAGTTCGTCGTCGCCAGACCATTGGTCAAAGCCGACGCCACATTCGTCGCACTAGTCAGATTGATAAACCCATTCGTGAGTGAGCCGACAATGTTCGTGGCCGTGACCAGGACGTAATTCGTCGTCGCCAAACCGTTCGTGATGGATTGAG